>Ga0210404_10000409_pt1 | contig 23198 bp, 36 predicted proteins | sample IncBWH28MmetaG_FD_155455 | JGI IMG/M metagenome (GOLD analysis project Ga0210404, IMG submission 155455) | Forest soil microbial communities from Barre Woods Harvard Forest LTER site, Petersham, Massachusetts, United States - Inc-BW-H-28-M | ecosystem: Environmental > Terrestrial > Soil >... | reverse complement strand
GGCGCCATCGTCGAGATCGACTGCGCCAGAGTTTCCAGCGGACCGAGCACCTGCTGCTGCAATCCGTAGTGCGGCTGCCTGGCCTCCGCCGCCATTTCCGCTTCCTGCGACTTCCGGTGGATAGAGCTCTCCCCTTCGCGCGCCTTACAGAGATGGAGCTTCTAAAATGAAGCGCCTAGTCTGCTTGCGCCGTCCCGTTGAGTCAATCGTTTTGCCGATGCTAGAATCGCGGACGATGAAAGCTCCCCTGGACGCGCGCGGCATGCTCGCCGTCGCCATCGAACAGGCTCGCATCGGCCTTGAAGAAGGCGGCATTCCGGTCGGCGGTGCGATTTTTCGTACCGACGGCACTCTGGTCAGCGCCGGCCGCAACCGCCTGGTGCAGAACGGCGACCCGTCGATGCACGGCGAGACGGATGCCTTCCGCGCCGCCGGCCGCCAGCCGCATTTCCGCGACCTGATTCTGGTCACCACGCTCGCGCCCTGCTGGTATTGCACCGGCCTGATCTTTCAGTTCCGCTTCAAACAGGTCATCGTCGGCGACGCCGTCAACGCCCAGGGCGGCAGCGTCTGGTTGCGCGAAAAAGGCTTCGACATCGTCGACGTCGCCTCCGCCGAATGCATCGACATGATGCGGAAATTCAAGCTCGCCCACCCCGAACTTTGGGACGAATGCATCGGCGACGGCTAGCCGCAACCGGAGGTAGCCTGAGGCTTTGAGCCCTGGAACGTCGCTCGATCTCGGCGCGAGGGGAGCCGATCTGCGCGAAATTAAGTGTCACCTGTGCAAAGTAATTGTCGATCTTAGCTATTGAAGGCAAACAAGAGTCCCTTACCAAGGATCACACTTTTCCAAGGAATTCTCGCAGAAGGCGTCGATCAAGCAGATTAACGCAGCGCCGCGTGCGTCGGATTCGGCAGGCCGAGCATTTCCGGCGTGACGGCCAGCGTCAGCCGCACCCAAGTGTCCTGATGCCGGACGTGCACCTGACTCGCCATTGCCGCCAGGAAGGCAGCCTGCTCCTTGGTCATCTGCCTGCGCGTCTTGGGATCGGAAAGCGCCACGGAACCAAGCATGCGAAATGTGTCGAGCAGCGCGGCAATCTCGCCGGCGTGCGCCAGCGAGTCGCATTCGGCATCCAGCGCCAGATCGATGCGATCGCCTTGCGGCTGTCCGGCCAGTGTGAGTCCCTTGACGCTGCGAGCCAGCGTCTTAAGCTGAGGCGAATTATTGAACGCGTCGTAGAAGCTCGGCGGCAGCGAATCGGTTCGCGCGGCGGCGAAGATGGGCGCGCCCGCCACGCGCTGGGTGCGCGCGCGCATCGCATCGTTTTCCGCCTTGTCGGACGCCGGCACAACGAACGGCAGGCCTGGCGTATCGGTCATCTCAATTTGCGTCGCGGAAAGGAAACTGAAAGAGACGGGCGGATCGCCCGGAACCGTGTAGAACTCTTGCGTAAACCAAACTCCGCGTTTTCCGGTACGCAGTGCGTAGGCCTTGAGCTTTTCTTGATCGAAGCGTCCATCTGCAATTACCAGGACCAGGTTGGTGCCGAGTTTCCCCTTGGGCGCCATCAGGCTGGTGGGCCACATCCCGATGGCGGCCGCGTCCAAATCACGCGTGTAGTCAAATCCGGTGTCTCGGACGAAGGCCTGGTACTCGCGATCCTGTTCCGGCTGTGCCCCTGCCAGGCCGAGCACGGCTGCGAGCGGCGAGTTTTGCAACTTCCGCAGCGCCGCGACATCTATGTATGCAATGACGGGGGCGCCAGAGGAAAGCAGCTGGCTCATGAGGTCCGGCGGAGGCCCCGCGCTCGGGGCCGGAGCTGCGAGCGGGCGCCGGAGGTGCCGGAAATAGACTCCGCCGCCTACGACGGCCGCCCCAAGCAGGGAAGCGACCACAATAATCCAGGCGCGCTTGGTGCTCGAAATGGGCACGGCGAAGAGTTTCTCGCTTTCGGGTCGAGTGTAATGTCTCCGGGCCGGATTGAGTACGAGAAAGATGCCGCTGCAACCTTCAGCCTGTCTGGGGCGTCTAATGTTGTAAGGGTCGAGCGCGCGCGGATTCCAGTCCTTCAGCCGGGAGCTTCCATCATCGGAACGGGCACTCATTGGATTTCGCAACGTTTACTTTCCCTGGCGGCTTTCGCGCTGCTTTTCCTGGTGCCATTGACGGCGCGCGCGCAAGACGGCGCGAAGACCGCGCCACCAGAGTCAAACTCCGCAGCTCCTGCACCGGCATATCCAAGAGTCGGTCAGGTTCTCGACCGTTACGAGGAAGCCATTGGAGGACCGGAGGCGTGGGCGAAATTTACTTCCCGCGTGACGATGGGCACGATTGAAGTTCCGTCCCTGAATCTTTCGGGCACGGTGATGATTCACGAGAAGGCGCCCAACAAAATGCTCGCGGCGGTGATCATCAACGGCGCCGCGTTCCAGCAGGGATACGACGGCATTCAAGGATGGACCGACGACCCGAAGAACGGCTTGCGGGACCAGACCGGACCTGAGCTTGCGGAATCGAAGCGCGCGGCGGATTTTCTGCACGCTTTCCACCTGCGGCGTGCGTATGCCACGATGGTCGTCGCCGGGACGGAAACAGTAAATGACCGGGACACGTGGGTGATCGAAGCGACGGTGCCGGAGGGCGGCGATCCGACGAGATTTTATTTCGACAAGAAGACTGGATTTCTGCTGCGGGTCGTCAGTCCGAATCACGACGCGGACGGCGTGTCGTTGTTGCGCGAAGATCTGGACGATTATCGCGAGGTGGACGGAGTGAAAGTGCCGTTCGTGAGCAAGCAGACCAACGGCGATACGACGTACACCATGACCATCAGTGAAGTGCATCACAATGTAGAATTGAATGATTCCGAATTTGCGAAGCCTTCGACGCAGCCTGCTGCACAGTAGGGCATCGCGGAAAGGGAATCGGCCCTTGTAAATGGCCTGCTGGCAACGGGTTTGCTGGGGGAAAGGAAACTTGCTTGCAATTTGATGGCCGCTGCGATATATTCTCTCGGTTTGCGCAGGGCTGGCGTAGCTCAGTTGGTAGAGCATCTGATTTGTAATCAGAGGGTCGGGGGTTCAACTCCCTCCGCCAGCTGAGTTTGAGGGGACCAGGATTCAGCGGTCGGGTATAAGGACGGATTCCTCGCGAAAAAAGCGAACGGGGCTGGTGTGTCCGCACACTAGTCCTTTCTGCATTTCGGAGTGCCCCGAACAGATGTCCGGTACCGATCTGAGTTGGTAGGTGGGAAACGATTGCTGTGTCCCGAACGTGCTTCGCCGGACGGGTGGGTGAGTGGCTAAAACCAGCAGACTGTAAATCTGCCGCTCCTTGCGGGCTACGGAGGTTCGAATCCTCCCCCGTCCACCATCGTCTCGTTGCGGCGCCGAGCGATTGGTCCCGAAGGTAGAGAGCAGGCGAACCGGTTCGGGCCTGGGTAGCTCAGTTGGTAGAGCGCGTCCTTGGTAAGGACGAGGTCACCGGTTCAATCCCGGTCCCAGGCTCCACGATGTCGGAAGCGCGAAATTGTCGCCAGGCGGTTGCAAGCGAGCCAGGCTGAGCGGGGGTAACTCAGTGGTAGAGTCTCTGCCTTCCAAGCAGATGGTCGCGGGTTCAAGTCCCGTCCCCCGCTCCAAAGTTTCCGGGGACGCGGCGCGCGGACAGTTTTGATAACAGGGTCTGAGTGGCATGAGCGCGGCGATTGCCGCGACGTCATAATTCGAGGGTGAAGCGAGATGTCGAAGGAGAAATTCGAGCGCAGCAAGCCGCACCTGAACGTGGGGACGATCGGGCACATCGACCACGGGAAGACGACGTTGACGGCGGCGATCACCAAAGTGCTGTCGAAGCACAACCCGAAGGTGTCGTTTCGGGCGTTTGATTCGATCGACAACGCGCCGGAAGAGCGGGAGCGGGGAATCACGATTGCGGTATCGCACGTGGAGTACGAGACGGCGAACCGACACTACGCGCATATCGATTGTCCTGGCCACGCGGACTACGTGAAGAACATGATCACCGGCGCGGCGCAGATGGACGGAGCGATCCTGGTGGTGGCGGCGACGGACGGGCCGATGCCGCAGACGCGGGAGCACATTCTGCTGGCGCGGCAGGTGGGGGTGCCGTCGATTGTGGTGTTTTTGAACAAGTGCGACGTGGTGGAAGACCCTGAGCTGCTGGAACTGGTGGAACTGGAAGTGCGGGAGCTGCTGAAGACGTACCAGTTTCCTGGCGACGCGATACCTGTGATCAAGGGCTCGGCGCTGAAAGCGCTGGAGGGGGATGAGAAGTGGGAGAAGTCGATTTTGGAATTGATGGAAGCGGTGGACAAGTACATTCCGCTGCCGCCGCGGGATGTGGACAAGCCGTTCGCGATGCCGATCGAGGATATCTTTTCGATATCCGGCCGGGGGACGGTGGTGACGGGACGAATCGAGCGGGGGAAAGTAAAGGTAGGAGAAGAAATAGAGATTGTGGGCTTCCGACCGACGATGAAGAAGACGGTGACGGGAGTGGAGATGTTCCGGAAGCTGCTGGACGAGGGGATGGCGGGAGACAATGTGGGGTTGCTGCTGCGGGGGACGGAGAAGGATGAAGTGGAGCGCGGGCAAGTGCTGGCGAAGCCGGGATCGATCACGCCGCACACCAAGTTCAAGGCGGAAGCGTACGTGCTGACCAAGGAAGAAGGCGGGCGGCACACGCCATTCTTTACGGGATACCGGCCGCAGTTTTACTTTCGGACGACGGACGTGACGGGAGACGTGAAGCTGCCGACGGGAGTGGAGATGGTGATGCCGGGAGACAACGTGTCCGCGGAAATCACTTTGATCACGCCGGTGGCACTGGAGAAGGGGCTGCGGTTCGCGATTCGCGAAGGGGGCCACACGGTAGGGGCCGGTGCTGTCGCCGAGATTATCGAGTAAACCATGTCCAACGGAGAAAAAATTCGGATTCGGCTGAAGGCGTACGATCACCGCATTCTCGATCAATCGACGCGAGAGATTGTCGATACGGCGAAGCGCACCGGCGCGGACGTGGCCGGGCCAATTCCACTGCCCACGGTGATCAACCGCTGGACGGTTCTGCGGTCACCGCACGTGGACAAGAAATCGCGCGAGCAGTTTGAAATGCGCACTCACAAGCGTCTGATCGACATTCTCGAACCGACACCGGACACGGTCGACGCGCTGATGAAGCTCGACCTGCCTCCGGGCGTGGATGTGGAAATCAAGGCCTTCGGGCGCGAACACAGCGTCAAGTAGGAAAGAGCGAACAAGCGAGCGGACACATGGGAGTCAACGGCATACTCGGAATCAAGCTGGGGATGACGCAAGTCTTCTCCGACGACGGGACGGCGGTTCCCTGCACGGTGCTGCAGGCGGGCCCGTGCGTGGTGGTGCAGCGCCGCACCAAGGACAAGGACGGATACGACGCGGTGCAGCTGGGTCTGGTGGAATTCATCAAGCCGCAGCGTGTGAACAAGCCGCAGACCGGGCATTTCAAGAAAGCGGGCGTCGCGCCGATGCGCTGTCTGGGCGAAATGCGCGTCGAGGATTCCAAGGACGAAACCAAGGTCGGCGATCGCGTGCTGGTCGACGGATTCAAAGTCGGCGAATACGTGGACGTGAGCGGCGTCAGCAAGGGCAAGGGCTTTCAGGGTGGGGTGAAGCGCTGGCACTACCGCGGCGGTGAAGGCTCTCACGGCTCGATGTTTCATCGCGCGCCGGGCGGCATCGGCGCGAGCTCGTTTCCGTCGCGCGTCTGGAAGAACCAGCATTTCCCGGGGCACATGGGAAACGAGCGCAAGACGTCGCAGAGCTTGCGCGTGGTGAAAATCGACACGGACGAAAACCTGCTCCTGGTGCGCGGCTCGGTCGCGGGACCCGCCGGCAGCTACATCGTGATTCGCAGGGCCAAGAAGGCGCGGTAAGGAAAGAGACGACGATGCCGGTTGTGGACGTAAGAAATCTCGAAGGCAAGAAAGTCGGAACGGTCGAGCTGGCCGACGACGTGTTTTCGGCCAAGGTGAACCAGAACCTGCTGCACGAAGCGGTGCGCCATCATCTGGCGGGGCAGCGCTCGGGCACGCACAAGACCAAGGACAAGAGCGAGGTTTCGGGCGCAGGCCGTAAGCTCTGGAAGCAGAAAGGCACGGGCCGCGCGCGCATCGGCTCGATTCGCTCGCCGCTCTGGCGGCACGGCGGAACGGTTCACGGGCCGGTCCCGCGGAAATACGATTACGCCCTGCCGAAAAAAATGATCACCGGCGCACTGCGTTCGGCGCTGTCGTCAAAGTTGGCAGAAGAAAAGCTGACGGTGGTCGACGGCTGGTCGCTTGATTCGCACAAGACCAAGCCGTTTAGCCAGGCGCTGAGGAATCTGGAAAAAGACCTGCGCACGGTCCTGTTGGTGGCGACCGGAGCCAACGAGAACCTGAAGCGCGCCAGCCGCAATATTGAAGGCGTGACGCTCGTGCCTACCACGGAGCTCGGTCCCTATGACCTGCTCCGTCACGACCGCCTGATGCTTTCCCGCGATGCAGCGGAAAAATTGAGCCGCGCGCTTTCGGCAAGTTCGGAAGCTGTGCCAGCAAGCGAGTCCGGCGCCGAACAGGCTGCGCCGGCAAAGAAGGCCGCGCCTGCGAAGGCCGAAGCGAAGAAAGAAGCGGCGCGGAAGACTGCCAAGAAACCCGCGGCGGTGAAGACGGCGAAGCCCAAAGCGGCCAAGCCCAAGGCGAAAAAGGATTAGTCGATGGCGACCAGGCTCTATGACGTGATCCGGCGTCCGATCATCACCGAGAAGGGACTCGGCGTGAAGGAGACCCAGCACACCGTGGTGTTCGAAGTTGTGCACGACGCGACGAAGACGGAAATCAAGGAAGCGGTGCAGCGCATTTTCAAGGTCAAAGTCGACCACGTGCGCACGGCGATCTATCACGGAAAGTTTCGCCGCCGGGGACGCGCCGAAGGCTTTCGCAGCGACTGGAAGAAAGCGTACGTCCGGCTCGCGCCGGGCGAAAAGATGATCGAGTACGCGGAGAATCTGTAATGCAAGACGAGCGGGCGGCGGCGCCCGCTTGAAGGCAAGAGGAACCAATGGCACTGAAAACATTTAGGCCCTACACACCGTCACGGCGCTTTCTGACCATGCTCGACAAGAGCGAGATCACCAAGGACACGCCGGAAAAGTCCCTGACCGAATCGAAGAAGCGCACCGGCGGCCGCAACAATCAGGGAGAAATCAGCTCCTGGCATCGCGGCGGCGGGCATGCCCGGCGTTTTCGCAGCATCGATTTCCGCCGCGAGAAAACCGGAATCCCGGCCAAGGTCGCCTCGATCGAATACGACCCGAACCGCTCGGCGCGGATCGCGCTGCTGCACTATGCCGACGGCGAAAAGCGCTACATCCTGCAGCCAATCGGCCTGGAAGTCGGCATGACGGTACAGAACGGCGAAGGCGCGGACATTCTGCCCGGCAACGCGCTGATGATCCGTCACATTCCGCCCGGCACGATGGTGCACAACCTCGAGCTGTTCCCCGGCAAGGGAGCGCAGGTGGTGCGCGCGGCGGGTGGCGCGGCGCAGCTGCTCAGCAAAGAAGGCGACTTCGCGCTGGTCAAGCTGCCGTCGGGCGAAGTGCGGAAGTTCAGCGTCGATTGCATGGCCACCGTCGGCCAGCTCGGCAATCTCGATCACGAAAACGTCACCTACGGAAAAGCGGGACGCACGCGCTGGCACGGCAAGCGGCCGACCAACCGCGGCGTGGCCATGAATCCGGTCGATCACCCGCACGGCGGTGGTGAAGGCCGCGTGAAGGGCAATCACCCTCAGACTCCCTGGGGTTTTCCGACTTTGGGCGCCAAGACGCGCAAGAAGCGCAAGAGCGACAGCATGATCGTTCAGCGGCGTAAGCCATAGTGGGAGAAGCAGTCAAAATGAACCCGGCACGGCGGGTAGATGAGAGCTCTGATATGACAGCCACCAGAACACGAACCACCAGGCGATCGGCACGGCGCACGGCGCGCAAGAGCGCGCGGCGTCACACGGTGAAACCGGCAGCGAAACCCGCGGTGAAAGCGGCCCCCAAACCGGCCTCGAAGCTTTCATCGAAACTCGGTCCTGCGCCGCAGGTCATGATCCGCATCTGCCGTCCGGGCTGGGCGGTCATCGTCGAAAATATTCCCAACGCGCAGGGCACGCGCTTCGTTTGCCCGTTCTGCCCGATGTCGCACCGCGTCTCGGGCCCAGTGCGGGGATTCCGCAAGCTGCGCCGCGCGCAGTGGGTCAAGCTGCGCCGGGTGGAGGAATAGGTTAGCCGATGCCGCGCTCGCTCAAGAAAGGCCCGTTCGTTGACGATCACTTGCAGGAAAAGGTGACCGCCATGAATTCGCGCAACGAAAAGAAAGTGGTGAAGACCTGGTCGCGCCGGTCGACGATTCTTCCGGACATGGTCGGCCACACCATTGCCGTGCACAACGGCAAGAAGTTCATTCCCGTGTACATCACCGAGCAGATGGTGGGACACAAGCTCGGTGAATTCGCGCCGACGCGCAGTTTCAAAGGTCACGGCGTAAAAGTCGCGCTGGAACGGGCGGCCGCCGCAGCGGCTCCTGGTGGAGCGGGTGCTCCGGCCGCTGGTGGTGCAGGCGCAGCGGCACCTGGCGGAAAGGGATAGGCGAGGCAGGCGAACATGGCAACGGCAACCGAAGCACAAGGACAGATTCAGGGCATGGCCAACGCGCGTTTTATTCGCGTCTCGCCGCAAAAGGCGCGGCTGGTGATCGATCTGATCCGCGGGCAGCGCGCGGAAGATGCGCTGCAGACGCTGCGCTTTACCAAGAAGCGCGTGGCCAAGGAAATTGAAAAGACCTTGCGCAGCGCCATTGCCAATGCCGAGCGCAAAGCGGATGACTCGGGCGCGTCGCTCGATGTCGACCAGTTGTTTGTTACGAGCTGCTTCGTCAACGAAGGCCCGCGATGGAAGCGCATGCGCCCCGCACCGATGGGCCGCGGCTTCCGTTATCAGAAGCGGACCAGCCACATTGTCGTCCAGGTGGCCGAGCATCACCGCGCCGCCGAACACCGCGCGGCTGCCGCTAAGGCCGAAGAGGCGGCTTCCAAGGGCGTGAAGGGTGCCGTGCGTAAGGCTCGCCAAGCAATTCAGAAGCGCGCGAAGGAAGCGCAGAAAAAGAAGTAGGAGGCTGTTTTGGGTCAGAAAACACATCCCTACGGTTTTCGCCTGGGCTACAACAAAGGCTGGAAGTCGCGCTGGTTTGCGAAGAAGGAATACGCCGACCTGCTGCACGAAGACGTGATCCTGCGCAAGCAGCTGAAGGACCGGCTGAAGTCGGCCGGCATCAGCGGCATCGATATCGAGCGCGCAGCCAACAAGCTGGTGGTGCGGATTTACACCGCGCGTCCGGGCATCATCATCGGCCGCAAGGGTTCGGAAATCGACAAGCTCAAGGGTGAAGTGCAGAAGCGCACCAAGCGCGAAGTGCACATCGACATCCAGGAAGTGCACCGGCCGGAGCTGGACGCCACGCTGGTCGCGGAGTCGATCGCCCTGCAGCTGGAAAAGCGCGTGGCCTTCCGCCGCGCGATGCGCAAGGCGGTCGATTCGGCGCTGCGCTTCGGCTGCAAGGGGATCAAGGTGCGCGTCGCGGGTCGGCTGAATGGCGCCGAAATCGCGCGCAAGGAGTGGTACCTGCAGGGGCGGCTGCCGCTGCAGACGCTGCGCGCGGACATCGACTTTGGAACCGCCGAAGCTCACACAACCTACGGCCTGATCGGCGTGAAGTGCTGGGTCTATCAGGGCGAAAAAGTGCCGGCGCGCGGCAAAGCAGGCGCGGGCGCGGCGAACGTAGAAGCATAAGGAAGCGGGCCAGATATCATGTTGATGCCGAAAAAAGTGAAGTACCGCAAGCAGCAGCGCGGACGCCGCCGGGGCAAAGCCTGGCGCGGCAGCGGGTTTGCCTTCGGTGATTATGGATTGAAAGCGCTCGAGCCGGCCTGGATCACCGACCGGCAAATCGAAGCTTCGCGCGTCGCGATCACTCGCTTTATCAAGCGCGGCGGAAAGCTGTGGATCCGGATTTTCCCGGATAAGCCGTTCACCAAGAAGCCGGCTGAAACGCGCATGGGCAAGGGCAAAGGTCCACCGGAGCACTGGGTCGCGGTGGTAAAGCCCGGCTGCATCATGTTCGAGATGGCGGGCGTTGATTTGGCCTCGGCCACCGAAGCCATGGAGCTGGCGGCGAACAAGCTGCCGATTCGGACCAAATTCGTTACCCGTGCGGAGGTGCTCTGATGCCTCGGCGCATTGAAAAGTTCCGCGAAATGAATGCGGGCGAACTCGAGCACCAGCAGAGGGAGCTGGCCGAGCAGGTTTTCCGCCTGCGTTTTCAGATTGCCTCCGGGCAGGCCGAAGGACTGAAGAAAATGCGCGAGGCGCGCAAGGATCTCGCGCGCGTCAAGACACTTCTGCGCGAATCCGAATTGAGGAAGAAGAAGTAATGGCGAACGAAACGCAAGCAAACAGCGCCGCGAACAAGCGCGGCAACCGGCAGGAGCTGGTCGGCGTGGTGACCAGCAACAAGATGCAGAAGACGATCGTCGTCCGCGTGCGGCGCACCACGCAGCATCCGCTCTATGAACGCGTGGTGCGCTCGGCGAAGAAATACTACGCGCACGACGAAACCGGAGAAGCGAAAGTCGGAGACACCGTGCGCATCGTTTCGACGCGTCCGCTTTCGAAACTCAAGCGCTGGCGCTTGAAAGCAGTGTTGCAGCGCTCGACGCGCGTGGCCTAAGGCCAGGGACAAAGGAGCAGCACGATGGTTCAGATGCGAACATGGCTGACGGTGGCCGACAATTCCGGCGCTCGCCAGATCACCTGCATTCTCCCGCTGGGAGGCGATGCGGGGCTGAAGGCTGGCCTGGGCGACGTCATTACCGCGGCGGTGAAGGAAGCCACGCCCGATGGGCAGGTCAAGAAAGGCGTGGTAGTGCGCGCGGTGGTGGTGCGCACGCGAAAAGAGCAGCGGCGCAAGGATGGCACCTATATCCGTTTTGATGACAACGCCGCTGTGCTGATTAACGATGCCAACGAGCCGATCGGGACGCGCGTCTTCGGGCCGGTCGCCCGCGAGCTGCGCGACAAGAAGTTCACCAAGATCGTGTCACTCGCTCCGGAGGTCTGGTAGCCATGGCCACCCCGAAGCAAAATCCGGTAGTGTTCATGGGCATTCGCCGCGGTGACGTGGTCAAAGTCATGTCCGGCCGCTCGAAGGGCAAGACAGGCAAGGTCCTCACGGTGAATCGGGACAAAGGCCGTATCACCGTCGAGCACGCCAACATTATCAAGCGTCACACGCGCCCGAACCCGTCGAAAAACGTGCGCGGAGGAATCGTGGACAAGGAAGGTGCAATCCACATCTCCAGCGTGATGTTGGTCTGCCCGGGATGCGGCAAGCACACGCGTGTGGGCCACACCAAACTGTCCGACGGCACTCGCGTGCGGATCTGCCGCCGCTGCGACACGACATTCGAGAATTAGGAGTCGAGGCAAAGACGAAATGGCAAGCCGACTACACGAGAAATATCGCAAGGAAGCCGTTCCCGCGCTGTCCAAACGCTTCGGCTATCGGAACACCATGGCCGTACCGCGCGTCTCGAAAGTGACGCTCAATATCGGGCTGGGCGAAGCCAGCCAGAACGTGAAGCTGCTGGACACAGCGGCGGTCGAACTCGGGCAGATTGCCGGGCAGAAGCCGGTGATCACGCGCGCCAAGAAGTCGATCGCGAACTTCAAGATTCGCAAGGGCATGCCGATCGGCTGCATGGTCACGCTGCGCGGCGAGCGCATGTACGAGTTTCTCGACCGGCTAACGGCCGTTGTGTTCCCGCGGGTGCGGGACTTCAAGGGGCTGCCGCCGAACTCGTTCGACGGCCGGGGCAACTACACCCTGGGTCTGAAGGACCAGCTGGTGTTTCCGGAAATCGACTACACCCGCGTCGACAAGATCAAGGGCATGAACATCACCATCACTACCACGGCGCACAGCGATGAAGAAGGTCGCGAGCTGTTGAAGCTGCTCGGCGTGCCGTTCCGCGCGCAGGGCGCGGCTTAGAGTCAGGAGATTACGAAGCATGGCTCGAACTAGTCAGATCGCGAAGACCAAGCGCAAGCTGAAGTACAAGATTCGCCAACGCAACCGCTGCCGGATCTGCGGGCGCGCGCGCGGCACGCTGCGAAAGTTCCAGATGTGCCGCATTTGTTTCCGCGGTCTCGCGCTCAAGGGAGAAATCCCGGGCGTGGTGAAGGCCAGCTGGTAAGGAAGAGGGAATGACCACCGATCCGATCGCTGATTTTCTGACGCGCATCCGCAACGGGGCGCTTGCCAAGCATCCCCGCGTCGAGATGCCCTCGTCCAAGATGAAGATTGAAATTGCCCGCATCCTGAAAGAAGAAGGCTACCTCGCGAATTTCAAGGTGGTCGAAGAGAAGGGCAAGAAGACGCTGCGCGTGTTCCTGCGCTATACGCCCGACCGTCGCAGCGTGATCACCGACCTCAAGCGTGTTTCGCGGCCGGGGTCGCGCCGCTACGTCGGCAAATTCGGGATCAAGCCGGTCGTGGGCGGCATGGGCATCGCGATCGTTTCGACGCCGCGTGGGTTGATGACCGGATCGTCGGCGCGCAAGGAAGGCGTCGGCGGCGAGCTGCTGTGCGAAGTTTGGTAGAGCAGTTGGAATAGACGAGGCATCGAGAGAGAGCCATGTCGAGAATTGGAAACAAAATCATCGCCATTCCGTCCGGCGTGAAAATTCAGGTCAAGGACGGCGCCGTCGACGTCCAGGGGCCCAAGGGCAAGATGTCCGTAAGAGTCCCGCGCGGGATTACGTTCGAGCAGAAAGACGGGACGCTTGTGGCCAAGCGCGAAGCTGAGGATTTTCGCGCGCTGCACGGCTTGGCGCGCGCGCTGGTCGCCAACGCCGTCACGGGCGTCACGCAGGGCTTTAAGAAGGACCTCGACATCGTCGGCGTCGGCTACCGCGCGGAAGTGAAAGGCAAGAACGTGGTCCTGGCGCTCGGCTATTCGCACCCGATCGAATTCCCGATTCCCGAAGGGATTCAGATCGCCGTCGAAAAGCAGACCCATTTGACGGTGTCAGGCGCGGACAAAGGGCAGGTTGGACAGGTTGCCGCGAACCTGCGCGGGCTGCGTCCGCCCGATCCGTACAAACAAAAAGGCGTGCGCATTACCGGCGAGCGCCTGAAGAAGAAGGCCGGCAAGGCCGGCGCCAAGACGGCGGCCGCCTAAAGCCGAGGAAAAAGGAGAACGAGCGTGGCAGCACCGGTTCGAAGATTATCGCGAGAGGAACATCGACGCCGCATTCACGTGCGCATGCGCAAGAGGATTATTGGCACGACCGAGCGGCCGCGGCTGGCGATACATCGCTCGAGCCGCCACATTCGCGCGCAGGTGATCGACGACGCCTCCGGGCGCACCATCGTCTCGGCCAGCTCGCTCGACAAGGAAGTCCGCGCCACGATCAAGGGCGGCGGCAATATCGCGGCTTCGAAGGTGGTCGGCAAGACGATTGCCGAACGCGCCCGCGCCAAGGGCGTAGAACAAGTCGTGTTCGATCGCGGCGGCTACCAATATCACGGCCGCGTGCAAGCGCTGGCGGAAGCGGCCCGGGAGGCGGGTCTGAAGTTCTAAACACTATGCCGAAACAAGAGCTTAAAGACACGCTGTCGATTCGCCGTCCGGTGCAGGCGAATCAGGCCAACCTGAAAGATCAGGTTGTCTCGATCAACCGCGTCACGAAAGTTGTGAAGGGCGGAAAGAATCTCAGCTTCTCGGCGCTGGTCGTGGTGGGCGACCAGGGCGGCCACGCGGGCTTCGGTATGGGCAAGGCCCGCGAAGTCCCCATGGCCATCCGCAAGGCGATCGAGCAGGCCAAGAAAAACATGGTGAAGCTGAATCTCAAAGGCTCGTCGATCCCCCATCAGGTGCTGGGTTCGTATGGCTCGGGTTCAGTTCTGCTGAAGCCCGCACCGGAGGGAACCGGCGTCATCGCCGGCGGCCCGGTGCGCGCGGTGATGGAAGTCGCGGGAATTCAGAATGTGCTGACCAAATCGCTCGGCACCAGTAACCCGCACAACGTAATCAAAGCGACGTTTGATGCCCTGCTGCATCTGAAGGACGCGCAGCGCGTCGCCGAATCGCGCGGCAGAGGAGCGGACGAACCGGCCGCGTCGTAACGCGCGGCGAATTCAGGTCCATAAAGACCATGGCTACGACGAAAAAGAAATCGGCCGGCACGCTGAAAATCAAGTGGGTGGTCAGCTTCATCGGCTGCCCGCGCGACATGCGCCAGACCATTCGCGGCCTGGGCTTCCGCCGCCTGCAGCAGGTTATCGAGCATCCGGACACGCCCGCGGTGCGCGGGATGGTCGCCAAAGTTCATCATCTGGTTCGAATCGAGGAATAGCAAGCGATGGCCAAGGGACCCTTACTCTCAAATCTGAAGCCGCCACGCGGCTCGCGTCACCGCAAAGTTCGCGTCGGACGCGGCATGGGCTCGAAGCTCGGCAAGACGGCCGGCGCGGGCAACAAGGGGCAGCAGTCCCGGCGCGGCTATTCGCGCCGCCCGGGCTTTGAGGGCGGCCAGATGCCGCTGCACCGCCGCCTGCCCAAGCGCGGCTTTTCCGCGCCGTTTTCCAAATCGTTCGCGGTCGTCAACGTCGAAAGCCTCAACGCCTTCGCCGCCGGCGACACGGTCACGCCCGAATCGCTCGCCGACCGCGGCATCGTCCGTAGCAAAGGCCACGTCAAAGTTCTTGGTGACGGCGAACTGAAGATCGCATTGACGGTCAAAGCGCACGCCTTCAGCAAGTCGGCGCAGGATAAAATCGCCCAGGCCGGGGGGAAAACCGAAGTCCTGAAATGAGAAAGCTGCTCGAAGCCTTTCGGAACATCTTCAGCACGCCCGACCTGCGCAAACGTGTGCTCTTTGCGCTGGCCATGCTGCTGGTGTACCGCCTGGGCAGCTATATTCCCACGCCCGGCATCAACACCGAGGCGCTCGAGCAGCTCTTCAAGCAGTATCAGGGCTCCGCTCTCGGCATTTTCAATCTCTTCAGTGGCGGCAATCTGCGCCGGCTCACGATTTTCGCGCTCGGCATCATGCCCTACATCACCTCCTCCATCGTCCTCCAGCTGCTCGTGGTCGTCTGGCCCTATCTCGAGCGCCTGCAGAAGGAGGGTGAACTCGGCCGCCGCAAGATCACGCAGTACACGCGCTATCTCACCATCATTCTCAGCGCCTTTCAGTCCTTCGCCATCGCACGCACCCTTGAGGCGCAATCGATGTCCGGCTCGCCGCTGGTCTATCACCCGGGCCTGCGTTTCATCCTGATGACCATGCTGACCCTCACCACCGGCTCGGCCTTCATCATGTGGCTCGGTGAGCAGATCAGCGACCGCGGCATTGGCAACGGCATGTCGCTCATCATCTTCACCGGCATCGTGGTCGGCCTGCCGCCGGCCGTGTCCGACCTGTGGTCCAAGGTTCGCACCGAAGAGTGGGGTCCGCTCACTCCCATCGTCTTCATCGCCCTGCTCGTCTTGATGGTCGCCGTGGTGGCCGTCATCGTCTTCGTCGAAGGCGGCCAGCGCCGCATCCCGGTGCAGTACGCCAAGCGCGTCATGGGCCGCAAAGTCATGGGCGGGCAGATGACCTATCTCCCGCTGCGCGTCAATTCCGGCGGCGTCATCCCGCCGATTTTCGCCAGCTCGCTGCTCACTGCGCCGGCAACCTTCGCGCTGATTTTCGGCGCCCATTCGCTCGTTATTCAGAGGTTCGGCAAGGCCATCGCCTGGGGCGAGCCGCTCTACACCGTCCTCTACGTCGGACTGATCATCTTTTTCGCTTTCTTTTACGTGGGCATCATCTTTAATCCCACGGAACTTGCTGACAATATGCGCAAGAACGGGGGTTTCGTTCCCGGCATCCGCCCTGGGCGCAACACGTCGGAATACATCAACCGGATTCTTTCCCGGCTCACGCTGGTCGGCGGCGTCTATCTCGCTGCGGTCTGCCTGCTGCCGGAGTGGATGATTCAAGGTATCCATCTGAACCATCTGTGGTTGGTCGGCAACTGGTTCGATACGCACCTGTCGCGCTTCATCCTCAACGGTTTGAACGTGCAGTTCTATTTCGGCGGCACTTCACTGCTCATCGTGGTCGGCGTGGCCATGGACACCGTGCAGCAGCTTGAGGCGCAGCTGGTCATGCGGAATTACGAAGGATTTGTGCGCAAAGGACGCGTGCGCAGCCGCCGCGGTTGATCGTGCCGGCAAGGTTCAGACCATGGCCAGCAAACGCGCGTTTATTTTTCTCGGGCCGCCGGGGGCGGGGAAGGGCACTCAGGCCAAGCGCATCGCCAAGCAACTCGGTGTGCCGCACCTTTCGACCGGCGACATGATGCGCGACGCGGTCGCCCGCGGCACCGATCTCGGCAAGATCGTGGGGCCGATCATGCAGCGCGGCGAGCTTGTTTCGGACGATTTGGTGATGAAAATGGTGGAAGAGCGGCTGGCGCAGCCCGATTGCGATGCCGGATGCCTCTTCGACGGTTTTCCGCGCACCCTGGCGCAGGCCGAAGGCCTCGACGCCATTTTGCGCCGCTCGGGTTTTCACAAGCCGGTGGTCGTGGACCTTGACGTCAGCCACGACAAGCTGCTGCGCCGGCTCACTGGACGCCGCACGTGCGGCGTGAACGGCGAGATTTACAATATTTACGACGCGCCGCCGAAAGTCGAAGGTGTCTGCGACAACGACGGCGGAAGGCTCGTGCAGCGCGCCGACGACACGGCCGAAGTCGTGCAGCAGCGCCTGGCCGCGTATGACCGGGCCACCAAGCCGCTCGCGGATTATTACCGCAGCCAGGGCGTCTTGCAGCAGGTGGACGCCTCGGCCAGCGTCGACGACGTAAGCCGCGCGCTGCTCGGCATCGTCATGGGCGGCAAGAGCTGAAGCGGAACTGAAGAAGAGCTGAGATGGTGATCTGTAAATCGCAGGCCGAGCTGGAAAAGATGCACCGTGCGGGGCTGGTCGTCTGGGGCGCGCTGGAAAAAATGCGCGCCATGATTCGCCCGGGCCTGACGACCAAGGAGCTTGACGAGTTCGCCGAGTCCTACACCGCCGAGCATCATGCGCGACCGGCGTTCAAGGGCTACCGGGGGTATCCGGGTTCAGTGTGCACCTCGATCAATCAGGAGGTGGTGCACGGAATCCCGTCACCCTCCCGGCGAATCAAAGAGGGAGACATTCTCTCGATGGATTTCGGCGTTGAACTGGAAGGCTATTTCGGAGACGCGGCGCTGACCGTGCCGGTCGGCAAAATTGCGCCCGCCCGCGAGAAGCTCCTGCGCGTGACGCGCGAATCGCTCGATCGCGCCATTGACAGAGTTCGGGCGGGCAACCGGCTGGGCGATGTTTCCGCAGCGGTGCAGCAGTGGGTTGAGGAAAACGGCTTTTCGGTGGTCCGTGAATTCGTCGGACATGGTATCGGGACGAAAATGCATGAAGAGCCGCAAGTCCCGAACTATGGCAGCGCGGGCCAGGGTCCGAAGTTGCAGGAGGGCATGGTTCTGGCCATCGAGCCGATGGTCAATTCCGGCGGCCCCGGCGTTCGCGTCCTGGAAGACGATTGGACCGCGGTCACAACCGACGGCAGCGACTCGGCCCACTTCGAGCACACGGTAGCCGTAACTAGCAACGGCCCCTGGATCCTGACGCGCCCGCGCGAAGTAAAGGGCCCCTGCTGGTAGGATCGATCGGGGATTTGATTGGTTTGATGTAGCTCACCCCGCTTCGTAAGGGTGAGGCTTTTCGGCCCTGTGGGGTGGTTGAGGTTTACAGGAAGCGGCGCGGGGCCTTTCAGTCCGGCATCTTGAATCGAAGTCGGGAGCGCATGGCGAAAAAACCGGAGCAGGAAAAGAAACCGGGCGAAAGCGGCAAGGAAGACGCCATCGAAGTGATGGCTACGGTTATCGAGCCCCTTCCCAACGCCATGTTTCGGGTCGAGCTTGAAAACAAGCACCAGGTGCTCGCGCACATCTCGGGCAAGATGCGGAAAAATTTCATCCGCATCCTGGCCGGCGACAGGGTCGCCGTCGAGCTTTCGCCCTACGACCTGACCCGCGGCCGCATCGTGTATCGGTACAAATAGGGTTTGGGTGTAGCTCAGGTCTTTAGACCGGAGGGTTTCTAGGGAAAGGTTTCATGTAGCTCACCCCGTTTCGTAGAGGTGAGGGGTTTTGGCCCGGGTTGGGGCCTTTGCCCCTGAGCTGGAAGGAAGGAAGTCGAAATGAAAGTTCGTGCATCGGTCAAAAAGATTTGTATGAAGTGCAAGATCGTTCACCGGCGCGGTGTGGTTCGCGTGATCTGCCAGAACCCGAAACACCGCCAGCGCCAAGGCTAAGGAGAAATCATGGCACGTATCGCAGGTGTGGATCTGCCGCCGAACAAACGGCTCTGGGTCGGCCTCACGGCCATCTACGGGATCGGGCAGCAGCGCGCCCGTTCGCTGGCCGCGAAGGCCAACGTCGACGCCACGAAGAAAATCAAGGACCTCACCGAGGATGAAGTGACCCATCTGCGCGCCGCCATCGAAGCTGAAGGGGGTGTCGAAGGCGATCTCCGCAAGGAGATGCAGATGAACATCCGCCGGCTGATTGAAATCCAGTGCTACAGGGGCCTGCGCCACCGCCGGAACCTCCCGGTGCGTGGCCAGCGGACGCACACGAACGCGCGCACCCGCAAGGGCCCGCGCAAGGGCGCCGTCGCAGCCAAGAAGAAAACGATGGCCCGCAAGTAAGGTGTGCGGTTTTATCTAGCTCCGGTCCGGCTTTTCGGACCCGAGGCTTTCTGGCACGGAGACTTGGCCACAGGCGAAGTCGAAAGTGTCGGCCCGGTTTTGAAGTTGTCAGGTGGACGCGTGGGGCCCAGAGCCCCACGAATAGGGAACGAACTCAAAAGGGGCTTCGGCCCTGGGAAGTTAAGGTTCGATAGACAAAATGGCCAAAGAACCGAAAGACGCAGCCGCCGCGCCAGCAGCAGGAGCAAAGCCGGCCAAGCGCAAGAAGGAATTTCGCAAGAAGCGGGAAAAGCGGATTGTGCCGCACGGGTTGGTCTGCATCCAGGCCACCTTCAACAACACGATCATCACGCTTACCGATCCCGAAGGCCGGGTCGTCAGCTGGGCTTCGGCCGGCTCCTCCGGCTTCAAAGGCTCGCGCAAGGGTACGCCGTACGCCGCGCAGCAGGCGGCCATGACCGCCGCCGGAGTCGCGCGCGACCAGTACGGCATGAAATCGGTCGAAGTGCGCGTGAAGGGTCCGGGAGCGGGACGCGAATCCGCCGTCCGTGCGCTCGCGTCCTCCGGCCTGCACATCAATGCGATCAAGGACGTGACGCCCGTCCCGCACAACGGGTGCCGCCCTCCCAAGCGCCGCCGCGTCTAGATTCTTGGTTTTGTCGGGGCGCTGCTCGCTGCGCCCTCTTGGGTTTTGCGGGTTCTGTAGCTCACCCCGTGTCTTGGGGGTGAGGCCTTTCGGCCCGGTTTGGAAGTTGTCAGGTGGAAGCGTGGGCTTCAGCCCCGCGACGGACACCGGATGAATGGGGCTAGAGCCCCGGAAGCGCGAAGTTAGAAGGAGAAACACTTGGCTCGACATCGTGAAGCAGTTTGCCGGCTGTGCCGACGCGAAGGGCAGAAGCTCTTCTTGAAAGGCCTCCGGTGTTTTACTGAAAAATGCGCCATTGAAAAACGCAACTTCGTTCCCGGTCAGCACGGCCAGGCCCGCCGCCCGAAAATGGTCGGCTACGGTATCCAGCTGCGCGAGAAACAGAAAGTAAAGCGCACCTACGGCCTGCTCGAGCGCCAGTTCCGCACCTATTTCGAGAAGGCGGAGCGCGCCAAAGGTCCCACGGGTTCGAACCTCATGGTCATGCTCGAGCGGCGTCTGGACAACGTGGTCTACCGCGCCGGTCTGGCCGGATCGCGCGCGCAGGCGCGCCAGCTCGTGCTTCACGGCCACATTCGCGTGAAGGATCGCAAGGTGAACATCCCGAGCTACCTGGTCAGCGTCGGCGACGAAGTCACGCTCAAGGACAAAATGCACGAAAACGCCATGGTGCTCGAAGCCCGGAATCTGGCGCAGAGCCAGGGCCTTGCACCGTGGCTCGATATCGACCGGGGGAATTTCAAGGCCCGCGTGGTCGCTCTGCCTCGCCGCGAGGACGTGCAGACGCCCCCGATGAACGAGCAGCTCATCGTCGAGTTGTACTCGAAGTAATTTCGGATTCGAACTTTTTCGAACTGTTAAAGGGCCCGCCATTCGCGGGCCGGAAGGAAGGCAAAAATGTGGAAGGGCTTTCAGAAACCAAAGCGGTTGGCGGCAGAACCCGAGACGCTGACCGACAAGTACGGAAAATTCTCCGCGCAGCCTTTTGAGCGCGGCTGGGGCACCACCGTCGGCAACGCTCTGCGGCGGGCGCTCCTCAGCTCGATCGAAGGCGCGGCCATCACCGCCGTGAAAATTGAAGGCGTGCTGCACGAATTTTCGCCGATTCCCGGCGTGGTCGAGGACGCCACCGACATCATCCTCAATCTGAAGCAAGTCCCGCTCAAGCTGAATACCGACCAGTCGAAGACCATCACGCTGATGGTCGACGTGCCCGGTCCGGTTACCTCAGCGAAGATCGAGGAAGATGCCGACATCGCCGTTCTCGACAAGAACGTCTACATTGCCACGGTCAGCGAAGGCGGCAAGCTCGAGCTCGAGTTGCGTGTCAAGAACGGCCGCGGCTATGTGGCCGCCGACCGCAATTTCGATGAGGATCTGCCTATCGGCTACATCCCCATCGACTCGGTTCACTCTCCGGTGCGCAAGGTCAATTACGCGGTGGAAGCCGCGCGCCTCGGCCAGATGACCGACTACGAGAAGCTCACCCTGGAAGTCTGGACCAACGCCGCGATCACCCCGCAGGATTCCATCGGTCTGGCGTCCAAACTGATCAAGGACCACATGAGCATCTTCATCAATTTCGAGGAGCAGCCCGAGCTTCCCGAGGAAGCGGTCGAAAATTACGCCGACCCGCGCCTGGAATTTCTCGACCGCTCGGTCGAGGAGCTCGAGCTTTCCGTCCGCTCCTACAATTGCCTGAAGAACGCCAACATCCAGAATCTCCGCGAACTCGTACAGAAGACCGAGTCTGAAATGCTCAAGACCAAGAATTTCGGCCGCAAGTCGCTCAACGAGATTAAGGACATCCTGCACAAGATGGGTCTCAGCCTGGGCATGAAGTTCGACGATCACGGCCGCGTCATCTGGCCTCCGCTTCCCAGCCAGACCGCGCCTCTGCCGCCGGAAGGAGATGCTTCGGCGGTCTAAGCCGCGGCTGACCATGAGACACCTCCGATCAGGCTCCAAACTCGGCAAGCAGCCGGCGCATCGCCGCGCCGTGCTGCGCAACCTGGTGACGAATCTCATTGAGAAAGAGCGCATCCATACCACGATCCTGCGCGCCAAAGCCGCTCGCCCGATCGCCGAGAAAATGATCACTCTCGGGAAGCGCGATTCTCTCCATGCCCGCCGCCAGGCCGCCGCGTTTCTGATGACCCCGGGCGCGACGAAAAAGCTCTTCGCCGATCTCGCGCCGCGCTTCGCCGAGCGTCCGGGCGGCTACACGCGCATCATCCGCACCGGATGGCGCATCGGTGACGGCGCCGAGCTGGCCATTCTCGAATTCATCGGCTCCGAGCTGAAGAAGAAGGAAAAGAAGCCCCGCAAGCAAGCCGAGGAAACAGCTCCCGAGGAAAAAGAAGAGAAGGAAGCCGCAGTCGCAAAATAACTCGCCGCAACCGCAACTTGGCTGCAGCGTCCAAAATCCCGGGTTCAGGCCCGGGATTTTTCTTTGTGGTGTGCCGAGCCTGTTCGATCGCTCGGAGGTCCTCCTCACACGGGGCCGCGGCCAGCGAGGAATTTTCGGCCACAGCGCGAACACTCGCGCTCCCAACTTGCGATTTCAGTCGCGCGGGACGGCCGCAGCTTCAAGCTTGCGCCGCTCGCGCAGGTGGCCCAGCAACATCAGCAGCGCAGCAACGAGTTGCGCCGCGATGCCGCCGCCGGTGTCGATCAGCACATCGCCGACCGCCGCCGTGCGTCCGGGAACAAATCGCTGGTGGAGCTCATCGAGCGATGCGTAGCACGCGACGATGGCGACGACGGCCAGCGCCCAGGCGAAGCGCGTGCCCGGCCGCCCGGCGCGAATCCCACGCAGCACCAGCAAACTCAAAATAAAATACTCGGTGAAATGCGCTGACTTGCGAATGTCATGGTGAAGTGTATTCAGCGTGGCGTACGCGGCGTGGGGAAAAAGCCAGTGCAGTAGGGGAACGATGATCCGGTTGGTGTGCTCCGTGGTGAATATTCCCGTTGAAAAAAAGGAAATCACCACGGCCCAGGCCAGAGCCGGCCACCACCGCTTCAGCCATTGCACTCTAGCAATACCCGCGGCGAGACATTACTCGAGGCGGTAATTCGGGGCTTCGCGGGTGATGATCACGTCGTGGACGTGGCTTTCGCGAAGGCCTGCCGACGAGATGCGGATGAAGCGGCTGTTTTCCTGGAGTTCCTTCAAGTTGCGACAGCCGCAGTAGCCCATGCCGCTGCGAAGGCCGCCGACGAGCTGCTCGACCAAGCCGGCGAGCGAGCCTTTGTAGGGAACCTGGCCTTCAATTCCTTCCGGAACGGACTTGCCGCGCTCGGCCGTTTCCTGCGCGTAGCGGTCGGCAGAGCCCGCTTCCATCGCGCCCAGCGATCCCATGCCGCGATACGACTTGAAGGTGCGGCCCTGATAGAGAATCGTTTCGCCGGGCGATTCTTCGGTGCCGGCAAACAGGCTGCCGATCATCACGGCGGAAGCGCCGGCGGCAATCGCCTTGGTAATGTCGCCCGAGAATTTAATGCCGCCGTCGGCGATGACGGGCACGTCGCTGCCCAGAGCGGCGCGCGAACATTCCGCGACGGCGGTGATCTGGGGAACACCCGCGCCGGTGACGATGCGCGTGGTGCAGATCGATCCAGGGCCGATACCGATTTTCAGGCCGTCG
>Ga0210404_10000408_pt1 | contig 23223 bp, 26 predicted proteins | sample IncBWH28MmetaG_FD_155455 | JGI IMG/M metagenome (GOLD analysis project Ga0210404, IMG submission 155455) | Forest soil microbial communities from Barre Woods Harvard Forest LTER site, Petersham, Massachusetts, United States - Inc-BW-H-28-M | ecosystem: Environmental > Terrestrial > Soil >... | reverse complement strand
TTAGCTTTGTCATGATCCGGTGGCATATATCACTGGTATGATGACAAAGCTAAAACGAGATGAACTGATCTCATTTCAAATTGTGCTTTCACCAACACAACGCAAAGAGGCAAAAGTGTTATCAAAAATGATCTTGCGGAATGAAGATATCTTACGTAGATTAGATAAACCACAAATTCCAATAGTTCTCGCTCCTGTTTCTTTTCTTATTATACTCCTCATAAGACTCATTACTTTAATCGGCACACAACTTCAATGGGCACTGCTGGAGCTTACTCGAGATACCAGTAACCGTTCAGTTTATGCACAAAATCAATACGACTATCAGCAACCACTTCCAAATCCTGCAAAACCGGCACGAGTATTAAGCAGTTTCGAAGAAGAAGCGATTAAATCCGTGCAGGGAAAAATTGATCAATCGCTCTTTGAAACAACAGTACGATTCTATATTCAAATCACTGATGCAACTGAACAAAAAGAAAGAATTAACGGTTTTGTTTCATCCCTTGCGATATTTTCTGTACCCAAATATCAATCGCTGAAGAAAAAAAGAAGCTTTCCTAAACTGTCTGATGAACTACGGTTATTGAGCTTTACTAATAGACTTCTTTCTCTTTTTTCAAACAATAGTCCGGCATTATTGTCCGTTTCTGAAATTGCAGATTTATATCATTTTCCTTTTACCAGAATTACGAAAACAGAAAATATTGTCAAAGTACACAGTAAAGAACTTCCCGCACCCCTAACGCTTAAAAAACGTCCGTCATTTGATGTTATTTTTGCCAAAAATACCTATGGTGGAACGGAAACAGTCATCGGGCTTAATAAAGAAGAACGGGTACGGCATATGTACGTCATCGGTGCAACCGGTACGGGAAAGACAACCATGCTATTATCAATGATTAACCAAGATCTGAAAAATGGAAAAGGTGTTTGCGTTATTGATCCGCATGGTGATCTTGCAGAGGCAGCAATCAATTGCATACCAAATGAAAGAATAAAAGACCTTATCTATTTTAATCCGTATGATATTACACATCCAATAGGGGTAAATTTACTTGAGTTAACCCCTGGACTTGATGAAGACGCTTCCTTAATCGAAAAGGAATTTATTGCTGAAAGTGTTATTTCACTTTTTAGAAAAATGTTTTCTGATGCTTCAACTGCACAACCATTTAGGATCGAATCAATCTTACGAAATACTATTTACACAGCCTTTACCCTCAAGAATCCAACGCTTTTTACTATCTATGAACTATTAAATAATCCACCATTCCAAGAAAAGGCAATAGTTAGACTTACTGATGAAAATTTAAAAAATTTTTGGAAGTTTGAATTTGGTAAAGCAGGCGACTTTCAAAAAGTGAAAATGGTGTCTCCCGTTACAGCTAGAATCGGAAGGTTTCTTTTTTCTCCTTCTGCTAAAAGAATACTTGAGCAGGAGCGATCAACCATTAATTTTGATGAAATACTGGATAACAAAAAGATTCTCATTTGTAATCTTGCTAAGGGAAATATTGGAGAGGATACATCAGAAGTCATGGGGATAATGCTTCTTAATAAACTTCAGTTAGCAGCATTTAAAAGAGCAAGGATTGCGCAAAAAGAAAGAAAAGACTTTTATCTCTATGTCGACGAATTTCAAAATTTTGCGACACCATCGTTTGTGCAAATGCTTTCTGAAGCAAGAAAATACAGGCTTAATTTAATAATGGCTGAGCAATCAACCTCGCAGCAAAAAGATAAAAACCTTGTACAAATTGTTCTTGCTAATACGGGTACTGTTGTTACATTCAGAAGTGCCAACCCCAAAGATGAGGAAATGCTTCTTCCGCAGTTTCGCCCATATGTTGCTGAAGGTGAAATAATGAATTTACCTTCGTTTCACTTCTATATGAAAACTGCCGCTCTTCATCCTGAAGAACCTTTTTCAGGTGAAACACTGCTCCTCCCTGTAAAACTAGACAAGACTAAAATTGAAAAGCTGATCCAAGCTTCAAGAAAGAATCATGCAATTATTTACAAGAAAAAACCTCATGTGAAACAAGGTGTAACTGACAAGGTAAATACCGTGGTACAAAAGAAAAATACAGAAACGAAACCGGATATTTCGACTGCAAGCGTTCTACCGAAGAAAAAAAGAAAGCAAAAACTGACCCCACGGGCGGGGACAAAAAAGAGTGAATTGTGAGGCTGAAAATCTAAAAAGTTCTGTCTTTCTATATCTTATATATACATATAAGAGAACAAAATTTGCCAAAAGAAAATAAAAAACAAACAAATAATCAATTACTATGCTACTTCCAAAAACAACCGAAAAACAAAAAGAAATATTCATGTACCTTTACGCCTATCGATTCCTTACTACAAATCACTTTCAAAAACTATTCAACCATAAAGATAAAAAAAGAGTCAAAGAATGGTTAAAAGATTTAAAAGAAAAAGGATATATTCATAAAAAAGAAACCGAACAAAGCTATATTGATAGATCAAAACCTGCAATCTATTGCCTAACTCCCAAAGCTCGGCATCTGTTAAAAAAGGATGAAAATTGTGATGTATTAGTCCTTGATAGAATTTATAGTGAAAAGAGAAGAACGCTTAAATTTATCAATAAATGTCTTTCAATTGCTGATATGTATTTGTACTTGTTATCACGAAAAGAACCAGACCAGGAATTAGATTTTTTCACCGAAAGTGAGCTCGTGAGCTATAGTTATTTTCCTCAAGAGTTACCCTCTGCATACATTACCATTACTTCAAAAAATGATGTAGAGCGGTACTTTCTAGAAATGTATGAAGAATATACTCCCGCTTTTGAAATGCGAAATCGAGTAAAAAAATATATAAACTATGCTGAGAGAGGGATATGGGAGGCTAATACGAATGATGAACCATTACCCTCGATTTTATTTATTTGCCCTTCAAAAAAGTTAAAAAAACATATTTATTATTATGCCTTAGCAAAATTTAAAAAAGCCTATGCGGAAACAATTGACCTTTATTTAACCACGTGGGAAATAATAAAAAGTGGTGAAAAAAATATTTGGGAGAAAGTAGAGCTATAAAATGGCAAGTTTTATAACTAAAAGTACTCGGAATAAAATCTTTATCCTTATCTTGACCTAATGTAAAACCCTAGCGGGATTTAACCCCCATTTTATAAATTACTACTAGTACGATCAATGTATTTTGCTATAATATATTCATGCAGTATTCGTGGTATACAAATAAAATAGATAAAAACTCTCCTGAAACTATTCATCAGATACTAGCATATGGTTCACTGGATGATATTAAATCATTAAAACAAACAGTCGGAGAAGAATCACTTACAGAACTATTCTTGAGATCCCCCCAAAAAATATATACTGCTTCTACACTTAACTTTATTGCAAAGTTCATTTTAAACATACATTCTTCAATTGATGAACAAAGGTATCTTAAAAATACACCTCGATATACTCGATAAAAGAAGACAAGAACTTTTAACAGAACTTCTTCCTTATACAAAGGATTTTGTTTTAGGTGGTGGAACTGCTTTAGCGTTACAATTAAATCATCGAGAGTCCTATGATTTTGACTTTTTTTCATCAAATCAGATCGCAAAAAGTACCATCGAAAAGATTTCTCAATCGATAAAAATAGCAACAATCTCTGTAGATTCATCTGAGGAATTGACATTTTTTACTGAGAACGAAATTAAAGTGACATTTCTTCATTATCCTTTTGGTTACGCATATCCTTTAGAACAACTTGATAATGGATTATCGCTCTTCTCAATAAAAGATATTGCGATAAAAAAAGCATATACTATTGGAAGAAGAGGTGCTTATAGAGATTATTTTGATTTATATGCTATATTTAAAGGCGATTATATAAATCTGTCAGAACTTATTAATGAAACAAAAAAAATATATGGAAGTATTTTTGAAGAGAAACTCTTTTTACAACAACTCGTGTATTTTGGCGACATAACTGATTTTACAATTCTACCTGCTGGATCTCAAACGGTTCCAACACATGGAGAGATTAAGCAATATCTTGAAAAAATAGTTACTCACTATTTGGGACAATAGTTTTTCCTAAATTTCATTTTATGCTTGATGCCTAAAAAATATTTGAGAAGAGGAAACGCTTTTACAGCTCTATCAAAAGAACCCTCAGATAATAGTAATTGATTAAGACTCCAAATGGAAATAGTATCTATAAAAGTGTTTGAACTGCTGATTACCACTTTGTATATCACTCATAAATAATCACCTCCTTTGCGCTTATACGTTGATTGGAAGAGTGGGGACACACTTGTTGTGTCCCCACTCTATTCCACTACACCGTGTAGCCCATCACATCGTCATAGACCTTCTGTATGACGTAATCCATAGTGATTGCTTGTCCAGTGGTCGTACGACCCCACCAGATGCCATAGTCGTTATTTATAATAGGTTCTCCAATAAGCTGTAGTTTTTTACCAAGCCATGGAGAAATAAGCCACCATTCAAAAATTTCCTGAGGCATTTGATTTGCTTCGTAACACTCCTCACATTCTCCCGTCTCGCTATCAAGACAAGGAAATTCACCATGACACTTTACGCAGACAGCAGGGGACAATAAATTCCCGTCAAACTCCCGATAAAGATTATCTATCTCATCAACGGAAAACAATTGTTGCTTCAAGGCTTCTTCAATCAAAGATGATTGGCAAGCATATATTTCTCTTCCCACAAATGCATCAAGTGCCTGTTCTCGTGTTATTTCGTTCATGTTGTCACCCCCTTTCTTTTTAGTAGTCATAAATTTGTTGCAGTCGGCGCGCGCCTGCGCCGACATACCTGCTACTGCATAAAAGGGGAGTGAATAAAAGCAATGAGGAATACGGAAACTACCGTAGGAAATCATTGCTTTTAGAGAGGGCATTGCCCTCTTACCTTAAAAAATAAATGAAATCTATTTTGATTCCAAAGCAGGATGAAATAGAGTATAATATTGCTCAGAACATATGTTTGAACAAGCGTTTAAAAATATTGATAATGAGCTTCGAAAAGATGCAGGAGTAAGCAGCGAACTAGATTATATTGAGCAAACCTCTTGGGTGTTATTTTTAAAATATCTTGATGATCTTGAAAAAGAAAAAGAGAAAGAAGCTATGCTTACTGGACATACATACAAGCCACTCATAGCTCCTGAATATCAATGGGATGTATGGGCAACTCCTAAAACAACCGACGGGAAATTAGATCACCATAAAGCACTCACCGGAGATGATCTCATAGATTTTGTTGACCAAAAGCTCTTTCCCTCCCTCAAAAAATTTAAATCCGTTACAGAAGATATCAGCACAATTGAATACAAAGTAGGAGAAATTTTTTCTGAATTAAAAAATAAAATCCAAAGCGGTTATACACTTCGTGAGATTTTAAACATCATCGACATAATGCATTTTCGTTCACAAAAAGAAAAACATGAATTATCACATCTCTATGAAAGCAAAATCAAAAATATGGGTAATGCAGGACGAAACGGTGGAGAATACTACACCCCTCGACCTTTGATCAAAACGATACTTAAAGTGGTCAATCCACAAATTGGTCAAACGATTTATGACGGCGCTGTGGGATCAGCTGGATTTCTCGTCGAAGCATTTGAATATCTAACACAAGATAGAAATAAGCTGTCAACTGATGATTGGGTTACGCTTCAGAAAAAAACGTTTTATGGAAAAGAAAAAAAAGGCCTTGCGTATATTATCGGTACGATGAATATGATTCTCCATGGTATTGAAGCTCCAAATATTCAACATACCAATACACTTTCTGAAAATATCATGGACTACCAGGAAAAAGATCGATTTGACGTCATCCTTGCAAATCCACCTTTTGGAGGTAAAGAGCGAGCAGAAGTACAACAAAATTTTCCTATCAAAACAACTGAAACTGCATTTCTGTTTCTGCAACATTTTATAAAAATTCTGAGAGCAGGAGGCAAAGCAGGAATCGTCATCAAAAACACCTTTCTTTCCAACACAGATAATGCATCGGTATCACTTCGTCAATATCTTCTCGAATCATGTAATCTCCACACAGTCTTTGATCTTCCTGGGGGTACATTTACAGGAGCCGGAGTTAAAACAGTCATTCTCTTTTTTGATAAAGGCAAACCAACAAAAAAAGTATGGTATTATCAACTCAATCTTACAAGAAACCTCGGCAAGACTAATCCACTCAATGAAAAAGACCTTGAAGAATTTGTTACGTTGCAAAAAACAAAAGCTGATTCAGTAAACTCTTGGTCTATCGATATACAAAATATTGACCCAAAAACCTTCGATCTTTCCGCCAAGAATCCTAACAAAAATGATGAAAAATCTCTCAGAGAGCCAAAAGAGATTTTGGAAGAGATGAGAATATTGGATGAAAAAAGTGTGGAATTATTAAAAAGCATAGGAAAACAAATAAGTAATAAGAGATAAACGAAAAAATTTATACTTTATTAATCTGTTACAAGTTTTTTGAAGAAAAAAGACTGGCATTTACGGTCAGTCGAAACATTACGCTAGTCCAGTCATCGTGATAAAACAATTGTATAACGAGCGCACATTATAATCAAACAGCGATCAAATATAAAATCCCATCCAATAAATATAATTAATTAAAAATAATTAACAAATTGTAAAAGAGATTTTGAAAAAGATGAGGAAAACTAGATAAAGTAGAATTATTAAAAAATATTAAAGAGATTCTTTAAATCATGAAAAAACAATCGATAAATCTAACAAAAAAACAATTTAAATCCTTGCTTAAAGTAGTTTACCTAGGTAATTGGATGGTAAATGCGTATCGTACCGATGATACAAATGAAGAATACGAAAGCATTGAAGATCTGATTTTTTCATATGCACCGCAATTTGGATTTGAAAAATATATAAGTCATGAAGAAGCGGATGGTGATAAATATTATCCAACAAATGATTTTGAAGAAACAACTGATGTTCACAAATTGCATGAAGCATATGATGAGGAGACGTTTTGGGATGAATTGGCAGAACGATTAGGAGAGAGAGACTTTTTGGAAAAATATTCAAAAAAAGAAATTGAAGATATGAAAAGAGATGAATGGTTTATAAAATTGGAAGAATGCATTGAAAAATATAATGAAGAATTTGAAAAGAAAGGTTTGGAAAGAATACGGAAAGAAACAAATTAATTAAGAGAATCCCATGAAAAAAAATATTGATGATCAAATAGTTTTATACACAACTGCTGACGGAAAGATATCACTCGAAGTAAAAATCGAAGATGAGACAGTATGGTTGACTCAGCAACAAATGGCAGTATTATTTAATACTACCGTTGCAAATATAAATATCCATTTAAAAAATATTTTTAATGAGGCTGAATTAGTAAGAGATTCAGTTATTAAGGATTCCTTAATAACTGCTGCTGATGGTAAACAATATACTACAATACATTATAACCTTGACGTAATTATTTCTGTTGGATACCGAGTTAAATCTCTTCATGGTACACAATTTCGCATATGGGCAACACAACGATTACGAGAATATATTATAAAAGGATTTACCCTTGATGATGAACGACTTAAACAAGGTGGTGGGAGAACACGATATTTTGACGAACTACTGCAAAGGATTCGAGATATCCGTAGTAGTGAACGAAATTTTTATCAAAAAGTAACCGATATTTATGCTACAAGTATCGATTACCGAAGCGATGATAATCTCACCCAAGAGTTTTTTGCTACTGTTCAAAATAAGATACATTACGCAGTTCACGGAAAGTCTGCAGCAGAAATTGTTTCAGTACGAGCAGATCATACGAAACCGAACATGGGGCTTACGAGTTTTAAAGGAAATCATATTACAACACACGACATACATGTTGCAAAAAACTATTTATCTGAAGCTGAACTAAAACAATTGAATCTTATTACTACTCTCTATCTTGATTTTGCCGAGCTACAAGCAACAAATGAGCGAGCTATGAAAATGAGTGATTGGATCAGTAAACTTGACGAATTTCTCAAATTGAGCGAAAAAGGTATATTAAAAAATGCCGGCACCATAAGCTCTCAACGAGCACATGAAAAAGCAGAACAAGAATTCAAAGAATACAGCAAAGAAAAAACTAAAAATCTCATCTCTGATTTTGACAAAACGGTAAAGAAATATTTAAAAAAATGAATTTATAAATAATATGAAAACTACATGGCAAACAAAAAAACTTGGAGAAATAATTGAGTTGAAATATGGCAAGGGCATTGGGAAACATGAACGTAGAGAAAATGCGTCATATCCTGTCTATGGGGCAAATGGTATATTAGGGTATGCTGATAAAGCATTGACTTCTGGTGAAGCAATAATTGTTGGTAGAAAAGGTTCTGCTGGCGAAGTGACTCGAGTTTCTGGAAAATTTTGGCCCTCCGATGTAACGTACTATATTTTTGGAAATAGTCATATAAGTATTGATTTTCTTTTTTACTTATTTCAACTAATTGATTTAAAAAAATTTGCACGAGGTGTAAAACCTGGAATCAATCGAAATGATGTATATCAAATTGACATTTCTTTTCCGTCATTAAAAGAACAAAAAAAAATAATTAAAGTGTTGAATGAAGTTTTTGAAAAAATAGAAAAGGCGAAGAAAAATACTGAAAAAAATCTCCAAAACTCCCACGAGCTTTTTGAAGCATATTTGCAAAATATTTTTGAAAATCCCGATGGAGGTTGGATTATGAATGAATTAAAAGAACTAACTACTAAAATTGGCAGTGGGGCAACTCCTCGTGGAGGAAAGAAAGACTATAAAGAAAATGGTATCTCTTTAGTTCGCAGTTTGAATGTGTATGATCGAGGATTTAAAAGAAAAAATTTGGCATACATTGATGAAAAACAAGCGGATAAGCTTTCTAATGTAACTCTTGAACAAGAAGATATTCTACTTAATATTACTGGAGCTTCAATTGCTCGTTGCTGTATTGTACCTTTAGAGATACTGCCTGCAAGAGTCAACCAGCATGTTTCAATAATCCGAATAGTAAAAGAAAGGATGTCACCAGAATTTTTGCACTATGCTCTAACATCAAAAAAGTATAAAGATCGATTACTTTATACAGGCTCAAAAGGAGGATCTACCCGACAAGCAGTAACAAAATCGCAAATTGAAAATTTTATGGTTCAATACCCACGATCACTCTCTGAGCAAAAGTCTATCGTCAAAAAGCTTGATGAGCTTTCAGAGAAGACAAAGAAGCTAGAATTGATTTATACACAAAAACTTGCTGATCTGGAAGAATTAAAAAAATCAATTCTTCAAAAAGCATTTGCCGATGAGCTATAATAACCGTTAATATGGTCAACTTATCAATATAATTAACGATAAATTGACAAATAACCGTTAATATACTATACTTAACGCACATCATGTCTACTACTACACCACTCAAAAACCGGATAAAAACTCTTAAAATCCAATACGATACCTTTAGACAAGGAAAAGAATCTTTACTCAAGTTACTTGATGAGGCAGAAGTTTCAGAAAGTGTTTATAACTCAAATGCCATTGAAAACTCAACTTTGACACTTCGCGAAACTGAAAAAATTCTTCTCGAAATGGAAGTATCACGAGATGTTTCTGTGCGTGAAGTATTTGAAGCGAAAAATCTTGCGAGAGTCATGGAATATGTTAGTGTCAAAAATCAAGACGAACTCACAGAAGAAAAAATATTACTCCTCCACCAAATGCTTATTACGAATATCAATGAAAACATTGCAGGCAGATTTAGAAAAGAACATGAATATGTACGAGTCGGTGTTCATATTGCACCAGCGCCCGAATATATCGGTCAAATGCTTAACCAACTGCTTCTTGAATACTTCAGCGATCATGAGCTCTATTTTGTTGATAATATAGCTAAGTTCCATCTCGATTTTGAAACAATCCATCCTTTCAATGATGGCAATGGCCGCATAGGTCGTGTTATTATAAATTATCAACTCTTCCGGCTTGGCTTTCCGGGAATTATTATCAGAGACAAAGAGAAAAAAGATTACTATATGGCTTTTAACGAATTTCGTGATGATAAGAAAACGAAACGCATGGAAAAAATTCTTTCACTCGCACTTATGGAATCTCTTCACAAAAGAATTACGTATCTCAAAGGAGAACAGATCATTCCACTTGCTGACTACGCAAAACAGCAGGAAAAATCAATCCATACACTCATCAATGCTGCAAGACGCCAGACAATACCTGCTTTTCGAGAAAAAGCGGTATGGAAGATTGGAGTAGCGTATGAATGAAGCTGAAACACGAGCTGAACTGATTGATCCACAACTGTTTGCGAGCGGATGGGGAACCATCGAAGGAACAAAAGTTTTTCGGGAACATCGCTTTACCGAAGGCAAAATGCTAGCACGTGGGACACATGGCAAACCAGAAATTGCTGATTATATCCTCGTCTATAAAAATCAAAAACTTGCAGTTATCGAAGCAAAAAGCGAGAAAATCTCATTTTCAGAAGGAGTCACACAAGCAAAAGAGTATGCTACCAAACTCCATATCACCTACGCGTATGCGACCAACGGACGTGATATCTATGAAATAAACATGCTAACCGGCAAAGAAAAGCCAGTTGCAGCATTTCCTACTCCCGATGAACTCTGGCAATCCATCAATTCAGATCATAATGAATGGAAAGAAAAATTTGCCTCTATTTCCTTAGAAGGGAATTACGGCAAACGCTACTATCAAGAAATTGCTGTTACTAAAGCACTTGATGCAATTGCTGATGAAAAAAATCGTATTCTCTTAACACTCGCAACGGGAACAGGAAAAACAATAATTGCTTTTCAAATCGCATGGAAATTATTTCAAACAAGGTGGAATTTAAAAAGAGATGGTAGTCGAAGACCACGAATACTTTTTTTAGCGGATCGCAATATCCTGGCTGATCAATCATTTATTAAATTCTCGTCTTTCCCAGAAGATGCACTCGTACGCATTAAACCATTAGATATACGAAAAAAAGGAAAAGTACCTAAAAACGGCAGTATCTTTTTTACAATCTTCCAAACCTTTATGAGTGGCGAAGATAATACTCCGTATTATGGTGCTTATGAACCGGACTACTTTGACTTTATCATCATTGATGAATGTCATAGGGGAGGAGCAAATAACGAAGGCAATTGGCGAGCGATTCTTGAATATTTTTCACCTGCCGTACAACTCGGTCTCACAGCAACACCCAAAAGACGAGATAATGTCGATACCTATCGATATTTTGGTGAACCAATATATAGCTATTCCCTCAAAGAAGGTATCAATGATGGATTCTTAACACCCTTTAAAGTGAGCCGTGTCAAAACTACATTGGACGATTATCGGTATACCTCAGATGATGCTGTCATCGAAGGAGAAGTAGAAGAAGGCAAACTCTATGAGGAAGCAGACTTTAATCGAACCATTGAAATTGTTGAACGTGAACGAAAACGAGTAAAAGTTATGCTTGATGAAATAAACCAAAACGAAAAAACACTTGTCTTTTGCGCCAATCAAGGACACGCTGCTCTGGTACGAGACCTGATCAATCAATTAAAAAAAAGCAAAGATCCTCATTATTGCGAACGGGTTACGGCAAATGATGGATTACGAGGAGAACAATATTTACAAGATTTTAGAGATAACGAAAAAATAATTCCAACAATCCTTACAACTTCACAAAAACTTTCAACAGGTGTTGACGCGCACAATATCCGCAATATTGTCCTCATGAGACCTGTTAATTCTATGATTGAATTTAAACAGATCATTGGCCGTGGTACGAGACTTTTTGAAGGAAAAGAATATTTTACTGTCATTGATTTTGTGGATGCTTATAAACACTTTTCAGATCCTGAATGGGATGGTGATCCAATAGATCAGACCGATGACACAAACTATCCAACATATGCAACTGAAGAAATCGGATTACACGATTCTTCGGCTCAAGATGAAGACAGAGAACCATCTAAAAAAAGACTGAAGATAAAGCTTGGCGATGGAAAAGAAAGAGAGATTCAACATATGATTGCTACTTCATTCTGGAGTGCAGATGGCAAGCCTCTTTCTTCTGAACAATTTAAGCAAAATATGTTTGTTCAATTATCTCATTTTTTCAAAAATGAAAAAGAATTACTAACTATCTGGTCTAATCCAAAAACAAGAAAAACGTTTCTTGATAAAATTGCAGCACTTGGATTTGGCATTGCGGCGTTAGAAGATTTACAAAAATCGATAGATCCTAAAGATTGTGATCTTCTTGACGTTCTTGCCTATGTTGCATTTAACATCACTCCCACTTCACGAGAAGAGCGAGTGAAAGAAAAACAGGAAGCTATTTTCCAGGGACTAGAAGAAAATCATAAAGAATTCATCAAATTTGTTGTATCAAAATATATTAAGAATGGATTTGAGGACCTAGAAGAGGATACATTACCAACATTACTTAATCTAAAATATAGTACCATTGCCGATGCAGAAGAAGTGCTCGGTGATGTTGAAAGCATACGTAATACATTCTTTAATTTTCAAAAAAAGCTTTATTTATAAAAAAATAACACACGACGTGATGCACTTCTTAGGATCCAGGGATAAGACTATGAAATTATGTATAGTCCCATAGTTTGACAAGTATTATAAACTATAATATACTTCCATGCATGAATCATGAACGTGATGATCACTAAGATATTACCGATTTGACTGGCAGTGCTCTAGAAAGTACAGCACCACCAGAAATAGATTCAGGAGCACAGCTTGTTGATTTCATCGACACAATATGCGCTTGATACAGATTCTCCTACGAGCGCTGATGGTGGTGTACGATATTCACTTCTTGCAACCGCTGATGGGAAAAGTGTACGAAGAATATCTCCTGGAGAAGGAATTGGCGACAGATTACGTGTGGGTTCTGAGGTTTCTTATAAAACTCCTGATAGTAATATAACTTTTACCAGTTATACAGATCCACGATTAACAACTCCTGATCAACGTGATAATCATGACTCAGGTGTTGCAGATTACTTGACTCTTATAGGAGCCACAACCATTCTCTTAAATGGAGATACCGTTGTCGCAAGAACGATAAGATTTAATAAGAGGCCTAGTACTTCTGAAGAATATATAATTATTTCTAAGGGTGATCATCATACTGTCTTTAAAAATCCGATAGGATCTTGTTACCTTGAGGAGCAAAGAATAAGACACGCTGCAAATATTACTCAAAAGCCTGTTGCTCCATTCTCACAAGCAGATAATCCATTGTCACCGACAGAAACAACGAAAGCTTTTCGCCGTATTGGTGATGCCTATATAGATGCTCTGCATCAAGACTATATACAGGCTTCTGTACAGAGAAAACAAAAACTTCTTAAATGACATATGCTCTAATAAAGCTGTTTGTTTCTCTAGACATAGCTATTGAGGATGCATTGATGAAAAATTTATTACATATAATAAAACTATATCTACCCGAGTGAGAATTCGAACCAGAAATGGTTGAGTGCCAAAATACGTTTACCTCTGATGTTATAATCAATTTATGATTCAAGATATTAGTACTATAAATAATTTGATTGAGCAAAACAGAAGTAATCTTACTAGTAAATTTAGTGTAACAAATATAGGTATTTTTTGCTCTGTAGCTTCAGGTAATAATAGAGAAACGAGTGATATCGATATACTTATAGAGTTTTCAGAGCCTATTGGTATGTTTACGTTTATAGAACTTGAAGATCATCTAAGCAATATTTTAGGTAAAAAGGTTGATTTAGCAACCCCTAAAGCATTACAAGCAACTGTTAAAAACAGTATTCTTCAGCACTACGTCTAAAAGAGAAGAAAAACTATCTATTGAAGATATATTTCATTCAATACAAAAAATTGAAACTTACACTAAAGATATGCTGTTTGTTGATTTTGAAGAAGATGAAAAAATTGTAGATGCTGTTGTAAGAAATCAAACATATGGAGAATTCCATGTGCCTATGGCTATAATTGTAGCATATTTTGTGTAAAGAAAACTTTCTTGACAGCTTGGCTATTTCAATATATTCTACGGATATACCATGAGTGAATCACAAGAGACATCCGCCGGTGGAATCGAAAAAGAGCCAACTACAGGTGAGCGTATTTGGGGGCCAGTACTTGATGCTGCACGAAGAGGAGAAACGCTAAGTCCAGACGACCAAAAAGCATTGCGTATCAGAGATGCGTGTTTTGATATCGCTGACTATTGGAATGCTGTAGGTGAAAATGCGGTCCAAGACCTTTCTCATGAAGCAGAATTATATATGAGATATGCACAGGGATACCAGACGCTCGATCAGGAAGGTGTAGTAACCGGTATGCATAACGATGGAGGACAACGCTTAGCTTCTGACCCTCCTCTTTTGGATGCAGAGTTTGTCGGTGGGCAATGGCAAGGTATGCGAGCACGTGAAGGACATGCAATCCCTTACGATCAGATTCTTCCACAACTTCAAGAAATGGCTACTTCCCAACACGCCGTTGGTGACGAACCAGCTTTTGGAATTGATGTAGCAAATCTTCGTCCAAAGATGCAAAGTTGGATGATTGGAAGAATGTATGTGAACAGTACCAAGGAAACGTTGGCATCAAACCTAGGACGGACACCTCATCCAGATACACCACAACAAAACCCTCCTCAATCATAGTCTCAACATTTCGTTTCACATCCAGTGGTATACTAGGAGCTTTGGAATTTTTACATTGTTTACGTTTCAATCTTCGATAGCGCATTGACCCCCTATGAAAATACGACTATAGGGGAAGACTTGAGTCATACAAAAACTGCGATTGCTATATATTTCTGGGAAATAAGTTACAGAACAATGTGATCCGACTTACTTTCTGTTGAGAATAGTAAGTATAGTTTTTGTGATGGTTATATTGAAAATTTTTGGTACGAACGATCTCTTCTTTCAGCTTAACGCATAGTTACTTTGTCAAACCCTAAACAGCTACGACACAATAAATGCTTTGGAATAATTAGGGGATTATACTAGCAAAGATTACATTTCTACTAGTAGGCTATCCCTAATTGATCACAAATAAAACCCTCTTGATTCGGTTTCTTCTTTCTTTTTCCTTCTTGAGCCAACCTGCTCAATGTCGCAACATCAAGTTTTATACGTACAATGTTAGTATCTTCTTCTATTGGCGACGGAAAAACCACACTCGTGTCTGGCAAGCTTGGCAGCGCAACAGCATCAATAAGAGGATCAGGATCTATGATCAGAACTGTATCATACTGTTCTGATTCGAGACGATAAAACTTTTTTTCAGCCAATTCAGGATCTTGTTCCTGTAGTTCAGAAACGGCTTGCAAATAACCAAAGAGTGCTGCCGTTTTATACTTCTCCATTTGCCGTAAACTCAATATTATTTCCCCAGTTTTTATTTGACCAGTATATTTTTCAGCTAGCCGCATTTCATAGGCATGTCTTTTGTACCTATCTATCGGTTCTTCTGCCTGTTTATCGATATCAGCAACAGACGCTTCTATTGCAGCCATACTATCCTTATCAGTATCTCCAACTAATTCCGTTCTAAAAGCCGAAATCCTCTGTGGACCATCATCACCACGAAAATCGATACAAACCTTATATTGAGCAATTGGTGATTTATCTTCAAGTATTCCATCATCGCCAAATGGACCAATAGCAACCGCGCTTATGTTATTTCCTCTTTTTGCTCTATCTATTTCAAGAACAGATCTCACAGCAGCTACTTGTTCTGTTTTATTAGCAGATGTAGCTGCACTTTTTAGTGTATCAAGGAGCGAATTTGGAGATTGTGGAGTTCTTTCTCCATCTGTTTCTATCATACCGGATAACATTTCATAAATTTCATGTTCAACTTTATATAAAGAGTGACCTGAATTATACTTTTCCCATCCTTCTTCTAAGGCTGTGATATCTATTGACGTGTGTATTCGAGGAAAAACCTTACCAATTTCCACCGGACATATTGGATCACTGAAACTCCTAGTAATTCTTTTGTCACTAGCCTGCCCTAGATTAAGCATTGCTATCTTATGTTTTCGCTTATTTTTTATAACCCCTAATGTTGTTATAATATTTGTCTCTGATAACCCAAGTTCTTGTATTACTCGCAAATATTGCAAAAGAGAACGATTTTTTTCACGATCGATTGCCGCTAGTGAGTCTCTACGTTCCTCTCCCACAATAGTATGCGACCTTATTACTCCCTCACTTCTCTGATCCAGTGCTGCAATCTCATAGAGAGCCCTCGCCATACTATCTGTTGGTCTCTCTTTTTGTATTTTTGTATTCTCGCTTATCAGTAAAGGGATTGATTCATCCGTATTTCCATCTCCTACCTCAACTGGAAGTTTTGCAACAGAAGTTGATAGAAATTTTGGATGACCATCCTGAAAAACGAGATACAAGAGATGATGTTTCAAACTAAGATCTGGATTACCATCATCATCAAAAGGAACTCGTGTGATAATTGTAGTTCCTTTTCTATTTTTAGGTGCTATATTAAGCGCCTTTAAAATGATACTCGCAGGCTTTTCCTGACCTCGTAGTTCTTCTAAAGCGTGAGTACGATCAGAACCATCAGGCCGATCAAGATCCCTAGAATTTTGTCCACCACCAGATACTGTTTCTTTGCTCATAGTAAACGCTATTAAATAGCTGCACGGATTATATCCCATAAGTTTATTCAATGCAAGTAAAAATACTACAAAAACGATTTTCAATTTGAATATAGTATTAATCTAATATACTAATAAGCCAAAATGGTGCAAAAAATTCAAAGCATTATATAAATTGTATCCTACACAACCCAGCAAACAGAATAATAGTAAGTCCAAGAACAATAAAATCGAGATAACAATATCTATATATATACATCTCGTACAATTGAGATCACGCTTTTATTGATGTATAATGTTTGATCTATGGGCGAACCAAATTCAATAGGGAGAACTGTTCAGGAAGCAAAGCGTACTTTCGATTTAGAACGCGACAGATGGGACCTTCGTACCTCTTTGAGAATTTTGCAAAATCCGATGTCTGCACCAGAAGCACTAACAGATTTTCAAAAATTTTTAAGGCAATATCATACTGCTGGAATCAATAGTAAGGGGACAAGACCCAGGGCTGCAGAGCTGAGAGTTTTACAAGATTCACGACGTGCTCTACAAAGAGTAGTTGCTCACAATGTAGAAAGAAAGCTATTACCTATTGTACTTACTCTTCTCGATCCAAAATCTGACATTGTCGATAGATTACAAGAGCAAGGAATTGACAATGTAGACCAGTGGGAGGGTGCACGTTATAGATTGTTTGAAGGTGATAGTGCAAAGATTGCTTGGACTTATGAAAAACTATTCACATCGATTATTCCTAAAGTATTCGATTGTTATACTGAGACACAACAAAAGATGCTTCTTCAGTGTAATTATGACCTAACTACTGCAGTACAAAGAGCAAGTGTAGCAGTTCTTGAAGAAGAATCTCCGAAAAAGAATATACCTGAACAGCTAAAAAATATGCCCTATGTTGGAGAACACGAAGAGAATGCCGATGTTTCGTTTCGAGACAGGACACTTTTGTTTTTCGCTAATGAAGCTGCTCCTGATAGATCAAATAATAGCCTTCGTCCAAATATATTTCTTCAACTCGAAGCTAACGGAGTAGGATTTGGTGAGTTTTATGGATCTGCTTTTCCGACACTTGCGTTTGTAGCTCGAAAAGCAAATTGTCCTCCGAATGAATGGTTCAAAATGCACCTTCGCAATATAGCGCCTTTTTCAGCAATTGCTGCGCTTAAAGACTCACAATCAGCAGAGATATTCTATCTAAATCCTTCCCCGCCACCTTTTGCAGTTACAATGTCAGAATCTGATCTCTGGGAGATAGAGGTTGTAAGAGAACCACTAACTGCAGCAACAAAAAAAGTTAAAGAAATGGATGCACAACAGCTAGGTGTAACCAGTACAATGAGTGAAAGAGGTCGATGCCCTTCAAACGAAGCATTACCTCCTCAAACAGAAGAGCATAGAAAAGGACAAGTTGATCTGAAAGCTCTGATTAATGAGATAACAGATGGTCATATTCCTGAACATCTAAAAACTGTTATGCTACCAAGTGATGTGTCTGCTATTCTTGCAATAGTATTGACAGAAAGACTTCGACAGAGTGGCATCATTAAACTTAATCCTCCCGCGATAGAGTCAATTAAGCACATAGATCCTTCAGAGAGTGGCACTATTTTTTCTCAAGAAACAGCCAACTAATTTACTAGACTTCTTCCCAAATAAAAAAGGTGTTAGTGTAGTGTCTTCAAAATAACTTTATCATGATAGGTACCCCCCAACCATTGTAATTCTTCATATAGTACAATAAGGGGCAATGAAGAACCTCACACTAAAGCGCATACTTAAACGTCACGCAGGACTTCACAGGGTCATCGAAAATGGAAAACTTGATAAGGATGTATTTGATGAAATAGTAAAAAGAGGAACGAAACAAGAGGCGTTTGATAAGAAAAAGTAGATTTACTCTTTATGATATAATCGTTTTATGAGCATATATACTATTCCACAGGATAATAAAAACACACCACAACAAGTAGGTGGAACTATTACCATTTCTAATGGTGAAAAAATTTATATAAAACCAAATTCAATTCAAAGTAACGAAAGTAGTAAATCTTCTATTGAATTTGTTAAAGAATTTAAAGAAGCAATTAACGAAGGCTTATTTAAAAAAGAAAATGAGCAAGAAAAACCAACCCGAACAACAGAATAATCCACCCAAACAAAAAATCATCCTAGATACAAATATATTTTCAGATTTAACTGATAAAAATCTCGTTGTTCCCCTTATTCAATATTTAACCGACTTGGACAAAAGAGGTTTTGAGTTTGCATTATCTGATATAACATTATATGAGCTGATGAGAGGACAAACTTCTGATAATGAAAAAAAGAAAATAGAAATGTTATCCTCAACTTTTCGTTATTTTTTATCTCCTGAAGTATTAATTACTGCTGCTCAATTGGATAATTTATTAAAAATGGAAAATATCCAGGTAAATGGAGTAGATCATGGGGATAAATTCATTGCCGCAACTGCAATTTTATCGGGATCATTAATTTTAACTGCTGATGTGAAGGGGTTTCCATGGCCATTCTTTCATGAAATAGAATATAATCTTCTAGTTCATAAAATAGATAATAAAACAAAATGTCATGTGATAGGATTATTACGACCAGATATTGATTTAATTAAACATCATTTCGAAGCAAGACCGTAAAAGTTATATCTGTGAAAGTAACAAGTTAAACATCTGATCCGGTGTCTTCCGGTGATTATATTGAAAAATAATATTCACGCATATACCTCTCTAAATATTTAGGACGCACATGCCGATAGACTCCTTTTACAGCAAGTTTAATACGACCCCATAGCTCTTCAAATATCTTATTGAGTATATATGCATGGTCGATTGTATAATGTTTAAAGTAACCGTATTCAGGTAAATTTTTATATGCTAAAAGCCCATCAGTCATAACATGCGCTTTAGGATCAATATGTTCTTTTATTTCTTTAACAAGAACCTTTTGTGTTGCTTGTGGAATATGTTTCATATATGCTTTCCCGTTTCTTTGCACCATACCCATAATAATTTCTTTTTTCGCATTAGATTTCCATTCATATGCTCTATTTGCTCCTTTACCACCAAAATATGATTCGTCAACTTCAACGACTTTATCAAGAAGTGATCCATCTTTTTTACCCATAAGAATGCGAATTTGCTTCATCATAGTGACTCCTAGTTAACGTTGTAGAGACTTTGCGGATATACCAGATCGAGTAACAAGCATTAAATAAATAGCAAAAAACCATACTTGCAACTTAGTAGAAGATTTATCAAAAATAGTATCAACAAGAGGACTGATTTGATGACCACCACCACATTGATAAACAAGACGACCCTGTGAACGTCTACGGTCACATTCGACACAATAAGGCTTGAAGCCTAACCTCGTCTGATGGGTATTTCTGAAAAAACTCTTTTATAGCATCAAATGATTAGGAATTCAGGGATAATTGCGTCAAATGTATTAGTTGTACTCGATCTCATTGTTCTTACTTTAGATCATTGGTTGCACTTTATAAAGGCAATATTCATACTTGCACATTGCCTATCCCATTGCTATAATCACTTAAATTTGCCCGATGATAAACTGCCCAACTATGGCAGTTTTTTTTGTATTTTTTTTGGTATTTATGAAAAAAGCAATCATCTTACAATCACTCATACTTACTTCACTTATCATTGCAACTCCCGTCTATGCACAAACCGCAGGAGTTTCACAAATTGAAAACTTTATCAAAAGTATCATTCAAATTCTCGTAACACTCGCAGGAATAACTGCAACAGGATTTTTTGTCTGGGGAGGATTCCGATATATCACCAGTTCCGGTAGCCCTGAACAGCTTGAAGGAGCAAAAAAAACAATTCTTTATTCAGCAATAGGACTTGCAATTGCGCTTGGCGCCTTTGTTTTTAGTAATATCGTCTCTAGTCTTGCAACAACTGCATTTGGTTCAGCCCAATAAGAGAAAACCGTTACACATGAAGCGTTTAACCTTACTCAGCCTTCTTGCACTCTTTTTCATCGGAGCACATCCTGTCTACGCGCAAACAAACACCGATGTTTCAACATTTACCAGTCAAACAATGAGTACGCTCATTGTTTTTGCGTCCCTCGGAACCGTCTTTTTCCTCATTAAAGGCGGCTACGCATATATCACCTCGACAGGTAAACCAGATGCCCTAGAACATGCAAAAAAAACCATACGCAATGCACTTATCGGCCTTATCCTAGTAGTAACTGCAGGTTTTACATCCCAGCTTTTAACAAATGCACTAACACTACCGAGCAATCTTTCACATACCACACCATTACAAGTAACGCCAATTATTCCGATACCTCCTCCCGGAGGACTCACGCAAGTTATTATTGATGCAATATACGGCCTTATCCAAACAATCATCATATCAGCAACAAAGCCACTCGTTGATGGCATCATCAGCCTTTTAGCAACAACACCATCAGTCGTAACAAATTCTGTGATCTTTAACTTTTGGTTAACCATACTTGGGATAACTGACGCGCTTTTTGTTCTTCTGATCGCAGTCTTAGGCTTTCAATTTATGAGTGCTGCAAGTTTTGGATATGAAGAAATCGAATTTAAACATGTGCTTCCCAAAATAGCAGTAACGTTTCTTGGGGCAAATTCTTCACTCTTTTTGGTTGATTGGGTTATTACACTCTGTAACACCTTAGTAAACGCACTCCTTAAAACAACAGGAGGACTGGATAAAGCATGGGTACTCAACGCATTTAATCCGGCAGCACTTGGCACTGATGGAAGAGGTACCGCACTCATAACGCTTATCTTTATGCTGCTTTTTGTTATTCTTGCTGCAATATTACTCCTTTTTTATATTATCCGCCTCATTGTTGTCGCCCTTGGCGCAGTGCTTTCTCCTCTCATTTTTCTCTTATGGGCAGTACCAAAATTTTCTGATTTTGCTGAAATATCTGCAAAATCATATCTTACTATGATCTTTACTGTTTTTGTCCATGTCGTCATCATTCAACTTGCATCAGCATTTCTTACCCTTCCTGGTCAAGTCGGCACAAATTCATTGGTTTCTGTTTTAGTCGCGATTGGTTTATTTCTCACCTTGTTAAAAACACCTTCATTTATGTTTCAACTGATGTTCTATAACACGGGTAGGGGAATGGTCAGAAAACTAGGTGGACAGATTATGAATGTCATTACCAATAAAAGAGAAAACGTCTCTGCTCCACCTGAGGGATCGGGTAAAGTTCAAATATCCAGAAAGGTAGTTACTGCATGAAAATACGAAGAATTCCAGCACAAATTACGACAGTTGAGGATAAAATAGCCGGAAGTTTGAATCTAACCCAAATGACTCTTCTTATCATTCCTGTTTTTGTTTTCATGGCTATTTATGTTGTTTTCGCTCCTTCAATGCAATTTGCCTGGTACAAAATACCTCTTTTTATTCTCAGTGGATCAATTCCGCCAATTCTGGCAATCCGTATCAAAGAAAAAATTGTGCTAACGTGGCTTGTGATTCTCCTTCGGTATAACCTTCGTCCGGCATACTATCTGTTTAATAAAAATGATTCATATCTTAGAACAATGAATATTATTACTATTGCTAAAAAAGATAAAAAAATAACAGCGCACGCAAAAGAGAAACAGCAAACTAAGACTTCTACGTTATCATTTGGCGACCTGGTACGAATTGAGGGACTACTTGCTAACTCTAAATACAGCTTTTCGATAAAATCACAAAAGAAAGGAGCATTTCATGTGGCTTTTGAGCAAAAACAAAAATAGCATCTCATCTAGAAAACAAATACAACTTAAAGAAGTGAGAGACGGAATACTCATTCTACCGAATGACCGTTATCGGATGATACTTGAAACATCATCGGTTAATTTTGAGCTAAAAAGTGATGAAGAGCAAGACGTCCTTCTTGAAAGCTTTCAAAATTTCCTCAATTCTCTCCCATGTCCACTGCAAATTCTTATTCGCGTCAGAGAGATTGACGTCGATAGCTATATAGAACAGGTTACGAAAAGTAAGGAATCAGAGACAGAAACTGTTTATCAAGAACAGATTGATAACTACGCAAATTTTATCAGGCAAATCGTCTCAGGAAATAAAATTCTCACTCGTAAATTCTATATCATTATTCCGTATACGCATCTTGAGCGAAAAAAAGATTTTGCCATAATTAAAGAGCATCTGTATCTCCAGCGTGATTTGGTACATCGTGGTATTGAAAAGATCGGTATGAAAGCACGGAGTCTTGATACCCTTGAAGTGCTCAATCTATTCTATAGCTTCTATAATACCCAACAAGCAAAAACACAGGAACTAACCAAACACTCTCTCAAAATACTTTTGGAGGATACCTATGTTTAATATACCAACATTCCCAAAATGGACACAGGACACGATTCTCAAGAAAATAACGACAAAGAAAAAATCAAAAAAGGCACTCGTGAAAAAATCCTTCCAGTATAATCTTGGCGAGCAGGATCAAGTTGATCTTCTG
>Ga0210404_10000407_pt1 | contig 23247 bp, 24 predicted proteins | sample IncBWH28MmetaG_FD_155455 | JGI IMG/M metagenome (GOLD analysis project Ga0210404, IMG submission 155455) | Forest soil microbial communities from Barre Woods Harvard Forest LTER site, Petersham, Massachusetts, United States - Inc-BW-H-28-M | ecosystem: Environmental > Terrestrial > Soil >... | reverse complement strand
AGTGTTCTGCAAACAATGAAAATGAAAAACCAACCGATTTTCCCTACCCTTCAAAAGTATCTCCTCAATGCTCTCTCTAATAACTGAATAGGTACTAAAAAAATCGTTCTGACCTGGAGTATATTGTGTTACAATATATGCATAAGTTTGTGAAGGATTAACAAATACATCAATAGCTGGTTCACCATTACCAAGATTAATACTTTTTGTCTTTATTAGTGAAGAAGGATTTGCAACATTAATGATATCAAGCTGATTTGTTGTGTTTGAGGTAGCTACGTAGGCATTTGTTCCAACAACAATAACTTTATTACCAATACCATCAAGACTGACACTCCCAAGCTGTGGTTGTGATGAAGTGCCAAGAATAGACGATACACTGAAAGAATAGAGTGTGTTTGTAGATTGTGCAGCTGTATACCCAGTTGTTCCTGAAACAAAAATACTTGAGCCAGTTGTGTGACTAATATCAAAATATCCAACATCTGATAAATCACTCGTACGAGCTATTCGAACGGTATGGTTAGGGGTATTATTTTCATTGAAATACACATAATCATTATTGACAAAAATGCCATATGCTTTCGCTTCACTATTGCTTGATGGATTTGTCACTGTTGGAGGAGCAGTACCGTTATCAATAGTTAATCCATCAACAGCATCTCCTGAGGAATTTCCGCCTGTTGTTGTATATGCATATGCATACTGTGTTGCTGAAGAGGTTGCTGAAATATTTTGTACAACTCCTTGGCCTGGTAAATTAAATGTTTGGAGTACTGTATTTTGTGGACTGCACCAATTACCTCCAGCTCCTCCAGCTCCCAATTGCACTTGTCCATCGTTTGATATTTGCGTTCCTGAAGTTGATGCGACAACGGTTCCTGTCAATGTTCCACCAATAAAATCTGTCACAGTTGTATTAGTATGAGTGAAATTTGTTGTACGGGTGAGATATACGGTTGAGGTAATTGATGAAGAATATGGTTGTGTCCATGAAATTGTTATAACAACCTGTTTTGTTGATGGATCAAGTGTTCCTCCCATTGTGACAATTATACCACTGCTATTACGGTGTACATCATTTATTACTGCTTGTTGAGTGAGTCCATTGATAGTAGCTGAGCCAGAAGCTAATGTCCATTCGTTGTTTATGATAACCGGATGAAATATTCCATCAACTGTAATGGTTGTCCAATCATTGTCACGTGCTTGACGTACTGCACTAACGGTTTCTTGTAATAAAGCAGTCGCTTGAAGATTTTGTTCTTGTTGTGGCTTTCCTTCGCGAGATGCAATTAGGCCTGTTAGAAGGGCAGGCAAGATAATTGCCGTAAGACCTATCACCAGAACAAGTTCGATTAACATCTGCCCTTTACTTATATTTTTTGTTATATGTTTGTAAAATAATGTGTAGAACATAGGATATGTTGCATAACTATATTTAGTATAGTAATATCAACTATTTCTTCGCTAGTGACAATTTACAAGTTTGAAAAAATTTCGATACTTGTGAAGTAAACTTAAAATATAAGATCAATGTAAAGGATATAACTATTCAAGGAATAAATTATCTGAATAGTCTTCTAACTGGCAAACATGTTGTAAAATCTTCCCAAAGAATGGGAAAAAGAGTACAATGAAAAATGATCACAGATGGCATTATAAGAAAAAATAACAAAGAGTATCTTATGGAAAGACAAAAGAAACATTATCCAGAACATATTTTTGGAGAAAAAGAACGAATAGGAAAATTATCACAAATTCGAGAGCTAGTATTTGGCGCACAAGACGGATTACTTGTACCTCTTGGTGTTATATCATCAGTTGCAGGGGCATTTAGCAATAATCATATTATACTTGTCGCTGGAATTTCAGAGGCTTTAGCAGGAGCGTTCTCAATGGCTACTGGTGCATATCTTGCTTCACAAGCAGAACGACAAGTTCATACTGCCGAAATAGCCAAGGAGCATCATTCAATTCAAACTTACCCTAAAGATGAGAAAAAAGAAATGAGTTTACTTTTTGAACGAGAAGGGATGGCTATACAAGATGCAGACAAGATTGCTGATATTATGTGGAAGCATAAAAACTCCTTTTTTGTAACCATGGTGCAAAAAGAACTTGGCATTGAGCCTGAGCCTCCAAGTACACCAATAGGGGATGCATTATTTGTGGGTCTTTCATACCTTGTTGCAGCTGGAATTCCTTTATTTCCTTATTTTTTTCTCCATGGAACTATTGCAATTATTACATCCATACTTGCGACATTTATCGCACTATTCTGTATTGGAGTTCTTAAAGCAAAATTTGCTCTATTACCATATTTGAAAAGCGGATTGCAAGTCTTATTTGTTGGTGCAGGATCTGGTATTGGAGGCTATTTCTTAGGAACAATATTACCTCATCTTTTGGGAATTAAATAATGTTAAAAAAAAGAAATTATCTTAATCAAAATTATGTCTAAAGAAGGAGCTTCAAGGTTTAATTAAATTATGTAAGGTAAATTTCGGCCTCTTATATTTTCCTAAGGGATATACTGTAATTTTTGAAGGCATATATGAACTTTTTTGGAATGTTATAAACGGTAGATTTAGGCGATGGAATTAAACTTTTGATTGTGTATTTCTAGTAAAGGAGTATTATTTTGTTTGGTCTTTTGTATTATTTTTATTCCATTTACGCCATACTAAGCGGTGAATTGGGATGAGATAAGGGATATCACGTAATCCTGGCAGGAATGGAACTGACAAAAGAAGAATTGTTCCTAAGGACGTGAGATAAATCGCAATCAGATCAACATTTGGAGACGTTGAAATCATGGTAGTTGGTACCAAAGCGTATATAGCCAAAGCCATCAGGATAACGACCTGTTTCATTCATTACTCCCCATTGATTACCACTTAAATTTTGAGTTTTAGCCTGAGCAGCGAAATAACTCCCATCTTCCAGAAACATTAATGGTTTCGTATAATTAGTTCCAAAGAAAGGTTGTTGAACAAGAAGATCTGCATCAAGTGCTCCTGAAAGTAAGTTCTGTAGCAATTAAAGTAGGCACTGGACCATTCTGATAGTAGTATGGGTATACTTGAATTAAAGGTGACTTTAGCTACGCATTTTGATAAGCCCGATACCAAGATTGTTGTTGTGTAGCACTTGCATTTTGGTAAATCTCTAATGCTTTTGAAAGAGAAGCATCAGTTGGTGCAATTTTTGATAGGAGAAAAGCACAAATGTTTGTCCAGTATTAATAGGCTCATGTACTCCTGAGAGTTTTGTACCAAGAGAGACCAATTCCTTGAACATTTGAGGAGCCATTATTATATGGAGGTCCATAGGTAGCCGTCGTACTTGAACCTGCTAATTCATTAGCAGCAGTAGCCATTCTTCTCGTAATAGTTCAGGAATTGGCAGAGGAGGTTTAATAATCGCAGTAAGCAGTATTAATATACTATTTATATATTTCTTGGATTCCAGTCCATAAATATGTTTGAAATGTAGTGAGAAATGGCACAAGTTTTGTACATGATGCAGTTTGAGAGAGAAGGCATTCAGGTAACGTTTGAAGATATAAAAATAATTGGATAGTGGTCGAGAGGCCGAATCTTGAAATAGCAAATGCTAGCCTCATTTCTGTTTGATCATGTATCAAAGTTCAGTTTTCAACATCTGTAGAGTTCAATCATAATATGACTCCCCTTTTATGTGAGCATTTAGTATATATATAGTACCTAATATAGAAATTTTTTGTTACACTTCTTTCATGAGAGATTTAATCAGAGATATTATTGTCTCAATAGACCCTTTTGACCAACTTGAAGCAGAACAGTTACAGGATGTAGCTCAATGGATTGCAAGTGGCGCTAGTCTATTTAGAATACAAAAACCAGATATTCCTCCAAAACACTTAGTATCTTATTTTATTTTGTTTGACGAGCAAACGAGACAGGTGCTTTTAGTTGATCATATTAAGGCAGGTTTATGGTTGCCTCCTGGAGGCCATGTCAAAAAGAATGAAGATCCTAAGAAAACTGTCATGCGGGAAATGAAGGAAGAGATATTTATTCAAGCTGAATTTATACAGAATACACCATTTTTTCTTACAGTAACAAGAACAGTAAATTGTGATGCAGGACATACAGATGTAAGTTTGTGGTACCTTCTTAAGGGTAACTCTTCAAAAAAGTTACAATATGATGCGAGAGAAATTAATGGATATAAATGGTTAACATTAGAAGACGCGACCAGTGCAGATATTGTACAGTTTGATCCTCATTTCCATCGCTTTGTTAAAAAGTTACTTTTACGTTATCCCAAATATGGTAAAGAATACTAATTCTCAACAATGGATGCAGATAAAAATTCGGCGAGCGTAGTTTTTTTTAGGGGAGTAGTTTCTATTTGTAAAAACTATTTTATATTAGTTTTTCTAAGGTGCCTAATGTAATTGTACACAAAAAAAATTTTCTTTGCTACAATACACTGTAATGGAAGGTGATATTACTCTTGAAATAAAAGAAAAAATAGAACAAGTCACAGAGTATGTAAGCTGGAATAAATATCTTGCAATAACAACTGCAATAATAGCAGCTGTTGCAGCTGTTGCCTCGCTTTTATCAGGAAGCTATGCAAATGATTCGTTACTTCAGAAAAATAATGCAGTGTTATATCAGAGTAAAGCATCAGATCAATGGAACTATTATCAAGCAAAAGGAATAAAGAAAAATTTAGCTGAAGCATTTTATGAACAAAATCAAACTGAAACATTGAAAAATGAGGTTAATAAATACGATAAAGAACAGAAAAATATTCAAAAACAAGCTATTGTCTACGAACAGCTATTGAAAGAGGCAAATGACAAGTCCATATTATTATTTAATAAACATCATCAGGAGGCGCTAGCTGTTACATTTTTTCAAATTGCAATTGCTTTATCAGCAATGAGCGCATTATTAAAGAGAAGCTCATTCTGGTTGTTTTCTATCGGACTCGCAATAACTGGTGGAGTATTTCTTGTATTAGGATTTATTTAATATAAATAGGTTTACTTACGTTATCTAGTAGCAATAATCCAAATGAATAGCCATTTCAGAAATCCAGATGCATACAAAGAAGGGGAGATTATTATTTCTGCTGAAGCAATTGATGAAAGGATTAATGAACTTGCTTTACAGCTTGCTAATGTCTACAGAGGAAAGCAGTTGTTAATAATTGGCCTTTTGACTGGCGCTGTGTGGCTTACCGTCGATCTTCTTGAGCGGTTGCATGCTTCAGGAGTGACCGATGCAGAACTTACCTTTATGAAGAGTAGTAGATATCAAAATGGTACTATTGCGACATGTGACCCTCGAATTGAGTATGATATAGTAATCAATCCGCAAGGCAGAAACATTTTACTTGTAGATGATATTGTAGATACCGGCAAGACATTATTTTCAGTGATTGATTTGCTTAAAAGTAAAGATATTGAGACAGTGAAATCAATTGTATTACTTGATAAACCATCACGTCGAGAGGTCGAGTATACACCTGACTATGTTGGTTTTGAAATACCTAATATTTGGGTACAGGGAAGAGGAATGGATTCAGATGGTTATGGGCGCGGAGACCCTGCTATTCGTAAAGGTCCCTATCATTATTAATCTATTCTTTTCTCATGGTTTTCTCATTTTTGTTTGTTATTATGCTTTTCGGGTAAAGTTATGAAAAAGATCATTATATCGGTGGTAGTCATTATCAGTTTTATTAGTTATGCATTATCTATACAGAAGAAGGGTGTTGTCCAGACACCTGGTATGGCTCCTTCTACAATAGGGAAAAGTAAAATAACTGCTGTTCCTATAGACGTTACTCCATCATTAACGACAGTTAAAGCTAAAATGACGGCAATACCACAACCAATTATACCAACAGTTACACACACATCAAACTCTCAATATAAAGATGGTACTTACAAAGGGTCAGTTGCTGATGCTATTTATGGTAATATTCAGGTACAAATTACGATTTTGGGTGGAAAAATTACCGATGTGCAATTTCTTCAATATCCTAATGACCGTGATACTTCAATTTCCATTAATCAACAAGCTGACCCTTTACTTGCTCAAGAAGCGATACAAGCACAGAATATCTCAGTTGATATCGTTTCTGGAGCGACAGATACAAGTCAGGCCTTTATCCAATCACTCCAATCAGCATTAAATCAAGCAAAGATGTAAAAGGAAGACTACAATTTACCCTTAAATTACATTACACTAAAGCTTAATGAACTGAAATAATACTATGCAATTGATAGATAACTTTCTTGACAAAATAACAATGTACCGTTTGGTATTGTATTATTTATTGTTGTTAGTATTTGTAGGCATAGTTTATGGTTTTTTTGGCATTTTGCATATTAATCCCTTTTTATTACTCTTTTCGACAGTCTTTTTAGTTGTCGTGGCGTGGACAACTAATAAACTCTTCGCGGGAGCATTTGGTGCGTCAACGAATGTTGAATCTGTCTATATTTCAGCACTCATACTCGCGCTTATTATTACACCTGCACAATCAATTACTGATATTATCTTTCTTTTTTGGGCAGGAGTATTAACAATAGCATCAAAATATATTCTGGCAATCAGGAAAAAACATATATTTAATCCAGTTGCGATAGCGATCGGGATTACAGCACTAGTTGGGGTCGGTTCTGCAAGCTGGTGGATTGGGACATTACCAATGATTCCATTTGCATTACTAGGTTTATTAATTGTGCGGAAAATAGGACGATATGATTTGGTTTTTTACTTTTTTACTGCAGCTTTTGTCACAATGTTCATTTTTACCTTATTACACGGAGGCGATTTATTGCGAATAGTACAAGCAGCATTTGGGTCATCAGCTCTTTTCTTTTTTGCATTCGTAATGTTGACTGAGCCGCTCACAACACCACCTACCAAGTCATTGCAATGTATCTATGGGGCAGTGGTTGGTACACTTTTCGTACCGCAATTGCATATTGGGATGTTCTTTACCACACCGGAGATAGCATTAGTTATCGGCAATATTTTTTCCTACGTTGTGAGTCCGAAGGTGAAAATTATCGCACCACTTTTGGAAAAGCGACAAATAAGTTCAGATATTGTTGATTTTCTTTTTGCACCAGGAAAACGATTACCATTTTTCCCGGGACAATATATGGAATGGACATTGCAACATCCCAAGACAGACAGCAGAGGGAATAGGCGTTATTTCACAATTGCTTCATCACCGACAGAAAATACTGTGCGGCTCGGTATCCGGTTTTATAAAGAAGGAAGCAGTTTTAAAAATGCGATGCTTGCGATGCAATCTAACAGTCAGATTGTTGGCGCTCAGATTAGTGGCGATTTTACATTGCCAAAAGATAAGAATAAGAAATTGGTCTTTATTGCTGGTGGCATCGGTGTGACGCCATTTCGTAGTATGATTAAATATTTAATTGATACAAATGAATTACGACCAATCGTTATGTTTTATGCTAACAAGCGTGCCGATGAAATTGTATATTCTGATATTTTTAACCAGGCAGAAAAGCAATTAGGAATAAAAATGGTCTATACGTTGACCGATCAGATAAATGTCCCAGTCAATTGGCAAGGAAGAGTTGGTAGAATAGATACTACCCTCATTCAGCAAGAAGTTCCTGATTATATGGAAAGAACGTTTTATCTTTCAGGTCCCCATTCGATGGTGGTCGCCTATGAAGAAGTACTTCGGGGTATGGGCATTCCTAAAAAACAAATTAAGAAAGATTTCTTTCCAGGTTTTGTTTAATGCTTCAGAGGGAATAAAAGGTTTATTAGTGTCCCTTTGTTTATCTTAGATTCCACTGCGATTGTTCCCTTATGTGCATCCACAATCTCCTTGGCAATCGATAATCCAAGTCCATAACCTTCTGTGAACCTTGATTTATCAGCACGGTAGAACCTGTCAAATATTTTTTCCTGATGCGCGTTTAGTATACCAATACCAGTGTCTGCTATCTGTATTAATACTGTTTCTTTTACTTTCGTGACTGTTATTGTAATATTTCCTTTAGAAGTATATTTAATGGCGTTGTCGACAAGATTGGTAATTAGGCGTTTAAGTAATTGTAAATTACCTTGAATAGTAAGTGCTGTCTTTGGTAGATTCATTGTAATATGTAATTGTTTTTGTTTTGCTTTTTGTTGAAAGAATGCTACACGTTCAGCAATCACGTCAGTAATATCTATTTGTTCGTTAATAGGGCTGCTATGTTTTGTTTGTTCACGGCTGAGAAAGAGCAAATTTTCTACTAAACTAATGAGCTCATAAATTTCTTCTTTATTTGATTGGATAATATGTTGATATTCAAAAGCTGTTCGTTTCCTCTTTAAAGCAACCTCCATTTCTACTTGGAGAATTGAAAGTGGAGTTCGTAGTTCGTGAGAAGCATCAGTTAAAAATTGTTGTTCACGTTTTTGTGCTTTTTGTACCGGCTCAAGTGTGTTATCAGTCAGAAACCATGTAATTGCTGGTATCGTCATTAACAGGATAAAATCAATCATCAGTAGAATGTTACGTAAATTATCCATGACAATATCGTTTTGTGATTCTTTTTGAGGTATTGCAGTTCCTGTATGACCGTTTTGGTATGTTTGCATAATGTGGATTTTGTCACCATAAAATTGATTCATCCAGGCGTAAATACCAAAGCTTAAAATCCAAAAAAGCACTAGAAAGATCGTTGAATAGAGGAGTGTTAATTTGATTTTTGCTTGCAGTATCATCTTATTCTTTCATCGTATATCCAAGTCCACGAAAGGTATGAATTAGTTCTTTTGCCTCGGGGGATATTTTTAGTTTCTTTCTGAGATACTTAACATAGGTTTCTACGATATTAGAAACACCTTCATAATGATAATCCCAGACATGTTCGAGAAGCTGAGATTTAGAAAGAATGGTGATGGGATTACGCATGAAATATTCTAGAAGGGTATATTCTCTCGCTGTTAATAAAAGCGTTTGTGATCCTCGAGTAACATGTTTTGTTACAGGATCAAGTTTCACATCAGCAACGGAAAGGATAACAGGATCTGCCTTATTGCCTCGACGTAAAAGTGCGCGAATTCGGGCGGAAATTTCTTCGATAGAAAATGGTTTGGTAACGTAATCATCAGCTCCAGCATCAAGACCCATGATCTTATCACTCAAGGCATCCTTTGCGGTCAAAATGAGAATAGGGATATTCTTATTTATTACCCTAATTTTTTTGCACAATGTTATTCCATTAATTTTAGGAATCATCAGATCCAAAAGGATGCAGTCATAATCATTCATAGAGGTTCTATACAATCCTTCCTCGCCATCTAGGGCAATATCGACACTATAGAGATCTTCCTCAAGACCTTTTTTTACTGCTACTGCTATTTTTTTCTCATCCTCAATAATAAGTATCTGCATAGCTTTATTATATCATTATTAGTGAGAATGATATGAAAACTTAAGTTTTTTTCTTGCTTGGATGTTTCAGGAGTTCTATCTTATTTTTTTTGAAAGAGTTTATTTTGCTACGTAGCTTGTGAATTCTTCAGCGCAGTTATTGCCGGAACATGCGACACAACTGTAAGTCGCATTACTTACTATAGCAGCATGGTGAATAGGGTCATTAATCCACCAATTAAATGCTGCCTCTTCAGAATTCATCGAGATAATATTTTCAGTGTTCCAGTAGGGGAGGTTCAGTGTTTTTAATCCTGCATGCATATCTCCTGCCGCAATTTCTTCTCCAACTTGTGGAGCTCGTTGTGTTGCCAAATTGCAAGTTTTTGTATCCTGTTGGAGAGTAGGTAATCCCTGAGATTGGCGATAGGAATTTACCATAATAAATAACTTACTTGCATTAAGACCGCCAGAATTCGATCCTGGTACAGGTGTATAATTGAGGGGTGTGGGTACTGTTGATTGTATTATTTGATGAGGTGTTGGTGTTGCAGTTGGTTCGGGCGTTTCACTGATACTTTTTGTAGGTTGGAGAAAAATTGTTGGAGTCGGTTGTATACTATTGAGGGGAGAAGTGCTTACCATTGCTGTAAGCGTAGGAGTGAGACCAATTGTTTCTAACTGTTGTTTTTCATTATTTTGATTAATCAGAATTTTATTCTGAGAAATAAAGGTGATTGCAGCTGTTGGTTCAGCTATTGGGTGATTAAAAGTAAGTGAAGTAGAAAAGGTAAGACCTGGATAGGAAAACTGTTGTGGAGGAGTAAACGTATTTGCTTGAGCGGTTATAGTAGCACAAAAAAATACGCCAGTGGCGATAAAAAAAATTACACATTGATGGAGTAGTGTTTGCTTCATCAAGCTTGTACTAAATATAGTATATCAGCTAATGGTTTAGCGAGCAAATATTGAGGCTAAGAGCGAAATGAGTATTACGTAGTTCTTACGAATTTGCATAAGTATTTCTTACAAGATTATTTTATTCTAATGAAGATTATTGAGACAGAGAGATTTATGATATGCAGAGCGATAGATAGGCAAACCCGCCTACTCATTTCTAAGGCAGCGAGAAACAGCAATAGGCGGGATTTGTCTTTTAGGGATACCTCAAGAAATAATTTCGCTTTGAGCTTAATTAAATTTTATTAGAGGTTTATTGCTCATGAAGCATTTCTATTAATAAATTAATGTTTCGAGACAGGAAGCAATCTCTAGCAATACGCATTTTGCTTTGCTGTAGCATTAATTTTTGGCGGCTTTGGGTTATTTTATAGAGTGATACGTTAAAAAATTAGTTAATGACAATTAGGCCATGCATTTTGTTTCCCTTGTGCCAGCATAAATGCTGCAGTCTTAATAGCTTCTTCTGGATTTTTGCGAAGGTCAGTATTTGTATCCATCCCCATCATATTTCTCATTGATATCCATGTTCCAACTGCAAATTGAAACATTCCTGCATAGGTACCAGTATCAGAGGTATTATTGAACCCTGATTCACAATTGGCAATTTTTTTCAATTCGTTTTCACTACTGTTATAAACAGTACTATATTTAGTAAAGAGCGTTTCAAGATCTGACATTCTAGTAATAGTTGGCTGAGGCATAGCCGTAGGAGTTGCTGTTGGTGGAATTTCAGTTGGTGTAGGCGTAATTTCTTGTTTATTTTCAATTGTTGAGGTATGGATAGGTGTAGCGAGACTTGGCTGTTGTGCGAGATAAATTGTTGGGGTTGGCGAAAGTTGTGTGAATTGTTGTGCATGTAGTGTTTGTGTAGATGGCGGTGTATTATAAATTGTCGGAGTGGGCAAGGATTGCGTTTGGTTGGTAATCTCAGGATTTTGGAACGACTGTTTCCCTGTTGATTCCTGAGCGTTTGCAATCGTTTGAAAGACTACGCTAAAGAAAAAAAATGAGAAAAGGGAAAGCAAGAAATACCCAGAAAGTTTTCTATGCATTTTTTAATGCTAGCAAGTATTTAGTATTTTGTGAAGTATAAAAACACCATCTAAGGGCATCAGTTTATAAATGAGATAGGTTCGTATATTCTATGATCAATCATGCAGCAGGTTTATAAGCCCATAGTATTCAATATATTATTGTCCATTTTGATGTGATGCATTACTTATCATTCACATATAAAGTGTTGTTCCGAAAACATAGAATGATTATAGCTTCGTGTTACTACATTTTTTTTGTAATTAGCTAAATCCAATTATTGTAATGACGTTGATTAAATCTGCCACTTGACACGGTATGGGAATATATGAGAAAGTATATACAGTTATGGATAACAATATACCAACAACTGATCCAAATGTAATTTCACAAGACGCATCAACTCCTGTAAATGATTCGTCAGTTATACAAGATCCAGTAGTTCCTATAAATGAGCAAACACCTCCTCCACCAGCAGAGCCGACAATCTCTTCAGTGCCAAATCCTGTTACTCCAGCTATGGATGTTCCAACGGCTCCTTTAGAAACGCCTGCAAATCCTGTAGTACCACCTACGTCATATGATATACCAACTGATTCGTCTGGAGCCGAACCAGCACGATCTGAGACTGAGACGCCATCCTCAGATTCGCAACCAACGACATCGGATACTGTTGTTACTCCAGTTTCTCCAGACCAGACACAGCCAGCTGCTTAAAAATCTCTTTGTATAATGTTTTGCTAAATAGTAATTTTTATTTATAAAAGTTTCTTACTCTGACACTATGTGCTAAAAAAAAGATCCCACCACTTTTGCCAATTAGGTAGTGTGTCAACAGTCTTAGATAGATAAGTGGAATGTATATTAATTTGATTTTTAGGAAGAATAACAATTCCTTCATTTGGTTTTGCAAAAAGAAGCTTATTTCGTGCTTCTGATTCAATAAATTGCGGTTGATTAACCTGCGCAATTTGTTTTTTTAATTTTTGATTTTCTTCTATTGCTGCTGCAATAGTTTTTTGTGCCTGTAAAATAAGGTCTTGTTTTTGCCAGATAGTGTATATTGAATGGACGAGGTCGTTAATAGTAAGTATTAAGATAACAAGGATAGCGAAAAATACTATTTTCTTATAATGCATAATGCATTATAATATAGTACCTTTCTATAAGTATTGCAATTGTTACGCTTGTATTTCAGGTAGAATTATGATATTATGGGATTCGACGATTTATGAAAACCATCAAAATTACTGACGCTCATAAGGAATTTATCAATTTTCTTCGTGGTAAAAAACATTCAAGTGCGACTGTTCTTGCATATGGCAAGGATATCGATCAGTTAGCTTCTTTTCTCGAAGAGTTAGAAAAAGAACATATTCATGATGTAACCAAAGATGATATTCAAGCATTCTTAGGCAAGTTGTCTGAGAGAGGCTATACTCCAAAGTCACTTTCACGAAAGCTTAATTCGACCCGTACTTTTTATCGCTTTCTAAAAGTAAACGAATATGTTACCGATGATCCTTCATTGCTCGTATCACATCCACAGTATGAGCTAGCAGCACCAAGAATGCTTAAGCCTACTGAATATCGCGCCTTACGTGATGCAGCACGAAATGATGCGAGAATGTACGCAATTATTGAAATTTTGTTGCAAACAGGTATCAGAATTGGTGAATTGGCGGACATCCGAGTTAGTGATATTAAAGAGGATAGTGTTAGAATTCGCCCTCATGAAAAGCATGGTGAACGAGATGTGCCTTTGAACAAATCTGCAAAAGAAGCATTAAATCGTTATTTGACAATCAGACCAAAAATTGAAGATGATCATGTTTTTGTAACAAAATCTGGTAAACCATTCCTCGTTCGTAATATTCGCACAGCGATTGAGCGATATTTCCGAATTGCTGGTATTGAAAATGCGAAGGTCAATGATTTGCGACACACGTTTGTCTCCCATCACTTAAAGCATGGTGTATCACTTGTTTTGTTATCAAAGATTCTTGGTCACAAACGGCTTTCAACAACCGAACGGTACCTCAATTATATTCAGGATCGTGCAAAAGACACCTCAACACTCAGTGAACTTTAATTTTTCTTGAAGAGTTTTTGTTTAAATTTTTCTAGTTTTTCTTTATCTAATCGCATTCTTAAAATATCACTGGTGAAAAATTGATTCCAGAATTTTTCTGAAGAAGCTATCTTTATAAATTCGTCAAATGATACTTTCTTTACTTCAATTTGTTCTCCTGGATCTAATTGTTGTTCTGCAATTTTTTTGCAATTTCGTGCTACATATACATACATCGGCCACTCGATTTTTCCTTCATATTCATATGTCTTAAGAATTTCCCAATCATTAGATATCAAACCAGACTCTTCTAATAATTCCCGTTTGGCAGTCACAAGTGGGTCTTCATGTGGTTCCATGCGTCCGCCAAGAAGGGTATAGGTGCGTGGTTTGGTTGGCTGTTCTTCGTAGGAAATATATATGATATCGTCAGTGGTTGGAATAATCTGAATTGTCCCAGGCCGTTTTAACATTTCAAAGGTTGCAGTTGTGCCGTCGTAGAGCTTTTGCTCCCATTGATGGACAGAGAAGATTTTGCCTTGAAAGACTTTTTTTGCTGCTTGTGGAAGTTTCATAGTGGGCCAGGGAGGGATTGAACCCCCGACATGGTGTGTATAAGACACCTGTTCTACCACTGAACTACTGGCCCCGCGTACATATTATAACACCTTACCACAGTTCAGTGAACATGCCTTTACAGAGGAGCTCTTGTTCTCGATGCAGGTTGATATCTTCAATAGTTATTGCTAACGCGTGTGAAAGATTATTGACTAATTGTATGGGATAGTGCCTACTACATATTTTCCACTCTGCAATATGTTGGGCATATTCAGTTGTGAAGAAGTCTCCAATAATTTCTAAAATATCATTGATTTGCACAAGGGTAGGAGGTGGGAGAAGTGAACTATAGTAATGGAAGAGTTTCCATTCGTGATTTGTGGTTTCATAAATTCGGAAAATAATTTCAGATTCATCCAAAAGAATTACTCCATTTCGTTTCCTCATACTCTAATAATACTAGAGAAAACTCTACTATGTCAAGAAGTTTAAATGTCATGGAGCTTTTCTTAAGAGCCGTTTGACTTCGGCAAGTTCGCGTTCTATTGAAAGGAGTTTTGCAGCAATTGCTGCATCGTCAGGTGTTTCTTGAGTAAAGTATGCAAGAGGATGATTTGTTGCATCTGCAATTCTTTGTAAGTTTTTTAATGGAGGCTGACTGCGTCCTTTCTCATAAGCTGAAATTGATTTATCTGATAGTCCAATGCTTTTTCCTAATGCATTTTGAGAAAGATGAGCATTTTCCCTTGCAGATCGAATTCGTCGAGCAAGCTCGGTAAGAGATTTCTTTTTATCGACATGTTTCATCAATCCAATTATACTATAGTCATGAAAGTTTTTTCCCAACAGAAACGACGTAAGCTCCGCATTAAGGATATGCCTCTGACTCTCCGTCCGAGAGAGAGATTATTTCAAAGTGGAGCAAAAAATCTTTCAGATGTTGAGCTTCTAGCAATTTTGTTGGGAACAGGCTCATCAAAACAAAATGCATTAGTTTTGGGAGACAAACTCTTGCGCCAGTTTTCTTTGCAAAAGCTTAATACGCAACTTAAAGAGCTAGTAAAATATCCAGGCGTTGGTTCAGCAAAGGCAGCTCGGATTATTGCAGCCCTAGAGCTAGGGGAGCGATTATTTGCTCCAGCATCAATAACAAAAATTATTATCAGGACTGTTCAGGATGTCCTCTCACAAGTTCGTGATATCGCTGATAAAAGACAGGAATATTTGATTGTTTTATATCTCAATGCAAGGCACGAATTAGTATTGAAAGAAGTAGTTGGTATGGGCAGTCTTACTAGTTTACAAATTACACCCAAAGAAATTTTCAGTCATGCTTTGCAAGTTCCTTGTGCATCGCTGATTGTCGTTCATAATCATCCATCCAATGACTCAAATCCATCTGATGAAGATATCCATTTTACCCGTCGCATCCAAGAAGCAGGGGAAGTTATGGGCATACCACTTGTGGATCACGTGATCGTCAGCAAATCAGGTTTTTACTCCTTCAGGGAAGATAAAGAATAAGCATAACTTGGAGGAAATAAGACCTATTTTCTTATGATAAAGCACTCGTTTTTACACAGAATATATACACAGAAAATATTATATGAGGTTATTGTTCAATGAGATGAATCATAGTTTCTAAGGTTTTTTTTGAACATATATTGCATAACTTCCCTTATGTGAACGAAGGTTCGTTGCTTGTTTACGCGTACCTTCCAAAACTTCCACTTCAAGTGTAGAAGACTGCCTTCGACTTGTTGCTATAAATACGTGATTAGTCTCATCAGGAGGAAGTTTCATCCTTATTGGTTCTAGTTTACCAAGTCTTAATACATCAGAAAATATTCCAAGAGCTGTATTATTTATTATACTTGAATTTTCTCCAACAGTTGGCATCACTAGTTGTCGATTGGGAGTATCAGTATGCGCAACATCAAGCGCTGTTCTTGTCCATGAGCGTAATCTACTCGATACGCGTTCTTCAAAAACTTGTTGAGCCATATCACTAGCGGCAACTGCATCACTATCAGCCCGGTCAGCTGATTCATTTAATTGGGCTGCGAATTCATGATCCCCTTGATAAAATATAGTACCCCGAGCTAAAGATCGAAATTCTTGGGCTTTTTTACGGTCGGGAACTTCAGCTTTAGCATAAATTTGAGCTACAGCAATATCTTCTATTAATCTGTATTCTAGGTTATTTCCTGCCATATTGAGGTATTTATACTACGATTTTATCATAACATGATAGATGATTTCAAGAAAACAAAGAACATGATTGGTCTGCATAATTAATCTAATGAGATCATCAATTGCGGAGGGGTAGATTAAATAAGAACTTATTTTCTGATCATGAATGAGGATTTTTATATCTGAAGTTTGAAAATACTTTTACAGAGATTTTAATTATAAACTTCGTTATACGTTCCAATTTTAAAGAAATAAATATTTTCGCCATTTTTTGTATATAGCACCTAATGCTCTTATTTATTGAAATACTCCAAACATGTTAAACTTTTCGAGTTATTTTGTGTAATCGTAATGATGGATGAGGTGATGATGAGCTCTCATGATATCTATATATAGAATTAATCATGTAAGTCTTCGCTCCATAGATTTAGCAATATCAAGAAGATACCAGGTAACCGGATGATGTATATCGTATCCCAGGCCTACTAATAGCTTGGTTATTGTTACATCTTCTGGAACATATTCTCCTCGCTCTATTTTTGAAATATCTCCATGACTCATCTCTGCACGTCTTGCTAACTCTCTTGGCCCCACAGAAGTATTTTGTCTCATATGTTGTAGTAAAGCACCAATCATTTTATCTGATTGATCTGATTGAGTTAGCTGTTGTTTTTTTGTTTCAAGTTCATATAGTACCGTAGTTGCCGCTGGTATTTCTGCTGCTCCGTACTGCTGCAAACTTTCAGCAAAAAGATATTGATCACCGTGTTCTTCAGTAAGTACTCTTTGGATCATTCCATTTGAAATAAATTTTGGTGGATTTGCAGCTTTTGCCTGTATAATCTCTGCTAATGCGCTTTTTGGATCTAATTTTAGAAAAGCTATTAATTTATTTTTTGTTTCTTTACTGGGTTTATGCTTGCCACTTTCTATAGCTGAGATGAGACTTCTTGATGTTCTTTTACCAATTTGTTTTTGTACGTCATATCTAGAGTATCCTTGTAGTTGTCTAAGATATTGAAACAATTGATTAAATGTACACTTCTGAAGTTGGGCAAGTGTCATAGGAAGCCGCTTTTCTCGTAATAGCCGGATCTGTTGCGCTGGTAGACATATGGGAGCAAGACCTGCTGTTTCAATAATTTGATTAATGATATAAGGCATCGGAGTTACGCGGTCTTGTTCAATTTTAGTACTTTGGGTTATTGCCACATGTGCTTCATCATAAAATTCTTTTTTTGATTGCAATTTGTTCAACCTGAGTAACGTTATCGCATTCCCTAGAGTAATGCCATCTCTACTAAACGTGCCCTTTGTAAGTGTTTGTATCCATTGTTCTTCATTGACTATATTATTAAATTCAACCATTTCTGGTTCTTGTTCATCAAAATATTTCGCTGCACCATGAAATGCCCGACGTAAGTTTATAATACGATGCCCGTTTTCAAAATCTTCAATGGCAGCTCCATCCCAGCCTGCTGCATTCCCGATTTCTTCAGAATCAACTTTGCCACGCAATCTGAGAGTATTAAGTAATGTGCCTGCTCTACGAATCCTGTTTGGTAAAGGCATGCCATACTGAGAGGAATGATTTTCATGAAGGCCCATGTCAACACGTGGGTCAAAGATAGTGCGAACAGTAATTTGAGGACCTACAAAACCCTTTGCTTCAGGAGGAGGGATATCTGTTACATCTAACCAATGATAATCTGCTAATCTTATCTGTCCTTGTTTAGGGGGTATTAAATAGAATTTTCCTTCATCATGCATTGCTACATTTGCTCCTGTTGGCGTGAATAGTCTCCGTGCATACGTTTGTTCTCTATATGTGAGTGCAACCGGATTATTAACTGTTGCACGCGCTATCCTTTCTAAGACTGTTGCGGCGTCGGCTCTTGCCGTTACGAAAATATTTTTCTTTTGAGCAGGGTTTTCTACAAGGACGACCATTCCTTCTCGAATAGAGGATTGTAATGAAGGCAGAGATTTTTTAGTTACGTTTGATTCTAATCGTGCCATATTATTAACATTAAAGTTTCCTTTGAAGTTTTAAAAAATAAGTATATCAAAAATAAAGAAGAATAACAACTATAGGATTTTAATTGTGGAGGCTTGGAGGAAATTAGAAATCTATTTTTTGAAGGACGATAAGGCTTTTTATATACCAAAGATATTGTAAGATAAGAAAATTTTTAACGAGGTTTTATTCGATATTGTAATGTCTCCATTCCATTTCTTCTTTGTGAATGCATAAGACTCTTTAGCTTTTCCTTTACAATGCTTGTTTTATCAATAACATCAAACATTGGTAAATCAGTCCTTGCCTTTGTTACTGTACAACCAAGGTGGTTTTTCGCAATTAGTGCAACCTCTTAGATAATCAGGCATAGGGTAATCTCCGGCAGCAACTCTATCAAAGAAGGATTGAAGTCACTGTATTCCTGTTACAAGCGTTTCTGATAATTGATGGGAATCGTACCATCAGGTAAGAAATCTACATCTCGTACTAGTGTTTTTCTTAAACTCATCCGATGCATTTTTATACGAGAAAGACAAATATTTAGCCCTCCTTTACTGAAGTCAGGATCATAGAAAGGATTTTCAGTATATCTTTCGTTCATTAAGAGAGTATAAAAAAACGGCAACCAAAAGTAGAACTATAGGATTATTGATATGGGGGGGGGATTTTAGGGAAATGAGAACCTATTTTTGATAACATTAGTCTCAATATCTATACTCGATTTAGTTTACTTTTTTCATATTAATCATTTCCATCTAGTTGATTAACTGTAATACCAAATGTATTCGCAAGAAGCGTTTTAAAAAGTACAAATAAAGTTGGATCGGTAAATTCACGTTTATACGTTCAGTCCAAGCTCAAATACGTCCCTCCGGAGCAAGCAAGTAATGAGGGGAGGGCCATGTTGTACTAGTTTGCCATTTTTTAAAAAGTTTAGGTCATCCAATACTTTTTTAGAATCTCTGACACAAGAACCTCTCTTAATTTTGTTGGATCTAAGAGTAATGTATGGTGGAAAAGCAAGTATAATATCGTAAAGTTTTTGAACTACAGCGGAATCAGTGATTATTTTGAAAGGTATCATTAACTGGCTTAGTTATTTGCAAAGTTATTGCCGTTATTGACCGGCTGACATATAGTTCATCAACGGTTTCAGGGATTGTAATAGTAGGTATTGATGTTGGGTAAGAAACATTTATTGACGGAATTGTCGGCGGAGTATGCAATCGATGTTCTACAACGGAAAAACCAAGATAAAACTAAATAAAAGGGAACAAGATAAATAAAAACATCGCAAGGTATTTGGAGAATGGGGTTACAGTCGTTGCCCATTTTGGCAATGATTTCTTTGTCGTGAATAAACTATCTCAAGTGAAGAAAAATAAGTCAACAAAGTTATATTTTAGATTGTTAAATCAATCTAATTTTATGGTGTTGCGGGGCTAGGAGTTGAACCTAGCCTGTGAGATTATGCATCTGTTTCTCTGATTACTCAGAGTGTCGGACTATATCATCATCCATAAAGGATGCCCAGCGTATAGTCTCTACGGGTTTTCCGATTTGATCGGAATCTTCCCTCGGTATTGCCCCTTGTAAAAAAGTAGGGTTTCACCGATATAGCTGAGTTCTCTTTATACATTTCCATATAAAGGGCCCAATTTTGAGCCTCACGTGCACCGTACACTACCCCGCGTATATGTGTATATTAGCAGAACTAGGTTTGGTAGTCAATAAAATGAGCCTGATATCCTTAACAATTTACAAAATAAGTTTTAAGAAAATTTTGAATAAAGAGTATATGATATGGTTGTTAAACATAGTAAGTTGTTAGTTAAAATTAAGCAGTTTTTTTGTTTTTATGGTAAAATCATAGGGTTAATTGAAGGATTAGCCAAAAGCATGGGCCAACGTAGCTCAGTGGTAGAGCAATCGTTTCATAAGCGATCGGTCACAGGTTCGATCCCTGTCGTTGGCACATATAAAATGTAAAGTTAAAAGTATATTTCCTCTTTATGAATAATTATCCAATTGGTATTCTTGATAGTGGCGTAGGTGGCCTGACAGTTTTGCAAACGGTTCTCTGTGCGTTACCGCAAGAATGTATCATGTATATCGGCGATTCAAAAAACACCCCATATGGTGCAAAGTCTCCCGATGAAATTTATTATCTTTCAAAAAAATTAGTTGAGTTTCTCTTGCAGAAAGAAGTAAAGCTTATTGTTATAGCGTGTAATACAATTTCTGTAACATGTTTGGATATGCTCCGCAGCGATTATCCTCAGATTCCTATTATCGCGACGGTGCCGGTTATTAAAACAGCAGTTGAGGTTTCAAAGAGTAAACGCATAGGGATTTTATCAACAACTCGGACTGCACAAAGTGATTACCAAAAAGAGTTGATTGAAACAATTGCGAATGGTTGTATAGTATTTAATTATGGTACTGATTCACTGGTTCCTTTGATAGAACAGGGGAAGATAGAAAGCACAGAAATGACAACCAATTTGCAAAAGATATTAGTTCAGTTTCAAAAAGAGAATATTGATGCATTAGTTCTTGGCTGTACACATTTCCCCTTTTTGGAAAAACAGATGCAAGCGATTCTCGGGCACAAAGTGCAGTTATTGAATTCTGGTGGAGCAATTGCCCAACAGCTAAAACGAGTATTAGAGCACAACGGTATCTTATCCTTGCAAAAGGATGGATCAGTTAGTATATATACGACCGGTAATGTGAATATTGCAAAAAATCTAGCACAACGTACAATAGAAGGACAGCGTTTAGCTGTGCATAAAATATTACTGAATAATGAAAATTGATTGGCGTAATAAAAAAGTAGCAATTCTGGGTTTTGGTGTTGAAGGATTATCATCACTGTTGTTTTTGAAAAAAAACGGCGCATCTGTTTGGATCTTGGATAGAAAGCAAAAAGATAGTCTTGATCACAACTTAGTTACACAAGCAGAAGAGTTGGAAGCTGAGTTTATTTTTGGTAAAAAGTATCTGGAAAATCTTACTGATTATGACATTATTATCCGAAGTCCTGGAGTCAGACGAACATTACCGGAATTGTTGGTTGCCCAACATCAGGGAATTGTGGTAACTTCACAAACTAAAATATTTTTTGATCTTTGTCCATGCCCTATTATTGGTATCACGGGTACGAAAGGGAAAGGAACAACTGCAACTTTGATTTATGAGATGCTCAAGGAAGCTGGTAAAGATGCTTATCTTGGAGGCAATATTGGAATTCCCCCTTTTGCCTTTCTTGATAAACTACAGCCCTCATCAATAGTTGTTCTTGAGCTGTCAAGTTTCCAATTACAGGATTTAACAAGAAGCCCACATATTGGTGTCATGCTGATGGTGACGAGTGAGCATCTTGACCATCATTCGGATCATGCAGAATATGTGGATGCCAAGAGAAATCTGTTGCGTTTTCAAACTCAAGATGATTTTGCTATAGTCAATCGTGATTATCCTGCGAGTAATGAGTCAGATGTCGAGACAAATAGTAAGGTCTTTTACATCTCAAGTGAGCGGGAGACGGAAAATGGGTGTTATGCACTCTATGGAAAAATTTTTGTTAGAAAAAACAGTAATGATGATGAAATTATAAAGACTTCAGAAATTGCGTTACCTGGTAAGCATAATCTTGAAAATGTGTGTGCAGCTGTCATGGCAGCTCGATTAGCAGGTGTGAGTACCAATCACATCGTAAAAATACTCAAAGAGTTTGTAGGTTTACCTCATCGATTGGAATTGGTTGCTGAAATTAATGGAGTAAAGTACTATGATGATTCTTTTTCAACAACTCCTGAAACAGCAATTGCGGCGATTGGATCCTTTGATCAGCCAAAAATTCTCATTCTTGGCGGTTCAAGCAAAGGGAGTGATTTTATTGAATTAGGAAAAGTAATTCGTGAATCCGATTCAATAAAAGCTATTATTGGAATTGGCAATGAATGGGAGGAAATAAAATACCATCTTGGTAGGCTCACCTCGCAAATTTTAGTAATTGAAGGAGCCACAACGATGCATCAAGTCCTTCAAGCGAGTGTAAAAATAGCTCAAAGAGGTGATGTTATCTTGCTTTCTCCAGCATGTGCGAGTTTTGGTATGTTCAAATCTTATAAAGACCGCGGTGAGCAGTTTAAAAAAGAAGTTTTGGCACTGGCATAGCCTTGATTTTTATGGTATACTGACACGGATTTTATGGCTACTAATGGTAAAAAACTGCAGGCTGATTCAAAAAAAAGAGTAATAAAATTTAAGCAAAAGTTTTCTTGGAAGAACTTATTGTTATATATTTTGCTTATTGTTTTTGCTCTCTTTTTCTTCACAGCATTTACAAGCCCTTACGAAAATATTCAAACAGTTCCAATTTCTACAGTAATTAATGAGGTTAAAAGCGGCAAGGTATCACAGATTGAGGTAACTGCCAGTAAAGTGATTGTTACCGAGAAGAACGGTAGTAAAATTCAGGCAGATAAAGAACAGAACGCTGACGTCTATACACTTTTTAAGGATGCCGGTGTTTCATTATCAAATACCAATGTTACCGTAAAAGATGAATCAAGTGTTGCAAACTGGATTAATATTGCCTCTGCATTATTACCAGTCTTGTTGATGATCGGTTTCTTTTATTTTATTTTTCGGCAGGCACGAGGCACGCAGGAAAGTATTTTTTCATTTGGTCAATCACGTGCCAAGCTCTTCAACCGCGACAATTCTAAAGTAACGTTTGCTAACGTTGCAGGAGTTGACGAAGCAAAACAGGAATTAACTGAAATTGTTGATTTCTTAAAGAATCCCGTGAAATATCGTGTGATGGGTGCTCGTACACCAAAGGGTGTATTGATGGTAGGACCTGCAGGAACTGGAAAGACTTTATTGGCTCGCGCTACTGCGGGTGAAGCAAATGTTGCTTTTTTTTCAATGGCTGGATCTGAATTTATGGAAATGCTGGTAGGTGTTGGTGCATCAC
>Ga0210404_10000406_pt1 | contig 23281 bp, 19 predicted proteins | sample IncBWH28MmetaG_FD_155455 | JGI IMG/M metagenome (GOLD analysis project Ga0210404, IMG submission 155455) | Forest soil microbial communities from Barre Woods Harvard Forest LTER site, Petersham, Massachusetts, United States - Inc-BW-H-28-M | ecosystem: Environmental > Terrestrial > Soil >... | reverse complement strand
ATGAAGTCGGCTTCGTCGAGCACCACGAACATTGGCGATCAAGTCAAGGATGTGAAAGGCGTAAAGGTTCTCGCGCATCGTGTGGACAACCTGGAGCGCGCGCAACTGCGCACGCTGGTCGATCAACTGCGCGACAAGATCGGGTCGGGCGTGGTGGTGCTGGGTTCGGCATCGAATGGAAACGTTTCACTGATCGTGGGTGTCACTAAAGATTTGACCGGCCGCGTGCAGGCGGGTAAGGTGATTGGGCCGGTGGCACTGAAAGTTGGCGGCAAGGGCGGAGGCCGTCCCGATCTGGCCGAGGCCGGGGGAAAAGACGCGGCCGCGCTGGATGCCGCGCTGGCCGGGGTGTATACCGTTGTGGAATCGCTTTTAGGGGCTTAACCTTTCATCGTCGGCAGGTGCACATGGAAGACCGCATCCGCTTCGTCGAACACGGCGGGAAGAAAATCCTGCTGGCGGACATATCTCACTGCACTCCTCGAGAAGTCGAAACACTTGCGCTGCTGGTCCCTTCTTATGTAACCAGCGAACCTCGCGGCTCGGTGCTGTTGCTCGCCGACTTCACGGGAGCGGAGTTTGATCGCATCGCCATCGACCGCCTGAAGGAGGCCGCCGTCTTCGACCGGCCGCACCTCAAGCGTTCAGCCTGGGTGGGAATCGAGAGTTTGCCCAAAGTGTTTTACGAGCACATCAAGAATTTCTCTCAGCGGGATCTGCCCGCCTTCAAGACGCGCGAGGAAGCGATGGACTGGCTGGTGAGCGACCAAGAGCTGCGGTCCTCGGATGGCACTCTGGGGGACCTCCCCAAGCGGCGGCGTGGCTGAAGTTCATCTGGTCTTCAGCTTCTCCACTTCAGCGTAACCGGCCCCGTCATCGGATGCTTCATCTCCGCGCCCGTGCGTTTCGCTTCGAGATGCGCGGCCTTTAGCTGGAAATACCATTTTGCGGGACGGTCGGCGTCATCGATCAGCATGAGATGAGGATTGTGCTTCAGGCCTTCCGCTTGCAACTCCATAGTGTGGCGGTCCTGCTCGACAAACTTGGCAAAGACAAATTTCAGCAGATCGGGACCGAAGGGCAGCCAGCGGAAAATGTTCCAGGCGGCGACCACGTCGATGCGGCATTGGTTGCGGGTGATGGGCGTTACCGTGGTGAGGCTGGAGAACCAGTACTTCCCTGCCCGGATCGTTTCCCTACGCAGGTTGGGCAAAACGAAATCGATGGTGGTGGTGATGGACTCGGCGGCGGCGTAGAGGCGTAGAAGCTTGTAGGGCGCGGAGTTTGAGCTGGGGGTGTGCGCGCTCATGCGAAAACCGTTGGGGATGGGCTCGAAATTCTTGTGTTTCTCGTGGATGCTGTGGCGGCTGCGCCACCACCATGCCTGATGCACGAACGGTCCATGGGCGGGATCCATGAGACCGATGATGCCGTGATCGATGCTGACGGGCATGGCGGCGGTGAGGTAGGCGAGTTTGTATTTATCGCTGAATTTCTCGATTACCGGGGCTGGTTCGGGAGCCTCTTCAGGCTTGCTGAATCCCGCACCCGGCGGACCGGGCTCCGGGATGTACACCCAAACAAACCCGTCCTGCTCTTCGCAGGGATAGCTGCCGGCGTAGATGCGGTCCACTTTCAAATTCTGGTCGGCGGTGAGTGAGGGGATGAGCTGGCACTGGCCGTTGTGGGCGTCAAAGGTCCAGCCGTGGTAAGAGCACTCGACATTTTCTCCGTCGAACCTGCCGCAGTGGAGCGGCATGCCACGATGGGGACAGGCGTCACGCAAGACAAAGGGACGGCCGGCGTGGTCGCGTCCGATGACCAGCGGAATCTCAAGCAGCATCGCCTTGTGGAGTTGGTTGCGGTGAACGTGATCGGCGGGCAAGGCGCGATACCAGAAGCCGGTGAGCATGAGCGAGTCGGTCGCCTGGCGTTGGGGAGAGTCGAGTTCGGGCATGGGCGAAATTGCCGACGGTGATTTTCTGACCGTCGCATGAAAAACCTATGCTAGCATCCGCAGAACGTTCAGCGCGTACCGAATTACGCGGAGGGAACGATGGAATTTGTCGGCCATTTTCGCAGGCTTACGCCGGCGCAGCGAAATACATTTATTGCCTGCTTTCTGGGCTGGTCGCTCGACGCTTTCGACTTCTTCATATTGAACTTCTGTATCAGCGCCATTGCGACTCAATTCCAGGCGAAAGTTTCCGCCGTCGCGGAGGCGATTTTCCTGACGCTGGCGATGCGTCCGGTGGGCGCATTTCTGTTCGGGCTGATGGCCGACCGGTTGGGCCGCCGGCTCACGCTCATGGTCGATATCATCGCGTACTCGGTGTTTGAGCTGTCGTCGGCCTTCGCTCCTTCTCTTAAAGCTCTCCTCATCATGCGGGCATTGTTCGGCGTGGCCATGGGGGGAGAATGGGGCGTAGGCGCAGCCCTGGCATTCGAAACCCTGCCCGCGGAGGGACGTGGATTCTTCTCTGGTCTGTTGCAGGAAGGCTACGCGGTAGGCTATCTGATGGCAGCTTTGGTTTACGGGACGGTGTTCCGCTTCGTGGGCTGGCGGGGAATGTTCGTAATCGGAGCACTGCCGGCACTCTTGGTGATCTACATTCGTACGAAAGTGGATGAATCCCCAGCCTGGGAGCAAGGACGCGTCTCGAGGAAGGCCAAGACCGGTCTGCCCAACGATATCCTGACCTATCTGGGCACTTTTGCTTTTCTGGTTGTGCTGATGTTTGCCTTCAATTCGTTCAGCCATGGGAGCCAGGACCTGTATCCGACTTTCCTCACGAAGGACCACAGGTTTACGCCGCAGACGGTGGGGTTGATCGCCGTCATCGCCAACATCGGCGCGCTGCTGGGCGGAATTCTTTTCGGAACATGGTCGGAAAAGATCGGCCGCCGGAAGGCAATTGTGATCGCGGCGCTGTTGTCGATTCCGGTCATTCCGCTGTGGGCGTACTCGCACCCCGTGCCCATGCTGGCGCTGGGCGGCTTTGTGATGCAATTCATGGTGCAGGGCGCGTGGGGCGTCATCCCGGCACACTTGAACGAGCTTTCGCCGCCCGCGGTGCGAGGAACATTTCCGGGCTTCGCCTACCAACTGGGGAACCTGTTGTCCTCGCGCAACCAAGTAGTGCAGGCCAAGCTCGCCGAGCAGCGCTATGGTGGAGTATTCGCACCCGTGCTGGCCTGGACCCTTCTGATCGTTGCGACTCTTGTGGCGGTCGTGACCGGGAGCGGGCACGAACGAAGAGGCGCGGACCTGTCCAATACCAGCTAGCTAACGGTCCTTTTCTCTTCGCTCACGCCCGCCCATGGGCGAAGGCTGTTCGAAACTTCTGGATGGGAATCTCCGCCGGTTGTCTTGCGGTTCTGCGACCCAGCGAATCGATATTCTAGAGGGTGTGCAAGATTTGGCATACTCCGCAGGATGGCACTTCAGCGGCATTGTCAGGGGACGATTCCTGTGTTACGGTAGGTGAAATTTCACGCCTTCGTAAATACATTTTTCAGGGCCCTTTAATAGTTCGGTCTGCGCGAATGCGTGTGGGGTAGCGCCACTATGAAGGAAGCAATCGATTCCACTCCCGCCCAGCCGTCAGGGGACGAGGAGAATTTTGCCAACCGCAAGCTGATCCGTCCGGCCCTGCCGCGACCGGATCACAACCACGGCAACCACAACACGAATCACCCGCAGGGGATGGAACGCCGGGAGCGGCACGACCGGCCGGAACGCGGATTTGACCGGAGCGACCGAGGCGACCGTGGCGAACGCGGGATGGGGCCGGGGGGCGGGCGCAAGGCAGCGCCTCCGGAGCAGACCAACGCCGAGAACTTCTATTATCAGAAACAGATGCAATCCAGGACGCCGATGGTGATCGTGCTGCGCGACGGGGAGGAAGTGCACGGTATCATCGAGTGGTACGACAAGACCTGCATCAAGGTTATCCGCGAAGATGGCGGACCGAACCTGATGATCTACAAGCCCGCCATTAAGTATATGTTCAAAGAAGACGAGAGCGGGCGATAGGAATTGAGTCATTGAGCGATTGAGTCATTGAGTGATTGAAACTAAATTCTGAACTCGATTTTCAATCACTCAATCACCCGATGGCTCAATGACTCAATGGTTACGCTACAGATACTCCCGTTGACAATCTCCCTTATCTCCCATAGCATCAAGCACTTGAGGGATCATCCTGACAGCGCATCCGGGAGCCGTTCGTGATTAAGCTCGACATTATCAATGAAGTGGTCGCCAGAACGGGCATCACCAAGACCAAGGCCGAGTTGGCGGTAGAAACCGTCTTCGAGAGTATGAAGAAGGCGCTGGCCCACGGCAATCGCATTGAGCTGCGGGGATTTGGCGTGTTTAACGTGCGCCCGCGCAAGACCGGCATCGGACGCAACCCGCGCACCGGAGCCGAAGTGTCCATTCCCCCGGGCAAGGCGGTGCGGTTCAAGCCGGGGAAGGAATTGCAGTCGATTGATTGAAGTCAGTACCGAGTACCAAGAAGATCCGCCTGCACATTCTCCAGCCTTATCTGATTTCTGATTTTCATCCCAGTTCTCGGTTCTGGCGTGCGCCTTCTTTTCTCGGTACTAGGTACTCGGTACTAGGTACTCATTTCTCGTAGTAGCATCTAAAGAAAGGCCTCTCTGGAATTTGCGAGGCCGAAGAATCGCATGGCGGAACCTACTCCTCCCACAGCCTCTTCCACGCTCGAATACTACCGTCCCGTCCCGGAGTGGGCGCCGAGTCCTCCGAAACCGCGTTACTGGCTGCACGTACTGCTGCTGCTGGTGACCTGCTTCACCACGCTGGTGATGGGCGCACGCATGCAGCACAACTTCCAGCACAACCGGCCGGCACTGTCACTCAGCGACGAACCGATCGAGGGTGAGTCAGTCCCGTTTTTCCCGGCGACGTGGATACAGTCGCATCCGGAGCGCATGCTGGGCGGCCTGCCCTTTATGGCCACATTGATGCTGTTTTTCCTGGCCCACGAAATGGGCCATTATTTATTCTGCCGGCGCTACGGCGTTTACGCAACGCTGCCTTTCTTCATTCCGATGCTAACTCCGATCGGGACCATGGGGGCGGTCATTCTCATCCGTTCCCGGATTCGCTCACGCACCGCGTTGTTCGATATCGGAATTGCCGGACCCATCGCAGGGTTCGTGGTGGCTCTGGCGGTGCTCATGGTTTCCCTGGGATGGTCGAAGCCGATTCACCACGGACTTGGTTCGGCGGGATATGAACTCGGTTACCCATTGATTTTCAAGGTGGTGCATCGTTTACTGGCGTCGATGAGTCTGCTGCGGGGACCGGCGACCCTACCCTTGGATCGCCTGCTGCTGCATCCGACCGCGATCGCGGCGTGGGTGGGAATGCTGGCCACTTCGCTTAACTTGTTGCCCGGCGGGCAGCTTGACGGCGGACATATTATTTTTTCGATTGCGCCAAAGGCGCACAAGCTGGTGTCGCGCCTGACGATTCTGATTCTTCTGCCCATGGCGTACTACCTGTGGACGGGTTGGTTTTTGTGGGCAATTCTTCTGCAAGTCAGCAGCTTGCGGCATCCTCAGGTGGCGGAGTGGCCGCGGGTTTCTGGCGGACGAACCTGGCTGGCCGTCTTTGCCTTGCTGATGCTGGTGCTAACACTGACGCCCGCACCGTTAGGAAGCGCGTCTCTGCCGGAAACCTTGCGGCAGTTCCGGGGACGGTAGCAGAGAAACCTCCTGCAGCCTGAACTTCTCTTTACTACTTTGTGGCGACGTCACGGAGGCGGCTGTGGCTGCGGCCGTAGCCAAAATAAATCGCCATTCCCGCAATCAGCCACACGATCAGGCGCAGCCACGTGCTCCATGGCAGGCTGAGCATCAGTCCAAGGGAAATACCGATTCCGAGAATCGGGACTAGCGGAACCAGCGGCGTCTTGAACGGGCGCTGCAGGTCAGGACGCTTCACTCGCAGAGCCCAAACTCCGGCCGATACGATGACAAACGCCAGCAGGGTACCGATCGACGTGAGTTGGCTGAGCACGCTGATGGGAAGCACTCCAGCAATGATTGCCACAAAGAAACCAACGACAATGGAGGAAATCCAGGGAGTACGGAAGCGGGGATGAACCCGGCCCGCCCATTCCGGCAGCAGTCCGTCGCGAGACATGGAGAAAAAAACTCGTGACTGTCCCAACAGCATCACCAGCATGGTTGTGGTAAGACCGGCAAAAGTTCCGAGCATTACAACGATGCTGCCCCAGCGCACGCCGGTAGCTTGAATTCCCACGGCCACCGGAGCGGAAGTATTGAGCAACGTGTAGTTGACCACGCCGGTGAGCGTCCAGCCGAGCGCAACGTAGAGCACGGTGCAGATGGCGAGCGAGCCAAGAATGCCGATGGGCATATCGCGCTGGGGATTGCGGGCTTCCTGCGCGGCCGTCGAGACCGCGTCAAAGCCGATGTAGGCGAAAAAGATCACGCCCGCTCCCCGCGCCACGCCGGACCACCCGAATGCGCCGAACGATCCCTGGTTGGGCGGGATGAAGGGATGCCAGTTCGCGGCACTGACTTGCGGATGGCGCAGCAGATAGGCGGTCGCGATCGCGATAAACGTAAGGACGGTAGCCACCTTGATGAACACAATCAGGGAGTTGAAGTTGGCCGACTCGCGCACGCCGATCACCAGGATGGCGGTGATGATGGCAATCACCAGATAGGCAGGAAGGTCGAGAATTCCGTGGGCGGAGGGCAACTTCGAAGAATCAACTCCCGCACTCGCGAGCAACGGTCCAATCGTCGCAAGCCGCGCCCACTGGCCGTTGTAGAAGACCAGCAAGGTTCCGGGAGGGGCAGTGATCTGCGGCGGAAGTTGGATGCCGAAGCTTTGAAAAAGAGCGATCAGATTTCCGCTCCAGCCCACGGCGACGGAGGCCGCGCCAAAAGCGTATTCGATGATGAGGTCCCAGCCGATGATCCAGGCAAAGATCTCGCCTAGCGTCGCGTAGCCATAGGTGTAGGCCGAACCGGCGATTGGAATCAGGGAAGCGAACTCGGCATAGCAGAGTCCGGCGAACAGGCAACCGGAGCCCGCCAGAATGAACGACAACACAATCGCAGGACCGGTGAACGTGGCGGCCACCGTCCCCGTCAAAACAAAAATCCCCGCACCGATGATGGCGCCAATGCCGAGCGTGACCAGGTTTACCGGCCCCAGCACGCGTCGCAGGCCGGTTCCGCTTTCGTCGTGCGCTTCGGCGAGCAAAAGGTCGAGTGGCTTCGTAGCTAAGAGATCAGACAAGTTACACTCCTCCTGAGCCCGAGTGATCGCGCCTCATTTCGATTGCGTCGCTTCCGCAGGGAATTGTACCGGAGGCGCGCCATCCAACTACGCAGAAAACGCGGCGCCAAGAGCCATCCCAGGATTCGCCCTCGATACCGTTTCTCTCGTATACTCCTTTATTCAATCGTTTTAATCGATGAATCGGAGGTGGTCTAACCTTGAAAAAGCCGATCGCTTTTCTCCTTTGTCTATCCAGTTGTTTCGCGATTCCATTTTTTGCCGCAGCCCAGACTATCTCCGTTGACATGTCGCATCCCTCGAACCATTTCGTCCCCAGGGAAACCCTGGGAGCGGGCGTGGACCGCATCGCCGTAGAAGCGATCGACAAAGATCTGCTGCAGCCGACGCTGGAGAAAACGCTGGCCTCGGGCTGGCAGCCGGTTACGTACCGTCAGAACACGGAACTCGCCGTCGAGGCGTGGCATTGGAATCCGCAAGGAAGCTGGAGCGATGCGAGCGGCAAAGGCTATTTCACCGGCTCGGCCACTCCGACGGAAATGCTTCGCTACTCCTACGGCTATGGGCTTCCGCGCCGCGGATTCACGCGCAACGACGGCACCGACAACGTCGGCTTCTCGCGGCTGACCGATGGAGACGTGAACACGTTCTGGAAGAGTAATCCGTATCTCACACAGCGCTTCACCGGGGAAAGCGATGCGCTGCATCCGCAGTGGGTGGTGGTGGACCTGGCGCAGGTACAAGCGGTAAACAGCATTCGCATCGCGTGGGCAGAACCTTATGCCCGGCGTTACGCGGTGCAGTACTGGACGGGCGACGACCCGATTAGAGCGCCGACTCGCGGCGCCTGGCAGACTTTTTCCCAAGGAACGATTGCGGATGGAAAAGGCCGGACTGAGACGGTTCGCTTGAGCGGCATTCCCGTTGCCGTGCGTTTCGTGCGCATATGGATGACTGAGTCGTCGAATACCTGCAAAGCGGACGGAGCTGATTCAAAATCGGCTGATCCAAAAACTGATCCGCGGAATTGCGTGGGCTATGCCATCCGCGAGATTTTCCTCGGCACCAGCACGGCGGACGGCGAGTTTCACGACATTTTGCGGCACACGCCGGATCAGGAGCAGACGACGACATATTGCTCGTCGGTCGATCCGTGGCATCAGCCGTCGGATTTGGGATCGACCAAGCAGGCGCAGATGGGATTCGACCTGTTCTTCACCAGCGGCGTCACGCGCGGGCTGCCGGCTATGGTGCCGGTCGCGATGCTGTATGACACTCCCGACAACGCAGCGGCTGAAATTGCCTATTTGAAGAAGCGCGGCTATCCAATCTCGTATGTCGAGATGGGCGAGGAGGCCGACGGCCAGTACATGCTGCCGGAAGACTACGCCGCGCTGTACCTGCAGTGGGCGACAGCGATTCATCGCGTGGACCCGGCGCTGAAGCTGGGCGGGCCGTCGTTCCAGGGCGTGAACAAGGACATTGAAGTCTGGCCGGACGCGAATGGAAAAGTTTCCTGGACCGCACGGTTCATTGACTATCTGAAGCAGCACGGGCGCATGAACGATCTGGCGTTTTTTTCCTTCGAACATTATCCATACGATCCGTGCAAAACACCGTGGGGCGTGCTTTATGACGAACCCGAGTTGGTAAGCCACATCATGCAGGTGTGGCATGAGGACGGAGTTCCGGCGGATATGCCCATGTTCATCACGGAAGGGAATCTTTCGTCGGGCGCGAGTGAAACCTATGAGGATATTTTCGCCGGAGTCTGGCTGGCCGATTACATCGGATCGTTCCTGAATGCGGGAGGCAAAGGCGTCTACTTCTTCCATTATCTGCCGCTGCAGATGGAGCCAGGGTGCAACAGCTCTCCGGGAACCTTTGGAATGTCTACCATCGACGCCAACTATCAAATTCAGCAGCCGCTGGCGCAGTTCTTTGTGGCGCAGTTGATCAATCTGGATTGGGTTCAGCCCGGTGGCAGCGAGCATCAAGTGTTTGCCGCAAAGAGTGATGTTTCCGACGGCGCCGGGCACGATCTGGTGACCGCTTATGCGGTGAAGCGTCCGGATGGACAATGGGCGGTAATGGCGGTTAATCGAGATCAGCAGAATGCACACCAAGTTCGGATTTCGTTTGACGGACCGTCCGCCAAAGAGAGCGGCTTCGCCGGTCCAGTGGAAGTTTCAACCTTCGGGAGCACCCAGTATCAATGGCATCCGGCGCAGACCCGCTTCATGGCTCACGCGGAGAAGGCTGGCGAACGTACCATCGTCGCGACCACCAAAGGCTGGGCAGACCCCGACGGGCCGATCGTTCACACCAAGCTGACCGCGGCGAAAGACACCGTGTACGATCTGCCAGCGGCGTCGGTGGTGGTGATTCGGGGTAGCCTAAGCGCTCTGAAATGATGCCTCGCTCGGAAGCCATGGGCCTTAAGCTAAGGGCTAAGGGCTAAAGGCTAATTGCTAAGAGCTAATTGCTAAGAGCTTCTTCTCACATCAGCCACAACGCATCCACGTCGACAATCACCTGTGTGCGCGGAATTTTTTGACCCGCGGCATGGGTCAACATGGCGCGCAAGGTCGCATTGAGCCTTTCCCGGCTGGGCGACTTCAGCACGAAGTGATAACGATAATCGCGCTTCAGCCGCATAATTGGCGCCACCGCCGGACCCAGCACGCGCACGCCGTCATGCCTGTTTTGCTCAAACCACTTCCCCAGCGTGCCCGACCATTGCAGCGCTTCGTCGAGCTTGTTGCTGCGGATGAGCACGTTGGCCAGCGCGGAGTATGGCGGATAGTGCATCCAACTGCGGAAGCGTAGTTCTTTATCATAGAATCCGGTAAAGTCGTGGCGGGCGGCGTATTGCACTGCGTAGTGATCCTGAAAGTAAGTTTGCAGAATCACTTTGCCGGGCGATTGGCCGCGACCCGCGCGTCCGGCAACCTGGGTTAGCAACTGGAAGGTGCGCTCGGCGGCGCGGAAGTCGGGCAGTCCTAGCGCGCTGTCGGCGCCCACGACGCCGACCAGGGTGACCCCGTGAATGTCGTGGCCTTTGGCGATCATCTGCGTGCCGACGAGTAAGTCGAGTTCGCCCTCGCTCAGCGCGTTCAGAGTGCGTTCGAAATCTTCGTGCCCGCGGACCGTGTCGCGATCGAGGCGGGCGATGCGCGCCTGCGGGAACATGCCGTGCAGCAATTCCTCCAGCTTCTCCGAGCCAGTGCCGAGAAAATACACGTACTCACTGCCGCAATGCACGCAGGCCTTGGGCACGGGCGCGGTGTAACCACAGTAATGGCAGATCATTTTGTGCTCACGCTTGTGGTGGGTGAGGGCGATGGCGCAGTTTTGGCATTCCAGTTTCTGGCCGCAGGTGCGGCACAGCACCACAGGAGAATATCCGCGGCGATTGAGCAGCACCATGACCTGCTCCTTGCGGTCGAACCGTTCTTTGATCTCCGCAGCCAGCTTGCGCGAGATGACCTGCTCGTGGCCGGTTTCCTGGAATTCCTGCCGCATGTCGATAATCTCGACTTCCGGCAGAGGACGCTGCTCCACCCGATCGGGCAACTCGACCAGCGCATATTTATTTTTCTTCGCGTTGAAATACGACTCCAGTGACGGCGTGGCTGAACCCAGGACGACCACCGCATTCGCCATCTTGGCGCGCACAACAGCTATATCGCGGGCATGGTAGCGTGGCGTCTCTTCCTGCTTGTAGGAGGAATCGTGTTCTTCGTCGACGATGAGGAGCGCGAGATCGGCAACCGGCGCGAAGACGGCCGAGCGCGTCCCGACGACCATGCGGGCGTCGCCACTCTTGATGCGGTGCCACTGCTGCGCGCGCTCTTTGTCAGAAAGCGCCGAGTGCAGAATGGCCACTTCGTCACCAAAGATGTGATGCAGATCGGCAGCCACCGCGGGCGTGAGGCCGATTTCCGGGACGAGGAGGATGGCGGAGCGTCCAGCTTCGAGCACAGCGCGCATGCCCGCAAGGTAGACAGCAGTTTTGCCCGACCCAGTGACACCGTGCAGCAGGATTCCGGAAAACTTGCGTGCGTCGACAGCTTCCTTCAGGCGGTTGAGCGCGGCTTGCTGCGCCGGGTTGAAATCGAATTCGAAAGACGGCCGCGGCTTGCTGCGCGAGACGGAGAAGGCCGCAGGTTCGTCGATGATCTCGATCAGGCCGCGCTTGGCCAGCGTGCCCAGCGTCGTGCGGGGAACTTCAAGGGATTGCAGCGCCTCCACCGGAACCCGGCCGCCCGATGCGGCGAGTGTCTCAACTAGCCGCCGCTGATTGTCGTTCAGCTTGCTGTCGGCGGATTTGAGCAGCGCGATCTTGATCGTGCGAGTGGCGTCGCGAACGGCGGAGACATCTTCCCGTAAGAGCCATTTCTTACGCACCATCCCAGTCAGGATCGATTTGGACACGCGGGTAGAGGAGCGCAGGGTTTCTTCGCGCACCTGGATTGCTTCTCCCGGTGCAAGCTCCTGGGCAGCAAGATAATCGAGCACACGGAACTCGGCGGCTTGCTCGTCCGGGGTGCGACGCGAACGCGCGGACGATCCCGACATTCCCGCAAGATGCAGCGCCAGCTGACCTTCCTTGGTGATGCGATATGCGGTGGCACGCTTGAACTCCGCATTCAGCGGCAGCATGGTGCGGAACACTTCTCCGAGCGGGGCGAGATAGTAGTCGGCAATCCAACGGCCAAGGCGCAGCAATTGTTCATCGAGCACGGGAGTGTTGTCGAGCACACTCAGGATGGTCTTGGTTGCGACGGATGGTTTGTGGTCGTGCAGTTCAACCACAATGCCGGTCAGGCGCTGCTGGCGGAAAGGCACGAGCACGCGGCCGCCAACCACGGGAGTGGCCTCGGCGGGGACACGGTAGGTGAAAACCATGTCGAGCGGCACGGGCAGAGCAACGTCGCAGTACTCGGGCATTGATTGGAAGGATAACCTAGAGCGGATGCGTCATCTGAACTGTCGTCCCGAGCGGAGCGAGGGATCCTGGAGTCCGCATGAAGTGCCAGCGCTGATGGTGCAGGCGGAAACCAAGGTCCCTCGCTTCACTCGGGATGACAGGTCCCTCACTCCGCAGCTTTTTTCGGTGGCTCGATCCCCAGATACTTCATGACCATCTGCAGGTCTTTCCAGGCCTCGCCCTTCTGCCGCGGATCGCGCAGCAGGAATGCGGGATGGTAGGTGACCGCCAGCCGCGCGCCCGGCCATGAGGGATCGCTGCCGCGAGCGCCCGCCGGTTTGAAATCATAAAAACGGCCGCGAAGTTCCGACATGGGCGCGTTAATGGCGAGTAGGTTTTTCGCCGACACCGCGCCCAGCGCGACCACAACCTTGGGCTTGATAACCGCGATTTGCCGAATGAGAAACGGCGAGCAAGTTTCACACTCATCGCGCTCCGGCGTGCGGTTACCCGGCGGACGGCATTTGACCACGTTCGCGATGTAAACGTCTTCGCGACGCAGGCCCATCGCTTTGATCATGTTGTTGAGCAGCTGGCCGGCGCGGCCGACGAAGGGCTCGCCCTGCGCGTCTTCATCGGCGCCCGGACCTTCGCCCACGAACATCAACTCGGCACGCGGATTGCCCACACCGAAGACGATCTGCTTGCGGCCCTGCTTATGAAGTTTGCAGCGGGTGCAGTCGCCGAGATCTTCGCGAATCAGTTTGAGCGCCGCGACGGGATCGGCCACGCCATATTCTGGCTTCGGGGCCGCAATTTCGAAGATGTTGTCCTCGGCGATGGTTGGGACGACAGCGGATTTTCTTGCGGCCATTTCCTCTCGCAGTTCTGACTGGGGTGAAGACGACACTGAAAACAACGATGCTGGAACGGTTGCAGCGGCGGTCAATTCAGTATTAGTTAGGAGTGGAAGCCCTGGCTCGCGCCGGTAGAAATCGTAGATGCCCAACTCATGACAGTAGCAGACGCGTTCGGCGAGTGCGCGCCGCAATTCCGGATCAAGAGTACGGGGCATTGGTTTCTCGATTGTAATTCAGAAGCGAGAAACTCGCCTTCAGGCCTTCACTGCCGACTTGCGCCGCTGGCGGAGGCGGACAACCTGGTCCAGAACGCGCTGCGACACGTCCCACTTGGTCGTTTCGGGGACTTCGACCACCTCATCATGAGTAATGATGGTCACTTCATTGCGATCGGAGTCAAAGCCGATGCCTTCGCGGGAAATATCGTTGACGACGATGGCATCGAGGTGTTTGGCTGCCAGCTTCTGGCGCGCGTTTTCGAGGACGTTCTCGGTTTCCGCTGCGAACCCGACGACAATCTGCGACTCCTTGCGAAGAGAAATCTCCTTAAGGATGTCAGCGGTAGGTTCGAGTTCGAGCGCGACCGGTCCTTTGCGTTTTATTTTCTGCGCAGAAATCGCCTTCGCGCGGTAATCGGAGACAGCGGCGGTCTTAATGACAATGCTGGCCTGAGATAAAAGACTGAGCACAGCACCGCGCATCTGCTCGGCCGATTCCACGCGCGTGACCTCGGCCGCTCCAGGCGGAGTCAGCACCGTAGGGCCACTCACCAGTAGCACGCGAGCGCCGCGGCGTAGAGCGGCTTCGGCCATGGCATATCCCATCCGCCCGCTGGAGCGGTTGGTAAGGTAGCGGGCGGGATCAATCTTTTCGCGGGTGGGCCCGGCAGTGATCAGCACAGTTTCGCCGCTGAGATCCTGCGACACACCCAGCGCCTCCAGAACGGCGGCCAAGATGGCTTCGTTCTCGGCAAGCCGCCCTGAGCCGGTCATGCCGCAGGCCAGGTATCCCGAGTCCGGATCGACGATCTGCACGCCGCGCCGGCGGAGGATTTCCAGATTCGCCTGCGTCGCGGGATGATTCCACATGTTCACGTTCATTGCCGGAGCGACGACGACCGGAGCGGTGGTGGCGAGATACAGCGTGGTGAGGAAGTCGCTGGCAATGCCTTGCGCGAAGTGCGCCAGAACGTCGGCAGTGGCGGGAGCAACCACCAGTGCGTCAATCGACTGGGCCACAGCAATGTGCTCGATGGCGGAATCGATGTTGGCGGCGTGCTCCTCCCCGGGCGAGAACATCCCGGTAATCACTTTTTCGCCGGAGAGCGCGGCGAAAGTGAGAGGGCGTACGAACTCCTGAGCCGCGCGCGTCATGACCACTTGCACGCGAATGCCGCGGTCTTGCAGAAGGCGCACAATCTCGGCCGCCTTGTAAGCCGCAATGCCGCCCGTCACTCCGAGAGCAACTTTCATGGTTATTAGATGCAGTCGACCGCAGCGCGATTATGCGTCGTGCCCGAAAGCCTGATCCAGAACGTCGGCAGCCTGCTCAGCGGCGCTGCGAGTTTCCGGAATCTCCCATTTCACCTTGCCCGCGCGGATTTCATCCTGCGCAATGCGGCAAGGTTTGCGGGAGTTGGTTTGGACCACCGGCGGGGCTCCGGATTGTAGTTGGCGGGCTCGCCGGGCGGCGACCAGAATGTAGCGATAGTTGCTGTCGAAGCCTTCGATCAATTTCATGGACTCTCTCCCCCTGCTGTTGGGATGCAAGATTTCGATTGCCGAAAGTTGGTGCGCTTCGTTCTTCGCCAGGGAAGCCAAGAACTGCTCCCCTATTTTCCCACGAAACTCAAGGTTACGGGTGCTGTCAGCCTCGAATTTGGTTACGAACGACTATCCCTCCCGGAATCGCCGGGAGGCTTAAACGAGTCTAGAATCCGCTTCAGGCGGCCGCGCACGTTGGCCAGACGGCAGCGGTCTGCAAGCGCTACAGTCGCAGCCTCTTCGTCGGATAGGATCTTTCCCGAACGAAGCAGGCGCTCCGATTGCACAATTGCTTGCAAAGTTTTGCTCGATTCCTCGAGACGGTCGTTGATAAGAATGTAGTTGTATCGATCGTAATTCTGAATCTCACGACTGGCCGCGATCAAGCGGCGCTCGATGACCTCTTCGCAATCTTCACTGCGCCTTCGTAGCCGCGCCTCCAGCGTCTTGCGATCCGGAGGCAAAATGAAGATGCTGGTGGCTTCCGGGATCTTCTGCTGAATCTGTGCTGCTCCCTGCACGTCGATGTCGAGCAGAAGGTCATGGCCGTTTTGTTCTGCCTCGCGCAAAAAGCGGCGTCCCGTTCCGTAATAATCTTTTCCAAAAACCACCGCCCGCTCGAGGAATTCGTCCTCACGTATCATCCTCTCGAATTCCGAGCGGGAGATGAAGTAGTACTGCTTCCCGTCAACCTCGCTGCCGCGCGGGGCACGCGTGGTGTAGGAAATAGAGAAATCCAGATCACGCACCGACTTCAGCAGTTCATTGACAAGGGTCGACTTGCCCGAACCGGACGGTGCCGAGATGATATAGACGAGTGGCTTGTGGGCTGGAGCACTCATTCCAGGTTCTGCACCTGCTCGCGCGATTTTTCGATCTCCGCCTTCATGACGAGTCCGGCCTCGGTGATTTTCAACGCATCGCCCGCTAAACCTGACGTCTTCGAAAGCAGAGTGTTGGCCTCGCGATTCATTTCCTGCAGCAGGAAGTCCAGTTTCTTTCCGACTTCTCCATTCTCGTCGAGCAGGCCCAGGAAATGCTGGACGTGGTTTTCCAGGCGCACGATTTCCTCCTGAATGTCGCTGCGGTCGACCAGCAGCGCCGCTTCCTGGAGCACACGTTCCTTGTCGGCACTGGCGCCCAGCAGTTCCTGAAGGCGCGACTGGAGTCGCTCCACATAGCTCTGCAACACGGTGCGCCGGTGAAGTTGCACGGTCTTGACGGCTTCGCGCAGGTGGCCCATGCGCTGGCGGAGTTCATGCTCGATGCTGCGGCCCTCCTGCTCCCGCATCTGATTCAGGCGACCGAGCACTTCGCTCACTCTGGCCATCACCGCCGACTCAAGCGCTCCATCCTCGGTCTCTCGGGAGGAATCGAGTGCTCCGGGAATGCGCAGGATCACGTTGAGGTCGGGTTCGGCGGGCACCGCAAACTCGCCGGCCGCCGTCCGAAAGGCCGCGATGTAAGCGCTCACCAGCGGGCGATTGAGCGCAAGGGTTTCGCCGCCCCCACGCTCGAGACTAAGAGTAACCTCAACGTGTCCACGGGCAATATTTTCTTTGAGCAGGCGGCGCAGTTGCATTTCGAGCGAGTCTGAGCCCGAGGGCAGACGAAAATGAAGATCGAGAAAACGGTGGTTCACCGATTTCAGCGAGAGCGCGAAGGCCAGGTGGCCGTTGCCCTGCACAGAGGGCATGGAGGCCGAGCCAATCGGCGGCGGACTAACGCTGCCTTCAGTCTGGCTCGTGAGTTCACCTTTAACCTGAGCAAAACCTGTCATGGAGCGGAGAGGCATATTTGATTTTCCACGTTTCCAATTGCCCGAGCTTCCGATTGCCGATTTCAGCTGGGTTGGGCTGGCTCCAGTTTCGGCTCGAAGTCCGCGAACTGCAACTCGTACAAACGCCTGTATGTGCCCAGCCTTGTCATCAAGTCTTCGTGAGCGCCAATGTCCGCGATGGCGCCATTTTCGATCACCACAATGCGGTCGGCGCGGCGCACCGTCGAAAGCCTGTGCGCAATCACAAACACGGTGCGGCCTGTCATCAGATTGTGCAGAGCGGATTGCACCAGAGCCTCCGATTCGCTGTCGAGGGCCGATGTAGCCTCGTCCAGAATCAGGATGGGCGCATTCTTCAAAATCGCGCGGGCAATAGCAATGCGTTGCCGTTCGCCTCCCGAAAGGCGCACGCCGCGCTCCCCGATCACCTCATCGTAACCCGCGGGCAGCGCCTGGATGAAGTCGTGCGCCAGGCCAGCCCTGGCCGCGGCCTCAACTTCTTTGAGCGCTACGTGCGGCTGGCCGTAGGCGATGTTGTTCCGAACCGTGTCGTTGAATAACACGGTTTCCTGAGTGACGATCCCCACTTGCTCCCGCAAAGAACCCAGCGTCACATCGCGCACATCGTGGCCATCGATGAGCAGGCGGCCCTGGGTCGCATCGAAGAAGCGCGGAATCAGGTGAACCAGAGTGCTCTTGCCCGAGCCGCTGGATCCGACGATCGCCACCACCTCGCCCCGGTGAACTTCGAGGTTGATGTCGTGCAACACCCGGGCGTCTTCGCCCTCGCTGCCATAGGTGAAGCTGACGTGTTCGAATTGCACGGTCGTGGCGAACGCTGGCAAGCGCTTGGCATGGGGCTTTTCGCGGACATCATCTTTGATGTCCATGAATTTGAAAATTTCGCTCGACGCGCCCAGAGCCTGCTGAAAGTTATTGTTGAACAGAGCAAACTTGCGGACTGGATTATAAAGAGCCAGGACCGCGGCGACAAAGGTGACGAAGTCACCCAGCGTGAACTGGTTGTGAGCAATCTTGCCCCTGCCCAATTGCAAAAGCAGCGCGATGGCGACCGCGCCAAAAATATCCATCAGCGGAGAGCTGATGGCAGCCGCCGCCACAGAGCGCAGGTTGGCGCGAAACAAGCGGTTGGCTGCTTCCCGGAATCGCGCAACTTCCCACGACTCCATTCCGAACGCTTTAACGATGCGGTTGCCCGTGATCGTCTCGTGCAGAAGGTTTTGCACGTCGGCCAACTGGTCCTGCCCGCGCCGTGTGGTAGTACGGACCCGGCGTCCGATTCGCACCGCCGACAAAACTATGAACGGCACGAACAGCAGCAGCACCCACGCCAGTTCCCGGCCCAGCATCACCACCGCAGCCGCAATAAAGATGAAACTGAACAACTGCTGCAGGAACTCAGCCAGGACGCTCGACATCGCATATTGCACCCGCTCAATGTCATTGATGATGGTCGAGATCAGCGTTCCGGTCGCGTGTTTCTGAAAAAAAGCCGCGGATCGCCGCAGAACCGAGTTGTAGAGATCATTGCGCAGGCTGGTGATCATCCCGAAACCGGCGTGGTTCACCAGGTAGGTACCGCAGTAGTCAAAGATTCCTTTGAGCACGGTCGAGGCGACCAGCGCGTAGGCGACGATCGTCCATGCATTGTGAAAATGAGCGGGAACGAAACGTTGGAGATAAATAGCTTGCCCGGTGCGAGGGATCGTAAAAAGCAGAATATTCTCGGAACCTGAGGCGGGATTCAGCACACGGTCCAGCACTGGCTTCAGCAGGACCAGACGGAACGCCTCCAGAAAACCTACACCTGCCAACAGCAACACACCCGGCAACAACTGCGGCAGGAACGGAAACACATAGCGGACAAGTCGCGTCAGTTGGCGCATACCGCTCCGGGCAGGCCGCAGTGGCTTACGGACGGTGGCATAAGCATCGGGTGCAAGGGCCTATTTTACTGCGGTCGCTGGTCGTTTGTCGTTAATCGTTTGTCTCGGAACTGGTTGAATCCTAGGTTTGGCTAACGACCAACGACTAACGACCAACGACGGTTCTCTCACTTCGGCATATCCCGGTGCACAACCTTCACGCGGTATCCCGCTTTGTGCAGGCGCTTGCCTACTTCCTCGGCGATCATCACCGACCGGTGCTGGCCGCCGGTGCAGCCAAAACCGATGGTGAGATAGCTCTTGCCTTCGTGGATGTAGTGCGGCAGCAAATAAACCAGCAAATCGGAAATGCGCAGAATGAATTCCTTCGTCTGCGGAAACGACCGGATGTACTTGGCCACACGCGGGTCGCGGCCCGTCAGCGCCCGGAATTCCGGCACAAAATGCGGGTTGGGCAGAAAGCGAACGTCGAAGACCAGATCCGCCTCTTCGGGCACACCGTGGCGGAAGCCGAAGCTCACGCACGAAACCAGAATGCTTTTCTCCGACGCCTGCTCCCGGAAACGCTCCGTGATGTGGGCCCGCAGTTCGTGCACGTTGAACTTCGACGTATCGATGACTATATCCGCCAGAGCGCGGATGCTCGCCAGGTGACGTCGTTCGGTCTTGAGCGAGGCGTTGACCGGTGCGTCCGTGCCCAGGGGATGCGGGCGCCGCGTCTCGCTGAAGCGCCGCAGCAGCACCGAGTCGGAAGCTTCCAGGAAGGCGACCTTGGTTGGAATCATGCGCCGCACTGCCTTCAGGATTCCCGGAAGTTGCTCGAGCTTGGAGCCTTCGCGCACATCCACCACCAGCGCGGTGCGATGGATCTCGGTCGACTGCAACGCCATCTCCGCGAAGCGTGGGATCAGCTCGACGGGAAGGTTATCGACGCAGTAGTAGCCTAAATCCTCGAAAGCCTTGAGCACGGACGCCTTCCCGGAACCGCTCATCCCGGTGATGATGACAAGTTCCGGAGCATGCGGGACGTCATGTGCGACGGCCTTGGGCGTTTTCCTCCCTCTGCGTAGTGGTTTCGCGCGCTTCCGAGGCCCGGATGATTTCCGCGGCGCCATGCACTGGATAGTAGCACCGAAGGTGGGGTGCCTTCTCAGCCCGTTTCCGATTTGTCTAAGCCCGGCTCGGACAGGTAAGCTAAGTCGCCATGAAGAAGTTTCAGGAACTCACCGAACGCGAAGTACTGGCTTTGGCTATTTCCCTGGAAGAGGAAGACGAGCGCGTGTATGCCGACTTTGCCGAAGGGCTGCGGCAGGATTATCCCGCATCGGCGGCGATGTTTGAAGGCATGCGAGAAGAAGAGTCGGGGCACCGCAGACGGCTCATTGAACTCTATCGGGAGAAGTTTGGCGAGCACATTCCCTTGATCCGGCGACAAGATGTCCGCGGATTCGTGGAGCGTCCGGCGCTCTGGCTGATCCGGCCGATGCGCATCGACGCGGTCCGCAAGGAAGCCAGCACCATGGAAGTGGAGACACGGCGGTTTTACGAGAAAGCCGCAGGCATCACTCAGGACGCGAGCATCCGGCAACTGCTGGATGATCTTGCGACCGAAGAACGCGAGCACGAAGAGCGCGCTCAGGAACTGGACAAAGAGAAGCTTCCCGCCAATGTGAAGGCCGACGAGGAGCAGGCGCAGCGCCGTCTCTTCGTGCTGCAGATTGTTCAGCCTGGTTTGGCGGGCCTGATGGATGGTTCGGTTTCCACGTTGGCGCCGGTTTTCGCCGCCGCTCTGGCTACGCAAAAGAGTTGGGACGCCTTCCTGGTTGGCTTGGCGGCTTCGTTGGGTGCGGGCATCAGCATGGGATTTGCTGAAGCGCTATCCGATGATGGCAGCTTGACGGGCCGCGGACATCCGTGGGTGCGCGGCGTGATTTGCGGGGCGATGACTGCGCTCGGCGGAATTGGACACACGCTGCCGTTTCTGCTGCGCGACTTCCACCAGGCGTTGTGGGCGGCCGGCGCGGTAGTCGTTGCCGAATTGGCAACAATCACCTGGGTTCGACACCGGTATATGGACAGTCCGTGGGTTTCGGCGGCGCTTCAGGTCGGCTTAGGCGGAGTGCTCGTATTCATCACGGGCTGGCTGATCGGAAGTTCGTAGCGAATCGGTGTCAGGTCTTAGGTCTCAGGTGTTAGGTTTCAAGCCTAAGACCTAACACCCAAGACCTGAGACCTCCTCGCAGCTACGGCTGCGTGTCCAGCGGGTGCTTGCTCTTTTCGTAGAATTCGTTCTGCAGCTTCAGGCTTACGTCGTCGGACTTTACCGCGCGGATCGTCTTGGCCAGCGTGTCGACCCACCAATCCATCTGATATTTGCCTAGCTCCTTGGTAGCGGCCGAGCCGTCGCCGGAATAGTGATTCGGGAAGCGCGCGTACCACCAGATTCCGGTGTAGACGCCTTCGGGGAGGTTCTGGCGGTGCTGGTCGGCGCCGGATTCGCTCGTGGCGCGATCGAAGTGGACGGTGTCAGGACGCGAGATCATCATCTTCGAAGTTTCGCTTTCGCCGGCGTGCATGTCGATGGAAGTCTTCTTCGCCGGGCCGCCCGACTCTGGAGTGCGCCTATCGAAAATGTAGACCACGTAATCGTGCGGCTTGTCGAGTTGCGATTGCGCGAAGAACGGCAGCAGGTGCTCGTTGCCGCCGTGGCCGTTGGCGATGATTATTTTCTTGCAGCCGTTGCGGGCCATCTCGTCGGTGGTCTCCTGCAACAGTGCGAGTTGCATCTCGCGGCTGTAGGCGACGGTTCCCGGCTCGTGGCGGGCTTCGGCAATCTGTCCGAAATAATATTCGGGGAAGACGACAGCGTATTCCTGCTCGGCGGCGTGCAGCGCGGCGTAACGGACATCCAGCAGATCGGTGCCGAGCGGCAGATGCGGTCCGTGTTTCTCCAGGATGCCAAAGGGGAGCAGGCACGCTCCTTGCGAACGACGGATGCCTTCGCGGAAGTCGGCGGCGGTGAGTTCTTCCCAGTGGACGGAGAGCTTCTGTTGCGTGGCGGCTTGCGCTCGCGCGGGATGCGGCGCGCCCAAGATCGTAAGCAGGGCTAGAAAGACGGTGAAGCGCGTGCGAGTCGTCATCCGAAAATTCCCTCGGCGGCGAATTCTAGCACCGCAACGTCACTCATACTCGCCAAGCTTTCACGCTGTGAATTTCCCGCTGAAATAAACCTGCACGACAGTTTTCCCGGTTTGGGAAAGAAGGTGTAAATGAAGGGTACCCCCCTCCCCCACCCCTCCGAAAGGCTTGCTGGGCGCGGCGTTTGCAAAAAGTGTCTGCAAAATCTTGATGTCAAAGAGCTTAGAGGTCAAAATCTTGACAACAAGGGGCTTAGAGGCTCGCCAATGAGGCTCGCCCTAGTACGCCCGCTTCGACCATGATCGCGCAAGTGAAGTGGTGAGGACAAGGTTAGATGTCACACGGGGTTGTGGATTACTTCCGGGTAGCCCGTCAACCGCCCTCAATCAAGGGCCAGCAAGCACCGATATAACTTCCAATTCCGACAAGCCGACATCGCAGCACTCATTGGACGAAAACCGCGTATATTCTTTTCTGCTGTATTGCCTCGCATCACATCCGACTCAATTCGAAAGGAGATCCTCATGACCGCATCCACAGGCACGACTTCCTCCGCCAGCGTCTACACAACCCCCGCGTTCTGGGAACGTTTGTGGCGGACAGCCGGCATTCAGTCCGTCCTCTGCTTCATAGTCGCGTACATCGTCTACGCCAATCAGCCGCAGGTCGGAGCATCGGCGGACGCACTGGCAGCCTTTTACGACGGCGACCGCATGCGGATTCTGATAGCGGCCGTATTTTACGGCTTGGCAGTCCTCAATCTCATGTGGTTCGCGGGGGCGCTCAGGACCACCCTGGCGGATGCGGGACAAGACGGTTGGGGCGCGGCGGCGACCGCCTCCAGCGCCGCCCTCGGAGCGCTTTTCCTCTTGCTCATTGCGGTGGTCGCGGGCCTCGCGTACTCCATCGCCGGCTCGGGAAATCACATGCTCACATCGGGCCTGAACGACTTCGTATGGGCGGGCTTCGTGTTGACTTCGTTCCCGCGCGCGATGCTTAGCATGGCGGCGGCGTTTGGCCTCTGGCGTGCCCGACTGATCTCGAACGCGTTGTTCGCGGCCGGAGTCGCTGTTGTCGTGCTCCACTTGCTAGGCGGCACCACCTGGCTGAGCGGCGGGTTCTGGGCGCCGGACGGCGTCTATTCGCGCTTCGTCTTGCCCGCCATCGGGCTGGCGTGGGGCATGGTCCTGAGCGCGGTGCTCTTGACCCGAAGTCCTGCCACACCTTCTGGATGGTGAAGCCGACGCTGGCCAGCGATCAAAGCTAGCAACCGGAGCCGAAGGAGTTCGACATGAGTACGATTGAAACCAAGCGGTCCTGGACGAACTTTAGGGTCGATCGCCGTACAATTCAACTAAATCGAAAGTCAGATTTGTTGAATGCGGCATCCGAAGACACTCAGGCTGCTTTTGCCGATGCGGTGAATCTCGCCGCATTTTTCCTGACGAACGCCTGCACGCTCAGCGGCCGTTGCCCCGTTAACGTGAGCACGTCGTCCGACATTCGGTCGAACCGTCCCGCGCGGTGCAGATCGGCCATTGTCGCGAGGTGGTTCACCAGGTGAACCGGCAAGCCGCGCTTGAGCAGCGCG
>Ga0210404_10000403_pt1 | contig 23381 bp, 15 predicted proteins | sample IncBWH28MmetaG_FD_155455 | JGI IMG/M metagenome (GOLD analysis project Ga0210404, IMG submission 155455) | Forest soil microbial communities from Barre Woods Harvard Forest LTER site, Petersham, Massachusetts, United States - Inc-BW-H-28-M | ecosystem: Environmental > Terrestrial > Soil >... | reverse complement strand
CACTGTCACCGGCTTCAGCAGCGGTGCAGGTGAGCCAGTCACAACCGTTTACCGCAACCGTTTCCAATGATTCTCAGAACAAAGGCGTGACCTGGTCGCTCTCTGGTGCAGGATGCAGCGGGGCCGCTTGCGGAACACTCTCGGCTGCTTCCAGCGCTTCCGGTGTGGCCATCACTTACACTGCTCCGGCCAGCGCGCCTACTCCACCCGCCGTGAGTTTGAAAGCCACCTCGGCGGCAGACAATACCATATCCGCTTCCGCTTCCATTACCCTCACCGCGCCCCCTCCTCCTCCCATCGCCGTCTCTCTGGCCCCGCAGAATCCTTTGGTTCCCGTCGCACAGACGGTGAACCTCACCGCCACTCTTCAGAATGATTCACAGAATATGGGAGTCACCTGGTCGCTTTCCGGGTCCGGTTGTTCCGGCGCCGCGTGTGGCACGCTCCTCAATGCCAAGGCCACCTCGGTGACTTACAGCGCGCCCGTCACGCCTCCCAATCCCGCCAGCGTGAGCGTCCAGGCCATCTCCGTCGCGGACACCACCAAGTCGGCTTCCACCACGGCGACGATACTTCAGCAAGCGCCGATCCGTGTCAACGTCGGCGGTCCGGCTTACACCGACAGCAAGGGGCAGGCGTGGTCGGCGGATTTCGGATTCAACAACGGGAGTATTTCCGGATGCGCGCCGGCAGCCACGGTCAGCGGTACCAGCGATCCCACGCTGTTCAAGAGCGCGCGAGTGGGCACTTCATCGTCCCCGGAAATGCAATACGGCTTTGCGGCGGCCAATGGCAATTACCAGGTGAATTTGTATTTTGCGGAGACCTGCACGGGACAGACCGTGGGCGCGCGGGTTTTTGATGTACAGATGCAAGGCCTGACGGTTATCAGCGGGCTGGATATTTTTGCCACGGTGGGAACGAACGTGGCGCTGGTGAAGTCCGCCAATGTGACGGTGACCAACGGGACGCTGGCCATTCAGTTTGTCCATCGCAGCACCAATGGAGTGAACAATCCGATCGTGTATGCGATCGAGATCCTTCCAGCCGGTGGCGGGGCGCCACCACCTGTTTCCGTATCCGTAGCTCCGTCTTCCGCGACGATACCGCAGAACCAGACGCAGCCGTTTACCGCAACCGTACAGAACGATGCGCAGAACAAGGGCGTGAACTGGTCGCTGTCGGGCGCGGGATGCAGCGGGGCGGCTTGCGGAACGCTCTCGGCCGCTTCGAGCGCTTCCGGCGTGGCCATCACTTACACGGCTCCAGCCAACGTGCCTGCTCCACCCACCGTGAGTTTGAAAGCCACCTCAGCGGCAGACAGCACCAAATCCGCTTCCGCTACGATCACCATCACCGATCCTCCTCCACCTGTCACCATCTCCCTGGCCCCGCAGAATCCTTCGGTTCAGGTTTCCCAGGCCGTGAATCTCTCCGTCACTGTTCAGAACGATCCTCAGAACCGAGGCGTTACGTGGTCGCTCTCCGGCGCCGGTTGTTCCGCCAGCACGTGCGGCACGCTAACCAATGCCACGGCAACGTCGGCAACTTACACGGCGCCTGCGATTCCACCGAATCCACCGAGCGTGACCGTGCAAGCGACCTCCGTCGCGGACACCACCAAGTCGGCTTCCACCACGGCGACGATACTTCAGCAAGCGCCGATCCGTGTCAACGCCGGCGGTCCGGCTTACACCGACAGCAAGGGGCAGGCGTGGTCGGCGGATTTCGGATTCAACAACGGGAGTATTTCTGGATGCGCGCCGGGAGCCACGGTCACCGGTACCAGCGACCCCACGCTGTTCAAGAGCGCGCGAGTGGGTTCGACGTCGTCCCCGGAGATGCAATATAGCTTTGCGGCGGCCAATGGCAATTACCAGGTGAATTTGTATTTTGCGGAGACCTGCACGGGACAGACGGTTGGCGGGCGTGTCTTCGATGTGCAGATGCAAGGCCTGACGGTTATCAGCGCGCTGGATATTTTTGCCACGGTGGGAACGAACGTGGCGCTGGTGAAGTCCGCCAATGTGACGGTGACCAACGGGACGCTGGCCATTCAGTTTGTCCATCGCAGCACCAATGGAGTGAACAATCCGATCGTGTATGCGATCGAGATACTTCCAGCCGGTGGCGGGGCGCCACCACCTGTTTCCGTATCCGTTGCTCCGTCTTCCGCGACGATACCGCAGAACCAGACGCAGCCGTTTACCGCAACCGTACAGAACGATGCGCAGAACAAGGGCGTGAACTGGTCGCTCTCCGGTGCAGGATGTAGCGGGGCCGCTTGTGGGACGCTCTCGGCTGCTTCCAGCGCTTCCGGTGTGGCCATCACGTACACCGCTCCGGCCAGCGTGCCCGCTCCAGCAGCAGTGACGCTCACTGCCACCTCCGTCACCGACGGCAGCAAGACGGCGGTGGCGGCCATCACCATCAACATTCTAACTACTGCGACGCCGACGATCACGCCTGCGGGAGGCGCCTATGCGACAAGCCAAACTGTGACAATTACAGACGCGACCCCTGGAGCAACCATCTACTACACCACGGACGGCTCTACACCCACGACGACTGGATCGACGCAATACACTGGGCCGATCGTGGTAAGCACGTCGCAAACAGTCCATGCCTTGGCAGCGGCGACTGGGAATGCGAACAGCAATGTTGCAACAGCGGCGTATACAATCGGCCTTACGACGGCGACGCCGACGCTTGTCCAGTTTACGGCGGGATCGAACACGCAGAACAACATGACAGGAAGCTATGTGATCAGCTTTCCGAACCCCACGCTGTCTGGAAACTTGCTGGCCTGCGGCTTTACACGCCTCAGCGGCGCGCTGACCACGAGCGTCTTTGATGACCGGGGCCAAACATGGACGGCGGGAGCGACAAACACGGACACTGCAAACGGTGCGATCTCGAGCATATATTATATTCCGAACACAGTAGCGGGCGTTCGTCAGGTCACAATTCACTTCTCGTCGGACGAAACCCACATGTCAGCGGCCTGTTGGGAGTTCTACAACGTCGCTACGTCCAATCCCACCGACACGCCAGGTGCAGGGCACTCCGACCTCGGCACGCCGTCCACGACCGTTACCTCCGGCAGCTTCACAACCACAACCTCTGGCGACCTAATACTTATGTGGGTATTCCGAACGAATGGCAATAACACGGTTTGGAGACAGGGGGCGAGTCCATGGAGACTAACGAGCGCCGATGCGCAGGATGGCATGGCCTCCCAGTACCAGATTCAATCCTCGGCCGGACCTATCAATCCAACCATGACAACTGATGGAGTGGTGGACTGGACAGCCGTGGGCATGGCATTTAAGGCGGCGTCTGCAGGCACGGCCCCGGCCGCTGGTGCCCGGGTCATCAGCGTTCTGCACAACGAGGTGGCCAATGCCACCACGATCATGACGAACGGCGCTCCGACAACCGGAAATATGTTTGTGGTGGCCTACATCGGATCTGTCGGGAATGATATCTGCCCCATGACGGGAGGAACGGGTGTTTGCTCGGGCAAGCCCGGAGTCAGCGATTCGAATTCCAACACCTGGTTCAGCAGCGGACCAAATCTCGACGCAGCGGGAAACTCGCAACAGTACTACGCCTGCAATGCGACGCCTGGCACAACCATGACGATTACTATAAACCTGACCAAGAACACGACGGGAGCGAACGCTATCTTTTACGACGTGACCGGCATGGATGCGGCGTGTTTCGACAAGCAGACGGCAGCCACCGGAGGGCAGAATGGCAGCGCGGGAGACATCACTGGAGCATCCGTGACTCCGGCAAAGGCGAACGGCATACTCATTGGCTCTCTTGACGTGGCCAACTTCTATGTCTCCGGGACAATTACGCCGAATTGCTACCTAGACTCGACCGTGACGATACCGAATATCGGTACCGACCCCGCCGATGAGAACAACGGTTGGATGCATTGTTACCCTCCCAACACCAGCAATGTGACGACGCACTGGACTTCGAGTGACGGTCCGCTGGGAGGATGGGGCAACTATCTCGTATCCTACAATCCGAAATGATCGTGGATTTCTCCCGGAGAGAATTCTCACAGGGTTAATTGGACGGAGTTTCTTGTGGCAAATTCCAGGCGAGCTCCCGGCTATGAGTAATCCCTATTCTTCTAGACTGAAAACGAAGCCCTTGGCTTGAAGCAATATCCAACTTCTAGCGAGAGCCACACGCGATTCTGTTTGGCACCAAGGCATAACAAAAGGAAAAAATGGTGCCCGGGGTGGGAGTCGAACCCACATGAGGAAAAATCCCCGGAGGATTTTAAGTCCTCAGCGTCTGCCATTCCGCCACCCGGGCACGGCAGTACAAAGTTAACGAATTCAGGTACTTCCTGCAACATTGCCACTTGGATGGCCTTACGTTGCTGCCATTGAACTACTGCGGTTTGTAGCTTGGGGACAATTGGGCACCATAGTGCCCCGCAACCAACGCCGCGACGCGGGCAACTGCATCATGCAGCGTTTCCGTTTCGCCGCGATGATGCCCCGTGAAAACGACCAGCACAACCGGCTGACCTTTGACGAAGAGGATGCCCGCATCATTGGCGATGAAAGGTTGACCATCGCCGGTCTTGTGCGCTACGAGCACGTCGCGGAGGTACTTGGGGAAGCGATTGTTGACTTGTTGCTTTTCCAAAGTCGCAAGCATGAATTCGCTGGAGGGCTTCGATAGCAGCTTGTTTTGCTGAATCATTTCAAGCAAGCGACCGATTTCCCGCGCCGTGCTGTGGCCAAAGTAGATTCCTGCATTGTAAATGGTTTGGCCAAACGCGGACTGGACTTGCTCTTCAGAATATTTGCCAAACGGAAATTGGATGGTTTTGTCCCCAGACGCATTCTTGTAGCTCGGATCGAGTGTTCCCAGCCAAGTGCGGTCCCAATCCAAGTCTGAGAACTTGATGGATGTGTTGTTCAGGCCGAGTTCGTGCATATAGCCAGTTATATTGGCGCGCCCGACTTTGTCGGCGAGCAGATCCGTGGCGGCATTGTCGCTGATAATGATCATCAGCGTGATCAGATCGCGGATCGTCGGGTTCAGGCCGGGCTGCATGGTGTAAAGCACACCAGAAGGGAGGCGTTCATCCGCCGCCCTCAAGGTAATACGATCGTCAAGAGAGAACTTTCCTGCTTCAGCCTGGCGCAGGACTGTCGCCATAATGGGAATTTTGATGACACTGAAAGTCTCGTAAATCGAATCAGCATCGATGGCAATCTCTTCCCCGGTTTTCAGATTTTTCATATATACGGCCATGTCTCCGGGGAACCCTTGCCGGATGTTCTGGACTTCAGATTTCAGTTGTTCTAATTCGACATTGGAAACAGGCTTGGACTGAGCTTGTACATAGGAGCACATCAGAACCAGCGACAATCCAGTGGCGACGGCGCGCGAAACAACTCTCATATGGTTCTCACCTCAAGATACAAAGGAACATTGCATTCTGTCAGAAGAGTCGGGCCGGTTGGGCTCGTGCCAAAGAGCTGCCGCCTTTGTGGTCATAAGGGAAAACGAAGGTGCCGCCTGGCGCGACAAGCCAACCCTTCGGATCAGCTTGCTCACTGTAGCAGGTAGGAATCTTTCAAATTATCCATGTCTCTGCTAGCCTCACGTGAGCAAGGCGTTTCATTTTAGCGTAAAATCGCTTGACCCGATCGGTAGCGCGGTGCATCTAAAATTTGTCCGACGACAGCGGGCGCCCTCCTGCCCGCCACAGGAGCGAATGTGAGCCAGCCGCAAACTCAACTGGACCTCGATCAACTTAGCATTAATACGATTCGAACGCTGGCGATCGACGCCGTGCAACAGGCCAATTCAGGGCATCCCGGCGCGCCGATGGGTCTGGCGCCGGTGGTGTACGCACTATGGCAGCGCTACTTGCGGTATGACCCAGCCGATCCAACCTGGCCGAACCGCGACCGCTTTGTGCTTTCCGCGGGGCATGCGTCGATGCTGCTGTATGCGACACTGCACTTGACCGGTGTGCGCGCGGTTGATTCGAACGGCAAAGTTACAAGCGATGCGGCCGTGTCGATGGAGGAGATCAAGCGCTTCCGGCAAATTGGGAGCAAGACGCCGGGGCATCCGGAGTCGCACATCACGTCGGGAGTGGAAACAACGACCGGGCCGCTGGGGCAAGGCGCGGGGAACAGCGTGGGAATGGCGATCGCTGGCAAGTGGCTGGGAGAAAATTTCAACCGGCCCGGTTTCGATATTTTCAACTTCAATGTGTATGCAATTTGCGGAGACGGCGACTTGATGGAAGGCGTGGCGTCGGAAGCCGCTTCGCTGGCGGGCCACTTGAAGCTTTCGAACCTTTGCTGGATTTACGACAACAACCGGGTGACGCTGGACGGACCAGCGGAGTGGTCGTTCAGCGAAGACGTGATGACGCGATTCGTCGGGTATGGATGGAATGTGACGCGCGTGGCGGACGCGAATGACTTGAGAACGATGGGGCATGGGTATGAGACTTTTTTGAAGACGAAGGACCGGCCAACGCTGATTGTGGTGGATAGCCACATTGGGTATGGATCGCCGCACAAGCAGGATTCCTACGAGGCCCATGGCGAACCGCTGGGCGAAGCGGAAATCAAGCTGGTGAAGCAAAACTATGGCTGGCCGGAAGATGCGAAATTCTTGGTTCCCGATGGCGTTTACGATCAATTCAAAAATGGCATCGGCAAGCGCGGGGCGGAAGCGCACGCGGCGTGGAGTTCGAAATTCGAGGAGTACAAAAAGCAGTTCCCGCAACAGGCGGATCAATTGAACCGGATGCAAACGGGACGATTGCCAGACGGATGGGACAAGGATTTGCCGAATTTCCCAGCCGATGCGAAGGGCATGGCTACACGCGAATCTTCTGGAAAAACGCTCAACGTACTGGCGAAGAATATTCCATGGCTGATTGGCGGTTCGGCAGACCTGGCCAAGTCCAACAAGACGAATTTGACATTTGAGGGTGCGGGCGAGTTTTATCCGGAACAGTATCGCGGACGCAACATTCACTTTGGCGTTCGAGAGCATGCCATGGGCGCGATCGTGAACGGAATGACGCTGTCCAAGCTGCGGGCGTTCAGCGCGACATTTTTCAACTTCAGCGATTACATGCGGCCGAGCATGCGGCTGGGCGCGTTGATGGAGATCCCGGCGATGTACATTTTCACGCACGACTCGATTGGCGTGGGAGAAGACGGACCGACGCATCAACCGATCGAGCAGGTGGCATCGCTCCGGGCGATGCCGAACATGCTGGTGCTGCGACCGGGGGATGCGAATGAAGTGGTGGAAGCGTACAAGATCATGCTGCAGCAGACGCACGGGCCGTCGACACTGGTGCTGACGCGGCAGGCCATGCCGACCTTTGACCGAACGAAATATGGGGCGGCGGCGGGCGTGACGAAGGGCGCTTACGTTCTGGCGGAGGCGCCGGGCGGAAAACCGGATGTGATCCTGATGGGCAGCGGGAGCGAAGTATCACTGTGCATGGAAGCGGGCGAAAAACTGAATGCGGCGGGCATCAAGGCGAGGGTCGTCAGCATGCCCTCGTGGGAACTGTTCGAACGGCAGGACGCGGCGTATAAGGAGAGCGTGCTTCCGGCCAGCGTAACGGCGCGCGTCTCAGTGGAGATGGCTTCGACTTTTGGTTGGGAACGGTATGTGGGGAGCAAGGGAAGAATTGTTGGCATGCACAGTTTTGGGGCATCAGCTCCGCTGAAGGATTTGCTGAAGAAATTTGGCTTCGAGGCGGACAAGGTCGTGGCAGCGGCGAAGGAAATCCTCGGAAAGTGAGCCGGCAATGAAGATTGTGATTGGCTCGGACCACGCCGGGTTTCAATTGAAAGTATCGACGGGCGATTTATTGCGCTCGCTCGGACACGAAGTTCTGGATGTCGGCGCGTTCAATGAAAATCCTTCGGACTATCCGGATTTTGCCGAGGCCGTGGGGCGAGCGGTGCTGGACGGCAAGGCCGAGCGTGGCGTGCTGATCTGCGGCAGCGGCGTAGGCGCGAGTGTGGCGGCGAACAAGCTACGAGGGGTTCGGGCTGGGATGTGCCATGACACGTATTCGGCGCACCAGGGCGTGGAGCACGACGACATCAATGTACTAGTGCTGGGTTCGCGGGTGATTGGCGTGAAGCTGGCGGAGGATTTGGTAAAAGCCTTTCTAGGCGCGAAGTTTACCAACGAAGAGCGGCATGTGCGGCGGCTGGAAAAAGTGAAGGCGCTGGAAGCGAAGTTTGCGGCGAGCTTCAAACATTAAAAGAATTTAATACGGCCTGTGGTACGAGCACGGCACCCACTCCCAGGCGTACAATGGGATTTCGAGGGTTTTTCAGTGTGAAGGAGAACCAGAATGACGACGACAACAACGATTCCAAACATATCGACGGGCGGGGCGACGAACCCCTTGAAGGGACTGCTGACGTATGGGCAATCGCCTTGGATGGACTACATCCGCAGAGATTTGCTTACGAGCGGCCAGTTGAAGAAATATATTGATAATGATGGCCTTCGCGGGATGACCTCCAATCCCGCCATCTTTGAAAAAGCCATTACCAGCAGCAACCTGTACGACGACATCCTGACCGTGCCTGACGCAAAGCAACTCGACGCCAACGGGCTCTTCGAAAAAATCGCTTTTCGCGACGTTCAGGATGCGTGCGATATTTTCAAGCCGGTCTACACGGAGGCAAAGCGCCGCGATGGTTACGTCAGCATCGAAGTCTCGCCGTTTCTTGGGTTTGACACAAAAGCCTCACTGGAAGAAGCTCGCCGCCTGTGGAAGGCCGTGAATCGCCCGAATGTCATGGTCAAGATTCCCGGCACGCCCGAGGGAGTGCCGGCGATACGCCAAGCTCTCGAAGAAGGCATCAACATCAATATTACGCTGCTCTTCGCGCAGTCAGCGTATGAGCAAGTGGCCGAAGCGTTCCTCTCCGCTCTGGAAGCGCGCGTTGCCAAAGGCCAGGACATCAGCCAAATCGCCAGCGTTGCAAGCTTTTTCGTCAGCCGCATCGATACACTGATTGATGGCAAGATCGACGAAAAGCTGAAGACTACTTCGGACGCCGGCCAAAAGGCGCTGCTCGAAAGTTTGCACGGCAAGGTGGCCATTGCCAATGCCAGACTCACCTACAAGAAATATCAGGAACTCTTCGGCGGATCGCGCTGGAAGGCACTGGCGGCCAAGGGCGCTCAGACGCAACGGCTGCTGTGGGCCAGCACCAGCACCAAGAACCCCAAGTATCGTGACGTTGTATATGTTGAAGAATTGATCGGTGCGGACACCGTGGACACCATTCCTCCGGCAACCATCGACGCCTTCCGCGATCATGGAAAGCTGCGTCCGAGCCTGACCGAAAACGTCGAAGGGGCGGCAAAGACGATGTCGGATCTTGCAAAGGCTGGCATTTCGATGAAGGAAGTGACGGAGAAGCTGATGGTGGATGGCGTCAAGCTCTTCTCCGACGCATTCAAAACCCTATTGGACGCCGTTGGTAAGACCGCAGGGGTCAAGGTGTGAGCGTCAACAAACAAACCTACAAATTGCCGAGCTCGCTGCAAGGCGCGTTCAGCGCATCGCTTGATGATTGGAAGAAAAGCAACAAAGTCGCTCGACTGTGGCAGAAAGATGCTTCGCTGTGGAGCGGCACGGACGAAAGCAATTGGCTTGGCTGGTTAAGCATCACGGAAGAGCAAATCGCGCACGTTGATGCACTCAAAGCGATCGCCGCGGATGTGAAGAAGGCGCGGTTCAAGGATGCGCTTTTGCTGGGGATGGGCGGGTCCAGCCTTTGCCCGGAAGTTCTGCGCATGACGTTCGGGAAGGTCAAGGGATTTCCTGAGCTTCACGTTTTGGATTCAACGGATCCCGCACAAATAAAAGCCATCGAAGCGAAGGTGGACCTTAAGAGCACGATCTGCATCGTTTCGAGCAAATCGGGGAGCACGCTGGAACCCAACATTTACAAGCAATACTTTTTCGAGCGCGTGAAGGCCAAGGTGGGTGAGAAGGAAGTTGGCAATCGCTTCATCGCCATCACCGATCCTGGGTCGAAAATGCAGCAGGTTGCCGAAGCGGACAAGTTTCGAAAGATCTTCTTCGGAGTGCCGAGCATCGGCGGACGGTATTCCGCGATTTCCAATTTCGGCATGGTTCCCGGGGCAGTGATGGGCCTGGACGTTGCAAAGTTTCTCAAGAATACGGAAGAGATGGTGAAGGCGTGCGGCGCTTCTGCGGCGGCCGATTCGAATCCCGGCGTCATTCTTGGCAATATCCTGGGTGTGGCTGCAAATCACGGACGGGACAAGATCACCATCATTGCCTCGCCGGGAATCTCTGACCTTGGCGCGTGGCTGGAACAACTGATCGCTGAATCCACGGGAAAAATCGGCAAGGGCATCATTCCTGTGGACCGGGAGCGCCTTGCGAAACCACCCATCTACGGCAACGATCGGGTGTTCGCTTATTTGCGGCTGGCATCGAAGCCGAACAAAACGCAAGATGCAGATGTCGCGGCGCTGGAAAAAGCCGGGCATCCGGTGGTGCGCATCACGCTGCCGAGTACTTACAACCTCGGCCAGGAGTTTTTCCGCTGGGAGATTGCCACGGCGGTGGCTGGCTCGATTATCGGCATCAATGCGTTTAATCAGCCGGACGTGGAAGCGAGCAAGATCGAAACAAAAAAACTGACGAGCCAGTACGAGGCGACGGGGAGCCTCCCGCCCGAGGCGCCCTTCTTTGAAGACCAGGGCATCAAGCTTTTTGCGGACGAAAGGAACACCGCTGCTTTGAAGGGTGGTGCGAAACTCGCTGATGTTTTGAAAACGCATCTCTCGCGCGCGGGAGCGGGGGATTATTTCGCGGTCCTCGGGTACATCACGATGAATGCCGCTCATGAAAAAACTTTGCAGGGCATCCGGCATGCGGTGCGCGACAAGAAAAAAGTGGCCACTGTACTGGGTTTTGGCCCGCGATTCCTGCATTCGACGGGACAGGCTTACAAGGGCGGTCCGAACAGCGGAGTTTTTCTGCAGATCACTTGTGATGACGCAAAAGATCTACAGGTCCCAGGCCAGAAGTACACGTTTGGCATCGTGAAGGCGGCACAGGCGCGGGGCGATTTTGCCGTTCTTGCAGAACGCGGGCGGCGCGCTTTGCGCGTTCATCTTGGCAAAAATGTAAAGGCGGGACTCGCGACGCTCTCAAAAGCGGTACAAAAGGCAATTGCTTAGGATTGCCCGCGCCTGATTTTTCTTACACACGACGCAGAGGAGTGGACACGATGCAGCTGGGCATGATCGGACTGGGCAGAATGGGCGCCAACATGGTGCGGCGCCTGCAAAAGAGCGGACACAAGTGCGTCGTATATGACCGCAGCGCAGACTCAATAAAACTATTGGAGGGCGAGGGCGCGACAGGGTCAACTTCACTGGATGATTTCGTCAAGAAACTGCAGAAGCCCCGCGCGATCTGGCTGATGGTGCCGGCAGCGGTAGTGGACTCCACGCTGCACGACCTGGTCGGCAAGCTGGAGAAAAACGACATTCTTATCGACGGTGGAAATTCCTATTACATCGATGACATCCGCAGGGCCAAGGAACTTTCCGCCAAGGGCATTCACTATTGCGACGTCGGGACAAGCGGCGGCGTTTGGGGCCTGGAGCGCGGCTACTGTCAGATGATCGGCGGCGAGACTGGCATCGTGACGCACCTTGATCCTATCTTCAAGACGCTCGCGCCCGGGCGAGGCAACGTGGACCGGACGCCGGGGCGTGACAAAGTCGCCGGCACAGCGGAAGAAGGCTACCTGCATTGCGGACCATCCGGTGCGGGGCATTTTGTCAAGATGGTGCATAACGGAATCGAATACGGCCTGATGGCGGCGTATGCCGAAGGATTGAATATTCTCAAGCATGCCAATGCCGGCAAGTCGCATCGGGAAGCGGACGCGGAAACCACGCCGCTTCGGAATCCGGAACACTATCAGTACGATTTTAACTTGGCGGACATCACGGAAGTGTGGCGCCGCGGAAGCGTCGTAGCTTCGTGGCTGCTGGATCTGACGGCCATTTCCCTGCTGGATCAGCCGACGCTCGAGCGTTTTTCCGGGCGCGTTTCGGACTCCGGCGAGGGACGCTGGACGATTCTTGCAGCGATCGAATCGACGGCGCCCGCGCCGGTGCTGACCGCCTCGCTCTTTCAACGGTTCACATCGCGCGGGGAAGACGACTTCGCGGCGAAAGTGCTGTCCGCGATGCGTTTCCAGTTTGGCGGACACATCGAAAAGAAGTCCGGGCACTAAAGGTTACACAGGCCTTTCAGGGCTCGAAGACAGGAAGTTTCAGCGATGATTCCAAACCATCCGGATTCGAATCCGACTGCCGCGCCCTGCGTCATGGTTATTTTTGGCGCGAGCGGCGATCTGACGAAACGCAAGTTGATCCCTGCGCTGTGCAATCTTGCCGCTGACAATCTACTACCGAAGCAGTTCGCAATCGTGGGCTTTGCCACCAATGACTACACCACGGAGAGTTTTCGGAAGATGTTGGGCGAAGAGATTCCCAAGTTTGCCCCCGCACCCGTCGACCTGAAGACCTGGGACTGGCTCGCCGAGCAGATCTATTATGTCCGCGGCGATTTTCAGGATACAGATGCCTACAGACGGCTGGGCGAACAGATCGAGCAGGCAGACAAGATTCATGACACACAAGGAAACAGATTTTTTTACCTGGCAGTGGCACCAAGATTCTTCTCTCCGATCGTCAAGAAGCTAGGGGAATGCGGCCTGACCAAAGAAGAACAAGGACGCTGGTCGCGCGTTATTGTGGAAAAGCCCTTCGGCCATGACCTGGAATCGGCGAAACAGCTCAATCAGGACTTGAAGCAGGTGCTGACGGAAAACCAGATTTATCGCATCGATCACTATCTCGGCAAAGAAACGGTGCAGAACGTGATGGTCTTCCGCTTCTCCAACAACATCATTGAGCCGCTGTGGAACCGCAACTACGTGGACCACGTGCAGATCACCGCTGCGGAAACAGTTGGGGTGGAGCATCGCGGCGGTTTCTACGAGACCGCGGGTGCCTTGCGCGACATGGTGCCGAACCACTTGTTCCAATTGCTGACGATGACCGCTATGGAGCCGCCGATTTCCTTCGATGCCGACCAAGTGCGCAATAAACAGGCGGAAGTGCTGCACGCCATCCAACCTCTGAACCCAGAAGACGTGCTGAAGAACATGGTGCGCGGGCAGTACGGCGTGGGGACGGTGGACGGGCACCGCGTGGCGGGTTACCGCAGCGAACCCGACGTTGCGCCGGATTCGAACACGGAAACGTTTGTTGCTTTGAAGCTGCAGATCGACAATTGGCGCTGGGCGGGCGTGCCATTCTATTTGCGAACGGGAAAGCGGCTGGCGCAGCGCACGACGGAGATCGTGATCCAGTTTCGCCGCACACCTTTCGTTTTATTCCGGAACACCACAGTCAAAAATCTGGAAACCAACCGGCTGGTCATTCACATTCAGCCCGAGGAAGGCATTTCGCTCAGCTTCGGAGCAAAAGTTCCGGGATCGGTGATGAAGCTCGGCCTGGTGAACATGGATTTCGATTACGGCACCTATTTCGGCTTGGAGCATAGCACCGGCTACGAGCGGCTGTTGCGCGATTGCATGGCGGGCGATGCCACGCTCTTTCAGCGATCGGACATGGTCGAAGCCGGGTGGAATGTGATTCAGCCGATCCTGGACGTGTGGCGCGCTCTGCCCGCCCGCGGTTTTCCGAATTACGCGGCCGGCTCGTGGGGGCCGATTGAGGCGGACGATTTATTGGAGCGCGACGGGCGCTCGTGGCGGCGGATAGGAGAAGAGGAAGTTGACAAGCGCGGCAGGATTGCGATCCCTGATCGAGCAGGAATCATCACCTGAGAGGAGCGCGCGTGGAGCGTGAGATTCGAATCCTGCCGGACGGCGCGGCCATTGCGAGACGCGCGGCTCTGGAATTTGTTCAAGCGGCAGCGGCGGCCGTGAAGCAGAACGGTGCCTTCAATGTGGCCCTGGCTGGGGGCTCGACACCCAAGACGCTCTATGGACTCTTGGCGACCGATGCGGCGCTGCGTTCGCAGGTGCCCTGGGATAAAATGCATTTGTTCTTCGGCGACGAGCGTCATGTGGGGCCAGATCAGCCGGATAGCAACTTCCGCATGGTCAAGGAAGCGTTGCTTTCGAAAGCGCCGTTGCAAGCTACTCAGGTGATTCGGATCAAAGGAGAATATCCGGACGCGGAACAGGCTGCGCTGGAATATGAGAAGGCTCTTCATGAATACTTCAAGCTGAAGGATGGAGAGTATCCAAAGTTTGATCTCGTGTTGGCAGGCATGGGGAACGAAGGTCACACGCTTTCGCTCTTTCCAGGCACGAAAGGGCTGCACGCCGATGGGCGCGTGGTTGTGCGAAACTGGGTAGGCAAGCTGTACACGGAACGAATCACGCTTACGGCGCCAGCGGCCAGCAACGCCGCGCGCATCCTCTTTATGGTGACGGGCGCCGACAAGTGCATGGCGTTAAAGGCGGTGCTGGAAGGGCCGTACGAGCCGGAGCAACTACCGGCGCAGTTGCTTCAGCCAAAACATGGAAAACTGCTGTGGCTGGTGGACACCGCTGCGGGCAGCATGCTTACGACGGGAATTCGAGAATAACTGGCTGGCCGCTCGGCGGCCGCAGATGAATCGAGGAGAAAGAGATGGCAACTACTGCAGGTCTTGGAAAAATTGAAACGTATCTCGGTGCAAGAGCGGAATCCTTGCTGGGATTCAACTCGCCCAAAATTGCGAAGGAGCGGTTGCATCTTCCCGGGCCGGATTTCGTCGACCGGGTCTATGCCGCGACGGATCGCAATGTGCGCGTGCTCACAAATCTGCAGCGCCTATTCGGCCACGGACGGTTGAGCGGCACGGGTTATCTTTCGATTCTGCCGGTGGACCAGGGCATCGAACACTCCGGCGGCGCGAGCTTCGCGAAGAATCCCGATTATTTCGATGGCGGAAACATCGTCAAACTGGCGATTGAAGGCAGTTGCAATGCGGTGGCTTCCACATTCGGGGTTCTGGGTTCCGTCGCGCGCAAATATGCTCACAGAATTCCTTTCATTGTGAAGATCAATCACAACGAGCTTCTGACCTTCCCGAACAAGGCGGACCAGATTCTCTTTGGTACGGTGCAGCAAGCCTACGACATGGGCGCGGCAGCCGTCGGCGCCACAATTTATTTCGGCTCTGAACAAAGCGGCCGCCAGATCGTGGAGATCAGTCAAGCCTTCGCACACGCCCACGAACTCGGTATGGCCACGGTCCTGTGGTGTTATCTGCGCAACAATGCGTTCAAGAAAGATAAGGACTATCACCTCTCGGCCGACCTAACCGGCCAGGCCAATCATCTCGGAGTGACCATCGAAGCGGATATCATCAAGCAGAAGCTCCCGGAAAATAACGGCGGTTACCAGGCCCTCAACATGGGCGATTCCAGCTACGGAAAATTCGACAAGCGCATTTACACGGAGCTGTGCAGCGATCATCCCATCGATTTGGTGCGCTACCAGGTGGCCAATTGCTATATGGGCCGCGCGGGTTTGATCAACAGCGGCGGCGCGTCCGGCGCGAACGACTTCGAAGAAGCGGTGGCCACAGCAGTGATCAACAAGCGCGCTGGCGGCACTGGTCTTATCTCCGGCCGCAAAGCGTTCCAGCGCCCCATGAAGGAAGGCGTGCAACTTCTCAATGCCATTCAGGATGTCTATCTGAGCTCCGAAGTCACTGTCGCCTAGGAGCGGCGGCCAAAACCACTTAGGTGCAGTCTTGTGGGCACGATCCGTCGTGCCCCACCGCGCTTCTGTGACAGCAACGAACCATAACTCTATTTGCGCCCGCTTCTCTTCTTCGCGTGAATCAAATACGATAAGGCCCGCTCGAAAGGATGGCTCTATGAAGGCGTTTGCTCGTTACTTGCTTGTCGTTATTTTTCTGCTGGCCAGCTCCAGCATGGGCTTCGCTCAAGACCCCATTGCCCCGCCGAGATTTCAGATTTCCCCGGAAAAACTGGCTGCCTTCGTTGGGCAGTATCAATACGACGATGACCCCGATCTTATTCGCTCCATTGCCGTCGACGGCTCACATCTGTTTTCCGAATCGCTGCGCACCGCGCGGTACGAACTCGTGCCGCAAACCGAAGACACTTTCTCGCCCCTCAATGTACCCGTTACTTTCAAGTTCCTGCGCTCCACGGAAGGAACGGTCGTTGGATTCAACCGCATCGCTGCGGACGGAACTACTCACGCACGCAAGGTCAGCGGACAGCCGCTGCATTTCATCAAACCGGTGTACACCCGCCAGGACGTCATGATCCCCGTGCGCGATGGAGTCAAACTCCACGCCATCATCTTGCGTCCTAAGGATTACACGTCGCCGCTTCCGTTCCTAATGGAACGCACACCCTACGGTGTCGATGGAAATACTCCGGAGTCCATCAACTCGGACGTCCCCGAACTGGCTTCCAGCCAGTACATTTTTGTGTTTGAGGATATTCGCGGCCGTTACAAATCCGAAGGCACGTTCGTTATGAGCCGCCCGATGGCCGATCATCGCGATCCGAAGCTCGTGGATGAAAGCACGGATACCTACGACACGGTTGCCTGGCTCCTCAAGAATGTTCCCGGCAACAACGGCCGTGTGGGCGTCCACGGCATCTCTTATCCCGGTTTTCTCGCCATGGCTGCCGGCATCGATCCGCATCCAGCTGTGAAAGCCATTTCTCCGCAGGCTCCCATGATCGACGTCTGGATGGGCGACGATTTTTTCCACAACGGCGCGTTCCGCGAGACCTACGGCTACGACTACGCGCTGGGCATGGAAAGCTCCAAGGAAAACGCCTTTTCCAAGCTCGATGAGGATGCCTACGATTTCTTTCTCCACTCCGGCTCCTTTGAAGCAGCCGCCAAGCACGATGGCGTGGACAAACTACCTACGGGCATCGCCTTTCTTCAGCATCCGTCTTACGACGAGTTCTGGCGCGCCCGCGCCGTCGAGGCACAGCTCAGCAAGGTCGCCGTCCCCAGCCTTTTCGTTGGCGGCTTCTGGGATCAGGAGGACATGTTCGGCCCACAGGAAGCCTACTCAAAGCTTGAACCTCACGATGCCCGGCGCGAGAACTTCCTGGTCATCGGGCCTTGGAATCACGGGCAATGGGGTGGAACTACGCGACACCTCGGTGCCATTCAATTTGGTGAACCCACGACCGACGAATTTCGCAAGCGCTACGAGGCGCCATTTTTCGCGCACTACCTCAAGGATGAAAATGGATTCAATCTCGCGGACACGGCAGCTTTCGAAACCGGCAGCAACCGCTGGCGCGAATACTCCCACTGGCCCCCCGCGGAAAGTAAATCACAGAATCTCTACCTTTCCGCGGATGGCTCGCTTACGTTTTCTTCTTCAGAGCCGAAAAAGTCTCCCCGCGGAGGCACGGACGCTGAGAACTATCGTGAGTATATTTCTGATCCTACGAATCCTGTTCCGTATCGCCATCGCCCGATTCAGGCGACCTACTCGCAAGGTTCCCAGTGGTACACCTGGATGGTGGAGGACCAGAGATTCGTGTCGGACCGCGCCGACGTCGCCACTTGGACTACTCCGCCCCTCGATCGCGATATCACCGTGGCCGGCGATGTAATCGCGGATCTATTCGCCTCCACGACTGGTACAGACTCCGACTGGGTTGTAAAACTGATCGACGAATATCCCGGTGCGGCGCCTATGTCCTCAACAACTTCCCCATCAACTGCGGTTCAGCCTGACATGAGTGGATACCAGCTCATCATCAATGCTGAGATATTTCGCGGCCGTTACCGCACGAGCTTCGAACATCCCGAAGCTATCCTCGCCAACAAAATGGTCGAATACCGGTTCAGCCTTCACGCCGCCGATCACACGTTTCTAAAGGGTCATCGCATCAAGGTCCAGGTGCAAAGCACATGGTTCCCCTTGTACGACCGCAATCCACAGAAATTTCTGCCAAGTATCATGACCGCGTCGCCCGGGGACTTTTCCAAAGCCACCCAGCGAGTCTATCCTTCTTCTCACCTAATTCTTCCACTCGCACCATGATGGCTTTGCTTGCTAACTATGAGCTCTCTTCTCACGCTTTCTGAGGAGAAGAAAAGCAACAACTGCCATCACGGCAGCGATCAGCGTGATAAACACAATGATGGCGGGATGTCCATGTTGTGAAAGGACCGTGAGCACTTTTCGTCCATAACGGGCGGCCAGAAACGCTAGGAGCGAATATCGGACAATGCGGCCGAGCGTGATCGCCAGCAGGAATTTTTTCACGGAATATTGCATCGCGCCCGCGGCAAAAAGAAATAGAACCATGGGCGCTGGCGGTGGCAGCACAGCCACGACAGCGATGGCTCCAAAACCCCATCGTGCGAAGATGCCGTAAACTTTCTTGAGCGACTTGGCCGAAAACCTGCGTTCCAGGGTTTCCTTTCCTCCTTTACGAGCAAGCCGGTAGGTGACGAACGCTCCGATCACTGAACCAAGCGTGGCCATCACTGCGTAATAAAACCATAACTCCTGCTTGCGCGCCGATAAGACGATAATCAGGACATCCATGCTCCCGGGAAGCGGAATGACTGAGCTGTCGAGCAATCCCAGCGGAATGAAGCCTAAGCCACCGAGGTGGAAGATCCATCGCCGCAGGCTTCGGGCAACCGTAGGAGCGGCGATCGCGATGATTTGTTGCGTGAGTATTTTCATTCGAGGGCGGCACCCATTCTCGCATGCGGAGTGTGCCCACTCCTAAGGGCGGATTCGATCCCGCCAGGAACATTACGGCATGACAAGTTTTTCCGGACGCGGCGGCCAAGTTCAGAAAAGAGGCGGATTCTTGAAACAAATACGGGGTTCGTGCATCACACTCCAGAACGGACTTTGAGGAGAGCATCGTGGCAAATAGGCTGGAAGGAAAAGTAGCGGCAATCACGGGTGGTAGCCAGGGCATCGGGCGGGCCATTGCGCAGCGGTTCGCACAGGAAGGCGCGGACGTGGCCTTTTGCTACCGCTCGAACAAGTTAGGAGCCGACGAAGTCGCGGCGGGAATCCTAAAGCTGGGGCGGAAGGCCATGGGATTCCCCTGCGACGTGGGCCGCGTTGCGGATGGGCTGAAGTTCATCGCGGACACCGTGGCGCAATTTGGAAAGATCGACATTCTGGTCAACAATGCGGGACTCGAACGCCGTGCCGACTTTTGGGATGCGACCGAAGAAGATTACGACGCGGTGCTCAACGTCAACCTGAAAGGCCTCTTTTTCATTAGCCAGGCGTTTGTGAAGCACCGCATGCAGGCAAAGGCCGGCGGCAAAATCATCAACATCAGCTCGGTACACGAAGAGCTTCCCTTCCCGCATTTCACTTCGTATTGCGCGAGCAAAGGTGGCGTGAAAATGTTGACGCGCAATCTGTCGATCGAACTGGCGCCGCTGGGCATTACCATCAACAATATTGCTCCGGGGGCGATCGAAACCCCGATCAACACAAAACTGCTGAACGATCCTGTCAAGCTGAAAGCTCTTTTGGAGAATATTCCGCTCAAGCGGCTGGGAAAACCGGAAGATGTAGCATCAATGGCTGCGTTTCTGGCGAGTACGGAATCCGACTACGTGACCGGAACTACGTTTTTCGTGGATGGCGGGCTGACTTGGAATTATCAGGAGCAGTAGAACAGTGGAACAGAGGTCGCACTCACGTGTGGGTAAGTGTCGCGGAACGCGCAGCTTCCAAGAGCTTTCTCGCGTTTTCGCGAATGTCGCCCTTGCCGAAAACAGCGTTGCCGGCAACAAGAATCTCCGCGCCAGCGCGGACGATTTCGCCGACGGTGTCGAGCGCAACGCCGCCGTCGATTTCGATGCGGAAGGCCAGTCCCAGAGATTCGCGCACTTCGACCAGAGTCTTTATTTTGGCAAGTGCTCCCGGAATAAATTTCTGCCCGCCGAACCCCGGATTCACGGACATCACCAGGACGTGATGAACCATATCCAAAACTTCGTCCAGCATGTGCACGGGTGTCGCGGGATTCAGGACAATGCCAGACTTGCATCCGTGAGATTCAATCAGCTGCAACGTGCGATGAAGATGCACGCACGCTTCCTGATGAACGGAGATCCAGCTTGCGCCAGCTTCCGCAAACGCTGAGATGTAGTCATCCGGATTTTCAATCATCAAATGGCAGTCGAGAATGGCGTTCGGAAAAACCTTCCGCAGGGACGCTACGACTAGCGGACCAATCGTGATGTTGGGCACGAAATGGCCATCCATCACATCGACATGGAGCAGGGTGCCGCCGCCATCGAGCGCGGCTTTTGCGTCATCACCAAGACGCGCGAAGTTCGCGGACAAAATCGAAGGTGCCAGTTCAATCGCCATGGGCGCCAGGGCGCTCCTTCCCTTACTTGAAGAAGGAGATTATACGCGCAACTCCTTCGTCGCTTCCTGAAAAGTGCAGTTCGAGCGAAATGCCATGAATCACCAGGGAATCGTACATCGCTTCTCACTGCTCTCGCGTGCGAGCTCGAGCAGCCGCATAACGTTCAAGGCCGACTGCGTAGTGACGGCGATGTTGGCTCGTCCCAACAGGTTATCGCGAAGGTTGGCGTAGTAGTCGCGGTAATCGCAATTCGCCGAAGGGATGCGGCGCTTTTCGAATGAATCTCCTGAAGGAACAGTCAGAACGCCCCAATTCTCTTCAGGTTCCCATCCCCACGGCGTGTCCACCGGAATTTTCCCATACCGGAGATTGTTTTCTTGCGGATCGAAGGATTGCTTGACGAAGCTGCCTTTCGTACCGAATAGAACAAATCGCGGACGTAGCTCTGCGGCGAGAATGCTGGATCGAAGGACAGCCCGCATACTGCCCGGGTAGTGCAATGCGATATCGAAAGCATCGTCAGCGAGCGCGTTTTCCCGCTCGATTCGAACGTCAGCCGTTACAGCTTCCGGTAGACCAAAGAGCATTAGAGCGTGATCAATCAGATGGGGGGCAATATCAAACAGGATCCCGCTGCCGGGGCGCTGCGTTTCCCGCCATGCGCCCGGTTTCAGTTGCGGGCGGTAACGATCATAGGTGGTTTCGAAGCGAACGATGTGTCCTAGAGTACCCTCGGCGACAAGCTGGCGGATCGCTTGAAAATCGCCATCGTACCGGCGGTTTTGATAGACGGTGATGAGCCGGCCTGAAGTCTTCGCAAGCTGCACCAGTGAATTTGCTTCTTCCAAAGTCGTAGCGAAAGGTTTATCGACAACCACGTCTCGGCCGGCGGCCAGGCACTGGCGCGCAATCGGATAATGGGTATCGTTTGGAGTGGCGATAACGATGAGTCGAATTTCTGAAATGGCCAACAATTCGTCTAGACTGCGCACGATTCGTACATCGGGATACTTCTCCGCTGCTTCGTCGCCGATGCGCTGCAGAATCGCCGCGAGATGCAAGCCTGGGACAGCGCGGATCACCGGTGCATGAAACGCCCGGCCCGCTAGCCCAAATCCGATGAGCCCAACCTCAATCATGTTGCGTTGCGTCCAGTCTCTTGCACAGGCAAAGGTGTCATTGCACGAAAGGTTTGGCTCCGGCAAAATGCCATGATGTCCTCGAAAACGCAAATCCGGCGGGGCATAAGTGCCGCCCCTTCACCCGTCATTTTTTATCTCCTCTGCGCCGGTTTTATCGTCAACGGCATCGTGATCTCCTTCATTGGCCCTCTTCTTCCTGTCTTCAGCGCAAAATGGGGTCTCGACGATGCGCGCGCAGGGTATTTTCTTCTCGTTCAATTCCTCGCGTCCTTCATCGGCGTCCTGGTCTCCAGCCGCTTGATCGCGGCGAAAGGCTTCAAGCCCGCGATCACGCTCGGCCTCGTCCTGCTTGGAATCGGATTCGCTTTGCTCAGCGCTCCCACGTTCCACCTGGCGCTCATCGCCGCCGGCATCTACGGTTTGGGCTACGGTTTCAATACACCGGGAACGAATCTTTGGGTCAGCGAATCCTACGGCGAGCGCCGCGCCTCAGCCTTGAACGTCGTAAATCTGGCTTGGGGAATTGGGGCAATTGTTTCTTCTCCTCTCGCGAAATTTACGATTCGCACCGCCACCGTGAATTCCCTTCTTTTGGTGATTGGCGCAATTTGTCTCGTCCTGGCGATGGCCCTGCTAAGAATGAAATTCGGCCAGCCGCATCACGAAGCGGACGCTCCCGACACTTTGCCGGTTTCGAGCAAGAACGGTCTCGGCGTCGCCGCTCTGCTCGGAACTCTGTTCTTCGTTTACGTGGGAACCGAAGTAGGGACATCTTCATGGTCGCCAATGCACGCGCAACGGGCAGCCGAGTGGGCCACGAACAACTGGACGCTCACACCAATGTTTTTCTTCGCAGGATTACTCGGTGGCCGCGGCGCCGCCGCTGCAATTCTGTTGCGATTAAACGAAGTAACCGTCGCCATCAGCGGCCTGTTCGTCGCAGCGATCGGAGAACTGATTTTCATCACCGCCCATTCGCCCGCGGTCTTATTCGGCGGAGCATTTTGCGCCGGACTCGGCCTCTCGAGTCTCTATCCGATCTGGGTCGCGTGGCTCTCGAAATGGTTTGGCGAGCGAGCAAGAAAAGTTGGTGGTGTGATGTTTGCACTCGCCGCGCTCGGCAGTGCCTCAATGCCATGGCTCGTCGGCGTCGTCTCGAAGTTTTCCCATGGCAATCTTCGCTTCGGCTTGCTTGTTCCGCTCGCCGGCTGCGCCGTGATGTTGACGGTCATCGGATTGCTTCGCCCAGGTACTCGTGGCTGATCTCTGCGTGAGGTATTCTTAGTCCGTGCAAAATGGCGCTTCCTCGCAACGCTCGCCGACCACCGGACTACTGCTGGGGCTGGTCATCACGCTCGCAGCGGTCCTGGCGTACGCGTCCTACATCACCGTGCAGCTTTCCGGCCTGCGAAAACTGCAAAGTGAAATGGTCGACAGGAATCGAAGAGATTCGCTGCAGCTTCTGCGTATCCAAAACGATTTGAACTCCATTGCACTGGCGATGCGCGACATGCTGGACGCGGCGGAACCTTATCCGCTGACGGCATGGACGGCCCAGTTCGATCGCATTCACCAGGATCTCGATGCCGGACTAAAACTTGAGGAAAACCTCGCGGCAGCAAACCGAACTCCGGAACAGCGGCGGTATCTGACTCAATCGGCGGCGCAGTTCTGGGATGCGGTTAGTAGAATGTTTGCCCTGGCGCAGAGCGGCAAAGAAGCA
>Ga0210404_10000399_pt1 | contig 23687 bp, 17 predicted proteins | sample IncBWH28MmetaG_FD_155455 | JGI IMG/M metagenome (GOLD analysis project Ga0210404, IMG submission 155455) | Forest soil microbial communities from Barre Woods Harvard Forest LTER site, Petersham, Massachusetts, United States - Inc-BW-H-28-M | ecosystem: Environmental > Terrestrial > Soil >... | reverse complement strand
CTATCAGCGCCTGACAGCGGAAGGCAAGCTCGGCGAGGCGGGACAGAAGCTTGAAGAGCTGAAGCGCGCACTCGACAAGCTGAACACCCGCCAAAGATAGTCTCGCTGCGGTGCTGCATTCTTGGCTTTCGAAGGACTTCAACAATGACGAAATGATTTCCCGAGCGTTCGGTTGCTCTCCGAATGACCATTGCACCAAATGCTGTATTCCAGCGCTGTTCCGATATCTGTGTCACGAGAATGTTACGCGCGTGGCGGAGAAGCGCACCTTGAGAGAAGCACCTGCCTCGTGAGCAGGTGGCTTCTCGCGAGTCCGGCGCGTTCTGCAAGTACATTGGCGTATTCTGCTAGTGACGCCGTCCGTCTCCAGCACTAACCTCTTCTCGGAAAAGGAGATTCCAATGCAATACCGGCTTTTGGGCAACAGCGGACTTCGAGTTTCGGAGGCGGCGCTTGGCACCATGACCTTTGGTGACGATTGGGGTTGGGGTTCGGCCAAGGATGAGGCAAGGAAGATGTACGATGCCTTCCGCGAGGAGGGCGGGAATTTCATCGACACCGCTAACTTTTACACCAACGGAACGAGCGAATCGTTTCTCGGCGAGTTCATGAAAGACCACCGCCAGCGAATGGTAATGGCTACCAAATACTCCAACGCTGCGCCCGGTACAGATCCAAACGCGGCCGGCAACCACCGAAAAAGTATGGTGCAGGCAGCGGAAGCGAGTCTCAAGCGCCTGCAAACCGAGTACATCGACCTATACTGGGTCCACATTTGGGACCAAATTACGCCAGTCGAAGAGGTCATGCGAGGGCTGGATGATTTGGTTCGCCAGGGAAAGGTGCTATACGTCGGAATTTCTGATGCCCCAGCGTGGTGGATCGCTCAGGCGAATACACTTGCCCAACTGCGCGGATGGTCACCCTTCGTGGGTTTGCAAATCGAGTACAGCCTCATCGAGCGAACCGTCGAGCGTGAGTTGGTCCCGATGGCCAAAGCGCTGAACCTTGGTTTGACTGCGTGGTCGCCACTGGCCCGTGGCATACTGACCGGTAAGTACCACGGTCATGGCTCGTCCGAGCAAGACCGCATGAACCTCGACACAATGAAGGATTTCATCCCGGAGCAACAGCGGACCGACCGCGTCGTGACAGCCGTCAAAGACGTAGCTGATCAGACCGGTCGCAGCATGGCGCAAGTCGCGCTGGCGTGGCTTCGCTACCGGCCAGTGCCGGTCATCCCCATCATAGGCGCGCGAAAACTTTCTCAACTGCAGGATAATCTCGCGAGCTTGGACGTGTCGCTCTCAAGGGAACAGGTGCAGGCACTCGACGAGGCGAGCCAGATTGATCTCGGATTCCCATATCACCTCTATGGAAAAGAGAACGTCCGCGCAATTGTGTACGGTGGTATGCGAGACAAGATCCTGGCATAGATGTAATGTAGGTTTCGCCAGGCTGTTTTTGTTACATGACGAATCGCTTTCGAGTTTCGGGCATGTTTTCGCGTAGGCTCGAGGAATTGGGTCTGTCGCCGGTTGCAGTCCTGCGCCATGCGGGGCTTCCGATCGGTCTCTTCGAACAGGAAAGAATCCTGCTCACGACGGAAGAAATGTTTGCACTGTACCGCGCCGTGTACGAGGTCAGTGGTGATCCCGCCATCGGGCTCAAACTAGGAACCGAAGAACGCGTCGAGCGCTACGATCCCGTCGCCATCGCAGCGCTGTATACCCGTTCCTTTCGTGACGCACTGCAGCGCGTGGCCCGCTACAAACAGCTGACTTCCCCTGAGGAGATCCAAATTGCCGAGCGCGGGAATGAGTGCACCGTTCAGTTTTTATGGTTGCTCAGCGATGAAGCCAAGCCAGCACCTCTGATCGATTGTTGTTTTGCCTGGATTGTCACCATCGGCCGTCGAGGGACCGGACGCACGGTCCACCCCAAGCGCGTGGAATTCCAGCGTCCGGAATCTCACCGGAAAATGTACGAATCTCATTTTCAGTGTCCGGTGAAATTCGGCGCGCGTAACAACGTGCTGGTCTTCGACAGAGCGGACGTCGATCAGCCCTTTCTGACACACAACGCCGAACTCCTGGCCTTGGTGGCCCCGCAACTGGAGTCCGAACTGACCCAACAGCTGGCTCAAAAATCTCTCGCGGAACAGGTGAAAGGAATTGTGAAGAAACTTCTCGCTGGTCAGCGGCCAACTCTGCAGGATGTCTCGCGCGAATTGCACTTGAGCACGCGGACCCTGCAACGCCGGCTCACTGAGGAACGCGCGAACTTCCAGCAATTGATGGAAGAAGCGCGACGAGAACTCGCGCAACACTATCTACTGCATTCCTCGCTGGAATTGAATGAAACCGCTTATCTTCTCGGCTACGAAGATGCGAACTCGTTTTTTCGCGCGTTTCACTAGTGGGAGGGCACATCGCCAGGGGAATGGCGGGCCGTGCATGCCCATCGCGCCAACTCAAACCATGCATCGGCTTCGGTTGCGTAATTCTGAATCGCGAGATTCAGCCGTATTCACAAGACCCACAGTGTCAAATGCAAGGGAGTAATGCTCATGAAAGAAGGTCCCGAAGGGTTGGCTAAGTTCCGTCTAACGTAGACACAAATTGCAACATCCAAGCTCAGAGGGGCAGTCTCTTATAGGTTTATCCTATGCGAACAGAAGTTGCCGACGGGTCTCAGCTTTCGGCCGCCACCCGGTATGAACTGCTCGTCGGGGTATCGAATGCCATCGGAACGCATCGCGACCCGCAGGAGCTATTTGGCGTGCTGGTGAGGGAGTTGCACCGAGTCGTCCGGTTTGATTATATCGGTGTGTACATTCGGGACGAGAAATCGAATACCTTTCACCGGCATTCCATCGACGCGGAGACAGAAGCAGCTATCCCTCCCGATCCCGAACTGGCCATGGAGGACTCCGATGCCTGGTGGGTCTACCAGAACCAAGAGCCTTTGATCACTTCGCTCGAAGCCCGCGATGCTCGGTTTTCCAAACTCCAAGAGGTCTTGAAAAAGTACGGAGTCCGCTGTCTGTGCACTCTCCCTCTAACGACTGCGCACAGCAAAGTCGGAACACTTGCCTTTGCCAGTAAAGCTCCGGATGTCTATACCGGCAAAGAAGTTCAGTTTCTTACAGTGGTCGCTGAGCAGATCGCTCTCGCATTCGACAATGCGCTGCTCTTTGATGCGGCGCAGGCCTCACAGCAGCTGCTGCTGAAGAAGAGCGAGCGTGTTGGACTTCTCCTGGAATTGACCAATAACGTGGTTTCCAATCTCGAGTTCCGGGATCTTCTCCGAGCTGTGGTAGCGAGCACGCGCCGGGTTATGGGCTGCGATGGCGTTGGCATTACTCTTCCCGATACCGACAACACACACTTGCGGATCTACGCCTTGGATTTTGCCTTCAGCGACGAATCCCTCCAAGAGGAGAGCCTTGTCCCCATTGACGAAGACGTCTCGGGAGCGGTCTTTCGCACCGGCAAACCCTGGTGTGGAAGTGTCCTGGAGGCGAGGCGGCTGGGAATGAAGGACACGTCGCAAGCCGAAGTTGGAACGGTCTGCATCCTTCCTCTTGTTAGCCGAAGTCGCGTGCTGGGCACATTCGGCGTGGTCAAATATCAGGGCGCTGCGTTCACCTCGGACGATATCGAATTTCTGTCGCAGATCGGAAATCAGGTTGCCATTGCCGTGGAGAATGCCCTTGCCTTTGGGCAGATTCGAGAGCTCAAAGACCAGCTCTCCAAAGAGAAGCTGTATTTGGAAGACGAAATCCGCACAGAAATGAATTTTGCACAGATCATCGGGAATAGTGCTGCTCTGCGCAAAGTGCTCAAGAACGTGGAAACTGTAGCGCCGACGGATTCGACAGTGCTGATTTACGGCGAGACAGGTACAGGAAAGGAATTGATCGCGCGAGCCATTCACGATTTGAGTCCGCGCAAGTCGAAGCCATTCGTCAAACTCAACTGCGCAGCCATTCCGACAGGTTTGCTGGAGAGCGAGCTCTTCGGACACGAGAAAGGCGCCTTCACGGGAGCGATCGCGCAACGCATTGGGCGTTTCGAAGTGGCCGACGGCGGCATGATTTTCCTGGACGAAATCGGGGAAGTTCCTCTTGAATTGCAGACCAAATTGCTCCGAGTACTGCAAGAGAGGGAGTTCGAGCGGCTGGGAAGCTCGCGCACGCTTCGGGCCGATGCGCGCTTGATTGCCGCGACGAATCGCGATTTGGAAGCGATGGTGAGCGAGCAGAAGTTCCGATCGGATCTCTTCTTTCGCTTGAATGTTTTTCCGGTTCACGTTCCGCCTTTGCGGGAACGCCAGGGGGATATTCCGCTACTGGTGCGCCACTTAACGCAGCAGTTTTCCACACGTATGAAAAAGGTCATCGAAACGATTCCGTCTGCGGCAGTGGACTCGCTGTGCCGATACCATTGGCCGGGGAACATACGAGAACTTCAGAATGTGATCGAGCGCGCCGTAATCATCTCGACGGGTCCGGCCCTAAGTATCGATGTGAGCGATCTTAAATTTCCCAAGGCCAGCCCTGCGCTAGAAGAAACGACCTCTCCGAAATCGCCGACAAACGGCCGACTTCATGAGGTTCTCGAGCAATCAGAACGTCAGCAGATCCTCAAAGCTCTGGAGCAGTGCAACTGGGTTGTGGCGGGCCTGAATGGGGCGGCGGCGCGTCTTGGAATGAAACGATCCACTCTCCAACAGAGAATTCGCAAACTCGGAATCGCACGCCGCTCTGTCTAACCGAGCCGCGCTGCACTTTGAATCCGTGCAATTCGGAAGCGTTTTCTTCTGCCCACACTTCTCTCGCGTGCCACAAAGCGGGCACACTGCCGCAAATGCGGCAGTGCCACGCTGGCACCGTGATCTAGGAGAACGCTCTCTCGGCTCGCCATCTCACATAAGTCAGTAAGTTCCGCGGCCTTCGAAACCCTCTGCGCTTTGGCCCTCGTGATGCATTTCTCCTGAGCGTGAGGCGTTTGGCATGAGTGGAATGCGAGGCCTGAACGGAGCATCGGATTCCCAATTGCAGTTCTCAGGGAAACGCTGCCGTTCTTCCACCCTGGGAATTGAGTCCTGGATACCCAGCAAGCTTTCTTTTCGTTACGAAGGTCGCGTTTGGACGCGCGACCTACTGATCGCTATTGGCATTGCCCTAGTCATCATGGATTTTCTTTATCAGCCGTTAAAGATTGAGGGCAACAGCATGGCTCCGCTGCTCTCCCATCAGGAACGGATCTTCGTCAATAAGTTTGTCTACCACTTCGAGCGGATCAGACGGGGTGATGTAGTTGTTTTCTGGTATCCCCTGGACCGCACGAAGTCTTTCATCAAACGCATTGTTGCCTTGCCCAACGAGACCGTCGAGATCCGGCACGGCATGGTGTACGTCAACGGGGATTCGCTTCCTGAACCTTACGTCCCATCGGAATACGAAGATCAGAGCGACTTTGGCCCGATGCGTGTGCCCAGCGACAGCTATTTTGTCATGGGCGATCACCGCAGCAGCTCAAACGATTCACGAATTTTCGGCCCGGTCGCCAGCCGGTTTATTTATGGACGAGCGTCGTTAGCGTACAGGCCCATGGACCATTTTGGTTCGGTTTCGGCAACGGGGACGACAGAAGCAAAAATGAAATGAACGCCAAGACCTCAGCGGCCTCGAGAAATTAACGGGAGCCAGTAAGGAAAGGCGGTGCGTGCATAGCCGGACGAAGTATTGCTTATCGGAAGGTTAGAAATGGGGGAATGGGCAAGATGAAAAAGTGGATGGCAGTTTTCCTCGGCGTGTGGTCAATCGCGCTGCTTATACCTGCTGGCCTGCGGGCACAGGCTGGAGCAACCGGAGCAATCACAGGCACGGTATTAGACCAGAGAGGCGGCGCAATTGCTGGGGCAACTATTGTGGTGACCAACGTGGCCACTGGCCAGAAGGAACGAGAAGTCGCAAGCACTGGCGCGGGAACGTTTAATGTTCCCAGCCTGCCGCCGGGCACTTACAGCGTCGAAGTCACGGCAACGGGGTTTTCGAGATTTCGTGTTGAAAAGGTTCTTGTTCAAGTGACGGAAACATCGAGTGTGATTGCGACTCTTGCTGTCGGCAACGTAACGGAAACCGTTACCGTACACGAGGTGGTCCTCCCCGTGGAACTCACCTCCGCAACCACCGGTGAGACGATTGGCGCCGAGACGGCCAGCACCCTTCCACTTTCCACGCGGAACTTTCTCACGCTATTGACTCTTTCCGCCGGCGCTAATACGGAACTCTTTGACTCCGCGGCGCTTGGCCGGGGACAGGTTACGATTAACGTCAACGGACAGCGTCCCACTAACAACAATTTCCAGTTGGAAGGCGTCAACGCGAACGACGTAAACCTTCCAGTCTTGGACAACGTGCCGTTGCCCAACCCCGATACTATCCAGGAATTCAAGACGCAAACGTCACTGTATGACGCTTCATCGGGCCGCAACGGCGGAGGCAACGTCCAAGTAAATCTGAAGAGTGGCACGGCTCATTATCACGGAGATGCTTACGAGTTCTTCCGCAACAACTTCCTGAATGCGAACGATTTCTTCTTTAACGCGGCAACGCCGCAGGTCCCTCGGCCGGTTCTGCGACAGAATCAGTACGGGGGCTCGTTCGGCGGACCTGTTCCAAAATCAAAGAACTTTTTTTTCTTTGTGAATTATCAAGGAACGCGAGAGGCGTCCGGAATTTCCGCTGGAACCGTGCTGAACTCGCAGATTCCGGTTCTGCCGACGAGTCGGGACGCGGCCACCTTGGCGGCGACGTTTCTCCCGGCGGGCTTCTCGGCTTCGCAGATTAACCCCGTCGCCCTGGCCTACTTAAACTTGCCAGCGTCGAAGTGCCCGCTATTCAATGACGGGAGGTTTTGCATCCCAACCGTGGCCGGCACTCCGGGCTTCAGTGGGCAAAGCGTCAACCTTGGGTCCGTTACGTCGTCCAGTGTGGGAGCATTCCAGGATGATCAGTACACGCTCACGGTCGACAAGCAACTAACGGAAAGGGATAAGCTGACCGCGCGGTGGTTTTTCTCCGACAACAACGCGTCGCAACCCTTCGGCACGGGCGCCAACAACGCAAACAGCCTCCCTTTTGCCAAAGCGCTGCCGGGCTCAAACCGCTTTCTAAAACTGGGCTGGACGCGAGTCTTCTCCGCCAACGTTGTGAATGATGCCCGTTTCGGATTTAGCCGGTTCTTTTTCGCTCAAGACCCGTCCGAGCCGATTACACTCGCGGACATTGGGGCCACGCGAGGCAACTCTGCGCAATTTCCCGCCGCCTTTCAAGTGATTATCAATGGCGGTGGCCCACTAGTCATCGGAACCGGCGTCAATGACAATCGCGGCGGGGCGTTTAATACATTTTACGGAGCAGATGACCTTTCTATCACGAAAGGAAAACACTTGCTCCGTTTTGGAATGGATGTCAGCCGATACCAACTCAATCGGTTCAATAATTTTGCGCAGCGGGGCAGCGTCACTTTCAGCAACACAGGGGCAGGAGACGCATCACCAGGCTTTCCGAATCCTCCGGCGCTGAGCGGTTTCCAGAACTTCCTGTTGGGTCGCGTGGATACAACACAGGCGGAGGCAGGCTTTTCGAGCTTTCACTTCCGGGCCTTGGATTTTTCCGCTTATATCCAGGACGACTGGAAAATTAAGCCGCGCTTCACGCTGAACCTTGGATTGCGTTGGGAAGGAATGAGCACAGCTCATGAGCTCAATAATTTTCTTTCAAACTTCCGCGGACTCGAAGATGGGCAGCCAGGGCCGATCAGCATCATTCACCCGCAGCAGGCCCAGAACGTCGGAACTCCCGGGGTTTCGAGCTGCACGCTGACGACTTGCTTCAGCTCGGGAAATTTCGCACCCCGGATCGGCTACGCCTGGGACATATTCGGTAATCAGAAGACGGTAATTCGCTCCGGATACGGCATCTACTATCAGCGCGTCTCGAACCAATCGCTTCTGCAGACCGCTGGCGGATTGCCTTTCTCTCAGGCCATCAGCGCGGCGCCATTCTCGGTGACGCCGCAGAATCCCTTTCCCAGCATCTTGCCCAACTCTGCCTTTCCTCTTTCTACGGATCAGGTAGTGCCCGCCCTGATTGGTTTTAACGGAACGACGGGCGCGCCTGTCTTCCAGAGCGCGGGCGGAGGACCGCTCTCTGGATTCTTCAACTTCCCCATTCGGAGTTTCCGCCCGCCCTACGCGCAGCAATGGAACTTCAACATTCAGCGCGATCTTGGGAAGGGCTGGTTGCTGGAAGTGGGATATGTCGGCACGCGCGGTTCGCACCTGCTGGGAACCGGCCGGCCCGCGAATCCTGGCCAGATCTGTACAATTGCCCAGCCCTGCATCATTCCGGCTTCCATCGGTGGCAACGTGAACGTGCCCACCGGCACTCCATTTGTCACCAAGAACCCAGACGGTACAATCGCCATCACTGCGAGTACTGCCGCAAATATTAACGCTCGAGTTCCGTCGCGATTCCTCGGACTGGCGAATTCGCGCGGGTTTTTCGCGTTCCAAGATGGAAGCTCGACGTACCACGGGCTCCAATCCACTCTGAGCCACCGCTTCAGCGGTGGCCTTTATTTCCAGGCCGCATACACGTATTCGAAGTCCATTGACAATGGCTCGGGATCGGTCTTCGGTGATGAGCTGAATGGCCTGACCCAATTTGGCAACCTACTGAACCCGAGTGGTCAGCGCGCGGTTTCGGATTTTGACCGGACGCACCGGTTCGTTGTTAGCTACAACTATGACTTACCGATTGCGAGGCTATTCCACGGCCACGGGCCGAGCAGGTTGGTGAACGGCTGGGCCGTCAACGGCGTGACCATATTCCAATCCGGGACACCCATCAACGTGTTCGATGGCTCGGTTCCTACCCTTCAGGATACTGATGGCGTCAATTTCACCAACTTTGCGACCCTTGCGCCGGGAGCTACACTTGGCTCCGCTATCACATCCGGCAGCACAACATCCCGTTTGGGAACTTTCATCAATCCGGTCGCGTTCCGGAATGGCGCCCTTCCGAATGGAACTATTCCTAACGCCGATCTCTGCGTGAACAATCAAAACGTCACGGTTGCGTGCTCTGATCCGACTAGCACCGGATTCGCCCCACTTGGAAACGTGGGGCGCAACGCCTTCCGCGGTCCCTTCCAACAGAACTGGGATCTGTCTATCACGAAGAACACAAAAATCACGGAGCTCACTTCGGTGGACTTTCGCGCCGAGTTCTTCAACGCCTTTAACCACCCGGTGTTCTCGGGTCCGCAATCCGGCGGCTTTGGATCGGCCACCGGCAATTTAGGGATCGTGAACATCGCCAACGGGGCAACCGCAGGCTCAATCCTGTCGACAGCCAATCGTCCGCGGATTATCCAGTTCGCCCTGAAGTTCAACTTCTAATGTCCCTTCGATTTGTAATTCTTTCTTGCTCCGGCTCCGACGCAGTGTTGGAGCCGGAAGTTAGTTAGAACGCGAAGCCGGCGCGCGGTTCGCACACCCAACCGCGGGCAGTATCGAATGGGCTCGGTGACTGTTGTTGTGTGCCGTAAAACGGGCACGCTACCGCAAATACGGCAGTGCCGCGCTGGCACCGTGATCTAAAGAACTCCCTTTCGATCACCATCCCACTACAAATCAATGCGTTCCGCGACTTAGGGAGCTTTCCGCGCTTTGGCCCCAATGATGCATTCTGTCTGAGCATGAGGCGTTTGGTATGGCTCGAATACAAACCGCGAATGAACCGTCAGGTTTCCGGCCCCAGTCTGCTGGGAGAGACGCAGGCCCTTTCTTCCAGATCGAAGCCTGGATGCCGAGTGACATCAAAGCCATCTCCCCGCTGGTGGACCGGTTGATGCGACTGATCGAGGGATCCCACTGCGTTTGCGGTGAGGAATCTTCCATTGAGTTCGCGCTTGTGGAGGCCCTAAACAATGCAGTCGTTCACGGCAACCGCATGGACCGCCAAAAGTTGGTTCAAGTTCTTTGCTGCTGTGAGTCCGGGAAGGGGATTTCCGTCGTCGTCAAGGATCAAGGACAAGGATTTGACCCGAACGCGGTGCCCGATCCCACGGCTGCCGAGAACATCGGCGCCGACCACGGGCGCGGCATCTGGGTGATGAAGTCCGTGATGGACGAAGTTTCTTTTGAACGCGGTGGTACCGAAGTCCGCATGCGGAAGAGCCCGAGACGCCAGCCAGGAACGGAGTGCGAGGCGCCAACGAAATAGTCTCCTCAGTTCGGCAAACAGAGGTGACCACGGCGACGCCCTTTGTCGGCAGGCGAACGAACCGATTCGTCAAACGAAAGAGATTGACGTGTTGAAGATCACGAGAACCGAAACGCCAGTCGAAGAGAAATGGATTCTGCAAGGCCGCTTAGTCGGGTTGTGGGTTAGCGAACTGAGAAAAACCTGGAAAAAGACCCATCGAACTGACAACAACCTGAAGTGCGTTGTCGATCTCAATGAAGTCACGTTCATCGATAAGAAGGGTGAGAGGCTCTTGCAAACGATGTCAAAGGAGGGCGCGCAATTCATCGCTACCGGTCTCTACATCAAGCACGTGCTTCAACAGAGGTGTGCAAGATGAAGCTGTCAAGGAGCCGAACCATGCCAACCAAACTCATGGGCAATATCCACAGAGAGGAAGCGGCGATTGCTGTCATCGACAGGCTTCCCGGCAAAGGAGACATGACGCTCGTCGCTGCCGCGAAGAACGGAAATAGAAAAGCCTTCGAGATCCTGGTCAAACGTCACCAGCAAAGGATTCTCTTCGTTGCGCGGCGCATGACCCGCAGACGAGAAGACGCCGAGGATGTCGTGCAGCAAAGTTTTCAGAAAGCTTTCATCCATCTGCGCAAATTTGAAGGGAGATCTGCCTTTTCCACCTGGTTGACGCGTATCGCTGTCACCGAAGCCCTCATGTTCCTGCGAAGACGCCGCAGGTTGCGCGAAGTGTTGATCGACGATCTGAACGGGAGTGAGGAAACCACAACCGTGCTGGAGGTCCCTGACTCAAGTCCGGATCCCGAAGCCATCTATTCACAGCGAGAGTGGGTGGAAATGCTGTCCTTGGCTATGAATGAGTTGCCGCATGGAATACGGAAGGCAATCCAGCTGCGCGAGCTCGACGAGCGATCATCGAAAGAGACCGCCCGAATCATGGGAATTTCCGTTGCCGCGTTGAAGGGCCGGATGTTTCATGGGCGAAAGATATTGCGCAAGAGGTTGAAGCACATTGTCGAACCAGTTTGGCGGTCCCCAAGGAAAACTTCGCGAAGGATCGGTACCAGGACACATGTCTCGCAAGATCAGGTGGCCTGCAATGCGTGTGGCTAAACCGGGAACGAAGGGAGGCCCATATGTTGACGTTTCTGTTTGTCACTGTATTGGCGACCTTAGCTTTTCTGTGTTTCACCGGCCCGGACGGTGTTTTAGGTCCGAGGCATCGTCACTGAGTTGAATCCGCGACGGCAGAATCAGGTTGGCAGATCGGTTTGTCGAGTAAGCTCGTTTTATCGAATTGGTTTTGTGGGTGTGAAGGAAATCCAGCATAGGGAAAGCAAGAAACATGATCCGGAAAATTGTAATTGCGGCGGTTCTTGCGGTCCTGGTGAACGACTCGCAATCGATGGCCCAGGAAGGGCGCTGGCAGGAAATTAGCGTCCAAGGAACTAGTTTCTTTACGAAGGATTCGAGCGGAAATGGGATCAACCAACACGCAACGGATACCGGGGGCTTTCTCCTGAGCTATCGGTATCACTTCAACAGCTGGCTAGCCGCTGACGCAAGCTACGGTTATGCCCGGAACACGCAACAGAATCTCACTTCCTCCGGCCCGTTCAGTGTGCAAGCCAATGTGCACCAGGCCACGGGTGCTCTCGTGGTGACGGCGCCACACCGCATTTTCAGACTCAATCCCTTCGTCCTCTCGGGTGTTGGTGCGCTCGTCTTCGATCCCACAGGTAACGCAGGGGGATTTGTTTCTGGTGCGCAAAGCCAGTCCCGAGCGGCGTTCGTGTATGGAGGCGGCGCCGACTACGAACTCACAAGGCACTTCATGCTTCGCGCCGAATACCGTGGTTTCGTGTACGAGCGCCCAGACTTTGCTCTGGCGACACTAAATTCCGGTGCGACCACCCACACCGCCCAACCCTCCGCCGGTATCGTCTTTCGCTTCTGAACCAACGATACCGTCATTGTGGCCACGGGCCCCGACTTACCCCGGTGGGGACCCGTGGCGCGGAGGTGTCAGGGGTGTACACGCTGAGATCGAAGGCAATTCAACTATGAAAGGACTCCGGTATGACCTTGAAAGGCAAGAAAGAAGAGACTTTGGAGCTTCACGCAACTCCCAATCACCCTCACGCAGACGATACTTCTGCGAACCGCGCACCAAATCACGACCGGATCAGGCGCCGCGCTTACGAAATTTATCTGGAGCGCGGCGGCCTGCCAGGGCGTGAGCTTGAGGATTGGCTCCAGGCTGAAAGCGAATTCGAAAGTGCGGCGCTCTTTATGCGAGCGGCGACAGGAGAAAAACACCGACCGTGACATTTCCAACCCGAGTAAGCGACGTTCTAGCAGCGGGCGGAGCCAGTCGAACGATCCTCCAGCCACCTCTGACACTGAGGAAGGCCACTTTGCCAACCGTCATCCTGATGGTAGCCCTCGGCATTTTTGCCTCAAGTTGCAATCGGGGCCGGGCAGCAACAGCGACGCTGACGCCGGAGGTCGAAGTGGCAATGGTAGAACAACGCGATGTCCCCGTGTACAGCGAATGGGTGGCGACGTTGGACGGATACGTGAACGCCCAGATCCGACCCCAAGTCTCGGGCTACATAATCAAGCAAAACTACACAGAAGGTTCGTTCGTTCGCAAAGGCCAAGAACTGTTCGAAATAGATCCGAGGCCCTTCACGGCAGCGCTCGACCGCGCAAAGGGCGATCTTGCGCAAGCGCAAGCACAACTTGGCAAAAGCACCCTTGATGTCGAGCGCGACACGCCGCTTGCAGAAGCCAAGGCCATCGCCAAGAGCCAATTAGATAACGAGATTCAGGCCAAGCTTGGGGCCCAGGCCACCGTCGAATCGGGCAGGGCAGCCGTGGAGCAAGCCGCACTCAACCTGGAGTGGACCAAAGTCACCTCGCTAGTAGATGGAATTGCGGGGATTGCGCAAGTCCAGATCGGCAACCTCGTTGGACCCAACTCTGTCTTGACTTCCGTTTCGCAAGTCGAACCCATCAAAGCTTATTTCCCGATCAGCGAACGGGAATACGTCCTCGTACAGAAGCAGAGCAATACCACTCCCAGTAAGCACACTATGCGTTTTTTTGGAAACTCGCTTGAACTGATCCTGACGGACGGCAGTATCTTCCCACAAACAGGCAGAATCCTGCTGGCCGACCGTCAGGTGGATCCGAATACGGGCACCATTCGCATCGTCGCTGCCTTTCCCAATCCCGGCAACGTTCTCCGTCCCGGCCAGTACGGACGTGTCCGTGTCGAGACCAGCATGAAAAAAAATGCTCTGCTGCTGCCTCAGAGCGCCGTTGCGCAGTCGCAGGGAGGCTATCAGGTGGCGGTTGTCGGCAGCGATCACAAAATCAGTATGCGCACCATAAAGCCCGGCCAGACGGTCGGGACGATGTGGGTGATTGACGATGGGCTGAAACCGGGCGAGCAAGTTGTAGTCGAAGGACTGCAAAATCTCAGAGAAGGAACTCTAGTGACTTCCAAGCCGGCGCGTCCTTCCGCAGGAGGAGACTGAGTTATGTCGAAGTTCTTCATCGACCGCCCGATCGTGGCGATGGTGATCGCCATCCTTATGGTGATTGTGGGCGGGGTCACCATCACAAGCCTGCCCGTGGCGCAGTTTCCTAACATCGTTCCGCCGGAGGTTAGATTGCAAGCCACGTTCGTGGGTGCGGACGCGAAGACCCTCGAGCAAGCCGTGGCCACGCCGATCGAGCAACAGGTCAACGGCGTGGACAACATGGACTACATGTATTCGTTAAACGCCACGGGCAATTCGCAGACGACTCTAAGCGCCAATTTTGATCTCAAAACGGACCCCAACATAGACCTGATTCTCCTGCAATCACGTGAGCAGCTGGCCGCCTCTCAGCTTCCCCCCGAAGTTAACAACTATGGGGTCACCATCAAAAAGTCAGCCTCCGCGCCGCTCATGCTGGTCTCCTTATTCTCACCGCACGGCACTCACGACGAGAAGTTCCTGGCCAACTACGCCACCATCAACCTCAATGATCCCGTCGCGCGCTTGTACGGTATCGGTCAAACGACGGTTTTTGGCGCGGGGGACTATGCCATGCGGTTGTGGGTAAAACCTGACCAATTGGCGAAGCTGAACATCACTGTCACTGAAATCGTCAACGCCATCCAGGCGCAGAACAAGGTCAATCCGGCGGGTCAACTTGGCGGTGAACCAGCCCCCGCGAATCAACAATTCACGTTTTCCGTTCTCGCGCAAGGCCGTCTGACCTCGCCGGAGCAATTTGAAAAAGTCGTCGTCCGTGAAGCTCCTGATGGCGGAATCGTCCGAGTGAAAGACGTCGCGCGGGTCGAACTGGGGGAGAAGGATTACAGCATTGTCAGCCGCTTGAATGGCAAGCCCGCTGCAATCATCGCGGTTTACCAACTGCCCGGCTCCAATGCAATCCAAACCGCCGCAGGTGTCCGGAAACTGATGGTCGAGATGAAACAACGCTTCCCGCAAGACATGGACTACGCCATATCGCTTGACCAGACGGCAGCAGTTACAGAAGGCATGAGTGAGATCATTGTCACCCTCGTGATCGCCATCGTGCTGGTGCTCCTCGTGGTCTACCTCTTCCTGCAAGACTGGCGCGCTACCTTAATCCCGATGCTAGCCGTGCCTGTCTCGCTGGTGGGCACGTTCATTCTCTTTCCGCTGTTCGGCTTCTCCATAAATACGCTTTCGATGTTCGGAATGGTGCTGGCCATTGGTCTGGTGGTGGACGATGCCATTGTCGTTGTCGAAGGCATACAACGCCACATTGAGGAGGGTCTGCCTCCCAAGGATGCGGCTCGAAAAGCAATGCAGGAGCTCTCCGGGCCGGTCATCGGTATCGCCCTGGTTCTCTCGGCGGTCTTCGTGCCGACAGTCTTCATCCCGGGCATCACCGGACGGCTCTACCAGCAATTTGCCTTGACCATTGCGATCTCCGTCGTTCTCTCGGCTTTCAACGCCCTCACGCTCAGCCCGGCGCTTGGCGCGCTACTCCTCCGGCCAAAGAAGGAAAGCCGCGGGCCACTCGCAAAATTCTTCGCGTGGTTCAATCGTATGTTCGGGAGTGGCACGGAAATCTATCTGCGGCTGTCCGGCGCGCTGATCCGGAAGAGCGTCTTGGCGCTGGTGGTGCTTGTGGCCTGCGGGCTTGCCGGACTTTTCTTTGGCAGCCTCCTGCCATCCAGCTTCCTGCCCGATGAAGACCAGGGTTATGTCTACATCAGCATGCAGCTTCCGAATGCAGCTTCCCAGGGGAGGACGGCAGCAGCATCGAGAGATGTTGAGAAAATCCTCAGCGCCACTCCTGCGGTTCAGTACGACACCAGCATCGTTGGTTTCAACCTGCTAAGCAATGTCCGGACCAGTTACAACGCTTTCTATTTCGTCACGCTGAAGCCCTGGAGCGACCGTACAACCAGGGCGGAACAGTATCAGGAAATCAAGGCGCGCTTGAACCAGCAGCTCAGTAAGCTTCCGCAAGGCACCGTTTTCAGCTTCTCGCCGCCGGCGATCCCTGGAGTTGGCACCTCCGGCGGATTTCAGTTCGTGCTGGAAGACCGCGCAGGACGGGACGTTCAGTTTCTGGCGACCAACTTAACCAAATTCCTAGCCGGCGCTCGCAAGCGTCCCGAAATTGGCACGATCAGCACCACGTTTCTACCCAGCGTGCCGCAACAATTCGTGCAAGTGGATCAGGAAAAGGTCCTGAAGCAAGGTGTGGCCATCAACGATGTTTACCAGACGATTCAGGCTTTCATGGGCGGGCTGTTTATCAACTACTTCAACGATTTCGGCCGTACCTGGCAGGTGTACGTGGAAGCGGAAGCTCCTTACCGTTCGGATCTGGCGAAGCTAGGGCAGTTCTATGTTCGCAATAACAGAGGGGACATGGTGCCCCTTACCGCGCTGACCACATTCGAGTCGCATGATGGCCCCGAGTTTACGATGCGCTACAACGAGTACAGGTCAGCACAGCTCAATGGCAGCGCCGCGCCTGGATATAGCTCAGACCAAGCTACGGCGGCCTTGGAAGATGTTTTCAAGCAGACGATGCCCGGCGAAATGGGCTTCGATTACATGGGCATGTCCTATCAAGAGCAAAAGGCACGGCAAGGGCTCCCGGCTTCGGTCATCTTCGGCTTCTCATTATTGTTCGTGTTCCTGATTCTGGCGGCACTGTACGAAAGTTGGTCATTACCTTTCAGCGTGTTGCTGAGCACGCCTGTCGCGGTATTCGGCGCCTTTGGAGTGTTGTGGCTGCGCCGAACCGTACTCAGCGTTTTCTATCCGGCTTACATGGTGCAAATCGAGAACGATGTCTACTCGCAAATCGGGTTGGTGATGCTAATTGGTCTGGCCGCAAAGAACGCGATTCTTATCGTTGAGTTCGCCAAAGAGGAATACGAAAAGGGAAAACCCCTCGTTGACGCTGCGCTCCAAGGGGCAAAACTTCGTCTGCGTCCTATTCTGATGACGTCCTTTGCGTTCATTCTCGGCTGCGTGCCGCTTTGGATAGCGTCCGGCGCGGGATCGGTGGCCCGTCAGAGTATGGGTACTACCGTAATCGGCGGCATGGCGGCTGCCACCGGCATTGCCATATTCATCATTCCAGCGCTGTTCGTTTTGGTTGAGCGTCTAGCGAAACGCCGCGGTGACACGCACGACCCTGTTCTTGCGCAACCCAGCCCATCGGAGGCGGACTGACGTGAGAAGGCTCGTCGCTGTTTCCCTGGTTATGGTCTTTACCTCTGGCTGCGCTGTCGGGCCGAACTATAAGAGTCCGAGCGTAAACGTTCCCGATAGATATCGTGGAACTATGCCGCAAGAGGCAGAACAGCCTGCGGCGGAATCGATCGGTGACCAAAAATGGTGGGAGCTGTTTCAGGACCAGCAGCTTCAAGACCTGATCCACACTGCTCTCCAGGAGAACTACGACGTTCGGATTGCAGCAACGCGAATCCTGGAAGCCCGGGCGCAGGTTGGCATCACGCGCGCCGACGGGTTGCCGACCATTAGTGCCGGAGCTCAGTCTTTCGATCAACGCACTGCGCGCCAAAAATTCTTCCCGGCATTCGAAACAAGCGCTCACCAGGTGGATCTTTCGCTGGCTTGGGAGCCCGATTTCTGGGGAAAGTATCGCCGCGCCAACGAGTCCGCGCGGGCAACCTTGCTAGCCTTTCAGTGGGCGCGCGAAGCAGTCATCAGCACATTGGTCAGCGACGTTGCTGCAGCTTACTTCCAACTTCGTGAACTCGACCTGCAGCTCGAAATCTCCCGGCGCACGCTAGCTTCGCGACAAGACTCGTTGCAACTCACGCGATTGTTAGCAAACGGTGGGGCCACATCCATGCTCGACGTCCGGCAGGCGGAGCAGTTGGTGTTCACCGCGGCTGAAACCATTCCCGATCTGGAGCGCCGCATTGAGCAGCAAGAAAACTTCATCAGCACACTTCTGGGAAACAATCCGGGTCCTGTCGCGCGCGGGGCGAAGTTGACCGAGCAACCGCATGCGCCGGAGGTTCCGGCAGGCCTTCCCTCCACCCTGCTGGAGCGGCGGCCGGACATTCGCCAGGCCGAAGCACAATTGATCGCGGCCAACGCGCAAATTGGAGTAGCGAAAGCAGCGTACTTCCCGCAAATCAGTTTGACCGCGAGCAGCGGATTTCAGAGTTCAGCGCTTACTAGCCTGTTCACGGGTCCGGCTGGATTGTGGAGTTTCGGAGGATCACTGGTACAGCCCATCTTCGCCGGGGGAAGAATTCGTTCCGGCGTGAGGTTCTCGGAAGCTCGACAACAGGAAACACTGCTTATCTACCAGCAAACCATCCAGCAGGCCTTTCGTGGGGTTTCGGACGCGTTGGTCGAATACCGTAGAGACAGGGAATTCCGAGAGCAGCAGGAGCAACTCGCGTTGTCAGCTGAGGACGCGGCCCGGCTTTCCGAGACGCGCTATCGAGGCGGCGCCACCAGCTACTTGGAGGTGCTAACAAACGAGACCAATTATTTTGATGCGGAGTTGGGACTCGCTCGGGCTCAGTTGAACGAGCTCTTAGGCCTGGTCAGCATTTACCGAAATCTCGGTGGAGGCTGGCAAGAACAATGAGTACCGCCAACCAAAAGCCGACGGCCTGGGCCCATTCGGATTGCCGTACAGATCCCGACGGACTCGTTGACGTCAATTCAACACCAACGTTCTTTTTGAAATCGCCCGATCGCTCTCTCAAAGATCGGGTCCACGTCAGAGTTGAGAGTCCGCTTAAGGAAAAATCATCATGGCGACAGAAAGAATCCGTGTTGGCGTCATTGGAGCAAATGTGCGCAACGGCTGGGGGCGCGATGCCCACATTCCTGCCTTGAGCGCGAAGAGAGAGAGTCACGCTTCGAAGATACTTCGACGCGGCGAAAAAGGCCGGCGCCACCACGGAAGTACTGGAAAGCAACGACCCGATATCCGCGATCGTCGACTTTGAGCGTCAGAAACGCATCACGCAGATTTTCATCGGGCACAGCGCCCACAACAGCTGGCGGGATCGCTTCTTCGGTGATCCGGTGCTCCGCCTCATTCGCGCGGCTGAAGGTATCGACGTCCGAGTCTTCCCTCACTAGCTCCGCTATGCCTGCGCCTGTGGACACTCCACGCGGTAGCCTAAAGGTCTATCTGGGTTATGCCGCCGGTGTCGGAAAGACTTTCCAGATGCTTGCGGATGGCCACGCTGCCGCACAACGGGGAGTTGACGTCGTCGCTGCCTACTTTCAACCTCACGCTCGCCCCGACACGATCAGACAGGCCGAGGGGCTCGAGATAGTGCCGCATCGCAAGATCGAATATCGCGGCAAAACATTTGAGGAGATGGACACGGAGGCCGTGTTGCGGCGCAGGCCAAACATCGCGTTGGTCGATGAATTGGCGCATACCAACATCCCTGGCTCGGCTCGCACCAAGCGATGGGAAGACGTTCAAGTTCTGCTGGACGCTGGTATCGAAGTGTGGACCACGATGAATGTCCAGCACATCGAAAGCCTCAATGACCAAATATGGCAGATTACCGGCATCCAGGTACGCGAAACGGTGCCGGACGGGATCGTCCGGCAAGCGGCGGAAATTGTAGCAGTCGATGTCACACCCGATGCGTTGCTCAACCGCCTAAAGCGGGGAGCGGTCTACAAGCCAGAAATGGTAGAGAAAGCACTCACCGGATTTTTTAAAGGCTCCAATTTAGGCGCGCTCCGCGAATTGACGCTTCGCCAGGCGGCTCATGAAGTCGATCTCAGGCAGTCCGCGTATGATGAGACGCGTGGATTTCAGGTACCGCGGATTTCCGAGGCGCGTCCCGGCGGAGCAACCGATGACCAGCCGAAGGAGCGCGTTCTCATCCATATCACGGCCGATCCTTCGACCGCCATGCTCATCCGTCGAGGACGCCGCGTAGCCGACTACCTCCACGCCGATTGCACCGCGCTCTTCGTGCACCAGACTCCCGAACTGTCGCAACTACCAGCCGAGGAACGGCAGGCGGTAGAAAAGCACCTCCGCTTCGCGCGGAGTCTCCAGATTGAAACGCGGATCCTTGGCGGTGGCGATATCGCCAAGACGGTGGTGGAATTCGCTCGCGACAATCAAGTCACGCAAATCTTTGTAGCGCACGTACAAGTCGGTCTTCTGGAACGGCTACGTGGCAAGAATTTTACCGAGGACATCGTTCGCTTAGCACAAGACCTTCAAGTCACAGTCGTCGCCGACCGCAGTCGGAGCTGAGTTGACAGTACCGAGATATACGCTTGATGCCCCGTCGTTTGTATAGAGTGGATGCCACCTCAATGCGACGTGCATCTGTCCGGCTGTAGTACGCGGATCCTGCTCTGGGGCATGGCGCGTCCGCTGAAGCGCATGCGGTCACATTGACAGCAATCACAACAGCCTGCCGGCTTCGGTATTTCCGGCAGCTGAGCAAGTGAGCTTGCGCGATGGGCGTCCTTGGACGTGCGAGCAGAAGTGAACTGTGCCGGCTGATCCGGGGGTTCGGGCCAAGCTCCAAGAATCCGAGATCCAGTGAATGGGCCGTTGCGATCCATTGAGATTTAGCTAATGTGAGCGCGAACTGTGACAATAGAAATGCTGGTAAGAAGGGGGTGGAGCAATGCCGGAGTCCATTGACTGGCCGGGGATGCATGCGCCGCCGCGGCGCCGCCGCTTTTTTCTCCTGGTTCTCGGGGCCCTTGCCGCTATCGTTCTCGGCGGTCGGGCCGCGTTGTCGTATTACGTGGACGTGCTCTGGTTCGAGTCGCTCGGCTACCGCGACGTGTTCTGGAAAACGCTAGGGCTTCAATGGGGAATTTTCGCGGCTTTTGCAGCGGCCACATTTCTCATTCTGTACGGATCGTTTCTGGCTCTGAAGCGAGCGCATCTGCCCGATCTGCCGAGCGCTCATACGATTTTCGTCGGCGGACAGCCGCTGAGGCTGCCAGTCGAACCCGTCTTGCGCCTCATCGCACTTGGCCTTTCGCTCGTCATTGCCGTTGCTACCGGCGCCGGCATGATGCTGGAGTGGCCGACGATCGCGCTCTTCTGGTCCGCACCGCGCGCCGCAGGTGGCTTCGTGGACCCGATTTTTGGCAAGCCGCTGAGCTTCTTTCTCTTCACCCTGCCTGCCTACCAACTCCTCGTTGGCTGGCTACTTACCCTGGTTGTCATGACCTGTGCACTCGCTGTTTTTTTTATTCTCATTACGGGCGGAACTCGTGCGTTTGCCGGGCGTAGCAGGACCTACGTCACACCGCCTTGGCGTGGGCTCTCCATTACGTTTGCGGTCGTGTTACTGGTCCTTGCGATCCGTGTGTACCTCGGTCGATTCGAGCGATTGTTCGATAGTCATACGATTTTCGCGGGTGTGACCTACTCTGACGCGCACGTCATGCTTCCAGGAATGCTCGTTGTCTGCGCGGCGCTCGTTCTCGGCGCGGTGATCGCGACGGCGAACGCCGTGAGGGTGCCACGCGGGCGCTGGATTGCGGCGGCGATTCTCCCCGCTGCGCTGTGTTATGTCTCCATTCAACTAGTTGGCTGGTACGTCAGCAGCTTTATCGTGAAACCGAACGAGCTGGTTCGCGAGCAGCCTTACATTGCCCACAATATCGCACTCACGCGGCAGGCCTACGGATTGGACCGAGTTTCGCAACGCGAGTTCCCCGCTGAGACAGACGTCGCGGCGGCGGACCCGGCGAATAATCAGGCTACGCTTCAGAACATCCGGCTGTGGGACTGGCGCGCTCTCCAGGACACGCTGCGTCAGATTCAGGAAATCCGCACCTACTACGACTTTCCCGACATCGACATCGATCGCTATGAAATCGACGGCACGACTCGCCAAGTGATGCTCGCCACGCGCGAGTTGAACGTCGACAAGCTCCCGGAGAGCAGCCGCAACTGGATTAACGAGAAGCTGATCTACACCCACGGTTACGGCATCACGATGAATCCAGTCAATGGGTTCACGCCGGAAGGACTGCCCACGCTGCTTCTGAGCAACATGCCCGTCCAGAGCACAGTGCGTGGTCTAACCGTGACGCGCCCGGAGGTCTATTTCGGCGAGCTGACCAACACCGACGTCTACGTGAAGACGCGGCAGAAGGAATTCAACTACCCGCAAGGCCAGACGAACAGCCTAACGTCTTACGAGGGCAACGGTGGTATCGTGCTCGGCGGTGTTTTGCGCCGCATCATCATCGCGCTCGAGCGCGGCGATCTCGCAAAGCTGCCGTTCAGCGATGACGTGAACAAGGATAGCCAGCTGTTGATGCGGCGCAACGTGCGAGATCGAGTATCGGCACTAGCGCCGTTCCTCACCTACGATCCGGATCCTTATATCGTGCTCGGCGACGACGGCCGGCTGTCGTGGGTCATGGATGCGTTCACGGTTTCCGACAGCTATCCGTACGCGAGCCATTACCGTCTCGACCGCGATCTCATGAATTACATGCGGAACAGCGTTAAGGTCGTGATCGATGCCTACAGCGGTGTGACAACGTTTTACGTGTTTGACGCGGAGGACCCGATCATCGCGACGTACCTCCGCATCTTTCCGAGTTTGTTCAAGGATGCTGCCATGATGCCGCCCGGGCTGCGTAAGCACATGCGCTACCCCGAGTTGTTGCTCAAACTGCAAGCCGAAGTGTACGGGCTCTATCACATGACGGACCCCGGAGCGTTCTACAACCGTGAAGATCTCTGGACAGTCGCCACCGAAGTCGGTTTGAGCGAAGGGGGGCAGCAGCAGACACAGGCAATGCAGCCGAACTTCGTGCTGATGAAACTGCCGGGCGAAACCGGCGTGGAGTTCGTGGAGATTCTGCCATTCACGCCGGCCAACCGGAATAATCTGATTGGCTGGATTGCCGGGCGCAGCGACGGCGCACAATACGGTACGTCGGTGGTCTACAACTTCCCCAAAACGAAACTTGTCGACGGACCACTGCAAATCGAGGCGCGCATTGATCAAAACGCGCAGCTCTCCGGCCAATTGACGCTATGGAATCAACAAGGCTCGCACGTGCGGCGCGGGGCCCTGCTGGTGATTCCGACTGGGCGCGCGCTGTTGTATGCGGAGCCGATTTACCTGCAGGCCGAGCGGAGTCCGATGCCGGAGTTGCGTCTGGTCGTGCTCGCCCTGCAAGACCGGCTTGCGTACGGACCAACCTTCGAGTCGGCGATGGCTTCCCTCTTTGGCGGGGCGGCCTCGTCGCTGAGCGCCGCTCCAGTCTCTGCGGAACTGGCGCGAAACGCAGCGCCATCCGCCGGATCGCCCCGACCCGCGGCCGACCTTAACGCCCTCATCGCGGAAGCCGCCAAAGACCTCGCCGACTATCAGCGCCTGACAGCGGAAGGCAAGCTCGGCGAGGCGGGACAGAAGCTTGAAGAGCTGAAGCGCGCACTCGACAAGCTGAACACCCGCCAAAGATAGTCCCGCTGCGGTGTTGCATTCTTGGCTCCCGAAGGACTTCAACAATGACGAAAAGATTTCCCGAGCGTTCGGTTGCGAGCCGAATGGTTGGAGACACAACGAACAATCATCGCCTCACGGGAAAGCTGTGAAGCTATTCGAAAATCGATGCGAGGCAAGGAGCGACGAGGCGGCGATACGCTACGTCTATATCCTTCGGCGGGACGGGATTCTTGGAGTTTAGCCACCACGTCATCACAGAGATGAATGTCGATACGAGAAAGTGGGCTAAGAGTTCGGGTGAAACCGGGCAGTTGCCGCGCTTCCGTCCTTGCAGTTCCAGTTTCAGTTCCCGACAGACAATTCCGGCCAAAATGGAATGAATACGTCGGCGCACCACGGCCT
>Ga0210404_10000398_pt1 | contig 23700 bp, 19 predicted proteins | sample IncBWH28MmetaG_FD_155455 | JGI IMG/M metagenome (GOLD analysis project Ga0210404, IMG submission 155455) | Forest soil microbial communities from Barre Woods Harvard Forest LTER site, Petersham, Massachusetts, United States - Inc-BW-H-28-M | ecosystem: Environmental > Terrestrial > Soil >... | reverse complement strand
TTGCATGATGTGTGTAAGCAATTGCGGTTCTTCGTATAGGTTCTTCCACGGTGTTTCGCAGCCGTCGTACGGATAGTGCTCAAACGACATGAATGCAAAGTCTGCCAGCCGACCGTGAGCCCTCAGATAGTCCAGAAAGCGGCCGAACCAGGAGGTTTTTCCCTGTGCATCAGGCCACGCCTTGATGTCCTCCGTGACTCCCTCGAACGCTGGCCCGCCGAGCTTGAAATTGGGATCAACCCGATGCAGCGCCGTTGCCCACTGCAGATATAGCGCTCCATAATCCTCCGGTTGCATATATTGGCCGTCGGCTTCCTCTCCCATTTCAATATATGAAATCGGATAGCCCCGCTTCTTCAGATATGCCATCTGCGCCGCTGAATCATTCGGCGTCGCGTACAGCATCGCCACCGGAACGATGGCGGGCAATCCGCGGGTGATTCCGCTGGTGAAGAACAAGTCGAAGCCAGGCTGATCGCCGGATTCCATGCGGTCAGGCGCCACGTAAAGATCGGAAGTCTCGTGCCACGGATCCACCGAGGAGCAATAGGTCAGTGACTGCTTCTGATCGGGAGAGTGCTGGAGCAGATCTTTGAACTCGCCCTTGTCATCAGTCGCGCCAACGTAGACCTCCTTGATGGCATATCCGACGCAGTTGCGGCGGTCGTTGCCGCCATGTGAGTCGCAGGTTCCGGACGATTGTGTCATCACGATACGCACAAACTTCGTGCTGACCAGGGACGATGCAAGCTTGAGAGTCACGGTCCCGCCGTGGCCGTTGGTGACGGCTCCGGCCGCGAATCTCTTCCATTCACCGTTCACTGGTTCATCCATCGCGTCACCGTCACCGGTCCAGTACTGTACCTCGTAGGCCACCCCATAGGGATCGGCCCATGCGATGCCGACTGCATTCACCTCTTGTTTTTTCCCGAGATCGACTACGATCCATTGCGGATGCGCCGCATCGTCCTCACCCGTGAAAGGCCTGGTGAGGTAAGGATTGCTCTTCCAATACGTGTTGAGGTCGCCGTCGTCGAGGCGCGAGAATCCATCGAATTCAGTACCACCGTTCCTCGTGAATCCCCGATGCTGCAGAGAATATCCGTAAGAGTGCTGGATCATCTCCGTGGGCGTGGAATCGCCCGTGAAATAGCCCTTGCCCGAGGGATCGCTCCACGTTCCCTTGGGATTCCAGTGCCATGCCTGCACGAACAGATCGGTGTTTTGACGATAGCTTACGACGCCCCAACCCGCGGACAATACCTGCTCGAGTTGGTCTGGCCTGAAGAATGTGTCGGTAGCGTTGCTGGGTACGCGGTCCACCGTTGTTCCTAACGCATACAACGGGCTGAACGTGTTTACGACGTGGGTGGTATCGACTCGCACCGTCTGCGCCGCGCCCGTCTGGTTCAACATGGCGGCGATGATCGCCGGAAATATGATCGTCAGTAAGAAGCCGAACTTTTTCATTGGCAACCTTGTACAGAAACGTTTTAATAGAGCGTTGAAACAAGCGGGATGCTACGCTGTTTGTCTTTTCAGATCAAGACTGATCCGGGATTTCTCAAGGAGTGAAAGTTCATGGTGCTGAAAGTATTCAATGACAAGGTCTCCCTCGGCAAGGCGGCGGCGGAACAAGCCGCAGCCGCGATTCGCTGCGCCATACAGGATCATGGCCACGCGCGGGTGATTGCCGCCACCGCGGCTTCTCAGTTTGAGTTCCTGAACGCGCTGACCAAAGCGCCGGACATCGACTGGCACCAAGTGGAGTTGTTTCATCTCGACGAATACATCGGTCTGCCAATAACGCATCCAGGAAGCTTCCGCAAGATGCTCCTGGAACAGGTGATTCAGAAAACGGGAATCACTCGCTATCACTTGCTTGACGGCGATGCCCATGTCCCCGACGTCGTCCGCTTGGCCAGCGCGGCTTTGGCCTCGGCTCCGGTTGATATCGCATTTGTCGGCATCGGTGAGAACGGTCATCTCGCTTTCAACGATCCTCCCGCGGATTTCCAAACCGAAAAACCCTACCTAATCGTGAAACTCGATGAAGCTTGCCGGCTCCAGCAGGTTGGGGAAGCGTGGTTTGCGGATATCTCACAGGTGCCAACACAGGCCATCTCGATGTCAATCCGCCAGATTCTGAAGGCCAAAGAAATTCTCGCGGTGGTGCCCGACACCCGGAAGGCACAGGCGGTGAGAGCCTGCTTCGAAGGAGAGATCAGCCCCATGGCTCCGGCCTCGATTCTACGCACCCACCCGAATGCGACCATCTATCTCGACAAGAATTCGGGCGCGCTGCTGAGCACCGCTTTGCAAACCATTGCCTGAGACGCGCCCATTCCTGAGCCGGCAAAATCGATGCTGTCAGCGGGCGGAAAACCTTCCGCGGGACTTCGTCCCATCTCCGGCTTGCGCTGGTGGATCGGCGGAATTCTCTTCGCTTCCACCATCATCAACTACATGGACCGGCAGACCCTTTCGCTGCTAGCTCCTTACCTGAAACTGGACTACCACTGGAGCAACAGCGACTACGCCAACCTCGTAATCGCATTCCGGGTTGCCTACTTGGTGGGGCAGACGCTCTTCGGATGGCTGATGGACCGCATTGGCACCCGGCGCGGTTTAACACTCACGGTCGCCTGGTATTCGATCGTTTCCGTATTGACGTCGCTGGCGAATGGCTTCACCAGCTTTGCTGCATTCCGTTTCCTGTTGGGCGCGGGCGAATCCGCTAACTGGCCCGCTGCGACCAAAGCGGTCTCGGAGTGGTTTCCTAAACGTGAACGTGCGTTGGCGACCGCCCTCTTTGACAGCGGCTCCTCCATCGGTGGCGCCATCGCTCCTTTCCTCGTTCTCTGGGTCTACTTCCGGTGGGGCTGGCGTCCCGCCTTCGCAATTCCCGGAATGCTGGGATTCCTCTGGCTAATCGCCTGGCGCTGGTTTTATTATCCGCCGGAGTCGCATCCTCGGATCAGCGCAGAGGAGCTCCAACTCATCGTCTCGGACAAGCTGGAATCCGAATCACATCAGGAGAACACAGCCCGACCAAGTTGGCATGACCTTCTCAGGCTGCCGCAAACCTGGGGAACCATCATTGCCAAAACCTTCACCGATCCCGTCTGGTTCTTTGTTACCGACTGGTTTCCGATTTACCTGGTGGCAAAGGGTATCGAACTGAAGAGTGGGCTCATTGCCATTTGGATCCCGTTCATCGCGGCCGATCTCGGAAACTTTTTCGGTGGCGGAGCGTCTGGCTATCTGATCAAGCGGGGATGGTCTCTGGGCGCTGCTCGAAAGGCTGTGATTATTTTCGGTGGGATAGGAGTCACCATGCTCATTCCTACAATTTTCACAGCGAATCTTTATCTGATGGCGTTTCTCTTCGGTCTCGCCACTTTCTCGTACTCTGCATTTTCGACCATGGCCAACGTCTTGCCCTCGGACCTTTACCGCAGCGACTCGGTAGCGTCGGTCAGTGGTTTGAGCGGAACTGGGGCCGGATTAGGCACCATTGTTGCCTTCAAGCTCATCGGCTACTTCTCTGATTCCCGCCGCGCGCTGGCCGGCCATTCCTTCGATCCCATAGTCATTGTGGCGGGCCTGGTTCCATTTGTCGGGATGGTTCTGGTTTTAGTGCTGGTACGCAACACACTGGCCACCGATGCGGGGTTGGTGCGCAGAATCTGATGTTTCGATACACTCGGTGAGTTCCAGGAGACATCGTCATCGTGAAGATCACTGACGCCAAAGTATCGGTTTGCTGCCCAGGAAGAAACTTCGTCACGCTCAAGGTCTCGACGGATGAAGGAATCTATGGGCTCGGGGACGCCACGCTGAATGGTCGCGAGCTCGCAGTTGTCTCTTACCTGAAAGACCACGTGATCCCCTGCATTCTTGGACGCGATCCCTTTCAGACCGAGGACATGTGGCAGTACCTGTATCGCGGCGCCTACTGGCGTCGAGGGCCCGTGACCATGGCCGCTATCGGCGCCATCGACATGGCATTGTGGGACATCAAAGGTAAAGCCCTGAACACGCCCGTTTACAACTTGCTTGGGGGCAAGAGCAGGACCGGCGTGCTGGTCTACGGCCATGCCAACGGCGTCGACGTTCCCGCAACCTGCGATGAAGTTGGCCGGTACATCGACATGGGATATCGCGCGATTCGGGCGCAAACTGGAATACCCGGCCTCCCCTCGACGTACGGCGTTGCCAAAGACAAATTGTTCTACGAGCCCGCTGAAAAAGGCTTACCGCCCGAGAATGTCTGGTCAACCGAGAAATATCTTCTCCACGCCCCGAAACTGTTTGAGGCACTCCGCGCCAAGTTTGGCGACGATATCCACTTGCTGCACGATGTGCATCACCGGCTGACGCCGATTGAGGCCGCCCGGCTCGGCAAGAGCCTGGAACCGTATCACCTTTTCTGGCTGGAAGATGCCGTAACCGCGGAACTGCAGGAGGGATTCCGCATCATCCGCCAGCATACGACCACTCCATTAGCCGTCGGCGAGGTCTTTAACACCGTCTGGGACGCGCACCTCCTAATCACGGAGCAGTTAATCGACTACATTCGTATGACGGTAGTTCACAGCGGAGGACTCACGCCGCTGAAAAAAATCGCAGCTCTAGCCGAGGTCTACCACGTGCTGACCGGTTGCCACGGCGCCACGGACCTCTCGCCGGTGTCGATGGCAGCCGCCCTCCACTTCGACATTTCGATCAACAACTTCGGAATCCAGGAATACATGCGGCACACCGCGGATACCGATGCAGTATTCCCGCACGGCTACTCCTTTAACGACGGCTTCCTGCATCCCGGTGATGGTCCCGGTTTCGGTGTGGATTATGACGAGAAGCTGGCGGAAAAGTTTCCTTACGAGCGCGCGTACTTGCCGGTGAACCGGAAGCTGGATGGAACCATGTTCAATTGGTAGGCAAACGGACTCGGGTATAGCGAGGAACCATGGGCTACAGTCGCCTGGAACTGAACGGCAGAGTTGCAGTTGTAATCGGCGGAAGCTCGGGAATAGGCCGAACCATTGCGCTCGGGCTGGCCCAAGCAGGCGCCGACGTGGTGCCGACTGCTCGCCGCCTTGAGCAAGTGGAAGCGGTGGCAACTGAAATCGAAGCGCTCGGGCGCCGTTCTCTGCGCGTTGCGTCAGACGTGACTGATCGCAATTCCCTGGAAACGTTGTCGCGCGCTGCTGTCGAAGCATTCGGGAAGGTGGACATCCTGGTGAACTCAGCGGGATATAACCAGCGCGCCCCAACCCTGGACTTTCCCGAAGCAGATTGGAACCGCCTTCTCGAAACCAATTTGAACGGTACCTTGCGCGCCTGTCAGGTGTTTGGACGCCACATGATCGAGCGTCGCTATGGACGAATCATCAATATCGCTTCCATGGGATCCTTTCTGGCGTTGTTTGAAGTGGCCGCATATTGCGCCAGCAAAGCAGGCGTGACCTCGCTGACGAAATCGCTCGCCGTCGAATGGGCCCGCCACGGAATTTGCGTAAACGCGATTGCGCCGGGATACTTTCGGACGGCATTGACGGAAAAGCTATTGAGCGGAACACCCCGCGGAGAAGAAATCCTACTGCGGACACCCATGAAACGCTATGGAGAGTTAGAGGAACTGGTCGGTGCTGCCATCTTCCTTGCTTCCGACGCCGCCAGCTTTGTCACCGGCTCAACCCTGGCGGTGGACGGCGGATTCCTGGCCAGCGGAGTAAATCAGTAGCCAAACTCTCAGCACTCTAATGCAGGCTGGCCTTTTCCAGGGCCGACTCGCGGGCCGCACGAACCGCCTGCACCAGCTCGCGAGCCGCTTCCGTGATCCTTGCTAAATTTCCGGCGCGCAGGGCAGCCGCGTTCACCAGATCCCCACCTACTCCCAGGGCAAACGCCCCAGCGGCAATGTAGTCCGCGGCGTTTGATGCGTTCACTCCACCCGTTGGAATCAGGGCGGCATTTGGAAAGGGACCTTTCAAGGACTGCAAATACTTGGGACCTCCCACATTTCCGCAAGGAAAAATCTTGACCAACTTCGCGCCATTGTCCTGTGCATGCATCAGCTCGCTTGGGGTCAACGCGCCGGGAATTGCCAGCTTGGCGCTAGCCTGCGCCACCGCCAGCACGTGGATTGATAGTCCCGGGCTCACAAGAAACTCGGCGCCGGCGCGAATACATTGCTCGGCCTGCTCGCCCGTCGTAACCGTTCCCGCGCCGATCAGCGCCGTGTTTCCATGTTCCCGTACAACGTGGCGGATCACCGAGGTCGCGTTGGGAACCGTCATGGTTATCTCGAGGATCGGTATGCCCCCAGCGCAGATAGCTTCCACAGCCCGGGTTGCGTCTTCCACCGTCGCGGCCCGCACTACGGGCACGATGCCGATCTCGCCGATCCTGCGAATCACATCCTCGATGGTCATATGGTTGTCTCGTACATCGCCCGTTCCGATCTTTGTACCCAGCGCGTTCCTCTTGAGCAGAATGTTCAGCGTGCGATGCGTGACGTTTGGGCGTTCATCGCCTGCAACACCTCTTCAAGCGTTGCCATGGTCGTATCACCAGGCGTGGTCATTGCGAGCGCGCCATGCGCTGCGCCACAGTCGACGGCCCACTGCGGCTCCTTTCCCGTTAGAAATCCATAAATCAGTCCGGACGCAAAGGAGTCGCCTCCCCCGACGCGATCGTAAATCTCCAGATTCTCGCGAACCCGCGCCTGGTAGAAGGTGCCGTCGTAGCGGCACATCGCTCCCCAGTCGTTCACAGTCGCCGTCTTGGCATTGCGCAGAGTCGTGGCGATGACAGCGAGCTTGGGAAAATCTTGCACCACTCTTTCGATCATCTTTTTGAAACTGGTCGGATCAAGGTTGGAGTGTTGTTCGTCGAGACCAGTCACCTCATAGCCCAGCGCGGCCGTGAAGTCTTCTTCATTTCCGAGCATCACATCCACCAGCGGCGCAAGACGCCGGTTCGTCTCTTGAGCTTTGGATTTCCCCCCAATCGATTTCCACAGCGACGGACGGTAATTCAGGTCGTAGGAAACGACAGCGCCGGCGCCCTTCGCTGCTTCCATGGCTTCCTGGGCGACGAGTGGTGCGCTCTCCGAGAGTGCACAAAAGATTCCGCCGGTGTGAAACCAGCGTGCTCCGTCCTTGCGGAAAATCTGGTCCCAATCGATTTCGCCGGGTTTCAGTTGCGAGATCGCAGTGTGACCGCGGTCTGAACATCCCAGTGGGGCGCGCAGGCCGAAGCCTCGTTCGGTAAAATTCAATCCGTTGCGGACGGTCCGGCCCACGCCGTCGAACGGCACCCAGCGCACATATTTCTGGCTGACGCCTCCCTGGAGCATCAGGTCTTCGACAAGGCGTCCAACGGGGTTGTCCGCGAGGGCCGTTACTATCGCCGTGTCCATTCCAAAGCACCGCCTTAAGCCGCGGGCGACGTTGTACTCACCTCCTCCCTCCCACACGCGAAAATGACGCGTCGTCGAGATGCGCTCGTCGCCCGGGTCGAGTCGCAGCATGACTTCACCGAGGCTGACCAAGTCCCACATGCAGCTGGCCTTCGATTTGATGTTCAGTTTTGCCATGGTCTTAAAAACGATTTCACGAACTCGCGCGCCCCACGGGCGATCTGACCTCAGGCTGATCAGACATCCGTTTAGAACTCTGAAGCGGCACTGGGCCAGCGTGAGCGGGCATGACTTTGAGCTGTCGCGACGGATCCACCACCAGCCAGCTCACCGCACCCACCAGGCATAGCGCGGCCGCCACTAGAAATGAAGTTGTCCAACCGAATCGGGCTGCGATCCAGGGAGTGAGGGAAGCCGTTAGAGCCGCTCCAATCTGGTTTCCCATATTCATGAAGCCTGATACAGAACCCGATGACGCGCCGGCAATGTCGACCGTCACGGACCAGAAAGAACTCTGCGACAAGTACAGCGCACCAGCTCCGCCTGCGAGCACCACGCTGGCCACTCGCGCGCTTTGAACCTGCGACCCGAAGGCGATGAATATCCCTGCCACGGCGATGGCGACTGCCGCTAGACCGCAGCGTCCAACGCGCAGCCCCCGCCATTTCGTGAGCCGGTCGTTGATAGCGCCTCCTAAGAGGCAGCACACCAGCATCGCCAGAAAGGGCAGCATGGTGTAGAACGCACTCGCCTTCAAATCCAGGCCTCGTACTTTGGCAAGATAACGATAGAACCAGCTAAAGAAGATCCATGCCACGTAGCCGTAGCAGAAATAACTAACGGTGACGGCCCAAACTTCTTTGCTCTGCACGACGCGCGCCCAAGAAACGAGCGCTTTCGGAGCATTCTCTGGCTCGGCTTGCGTCAACCCAGAGCGAATCAGCGTCAACTCTGACGCCGAAACGCCAGCATGCTCGGCGGGCGTGTCGCGAGCACTGATGAACCACACCGCCCCCGCGGCGAATCCGATGATCGAACATACCCAGAACGACGATCGCCAACCGTAATGAACCATGATGTAAGTAACGATCAAGGGCGTAAGACCGGCGCCAGCTCCCACACCAGCAAAGATCCACCCATTCGCGATGCCGCGCTCCGAAGTCGGAATCCAGCGCGCAATAAATTGATTGGCCGAGGGATAAATCACCGCTTCGCCCGCGCCCAGAAGGAAGCGGACCGCGACGAAAACAAAGAGAGCGCCTGCAATCTTCGCAGGGACCATCGCAGTCAAGGCGGTGAATATCCCCCACCACATGACGCCACCAGCCAATACACGGCGCGGCCCGAAAAGGTCAGCCAACCTTCCGCCGACAGTTTGGAAGAGCGCGTACCCGACCAGCATGGCGCTGAACACTCTTCCCAGCTGCACATCGCTGAGATGATAGGCCTCGGCGATGGATCCGCCGGCAATGGAAATGTTTACCCGGTCGAGATAGGAGACAGCGCTGAGGATGAACAGCCAGAAGACCAGAAACCAGCGCACATGGCTCGTTCTCGCACCGTTCATCGCAGAGTCTTCCTCGCTCACGCCGCATGTTCGCGCAAAAGCCGCGAAAGTTGCTCGGCAACGATTTTGTCTTCGCCCGGTTGGAGCATGAACGAGTTCATGGACAACCCCGGTCGTCCCTCCCCGCCTCCTATCACAATGGATGGCTTCGAGCTCCGAAGCATCTTTGACACCTGCTGAGGGGTCAATGAAATGCTGGCAGCGTCCCACGTGATGCGCATATGTGGGACATGATTGGCGATGTCCGGGACAAAGAAAGATGTACTGACCCCATGGATTTTATTGAGTTCGCGGGAGATCCCTTCCAGCCGCTCCTGCCATTCCTTGGCCAGAGCCTCATGGTCTTCCGCGAGGAAAAGCTCAAGCGCCTTCACCATTCCAACGATTTCTTCTTTGCCCACTTTCTGGCTGCGGCCCAATGTGTCTTCATGCGGGCTGTTGTTGAGCAGTGCATTTGCCACCATGTCTTTGCGCCCGATCAACAGACCAGCGCACTGCGGTCCGCGTATCGCTTTCCCGCCGCTGAAGGTCACCAGGTCATAACCCATATTGGTGTAGTCCCAGAGATGAGATACCGGAGGCGTATCAGCCGCGGCATCATTCATACAAGGGACGTTGTATTGCTTCGCCAGCTTAACCCACTCATCCACTTTGATCTGTCCGGCGGCGTTGGCGAAGTTGGAGAAATGCATCATCGCCGTGCGCTCGTTCACCGCCGCCCGCAATTGATCGGTGGTTTCGATCTCGATAAGCTTGATTCCCGTGGACCGCAGCTGGTGGTCAAACGGATTGCGATGCGTTTTCTGAATGATCACTTCCGACTTCATGCCGGTCAGATCGGGCAATTGCTGGATTAGGGCCTCGTTCCCGCCAGTCAGAATGCCCGCCAGTCCGGATTGAATCGCTGCCGCCGCACCCGACGTCACCAGCGCGGTGTAACCATCCGGCAACTTGAGCATTTCCGCGATACGCTTGCCCGCAGCCACCTCTAAATCCGGAATGCTCACAAAGTGGCGCCCGGCCATGGTCATAACAGCTTCGAGCTCCGGGTGGGGAAGGGAACCGCCCAGCATCGTCATGGTCCCCTCGCAATTGATCACCGTCGTAACCCCAAGTTCCTCGTAGGGATTACCAGTCCGTCCAAAGCCGCCCACTGGCGGATTTGCTACCGCGGTCGCGCGATTCCAGCCAAAAAGTCTACGCGGCGCCAGGATCGAACCAGACAAAATCGAGCCTGCGATCATCCCCACGCTGCCGAGAAAACCGCGCCGGTTCCACTTCGAGTTGAGTCGCATAAGATCTGCTCCTTGGCGTTTTATTTACGCGTGACTGCGGCGATGCAATTGATTTCTACCAGCGAGTCTCCGGGCAGCGCCGCCACCGCGACGGTCGTGCGTGCCGGGCCCCCATGGGGAAAATATGTCGAGAACACTTTGTGCATTCCGTCCCAGTGTTCAATTTTTACCAGGTAAACATTCAGTTGAAGAATGCTGTCCATGGATCCTCCGCCAATTTCCACGTGCTTTTTTACTTTGTCCATGACCATACTGGTGTGAGATTCAATCGTCCATTCCTTGGCGTCTCGAGTATCGTGGGCGCCCTGCCCCGCCACATAAATCAAACCGTTGTGGACAATCACCGGCATGATGACGTCTTTGTCGCTGCCCGGCTTGCCTTCGCTATTGAGCTTGCGGATTCCGCCCGCATCCTGCGCGGCGGAACTCTGCGCCAATGCACGGTCGGGCAACACGGCGGCGGTAACTCCCAAAGCGGAAAGCACGGAAGCGAACCGCGTTGCAAATGTTCTGCGTGTGAAAGTCAAATTCATATGCCTCCTCCTTCAATTTAGCCTTCTATATCCGCTCACCATCAAGGCAACGCGAAGCTGAAAACGTCACTACTTGCGGCAATCGCCACATATTGTTTGCCGGCGATCGCGTAACTCATCGGGGATGCATTCATGTCCTGCCCAGTATTGAAGTGCCACAACGGCTTACCGCTTCGCGCGTCCACGGCTTCAAACGAGCCGGCATCATCCCCGAAGAACACTAGTCCCCCAGCGGTTGTCATGGTCCCGCCGGACGAGCGCCCCCCGCCGGTTTGCGGATATTTCCACGCGATCGAACCTGTATCCAGGTTGAAAGCCACCAGGACTTTCTGGGAAGTTTCTCCCGGGATGCGTTTTACTCCCGTCGAGTAATACCCCTTACCTTCCTGAAAAGCCTGCGGCTTGAGAAAATAGGTTTCACATTCCTCCAGGGCCAGGAAATAGACCGAATGCGTAGACTCGCTGTAAGAAGGCGAGAACCAGTTGGTGGCGCCCGAGTAGCCGGGGCAAACTCGTGTTCCCACGGCCGTAGGCTGAATTCCGGCCAGCACAGGCCTCCCCTGCGCGTCGATTCCTTTCGCCCAGTTCAGCTTCTCCACGAAGGGCGTTGCGGAAATAAACTTTCCGTTCGTGCGATCCAGCACATAGATGTAGCCATTCCGGTCAGCCTGCACCAGCAGCTTTCGCGGTGTGCCTTGATAGACCGCGTCGATCAGGATGGGAGTCTCAACCGCGTCAAAGTCGAACAGATCATGGGGTGTGAACTGGAAATACCACTTCAATTTTCCGGTATCTGGATCCAATGCCAGGACACAGTCCGTGTAGAGGTCGTCTCCCGGACGCACCCCGCCCTCGAAGTCAGGCGCGGGATTGCTGGTGCCCCAGTAAATAGTGTTGAGTTGAGGATCGTAGGTGCCGGGCATCCACGTCGTTCCGCCGCCATGCAGGTAGAGTTTTCCGGGCCAGCTTTCCGAACCGAATTCGCCCGGACCCGGTATCGTCCAGAATCGCCAGGCCAGCTTGCCGGTCAATGCATCGTAGGCGGCAACAAAACCCCGCACTCCGTCATCGCCGCCAGAGGTCCCCACCAGGACTTTGTCTTTTACCACGAGCGGTGCGCTGGTTGCGCCGTAGTTCTTATTCCAATTCGCATAAGCCACGTCCCAGATTAGGTTGCCCGAGCGCACATCCAGGCAGAGCAGATGCGCATTGTCCGTTTCCATGTAAACCCGGTTGTGCCATACTCCGACGCCGCGGTTGGTGTGCTGCGACGCGTCGTCGATCAATCCTTCCGAAATCGGCCAGGAATGGTGCCACACCACTCGTCCGGTGCGCGCGTCGAGGGCGAAGGCATCATTCGCCGCAGTCACAAACATCATTCCATTCGCCACAACAGGTGTGACTTCGAGCCGTCCCGAGTTGCGCGCATGAAAAACCCATTCCGCCCGCAGTCCTGCGAGATTGCTTGGGTTGATTTCCGAAAGGCTGCTATAGCGCCGGCCGGAATAGTCTCCGTTGTAGGAGATCCAATTCGCCGCGGGTGGCTGAACCAACAGATCCTCAGAGCGCACATCGATGGCCGTGGATATCGGCGCAGGCGTGTCGTTTCCCCCGAATGCCGCCAGGTGGGTAACAACGACGGCGACGAGTACTGCCATCCGCATGTTACGAGTCCTTCCGAACAATCGTAATTTCAGCTTCGCCCAAACTACCGCGATCGATGCCCTGCTCGTCGTTCAGATGAATCGTTACCCGAGTTGCTCCGGGAGATGCGCTTATCGTTTTGTTGAGTTCTACGGCCTGGAGCGGATCTACGTTTCCCACTTCGACAACGTTGCTCTCTACTCCTTGCAGGTCGAAGATGTGCGCATTGACCTTGCCCGCGAAAAACACTCCAAAAGTACCGGAAAGCCGCAGGCGGTCTGCGCTGAGAGACGCTGCGAGAGGATGTTCAACGATTCCTGCCGGGGTGACGGTCTTAAATTCTTTGCTGGCTCGGACCGGGAACCACCAGGTATCGAGAGCATACGAAGCGCCGGGATTTAAACGCCTCATCGGGCTGTTGATCTCAGCTTCCATGTAGTAGGGAGCTTCATCGGGATGGTTTGAGCGCAGCGCGGGCATGCCAGTGTCATCTAATTCCAACGCCGCGCCGTTCTTGTAGAAAATCACGGACGCCTTTCCGGGATAATCCTCTCCCGCGAAATATTGGAAGCGCTCGATCATTCCGTATTTCGCCGAGTCATCGACCACCGCGATCCAGCCCGCATCTGAATCGAGCCACACTTCATTCTCCAGATACTGCCAATGCAGCGTGAACATGCCATCATGAACGGCATACGACGGATCATCGGCAAGCCCGTTGCGAACGCGATACCCATCCGCGTAAGCGCTTTGCGGGTTCACCGGAGCAAACGCCCAGAAGTCACGGTTGTAGTTCGCCTGGGCTGCTGAATAGGTTCGCGAATCGGCGGTGTCATACTGCGTCACCGATTGCATCGACCAGCGAATCGCGTGCTGAGTAGCATTCTTCATCACGGCGTGGAACGAGATCTGTGGAGAATCGCTGCCGATACTTACCTCCCGTGAATACTGCAGGCCCGTTGCCGGATCGGCGGGTCCTTCGAGACGCAGCGTACAAGGATTGCTCTGCGAAACGACACTAAGTTTGTATTCGCCGTCATCGAGAACATCCGAGACCGGCCCCGGCCAGTAGCCGTCCCCGTGGCCTTCCGGCAGTGGCCAGAGCTTGTCGCCTCCATAGTTGATCCATTCATGTTGCTGGTCATGTTGCTGGGCGGAGTTCACGGGCGGGAAATACCTGCCTCTATACTTCGGATTCACGAACAGATAGCGATGTCCGCCGAACTCGACTTGCATCAACCTGCCGCCGAGTTGGGGGACGAATGTCAGGCGCACCCAGTCGTTAAAAAGCTCTTCCGCCTTCCACCCCTCGAACGTGGTGGGCTGCATCCGGCAAGGGGAATGGGAAACTGGCAAGGCCCACCCCAGGCTCGAGGCTGCAAAACAGCTGGCCATCAGGAGAATCCGAATTCGCAAGCGCAAGGTCCAGACATCAAGTCCGAACCTGCTCGCCCCGTGCCGTCTAGAGAGGTCGTGCAAGTGCTGCCTCCCCGGCATTGTTTTTTCGCGCTGGCGAGCGGTAACCAGCAGTCCGATACCCCAGCTCCCGTGAGATTTGCAGTCCGGCTGTCTGAATCAGCGGTGCGAGCTGCCGCAAACGAGTGACCGCCATGCGCACCATTGGGGCAGTAATGCTGAGGCTCGCATTCACTCCTCCGGCGTGATCCCAGATTGGCGCCGCCACGCATCGTATGTGGAGTTCGTGCTCCTCCAGATCGCAGGCATAGCCGTTTTTTCGGACCCGGTACAGCTCTGCTTCCAGCTCCTGAAGATTTCCCATCGTGTTCGGCGTAAGGCGTTTCAGTGCCAACTGGGGGAGCACTCTTTTCCTCTCATCGTCAGGCATGTAGGCCAACATCACCTTACCAACCGCTGTGCAATACAAGGGAACGGACGCGCCGATCCGGGAGTGAATGCGCAATTGCTCGGGTGAATCCAGCTTCTCGACGTAAACCGCTGACAGCCCGTGACGCACCGTCAGATGAATGGTTTCCCGCGTTTGCCGATTTAACTCCTGAAGGTAGGGCAGGCTCACCCGGCGAATATCCAGTTGACCCAAGGCGGCCTGGCCGATCGCGAAGCACGCAATTCCCAGGTGGTACACGCCGTCTCCGCTGCAGTTCAAAAAGCCCGCACTTTCCAGGTTCGCCAGGAAACGGTGCACGGTGCTCACTGGCAGCCGGGAGCGGCCCGCAACTTGCTTCGCGGCGAGCCCATGCGGTGACTCGCTGAAGAGTTGCAGAAGACGCAACCCACGCTGCAGCGCCGTAATGTTATAGCTTCGTTTTGGAGTATCAGCCATGTGCAGGGAACAAAATTGCCACTTCACAAAATGAAAGTGCGAATTATCTGATGAAAATCACTTTTATGCAATAGGTCTCTTTGCCTACAGTCTTCCAAACTTCTTAACCGCCCCTACGATCGACTTCATTTGTTCGATCACGGCATACATGGAGTGCTCTTTAAAATCCATTTGCTGCGCGAGGGTTAGTACTTCCTGAGCCCTCGCCCTTGGGACGACCACCACCCCATCGCTGTCTGCCGCGACAATGTCGCCCGCATTGACCGTCACACCATCGCAGGTTACCGGAATCTGGGATCCTCCAAATCGATAGTGACCCACCGAGGTCGAAGGCACGATGCCGGTCGCATACACGGGGAACCCGATCTTGCGCAAATAAGCCACGTCACGCACTCCTCCATCGATCACCGCTCCGGCGTATCCGCGCGCTGCCATGGCCGTGCCCATCAGTCCGCCCATGCCCGCGATATCCTCGCCGTCCTCGACCACCATCACATAAACGGAATCGGCGGAGCCCTGATCAATGGCTTCCAGCATTCCGTTCAAAGCGGCAGGATCACTGTTACCTTCGTCCTTCTTGAGCAGGACCGTCCGCGCATATCCAGCAAACTTTGTAGTTAAGATCGGATGCATGCGGTGACTCATGTACCAGCGCTTGCCGGTCAACTGTTCAAGCGCATCCGAGACCGAAGCGACTTCGACGCGGCGAAAACCCGCAACTAAAGCGTTGTCGGACTGCGATGCTGTTGTTCCGGTAGCCGACTGTGCCCGCAGAACTCTGGCTCCCCACAAGATGACACACAAAACGCCGATGGACACCAGAGATGCCGTTATTGTGTGGGATTTCACAAAGCCACGAAGCTTGTTCATTTCGTCCTCCTCGATGTATATATGTGCGCGGACTCTAACACTGTTTGTCGTCGCGTGGAAGAGCCAATCCTTATCACGAGGAGGACGAAAATGAAAATCTCGATGCAGACGAGGACCGCCCAGCTGTTCATGTCGGTTGTCGCGATAGCACTAGCCGTCGGCGTTGCGGGGCAGCGCAGCTACGGCCAGGAACGGAAGGTGGTAAATCTATCTCCCGCCAGGGGACTTCCTTTCAGCGACGGCATCGTCGCGGGAAACACTCTGTACATCGCAGGCCAGGAGGGCACGGATGATTCCGGCAAGCTGGCCGCAGGGGGCATCGGCCCTGAGACCACCGCGACGCTCGACAATATCCAGAAGGTCCTCAAGGCGGCGGGCTTCGAACTGAAGGACGTCGTCAGCGTCACCGTTTATCTCGCCGACATTCATGAGTTCCCGGACATGAACAAGGTTTACAAAAGCGTGATGCCCGACCCCAAGCCAGCCCGCGCCACCATCCAGGCAGCGGCTCTGGTCAATAATGCCCGGGTTGAAATCTCGGCAATCGCGGTGAAACAGAAGTAGGTTCCGGTATTTGCGAAGCTGGCATTCCTTGTATGTCGCTGGAGAAGGGGTGGTGGCGTAGAAACGCAAAAAAGGTTGACACGCCTACGGCGATTGGGATACACCAATCATCCATCGTGCGTCGGACTTTCAAAACTCGAGGTCAGATTTCACCAGACGAAAGTGTCGAATGGGCGCTGTTGCATCGGGCGGGAGCCTTTTCAAGCGGGAGATCAGCTATGCGTAATCATCGGCGGGCTGCGGTCGCAATGCTTGCGTTCGTGCTTTTCGGTTTGGCGCTTGCCGCGGCAAGCATCACCGGCAGTATCTCCGGCGTTGTGACCGATACGTCGGGCGCGGTCGTTTCCGGCGCTTCAGTGGTCGCAACCGACACCCTGACCGGAGTCAAGACGACGGCCAGAACCGATTCGAAGGGCTTTTACAGTCTTCCAACGCTTGCCATCGGCACTTATGACTTGGAAATCACCCAGGCAGGTTTCAAGACGTACCGGAAGACCGGTTTGGTGATCGACGCCAACGCGGCGCTTAGAGCAGACGCAAGTCTCGACGTCGGCGCCATCAGCGAGAAGGTCGAGGTAAGCACGGACTCAGTGCACGTGGAGACCCAGAGCACGCAGATGGGAGAGGTGATCACCGGAAAGAGTATGGAAGCGGTTCCTCTGAACGGACGGAGCTATACGGATTTGCTGGCACTTCAGCCGGGCGTGTCTCCCTACAGCGCCGGGGATACGGGAACGGCGGGCATCAGTGACCGCTCCCCCAGCGGCGGTCTGAATTCCGGAAATCAGTCCGTCAACGGGCAGCGCGAGACAGCCAACGGCTTCATGGTCAACGGATCGAACGTCGAGGAGGGTAAGAACAACGGCGCTGGCATTATTCCCAATCTCGATTCCATCTCCGAGTTTCGCATCATCACCAACAACTTCGATGCTGAGTATGGCAACTACAGCGGCGGACAAATCAACGTGGTGACGAAGTCAGGGACCAACCAATTTCACGGCAGTGGATTTGAGTTCCTTCGTAACACTGCATTGGACGCCACGCAGTACTTTACGACTTCCGTTCCCGTGTTCCGGCAGAACCAGTTCGGGGGCACATTCGGGGGACCGATCAGGAAAGACAAGACCTTCTTTTTCCTCGACTACCAGGCTACTCGTCAGACCCAGGCTTCTCCAGCAACCACGCAACTGCCATCGGCGGGAAACTTTACAGGCGACTTCTCGGACTCCGCGAGTTTATTTAGTACGAGCACCGACGCTAACGGTAATCCGATTGCGTCTACTGTGAACGGTGCTGGGTTCGCAAGTGTACTCTCGGGACGTTTGCAATATCCCGTCCAAGGCGACGGTACCGAGGCTTATTACTACACTGCGGCCACAATCAATCCCAACACCTTGGCGCCTTACGGTTCAGATTGTACCCTCAACACTCAGTGCGTTTTCCCGAATGCACAGATCCCCAAGGCTGGCTGGTCACCCGTAGCGCTCAGCATGGTGAGTCTCGGCCTGTTTCCGCAGCCGAATGTGACGAATAATCCTAATTTCAATTTTTCGTCCTCTGCATACGCGCAGAAATTGCGCGACGATAAAGGCGGGGTGCGGATCGATCAAAGTACGCGCTTCGGGACGCTCTTTGCCTATTACTTCGCCGACGATTACTTGCTGAATTCCCCGTATCCCAATGGCGGAGCCACCGTCCCGGCTTCCAGCTTTGCCTACAACGCCACCACTGCTGGACGGGCACAACTCCTGAACCTTGGCGATACCAAGAACTTCGGGTCTTACGCCGTAAATGAACTCCGGCTCAGTTACGTGCGAAACACGATTGCTCTCGCCGAACCGCAGGGCGGTGTAGGACAGAATTATAGTCTGGCAAAATTGGGTTTTGTGACGCCCTGGAACGCAACCACGGGAGGAATCAGTCCAATCGCTCCCAAGTTGGAAGGCGTGCCTTACATCACGTTCAACAACTTCAACATCGGTGTTCCCCAAGTGAGCACTGGGCAGTTCAACAACTCATTCCAGATACTGGACAATTTCACTAAGGTCGTTGGAACCCATAGTTTTCAGTTCGGCGGACAGTTCCACTACGACCAGATTGATGAAAGAAACCTGGCGGCAGAGAACGGCCAATACTCATTTACCGGGAATGAGACGGGAATCGATTTTGTGGATTTCCTCATAGGAGCTCCCAACAGCTTGATCCAGGCAAGCCCGCAAATCTTGGATTCCCGCAGCAAGTACTATGCTCTTTACGCTCAGGACAGCTGGCGCGCGACCAGCAACCTGGTGGTTAACTACGGGCTGCGTTGGGAAGCCAGCATGCCATGGTACGACACCCAGAACAAGATTGAGACCATCATTCCCGGGGAGCAATCAGTGGTGTTTCCCGGCGCGCCTACCGGATGGGTTCTCCCCGGCGATCCTGGCGTGCCACGCACTCTCGCGCCAACCCAGTGGCACAATTTTTCGCCTCGCCTGGGTCTGGCTTATTCTCCCAGCGCTTCCTCTGGCATTCTGGGCAAGCTTTTTGGCGGGCCAGGGAAGACAAGCATCCGCGTTGGCGGCGGCCTTTATTACACTTCCGTAGAGGATCTCTCCCAGTTTCTCGAGGTTGGCGATCCACCCTATGGGCTGTTCTACGGAAGTGCGCAGCCGCCGCTGCTCGAGACGCCTTATATCGTGCGCTCTTCAGGCACGCCAGTGGGATTACGTTTCCCATTCCCATTTCCTCCGACGAACGTGTCCGCGAAGAATCCCGACACGACTTTTCCTTGGCCCCAGGTAGAGCCCATCTCATTCGGCTTCTCCTTTGACCACCGCAACAAGCTGCCCTATTCCGAGCACTACGAGTTCTCTCTCCAAAGGCAGATTGGATCCAATACCGTGGTTACGGCGAGCTATGTCGGGAATCAGGGACATCGGTTAGTCACTTCGATTGAAGCCAATCCGGCAAATCCGTCACTGTGCTTGTTCCTGAATAATCCGAGTAATCTGGGGCCGAACAGCGCTGGGCCGTGCGGACCGTTCAGTGAGACTCCTCCCTTCCAGGTGACCACCGGAGCAGGCGGACAGTCCATTGGAACCAGCACTCCCTGGGTGACAACATCCGGACAGGTCATTCCTGCCGTGCGGCCGCTCGGCCCGCTCTTCGATACCAACCCGTTTGTGTCCACGGTGGCAAATTCCCGTTATAACTCCCTCCAACTCAGCGCCAGCCACAACACCGGATCGTTGAGCTTTCTCGCCGGATATACGTACAGCAAGTGCATCGACAATGCCTCCGGTCTGCAGGATTCCACCTATCCCTTCGACCCACGTCGCAGCATCGCCCTTTGCAATTTTGACGTGACGCAGAACTTCGTCTTCAGCTACAACTGGCTCTTGCCCTTCGACAAACTTGTCACCTCTGGTTGGGCCAGGAAACTGGTCGGGGGCTGGAGCCTAAGCGGCATCACCAATTTTGCCACGGGCCTGCCCATCACTTTGACGGAGAATGACGATAACGCTTTGATCGGTGCTGGTGCGGTTCCCGTCGACGTCCCGAACTTTGCCGGCGGCCACGTGCTGGGGGATACAAATCCGCGCCATGGAAATCCATACTTCAAGCCTTCGTTGTTCACTAATGAACAGTTGGGACAATTGGGGAACTCCCGCCGCCGCTTCTTTCACGGTCCAGGGCTCAACAACTTCGACATGGCGCTCGCGAAGACAACCAGGATCACCGAGTCCAAGGAGCTTCAGTTGCGCTTTGAGGCTTTCAACCTGTTCAACCACGCGCAGTTCTCGAATCCCACTGGCGAAATCAACTCCAGCCAGTTTGGGCTGGTGACCTCGGCCAGGGCCGCCCGCATTATGCAACTGGGTCTGAAGTTCTTGTTCTAAGACGTTGGGTTCGCAGGCAATCAAGCACATCGGATATGGTGCGAGTTTCGACTCGGTTTCGTCAATGCTCTCAAGTCCTAAATCACTCTGCGTACTCGTATCGGTTCTGGGCGCCCTGTGGCCCGGCAACGGCTTCGTCGCCAGGGCGCAAGCCCCACCGCAAAGCCTTCGTCAGAAGGACTCCAAGCTTGTCTCGACGCAGGGCAAGCAGACCTTCGCGGCAACCTGTGCCAACTGCCACGGTCTCGACGGCAGAGGCGGCGAACGCGCCCCCAACATCGCGGAGAGCCCAAAGGTGCAGCGGCTTTCCGATGCGCAGATCGCCCACATTATTGAGAATGGTATTCCTGGAACTGGAATGCCTGCTTTCCACTCGCTTGAGAGTTCTGACATCAAAGCAGTCGTCACTTACCTACGCACTCTCCAGGGCACAAAGACAACCGTCAAGCTACCAGGCGATCCGGTGCGCGGGGAGACCATTTTCTTTGGCAAAGCTGGATGTTCCGGCTGCCACATGGTTGCCGGCAAAGGCGGCTTTATCGCCTCTGACCTGTCCGGGTACGCCCGCACTCATGCGGTAGAGCAAACGCGAGGCGCGATCACCAATCCCATTCCGAACAGCGAGCGCCAGGCGCGAATGGTTACGGCGATTATTCGCGGCGGTGAGAAATACGTCGGCAGAATTCGCAATGAAGACAATTTTTCGCTCCAGTTGCAAACGTTGGACGGAACGTTTCACTTCGTCACCAAGTCCGATCTTGAAGGGCTGGAATACAGTTCGCAAACCCTGATGCCCTCTGACTACGGCTCCAGCCTCAGCCCCGATGAATTGAACGATGTCATCAGTTACCTGATGAGCGTGGCCAACGCCGGGGCGCGAGAATCGGGAATTCCCAAGAAAGAGTTTGAAGAGGAATAGGTGCGGCTGCGTTTCTTAATGCCTGACGATCGGCAAACGTTAATTCAGAGTTCATACCAAAGAAAGGCCTTTCATGAATCGCAGCATGAAGATCCTGCATACTTTCATTATCCCAACCGCGCTACTCATGGCGGCGAGCGCGTCAGGATTTCTAGCTGCCCCACGCGCACCCCGAGAGTTTCAGTTGCAAGCCGAATCGCCGCAGTTCTGGAATCTGGTGGATCACAACGCCCGGCTGAGCGTGGTGGGCACGGGCTTCGGATTTACCGAGGGTCCGGTGTGGGATCAGGCGGGCTTCCTCTACGTGAGCGACGAAACCATCAACAAGATCTACCGCCTCCATGCCGATGGCAAGAGAGAAGAAGTAATTGCGCTCGGCGATCCCGATGGCAACACCTTCGACCGCCAGCACCGCCTGATCGATTGTGCCAGCGTCTTGCGCGCCATCGTCGAGATAACTCCCGACGGAAAATACAAAATTCTGGCGGATCACTACGACGGCAAGAAACTGAACAGTCCAAACGATGTCATCGTTGGCCCCGATGGCGCTCTGTATTTCACGGATCCAACCTTGGATCTGGTTGCTGGAGAGAAGCAGGAAATCCCGTTCCAGGGCGTCTACCGCCTCGACGCCAAAGGTAAGGTGCAATTACTCACCAAGGATCTGACCCAGCCGAACGGCCTCGCTTTTTCGCCGGATGGTAGGCACTTCTACGTCGACGACAGCGAAAAAAGGAACATCCGCGTGTACGACGTCGCGGCCGACTCAACCCTCACCAACGGCCGCATCTTCGGCGAAGAGCCGGGCGGGAAAGGCGATGGCGTACCCGATGGAATCAAAGTAGATAAGGACGGTAACTTGTTTGTCACCGGGCCAAAAGGCATCTGGGTCTGGGACGCCAAAGGCAAGCATCTCGGTACAATCGTGATGCCCGAGCAACCAGCAAATCTGAACTGGGGCGACAAAAACTATCGCACTCTCTACATCACAGCCACCACGTCGGTCTATCGCCTGGAGATGAAGACGCAGGGCTTCGTGCCGTACCTGTGAAGAAGCAGTCGGGAGCCATATCCGCGACGCGTACCCTGATCGCATGCCGCGGGCGCGAAGGCGGGTTGCAGGTTCACAGCGCCGCCGTTCGCTTCTTTTGTTCCGATTGTGGAGGACGGCTTTCGATACAGCGAGAAACAGGGTGGGCACAAGAGGAAAAGGGCCGATTCAAGATCGGCCCCAAGCTATTGGTGCGAAAGGGGGGACTCGAACCCCCACGGTTTTACCCGCCAGATCCTAAGTCTGGTGCGTCTGCCAATTCCGCCACTTTCGCATGATCTCAATTATACAAAGTGGCTGGAATTCTTTCGACGGTTGGAGCGGAACGGAATAGTTGAACGCATCCAAAATGCGCTGGCCTTCAAACGAGCCGGCTAAAATCCTGAAGCCACGGTCACGGATCGGCCCCGCAAGCTATCCAATCGCCTCGGCTCAACCCACCCGAGTGGCGCAAACTGCCACAGCCAGGCACTGGCACACGACTCGCAATCGGCAACCGTGCTACTGGACGGCGTTCAGTCCCTGATAGATGAACATGCCGGCGAGCACCAGCAAGAGCACTCCGGAGCCGGCGCCGAAAACCCAAACCGGGATCGTGAGCCGGTTGACCTTCACCAGCAGTTCCGTCTGCTCCTGTTGCATATGCGAGTTCGCGTCGTCGAGATACAACTGCTCATCCTCATGCATGGTCAGCGTGCTGCGGTAGATGAGGAGGATGATCAGGCCGACGGTGAAAACGCCCCACACGATCGCAAGCCCTAGCGTTAAAGGAGTCCACGTCCATTGCATAGGCCACCTCGACAGATTGCATACCTGGTAGGCAACTCCTCCGAATTCCAGGATGTACGTGCAAGCCCGGCATCCAGAACCTTGAGGAAGGGCCTAACGCAATCATTATAGACCCGTTGGCAAGTGCCGTCTGGAGGAATCTTCGCCGGGCCGGCTCGCATCCAAGTGCCTACAGGTCGGTAACTTGTGGGGGCGGTTACTACGACTAACCCTACCGCCGGTTTGCCACCCTCTGCTATAATTTAGATACTTTAGAGCCAAGGAGATACGAATGGCCACGACAACCGTCCCAGAAGTGATCACCAACGTCCCGGAAGTGAAGAAGACTCCGCCGGTTTCGCTCACGTCCAGCGCGGTTTCCAAAGTGAAAGAGATCATGGGACAGCAGAATCCCGTGCCCGCAGGCCTGCGCATTGGCGTAGTCGGCGGCGGCTGCTCCGGGTTCTCCTATTCCATGCAGTTTGAAAATGCTGCCGGAATGATGGACAAAACCTTCGAGATGGACGGATTGAAGGTGTTCGTTGATGCCACTTCCGTGATGTACCTGAATGGCTGTATCGTGGATTACGTTGAGACCCTGGAAGGCGCCGGCTTCAAGTTCGAGAATCCGAACGTGAAGAGCACATGCGGCTGCGGATCGTCGTTCAGCGTATAAGCTTTCCTTCGCCGCTGCACGCGAAAACTTTTGAGAAGAGAACGGCCTCATCTCAGGATGAGGCCGTTCTCTTTGCGCCGATACGATTAACCCGGATCGCGTCTACTGCGGTTGTGGCGGGTTGGTGGATGGCTGCGCGGGTGACGCCGACCCGCTCGAGTTAGGATTGTTGCCAAAGCCCGTTGGCTGCCCGAACGG
>Ga0210404_10000397_pt1 | contig 23775 bp, 24 predicted proteins | sample IncBWH28MmetaG_FD_155455 | JGI IMG/M metagenome (GOLD analysis project Ga0210404, IMG submission 155455) | Forest soil microbial communities from Barre Woods Harvard Forest LTER site, Petersham, Massachusetts, United States - Inc-BW-H-28-M | ecosystem: Environmental > Terrestrial > Soil >... | reverse complement strand
GGAGGGTAATCTTGCTCTCGCGCAAGCCGTCGTCTATCTCTCGGTCGCGCCCAAGTCGAATGCGCTCTATACCGCTTATGGCGCCGTGCAGCAGGATATCGAGCAGACCGCCGCAGAACCCGTGCCTCTGCACCTGCGCAACGCGCCCACTGGACTCATGAAGGGATTGGGATACGGCAAAGACTATCAATACGCGCACGACGTGGAAGGCAAGGTCGCCAATATGCAATGCCTGCCCGACAATTTGCGGGACCGCATCTACTACCAGCCGACCAACGAGGGGATCGAGAAGCGCATCCGCGAGCGGATGGAAGAGATCAAGAAGCTCCGCGCACCAGCCACCGGGAACACACCTCCCCGGCCCAAGAAAGAATCTTAGAGATACTGCCCGGCATCTTATAAAACAGTCGCACGTGCATGGTTTTGCGCCCCCTACTTCAAGGAGGGCTGAGTCTTATGGCCGCGAACCCGAGCCCCGTTACCGTCGATTCCCCTCCAGTTGGCCGGTTGCAGACTGGCCAGATCGAAGACCTGCAGAAGCTGCAGAAAGCAGCGCGGAACATCGCTTCGATCCTCGACCTCGATCAACTTATCGACAACATCGTGAATGAAGTGGCGTATTCCTTCGGCTGCGTGGAGGCCAGCATCTACCTGCACGACGAGCAACACGGGGAGATGGTGCTTGCCGGCGTGCATGGATGCAGCGTCAACCACAAGGGCCATCGTTTGAAGATTGGCCAGGAAGGCATGGTCGGCTACGTCGCTTCGACCGGTCAGATGCGCTATGCACCCGACGTGCGCAAGGACGACTACTACATTGCCTGCGAGCACTCCACGCTCTCAGAACTGGCGATTCCGCTTCACGTCGGCGAACACCTCGTGGGTGTCTTCACCGCATCCCATCCCGATCTGGACGCGTTCCCACGGCAGCAAGTGAGAATTCTTCAAGCGCTGTGCGATCACGTGGCCGTGGCGGTGTACAACGCGCGCCGCTTCCAATCGGAGCGTGCGGCGCGGGAAACCATGAGCCGCGAGGCTCACGAAGCCCGGCTCATGCAGCAGGCATTATTGCCCAAGAGTTCTCCGTACATACCGGGCTTTGTGATTTCCGGTCTCAGCGTTCCAGCCGGCGCCGTCGGCGGGGACTGGTACGACTTCATTCCCTTTCCAGATGGCCGATGGGGTCTGGTGTTGGCGGATGTTTCGGGGAAAGGGACCGCTGCGGCCCTTCTTATGTCCGCAACCCGTGGAATGCTGCGGTCTCTGGCCGAGGCCTGCTGCACTCCGGCCGAGGTGTTGACCAAACTTAATGGCTTGTTGGTGGAAGACTTTCCCGCAGGGAAGTTCGTCACTCTGGTTTACGCCGTGCTCGATCCGGCAACTCGCATCGTAAGCTTCGCAAATGCGGGACATCTGCATCCGCTCTTGATCGACCGCAATGGAGCGCAATTTCTGGATACGGAACGCGGGTTGCCTCTCGGGTTGAGCTGCGGAGACTATTCAGAAACCACCGTGGCTCTATCCCCGGGTTCGCGGCTTGTTTTCTATAGCGACGGCATCACCGAAGCCGTAGATGCGAATGATCAGGAGTACGGCCTGGAACGGCTTGCGGAGCACGCGGCTAGCGCCGGGGCGTCTGCCGTCAGCATCGTTGACGATGTCAGCGCCTTCGCGAATGGTTCTGGCGTGCGCGACGATGCCACCGTGGTCTTCGTCGGAGTTGCGCGCTAAGCGGAGCTATCGGGAGCGCGCCCGGTGTTCCTTCAGAATGCACCGGTCCATCACGACGAAGATGCCAGCCCGGCGTGCCTTCTCGGCCGCCCCTTCGTGAATCACATCTTCCTGCATCCAGATCGCCGGAACCTTCAGTTGAATGGCCTGATCCACAATCTCTTCCACAAATTCTGGCCTCCGGAAAATGTTCGCGATGTCGATCTTCTCCGGCACCTCCAGCAGCGATGGGTAAGCCTTCTCGCCCAGACAGGACTCGATCTGCGGATTCACTGGAATGATGCGGTATCCCTGGCTCTGCATGTAGGCCGAGACGCCATGGCTGGGCCGCAGCGGATTGTCGGAGAGTCCGACAACCGCGATGGTTCTTGCGCGTCTCAGAAGTTCGGCAACCGGATCTCCTGGTTGGGGAACAGTCATAGAGTTCCCTATTTCTTGTTCGCCGCGTCCAGCTTCTGCTTGTACATCTTCAGAGCCAGCTTGCGCACGGTCTCAGAGATCTCTTTGTTGGCGGAGATGTTCTTCAAGTCCTGCGTAAGCAGATGCTTCATCAACCCTAATCCAAGATCGAGCGGCGTGCGTGGATTCGCCACCAGATTCCGCACCACGATGTAATTCTTCATGAAGCGGCGTTTCAGCGGAATCTGGCGCAACACGGCCTCCAATACATTCTTCTGGAGGGCAAACTTTTCGACTTCCCCGTCGGAAAGCTTGGGCGCATCGAGCACCGCCAGCGCGACCACTTTTGTACCGTCGCGAATCAGAATCGACCGTTCTTCCTTATTGCCCTTCATCGCCAGCTGGATGCGGCCTTTCACATCAAGCCGGTTGATCTTCTGCACCGTGTTGTCACGCTGGCCGGGGGGAGGACCGGCTGCAGGCTTAGAACGCGTCGTGGCAGCGGAAGCCACGCTGGAAGGAGCGGTGACTTTCTCCTCACCCGCAATCTCTGTCATCGCTTTGTTCTCGGACACAGGAAAATAGTCAGTTCCCAGCAAATCCACGATGCCGCCCACCGGCTGGAACGGCTTGTCCTGGTCCGCGGCAATCTCCGTCGCGTGCTCGGCGAGGTAAGCAGAAACAGCTTCATCGGGAGCTTCTCCGCCTTCGTCGCTTGCAGCTGGAGCCGGCTCACGCATCGATTCGTCAGCCGTCGCGACGACTGCTTCGTCAACTTGCGGTTCGCTGCCTTCAACAGGAGCCAGCGGTGGCTCCGCCCGGCTCGCGTTCAGCAGACCGGCAATCGCAGACGACTGAGCAGCCTTCAAGTATGGGTTCGACCTTAGAACATCCAGCACTCCCGCAGAAGCTCTGACCCGCGGGCTTTGCAGCATGGCGTCGATAGACTCCTGCGATGCGGAGATGGCAAATTTGGCTAACTCACTGTCCGGGACAGAGGGATTTTCGAGCAAAGCCGGCAGCAGCTTGGGACGAAGATTTTCCGGCGCAACCAGGTAATCGAGCACCTCGCGCGCAGTCTTCGGATTGGAGGCCGCAGCCAGAGAAGCGTTCTCATCCCAACCCGCCAACGTCATGCGGGCGAGGTCGCCAAAAATCTTATTGTGTTTGGCAAGGTAAACCAGGATCTCAATGTTCTCGTCGGGCGGGACTGACAACGCTCCCTTCGCCGCAAACTGCATCATGTTCGATGGCAGCTTGTTGGCGCGAATTTGATCGATCGTCCGCGGCATGAGTTCACCTCCTGAACTTATGAGGAAAAGACTTGCGAGGAAAGGAACTGTGAGGACGGGCCAGCTTCGCTGCGGCTTCCAGCTCCCGGACCGCGAGTTCCAATTCTCGGATCAGCCGGTTCGGCTTGCGCCGAAGAAATTCTTCCAACAAACTCCGATAGTACCAAAGGGTTCCCTCGCGTCCCCAATGGAACCGCGCCCAGACTGATTCTCCCACTTGCCGGTAGTCGGAGAGGATGGAGCGCACATTGTTCAGTTTGTCCGCCGCGGAAACCAGTCTGGTTTCCTCATCGGCACTCTTCAGATGCCGGATGTACGCTTCTTTGCGTTCGCGCCACGGCGGCTTGGGATATGTGTCAGAGTCCGTGCAGCCATTGACGATTTTCGCCACGCGACTCCCGAACCGCCGGTGGACTTCTTTCAGTATGGGCGCGCCGCCACAGTCTTCGACCACATCGTGCAGCAGCGCCGCGATCGCCATATCCTCGTCGCCGCCGAACTCCAGCACCAACGACGCAACTCCCATCAAGTGCGCAATGTAAGGAATCGTCGAGGCTTTGCGCGTCTGCCCGGCATGCTTCTCGGCTGCAAAATTAAATGCGCGCAGGAATCGTGGGCCAAGCTTGACCACCGATCTCTGTTTCGAAGCCGATGTCTTTTTGCCCGCTTTCGCGCCCACTACTGTTTCTCCCCGCGCCGCGCCAGCAAATATGCCCGGATGAATGGCTGTAAGTCGCCGTCGAGCACGCGATCCACGTCTCCCACCTCGGTCTTGGTGCGGTGATCCTTGATCATGCGGTAAGGCTGCAGCACGTAGGAACGAATCTGCGAGCCGAAGTCGTTGTCGAGCTTTGAGTCCTCAATTTTCTTTGTAGCCGCGCGCTTTTTCTCCATCTCGAATTCGTAGAGCTTGGAGCGCAGCATGCTCATGGCACGTTCGCGATTCTTATGCTGCGAGCGTTCATTCTGGCAACTGGCCACCAGACCAGTGGCAAGGTGCGTGATGCGCACCGCCGAATCCGTCGTGTTTACGTGCTGCCCGCCCTTGCCGCTCGAACGGTAGGTATCAGTGCGGATGTCTTCGGGCTTGATGATCACTTCAATGCTGTCGTCGATTTCCGGAGAAACGAAAACGCTGGCAAACGATGTATGCCGGCGCTTGGCTTGATCAAACGGTGAAATCCGCACCAGGCGATGCACGCCGATCTCGCTGCTCAGCAGCCCAAAGGCATACTCACCGTTCACCGCGAACGTGGCCGATTTCAGACCCGCTTCTTCGCCCGGCTGGTAGTCGTAGAGAACGGTCTCGAACCCTTGCCGCTCCGCCCACCGCAGATACATTCGCAGCAGCATGTCGGCCCAGTCTTGCGATTCGGTTCCGCCCGCTCCGGGATGAATGGTCACGATCGCGTTAAGCGCGTCGTTTGGGCCGGAGAGCAGCGTTTCGGTCTCGAGGTTGTCGACCAACTCGCGCAGCGAGTCGATGTCGCGCCGCAATTCGGCCTCGACATTTTCGCCCTCTTTGGCCAGTTCAAAATAAGCGGCAATATCATCGCCGCGGCGCGCCAGATCGGCGTCAGTGGCCAGCAAATGTTCCAGGCGCTTCTTCTCGCGCATCACCTGTTGCGATCGTTGCGGATTCGACCACAGATTCGGCTCGGCGGACTGCTTCTCGATTTCGGCTAGTTGCGGACGGAGCTTGTCCGCGTCAAAGATACTCCCGGAGTTCGCGCACCTTTTTGCTCAGTAGCCCGTATTCCTGTTCGAACTCTTGATTCATTGGGAGCCTTTTGCCTGCCTGGAAAATGCGAAGCGCGTGAGCAGCGCCCCTGCTGAAATTATCGCACACAGCCAGGCGAACCAGTCGCCGTGCCGCGTGTAGAAAGTGGTTACGGAGGTGAGGGCATAGGGAGCAACCAGCGCGGCCCGTTCTTTGCGCGGAAGCCGCGCCACCGTTCGGCCGTAAGGATCGATCGAGGCCGTTACTCCCGTGTCTGTCGCACTCAGTATCCAGCGGTTGTTCTCGATGGCGCGCATACGCGTCTGATTCAAGTGCTGCGCGTAGGCGCCGCTGTCGCCATACCAGCCGTCGTTCGATAGATTCACCAAGACTTGCGCACCTTGATCCGCAAACTGCCGCACTTCGCCGGGAAACACGGACTCATAACAGATGAAAACTCCGAGCCGTATGCCTCCTGCGTCCAGCGGTGCTCGCGACCTTCCCGCCTCAAACTCTCCCACCTCTTTGGTCAAGCCTCCAGCAAACGCAAATAACCGAGGGAACGGCAGATATTCTCCGAAGGGCACGAGATGCACTTTGTCGTAACGCGCAGTCCAGTCGCCAGAGGGACTTATGAGTGCAGCCGAGTTGAAAACCTCGGAAGGCGACCTGCCGCTCTGCATCGCCGGCATGGTCCCGATAGCGCCCGTCACCACCCAGGTGTGTGCTTCGCGGGCCATTTGGCTCACGGGGTCGCGAAATAAAGGATCGCTCGTAAAAAAGGGCGCGGGAGATTCAGGCCAGACGATCAAATCGACGTTGTTCGGCTTAAGGCCCGGGTTAATACCTAGCGTAAGGCCCGGCTCAACCCCACGCCGAGTCGTGTCGTCCTTCACACTGAGATCAGCCAGTTCGCGCAGCGTCCGCTCGAAGGTATCGCGCGTCCAGTTTGCATCCACCGGAATGTTCTCCTGCACCAGCAGCGCGGCGTGATCCGCGGCCAGCGCGGGAGCATCGACCAGCCTGCCGGCCTGAAGCACCGCCGCCGCGGTCAGTGAAGCGATCAGCAACGTGTTGCGCTTTTTCTTAGGCACCAGGAATGCCGCCGCCACCGCAACATTCACCAGCATAATTTCGAATGAGACTCCATAAACGCCGGTCCAGGTGGTGATCCGGCTGAGTGAAATATTGTCCACCTGCGCGGTGCCCAGCAGGTTCCACGGAAAGCCGGTGATGCGCGTTCGCGCTAACTCCACTGCGACCCAAAGAAATGGTGCAGCCAACAATGCGCGGCGGTCGTCGCGGCCCGGTCCCACCGTCAAGCTCAATAGCAAGCCGAAGAGGCCGTGATAAAGCCCCAGATAAAGACAGAAGAGGAAGAGAGCCAGCAGGGCCACCGGCACGCTCAGGCCGCCGTGTTCGTGCATGGTGTTATAGATCCAGTAACACGTGCCCGCATACCAGAGGATTCCAGAAATGTATGCCAGCAGAAAAGCCTGGCCTGGTTTCGCAGCCTGAAGATTGACTGAGCCGTCGATTTCCAGCGCACCCGCAGGCCACGCACGCAAGAGAGCCGCGATCAGCGGAGCGAAGGCCACCCACGAGAGAACGTACAACCCGGCAAGAGGAAAAATCAGCACTTGCAGGAGCGATGAGAGACCTACCAACAGCCACGCGCTGGAATGAATTTGCCGCACCGGGAAGGATAACAAAAGCTTGTCATTCCGAGCGGGCTTCCCGCGAGAGCTTGCCCTGAGCGGGGCGAAGGGAATCTGCTGGCCTCGCGGTTACCAGAGAACTCCGCACGAACTCCACAATCTCCGGCGTCACATAGGGCGGCGGCGTGACGCGGAATACCGGCCGCTCTGCAACCGGCTTCAAAGAAACGCCTTGCCATGCCGAGCCCGTTCTCGAACCGTCGTGAAGAATCACCGCAGCAGCGCGGTCCAGAAATTCCCGCGCCGAAGGCTTGAAATCTTCCGTGCCCGGGTCGAGCACGGTGAGATACAAGTCCGGACGCAGGAACTTCAACACGCTGTTGGATTCCACCATCACATGCAGTGACCGTTCGAGACGCTGCCGCAATACCGGCATGGCTTCAGCCAGCCTGCCCTGCTCGGTGCGGACCCACAACGCCCGCACCGCGCCCGCCACCAGAAAGCGGGACGTGTCCGACTCTCCCCTACGATCTTTCTCCTCTGAAATCGCCCAGGTATGATCGGCCGTCGCGCAGTCGCACGGCGCTCCGTTGGCTGAGCAGACTCCGTGCCCATATTGCGTAATCTTCACCGCAGTCCAATCGTATTCGCGCAACGCGGAAATCAGCCCTGCAACCACGCTGGTCTTCCCCACACTTCGCGAGTGCCCGCCAACGACCACGATCGCCACGCCTACCTCTTCTTCCCCAGCCGCGCCAGCGCCGCCAACTGTTTAAGATACTGCCGCACAGGCTGCGCCGGAGTTCCCCAGAAGGCCACGCCCTTGCCGCGCAACACTTTGTTAGGCAGCACTCCACCCTGTCCGCCCAGCATCACTCCTTCTTCGATGCGCGCATGTTCGCCGATCCCCACCTGTCCTCCGAGCACGACGTCGTTCTCAATCACAATGCTGCCGGAAAGCCCGGTCTGAGCCGCAATCACCACATTCTGCCCGAGACGGCAGTTGTGTCCGATGTGAACCAGGTTGTCGATCTTCGTTCCCCGACCGATGCGGGTTTCGTCCAGTGCCCCGCGGTCGATGGTCGTGTTGGCGCCGATCTCCACATCGCCTTCGATCATCAACCGGCCGACCTGCGGAAATTTCTCGTAGCCTCCGCTCTTCGGGTCGCGCACATATCCGAAGCCATCGCTTCCCAAAACCGCACCCGCGTGCACGATCACGCGATCGCCCACCGTTGTCCCAGCATAAATCGTGACATTCGGATAAATTTCGCACTCGCGTCCAATCTTCACTCCTCGCCCAATGACACAGCCGGCACCGATCCGCGTGCTGGCGCCGATCTCCGCATCTTCCGCGATGACTCCGTGTTCCTCCACCACCACGCTCTCCGCGAGACGAGCTGAAGGACTCACGACTGCGGTTGCGTGTACGACGGAGTCACGCCCCTTGCGATTCCCATCCCGAAGAAACCGCGCTGCGCGCGCGAACGCCAGCTTGGGATGATTGCTGATCAGCACCGGTTTGCCCGATGAAGCCGCGGCGAACTCCCCCGCGATCAGTGCGCCCGCGCCAGACTGCAAGGCCCGCAGAAGATACTTTTCCTCTTCCACAAACACCAGGTCATGCTGCGAAGCTGATCCGATGCTGGCCACGCCTCCCACCTTCACACTCCCATCCCCTTGCAGGCGGGCTTCAACGGCCTCAGCAATCTGTTGCAGGGAGCGCTTCATGGCTCTCACTCTATAGCAGACCACCGGCATGACGAAAGTGCTGGTCCGACAGCGCTGCTGCACCCCGGCACCCGCCAGCCTACAATCGCTCTATGGAGCGGAAAATCTTCTGGATGACGTTCACGGTCCTCGGTCTGCTGGCGGATTTTCTCCTGCCGCTTTGGTGGGGCCTGGCCGCGACCATCCCCATCCTTTTCTTCTCATGGTGGGTCGCTTATCGCAGCGAGTGGTTCTAGGCTCAGCACCTTCAGTGCTGGGTCATGGTGAAACTGCCGCCCGTCGGGGCGTTGCATCCCGTGCCCCCAGCCAGCGTCCACGTGCCGGTAATGGAGCCGCCGGTAAGCGTGGTCCCACTCTCCGTTCCGGTCACCGCTCCATTTAGGGTGAGAGTGTTGCCCCCCGACAGCACGGTGAACGAAAAGGTGCCCGTCACCGCGTTGGTGCTGGAATTGATGGTCAGATTCATGGACCCGCTCTCCGTTCCTCCAGTAGTGGGGAAGCATGCCCCCGCCGTAAGGAATTGAAAGCTCGAAATGCTCAATGACCCACCACTGCCCACGGTAAACTGCGTGATAAAACTGAACCCGGACGCCGGGCCGCTTCCTCCCAGCATCTCCGCCTGCCAGGACCCGCCGGCCGCCGCCTGAACCGTCGTCGTGCTGTTGCCGCCACAACCGTTAAGCATGAGCGCGATCAGCAGCAGAATTGCAACTTCCTTCATGAATTGTCCTTGAGCTTGGAATCTGATCCAAAGATTTCTGTTGCGAGATTTCTGCTGCAAGATTACAGAGATGCACGCCGGCCGGTCAATGGATGTAAGCGGGGTGACGATTCCCATGGTAGGCTGGAGACGCTCGCCCCGCAGCCTTCTGAGGGGAAAAGGAATCATGCATGGCGCTGTGGGCTGGGCAGCAAGCCTTGCCCTGGGGCTTGCGGCCAGTGCGTGGCATGCGCCAGAATACTGACCCTGGAGACAGACTCTATGTATTTGCAGCCGGTTTTACAATGCAAGAATCCGGATTGTCCTCTGCCCTCTGCCGCGCGCATTCGGCTGCCGTATCCCAACCCGCCACAAACGGGGGGGAATCCGCCGAACTGGCCGCCGGACGGATGGCAATTGAGGCTCATCTGTCGCGAGTGCGATCATTGGTACATTTACGAGAAACAAGATGTGCAATGGGCGCCCTACACCCGTCCGCTGGAAGACGAGACTCGTTTCGCATTCTTGTGCGCCGAACTGGAATGTGGCGAGCCCAACTGCCAATCTCGCACCCAGTGGCATGTGCTGGATAATAGTCAGATGTCAGAAAGCGAAATGCTGGAGTTCGTGCTGCGCGCCGACCCGGTTGCAGTTTGCGAAAACGGCCATCCATTTTCTATTTCCGGAACCCTCGCTAGCTCCGCACAAAAGGTGTCTTCGGTTTAGCCGTCACTCAAAATCACAACAACGATGGGGTTCTCCTGCGGCATGCCTCCCCCTGTTGACAGCGGCTGGCGACACGCGCATAATTTCTCTCGCTTCCCCTCGGGCTCCGTGCCCTACCCAAAGTAGCATTCGACGGGCTTTATCAAACCGTTTAAGGGGAGGTGTGTAATGTCCGGTAAACCAGTCCTCGGCGCCTTCAATCAAGGCGCAGTTCCCACCATCGCGTGTTTCAATCAGGCCGCGACACCGCTCGGCGTCGACCTCGACGCTTTGATCGCGGCCATGCAGGCATATATCGACAACAATATCGCCCCAGTTTGGGGAACGCCGGCCAATCTGGTTAAAACCACGGATTTCCAACCCGGCGCTTGGGCTATGGTGTTTCTAGACACTGCTGATGCACCTAACGCTCTGGCCTATCACGATCTAACTCCTGATGGTTTTCCCCAAGCCAAAGTCTTCGTCAAAACCACGCTCGACAATAACGATCTCGTCAGTGTCTCGGCCTCTCACGAACTGGTCGAGATGCTGGTAGATCCCGCCATCAACATGCTGACCACGGGTCCCGACCAAACGACAATTTACGCTTACGAGAGTGCCGATCCAGTCGAGGCTCTGAGCTTTCCCGTCAACGGCATCCCGATGAGCGACTTTGTATATCCGTCGTACTTCGAGGATTTTCGCCAGCCCGGTTCGGTGCAGTTCGACCAGATGAATCAGGTCAACGCACCCTTTCAAATTCTTGCGGGTGGTTATCAGATCATCTTCAAGAACGGCCAATGGAGCCAGGTCTTCGGCTCAGAAGCAAAAAAGAAAGCCTTTGCCCGCGAGGACCGGCGTGGCCACCGCAGCGAGCAACGGGCCCAGCACAAGCTCGAACGCTTCAAGCCGAAGAAAGCGGCCTGACGTAAATGTAGCAGCCAACCGCACTCGTGCGGCGGATGATGAGAGAGCTTATCGCCCCACTCTTGCAAGAAAATGCAAGCGTGGGGCATTTTCGGCGACTAAGACGCTGCCCAAAGGTCGGGCGCCCAGCGCAAACAACTTCGCATCCGCAAGAGGGGAATCCCATACGGCTCCTACGAGCCCGGCGGATAGCGCAACAGCTTGAGCAGTTCCACCGCGGACGACGTTATTCCATCTGCCCCCGCCTTTTCCACCTCTTCTTTCTTTTCCTTGTCAGCTGCTTGCAAAGTAGACGTGTAAACAAAAATTGGAACAACTCTATCACGTCCCCGGATAGCTCTAATAAATTCAACGCCCGCAGCTACTCGATACGCTCCATCTTCGCGGCGATTCAGGTCAGTGACGACCGCGTCATACTGTCCGCTCTCAAATTTTGCCAGTCCTTCCGACGTGGAAACCGCTGTATCAACGTTTCCGCCCTCCGACTGAATGGCCCCGATTGTGTAGGCATTTCCTTTTGGATTGTCGTCGACCCACAGGACACGTATTCGCAGCGTGCGGGCGCGGTACACATCGGGGGGATGCTCTCCTTCCACCTTTCTCCGCGACTGCGGTCCTTCGAAACTTTCTGGCTTTTCAAATGGCCGCTCGCGCGCGAGATTCGGTCCCTTGAGCGAGTTTTCGAGCTGTGCAACCCTGGACTGTACGTCAGAGATTTGCTTCCCAAGACCTTCGGCGGCTTCTTGAAAGCTCAGCTTGAAACCGGCAACCTCAATAGAAACACTTCGCGAATCAACCGCTGCCTTCAACGGAGCGTAGAACTTCCAGAAAGCGTACCCAGCGAGGGCAACCCATGCGCAGCTGACAAGGGCTCTTAGTAGATCTGGGATCAGGGATATAGCTTTCGCTGCACCGTCGGGAAGAAGCATGTCTCCACCTCCCCTTTAAGGCCGCAGCCTACCACAGGAACTCATTCCCTTCCAGGGTTTCAGCGCCATCGAAGGTTCTCCGTTCTCCTCCGTTCTAGCCTACGCTCCCCGCTTCCCTTTCAACTCGGCCAGCAACTGCTCAATGCGATCTTCTTTTTCGAGCGCCGCCAACCGGTCTTCCATATTGTCTCCAGCAATCTCCGACTTGGCCTGGCCCACCGCCTCAGAGTGCGCCACCTTGCGCTTCATGCGATCGAAAGCCGCGGCTTTCGAGCCGTCACCGATCGCCAGGCGCGCGTCGCTGGCCTTGCCTACGGCGCGGGCGCGGCGGTGCTGCGCGATCAGCAGATCGGCCTTGGCCTGCGCCTCGCTCAACTTCTGCTCCAACTGGCGCAGCGCGGACTTCAAGTTCTCTACCTGCGCTTTCTGATCGGCCACCTGCTGCGTGAAGCTCTCGCTCATGTCGCGATAACTTTCCACCCGCTGCAGCGAAGCGCGCGCCAGGTCGTCCTGTTTCTTGTCGACCGACAGCTCCGCCTTGCGCATCCACTCGGCCACTTTGTCTTCATTTTCTTTTTGTTTTTTCTCGAGCAGGTGCTGATCGGCGATCGCGATCGCGACCTGAGTCTTCACCTGCAGCAACTGGTTCTGCATGTCGAGAATCACCTGCTTGATCATCTTCTCCGGCTCCTCGGCTTTATCGATCAGGTCGTTGAGGTTGGCTCGGACTAATGTGGAAACTCGCTCTAGTAATGGCATGATGGACTCCTTCTGAGCTTCTAGCTCTGTAGCTGCTTCGCATTCCCTTCATGTGCGCGGTGGATTTCGGCGCACACCGGGCAATCGCTTCCCTTGCGCCGGAAACTGCCGCCGATCGCCACACCTATTGCGACCCCGACGGCTAGCCATATCGCCACGTGTCCGGCAGCGACCCCGAGGGCCGCTCCCAGTGCCGCACCCAGCGCAATGCCTAGTCCCATTCCTTTCGGTTTGCTTGTCATAAGTTCTTCTCCAGGTCCCTCAGCTTCGCTGCGCTCGGTGGGACGGGCGAGCCTGCCCTGAGCTTGCCGAAGCATCGCCCGTCCCACCCGAGACCATTACTTGCCTGCGTCCACGACGGGCGGCTTCGCCGTCTTGTCCCCGATCTGCCGCACTTTCCCCAGCAACTCCGAGAGCGGCATGCCCGAGAGCGTTTCAAACAACGCCGGCACCTGTGCCGCCATCTTCGCGATGTCGCCGGTGATTTTGTTCATCCCGGAAGCATCGCCGTTTCCAGTAGAGACGATGGTGATCTTGTCGACGTTCGCCAGCGGACTGGCCAACGCCTTCACCACCTCCGGCATGCTGGAGAACAACCGATCGAGCACCGCAGCCTGGTTGTATTCCTGATAGGCCTCGGCTTTCACGTTCATGGCTTTGGCTTCGGCTTCGCCCTTCTTGAAAATGATTTCCGATTCAGCCTCGCCTTGCGCGCGAATCGACGACGCATGACCTTCCGCTTCGGCGATCAGTCGCTGCTTCTCGGCTGCGGCCAGTGTCTCAATCCGCTGACGATCGATTTCCGCCGGCTTCAGCACGGTTGCAATGAGTTCCTTCTCGCGGCGGTTGATCTCGGCTTCCTGCACCTTGACCTGCTGCTCTTTCTCGATTTGCTGCACCTTCACTTGCTCGGCGATAACCTGCTGCTGCATGATGTTGGTCTGGATGTCATAAGCCTTGTCAGCCTGCGCCTGCTGGCGCTTGGTGACTTCCAGGAATTGCGCCCTCTTCACTTCCAGGTCGCGCTGTGACTCGGCTTGCTTGGCCAGCGACAGCGTTTCCGCCAAGACGCGCTCCTGATCGGCTTGCGCCTTGGCCACAGCCGATTCCCGTTGCGCCAGCGCGCGCTTGATCGCCGTATCGCGGTCCGCTTCCGCCGTGGCGACGTCGGCGTCGCGCTTGATTCGCGCCACGTCGGGCTTGCCCATGTTGGTGATGTACTCGTTCTTGTCGCGAACTTCCTTGATGGTGAACGAGATCACCTCCAGGCCCATCTTGTTCATGTCCTCCGCGCACGTTCCCCGCATGCGGTCGGAAACCATCTCTGGCTGCTTCACGATTTCTTCCACCGTGAGCTGACCGATAATGCCCCGCAGATGGCCTTCCATCACCAGCCGGATCAGGCCTTCGCGCTCCTGATCGCTTTTGGTCAGGAACTGCTCTGCTGCCGTCAGCACCGACTCACGGTCGGACTTTACTTTGATTTGTGCAACCGCTTCTACGGTCACCGCAACGCCTTGTTTCGTATACAAATCCTGTTGCGGCGCCACGTCGAACGACATCAGCTCCAGGGACAGGTCCTTGCAAATTTGCACCATCGGAAGCACCAGCGTGCCATGTCCCTGCACGACCCGCGTCCCGCCCAGGCCATACACGATGAGTGCCTCGTGCGGCCCCGCTTTGCGATATAGCCTGGCCATTCCGCTCATCAGGAACAGAAGGACCATCACTCCCAACCCGGCGAAAATCCAAATCTCCACCATCCGTGACATCTCCGGCATAACGCCTCCTCGTACGAATGCTGCTGTGAGTCAAATGTACCGACGCCTTGAAAGGGCGCGGCTTGTAACTGCGCCGTAAAGCCCCAAAACTAACAGCGGCTTTAGCCGCCGCCTCTTACTCGTCCCCTGACATCTCGCTCCACAACCGAACGTAAGCAATTCCCTTTTCGTAGCGCGTGACCACGACTTCAGTTCCTTTGGTAATGGCGCTCCCATCGTCGCTGCGCCCGCCGCACACCCGGCGTGTGCCCATTTGCGTGTAGATGATTTCACCCGTCCCGCCTTCGCGGATGGAACTGGAAACCCGACCCAGCACTCCCACCATTTCGTAATCAGCGGGATCCATGTTCTCTTCGTCCGAGATCAGAACCTTGCTCAGGAAAAGGAACACGATTCCTCCACCCACTAGTCCGCTGGTGGCCGCGACCGCCAATCCAAAACCGACCCAGAGGCCGGAGTAGCGCGTGAGCAGATATCCTGTGCCGCCAAACCAGGCCAGGAATGCGGTCAGGGTGACGAAGTTGAACGGCGAAACCCCGCCACTCTGGTGAGCTTGCGTGCTGCCCGCCGCGGCACGTGCCTCACCCGCAACCGGCGCGTGACCAGCTGTGACCGGTCCATGCCCCGCCGGAACACTCGCCGAAGGCAAGTGCGCGCCGCCGATGTGCCCGTGAAAATGCGGGAGATGCAATCGGCCCGTGCGCGCGCCGCCAAACAGAAACGAAAAGAAACTGAAGCAGAAGCCGACGGCGAAACAGATCAAGTAGAAATCCGCCCAGGTCATGGAATGATTCATCGGATTCTCCTCCCTTCTGCGCTCGTGGCGCGGCCGTGGCTGTCGCGATGAAGATTTTCTCGGCGGTGATTTCGATTTGCCATCAACTCCGGCTTCAGCGCCTCCAGCAGACGTTCGGCCAATCCCGGAGTGTCGAGAATCGCGCCCAACAGCAGCAGGCATCGCCGTGTATCTTTATCGCGTGCAGCTTTGATCAGCACGTCGCTCACTTCCGGATCGCTGACGAAGCGCTCCGAACCTTGCAGCAGCCAGACATCCAACTGGCCTTCCGTCGTTCGCAAGTCGGAAGTCAGTTCCGTGTGATAGCCCTCGGGGTCATCCACCAGAAAACCGGGATGCACCTTAAAGAACTTGGCCAGCAACGCCCGTGACGACTGCGTCATGTGCGGTCGCGCCCCGTTTTCGATCTGCGACAGGTACGACTGGCTGATGCCCTTGCGCAGTTCCTGACGAACGGCCCTCACCATCTCCTGCTGCGTCATGGGGCGGCCCAGGCCCCGCAGCGACCCTTCCACCTCGCGCAGATAGCGAATTTTCTCTCCCAGCTTCATATCCCAGATTGATATATGTATATTGCAATATGCGATTCATGTCAAGAAGTGAATCCGGCTTGTTTTGAAGGGCTTACCACGGAATCGCCTCCGACCCTCAGTGTTGCAGGCAAACAAAACCGCCCCCGGCTGACCGGGGGCGTTGCTGTTCCTTGCTCTCTCGTCTTCTAAATTGTCTGGCGGTTAGCGGCGGCCGTCGTGCTTGGCGCGGTAGATCTGATGCGACTGCTGGTTCTGTTCGCGGTTGACCTGCGCCTTTTCGGACGCGCTCAGCTTGCCACCATTGGCCTGACGGTCGGCGCGAACTTGCTGGTTGATGCGCGCTTGGTTCTTCTCCAGACGCGCAGCTTCCCTGGCGCTCAACTGCCCGCTCTGAACACCGTTGGCGATGCGGTCCTGCTGGTTCTCGGCGCGCTTGCCGACTTCGCTTTTCGGGTTCGTGTTCTGCGTGGCCGCGTTGTGCTTGTCCGCGTAGATCTGATTGGACAGCTTGTTCTGCTGCTGATTCAGCGCGGCTTTGTCAGCGGCCGTCAGATGTCCGTTGTCCAGCTTGCGCATGTCGCGCTCTTCCTGATTGAGTTTCGATTCCTTGGTCTCCAATTTGGCAGCTTCTCCGGCGGTGAGCTCACCGCTCTTCACGCCGTTGGCGATGCGGTCTTGCTGATTCTCCTGACGCTGCTGAATGGTTTGGCCGGTGACTTGCCCGTTGGCGGACGCTGAAGCTGAACCCTGCGCGACTGGCGTGGATGCGCTTGCCGATCCCTGAGCGGATGCATTTGTGCTCTGCGCAACGCCCGGCAGTGTAAAGGCTGCCAATGCTGCGCTCAACAGTGCAAACTTGATTTCACTCCTCATGATGAGTCTCCTGTTTTCGTGAAGTCTATGGTTGCGACGTTGTGGCCCTCACGAAAACGAAACCCAGAGTGTCAAGAAATGTTTCGCCAAATCTTGGGCCGCAGTACTGAAACCTTAAGGTTTGATGAATCAACAGCTTGGGTTTCATGGCGCTTGTAGAGCTACGGTAAAGACCTTGAAGGATATAGGGTTCGACTACCGTTAACTTAGAGTAGTTACTGTAGTCACCGTTCGCGGTTGACTACAGCCCCGCTTCGATACGAGAACGTGGATCGAGATAGTCGCGCAGCGCGTCGCCGATGAAGTTGAACGAAAGCACGGCCAGCATCACGGCGAGCGCGGGAAAGAGCACCAGATGCGGCGCGTCGAACAGATGGGCGCGTCCGTCGTTGAGCATGGCTCCCCAGCTGGCGGTGGGCGGAGGCACGCCGAGTCCGAGAAAGCTCATGGTGGCCTCGGCGAGGATGGCTCCGGCCATGCCGATCGCGGCCTGCACAATCACAGGCTGAATGATGTTCGGCAGGATGTGGCGGACGATGATGCGCAGGTCGCTGGCGCCGAGCGCCCGCGCAGCTTCGACGAATTCGCGTTCGCGTGCGGCGAGCACCTGGCCTCGAACTAAGCGGGCGTAGCCGACCCATCCTCCGAGCGAGAGCGCGAGAACTAGATTGAAGATGCCGGGGCCGCGGAAGGCGACGAACGCAATGGCCAACAAGATTCCAGGGAACGAGAGGAACGCATTCATCAGCACGATGTTGACGAAGCGGTCGATGCCTCCGCCATAGTAGCCGGCGATGGAACCGATGATGAGGCCGAGGGCGAGCGAGGTGAGGACGACACAGCTTCCGACCAGCATCGAAATTCGCGCACCGTAGACGATGCGCGAGAGAATGTCGCGGCCGAGTTCGTCGGTGCCGAACCAGTGGGAGTGCGATGGCGTATCGAGGCGGGCAGGGAGATTGATAGCAGCGGGATCTTGTGGCGCAATCCAGGGAGCGAACAGAGCGAAGATCACGAAGATGACGACTAATACAACTCCGATGGCCGCCAGCGGGTTGTGGCCGGCGGCACGACGGAACGAGATGGCGGCAGTTGACAAGAATCTGAAATCCTAAATCGCAAATACTTCATCCCGCACTTGACGCTCAGGCGCGGAGCTCGCGCACTGCCGCGAGTGTCGTTTCGACCTCGGCTGGTGAATTCAGCAGTCCGGGCGAAAGACGGGCGTAGAGTGTCTTGTAGGGAGTAACGCTGGCGACGATGTTCTTTTTCCTAAGCCGATCGACAACCTGCTGAGCCTGGAATCCCTGCACGTCAAAACAGACGATCCCCGCAGACAGTTCATCTTCCATTGGGGTGTAGAGCCTGACGTTGGGCATTTTGGCCAGACCTTCTTTGAGGTGCCGGTTGAGCGCGTGAATTCTCTCCGCAACGCGCGGCTTACCGATGGTCTGGTGGAACTGGAAGGCGCGGTCGAGCGCCCAGCGATGTTCGAAGGAATGGAAACCGCCCGGCGACATCCATGATCCGATGGGAATGGGCGCCTTGGGCCGAAGCTCCATCCACATTTCGTAATTAGCATCGTCGAAGGTGGGGATCGTAGCGTTGGCCGCCGACCATGCCGTGGGCGTTCCCCAAACTAATCCCGTGCCGCGTGGTCCGAACATCCACTTGTGGCATCCGGCAACGAAGAAGTCGCAGCCGAGTTCCGGCAGTTCGGTGCCATCCACTCCGAGCCCGTGGACTCCGTCCACACACAGCAGCACGCGGTCCTGCACGTCACGGCTGGCATTGATGGGTTTGAGGACGTCCGCGATCGCACGGATCGGCAACTTCACTCCCGTGCAGGAATGAACCCAGGTCACGGCCAGAACGCGAGTTTGCGAAGTGATGGCCTTGGCAACGTTGTTGACAATCTCGTCCGCGGATTTGGCGGCGAGGTCGCGGTAAAGTGAGATTCTGCGAACCGAAGCTCCGGTGCGTTCTGCCCGAAGCCGCAGCGAGGTTTCCGTGGAGTAGTGGTCGTGCGTGGTGGTCAGGATTTCTTGATTGGCGCGCAGATTCAATCCGCCATACAACAAACCCAAACCCATTGTCGTACTGTCGGTGAGGGCGATGTCGGCGGGATCGACGGCAAGATAGCGAGCGGCAGCAGCAGCGACAGCAGCTTCCGCCGTCATGGCATTCGCAAACCAATATTCAATGGGATTGGAATCGAAGGCGCGGCGGTGCGCCTCGATGGCGTCACGGACGGGCTTGGGATGCGAGGCGAGAAAGAACCCCGCCATGTGGATCAGATCGGGAGCCAGGTTGAAACTGGCGCGAACATCTTCCCAACCCGGAGCATCCGAGGAAGACTGCTTGCTGGCCAAAGCCTCAGCCGTTCGAAGGGCCGACGCCAGCGCAACCGCTCCAATCGCCTGCCCGGTGCGTACAAGAAAATCTCTGCGATACATGGGGGCCTCCTGCAAGGATCAATAGTCGACGTCCACAGAGCGATTGAACGCCTCTTAGTCTACAGCCTGATCCGGAAACCCCGCCTGTGGATTTCTACCATGTAATAAATGTGCTGGGAGCGGCGTGCGAGGCATTGTTGAGCAGTCCGATTTTTCGTTTGCTGAGGGTATCCCCCCTCCCCCTCCCCTCTGAAAGGCTTGCTGGGCGCGGTGTTCGCAAAAAGTGTCGGCAAAATCTAGATTGCAAATAACTTAGAGGTCAAAATCTAGAGAACAAACGACTTGCTCCCGTTTTCACTCTGACGGGCTGTACTGCCTCCGCCTTGACCATGATGGGCCAATTGCGAATGGATGGAAAGGTTAGATGTCACAACGGAGTTGTGGAAAAGTTGAGAGTCGGCTTTGGCTCGCCGAAAACTTTTCACCACAGGGGACACGGGGGACACAGAGTAGATCAACCGCACAAGAAATCTGGAGCGAGCACGAGTTCGACGTGTCGATCTTTTACTGGCACGCCGACTTGAGATCGTTCACAGATTGTGTTTTCATGGAGGAGTACCGGAACCGCATCGCCGGTCTGCATGCGCGCCGTAAACCTCCACCTCTAGCCTACATTCTGAGGAGAAAAACCATGAGTAAAGTCTCGTATATTCCCAAGGATTACAACTCCGTCACACCATACCTGATCATCAAGGGCGCGGCCCAAGCCATTGAGTATTACAAGAAAGTTTTTGGAGCAACCGAAACCGTTCGCATGAATGGGCCAGACGGAAAGGTTGGTCACGCCGAGTTGAAGATTGGCAACTCACACATCATGTTGGCCGACGAAAATCCCAGCATGGGGCAGGGCCACACCAGCGCGGCCACCATTGGCGCGAGCCCGGTGAGCCTGTATGTATACATTCCCGACGTCGATCGCGTGGTCGAGCGTGCGAAGGCCGAGGGCGCGAAAATCCTGAAGCCAGTACAGGATCAATTCTACGGAGACCGCTCTGGCTTCATCCAAGATCCGTTTGGACATCTGTGGGGCATTGCCACTCACGTGGAAGATGTGTCGCCCAAGGAGATGAAAGAACGGATGAAGAAGGTAATGCAGGCGGCGTAGTTTTGATGTAGTTTGATTTGGACAGAAGGCGGGGCGGTCTGCCCCGCCTCTTGGTCGGAAGCCTAGAGTTCTTCGCCCGCCGCAGTCTGGCCGGCGAGAAGTAATGTCTTGGGATACTTGCCGTCGCTGCAAAAAACAAGCCCGTTGGCCGCAGCCAACGGGCTTAGTCACAGTGCAACCAAGATCGTCCTCCGAGCCCTAAAGCTTAAATCCAGCAAGGAAATCCTGGTCAATACCCGTGGTGGTGTCTGTGTAGGTCACGTATAACGTCGGGGTGGCGCCGCCCGTGAAAGCGTTGCCCGTGTAGTCGCCAATGAAGAATCCGCCGAAGCCATCGTTAAAGGGATTTGACGGCGCCGCCGAGAGATCTTGATTGGCCGTGAATGAAGCACCACCATTGTGAGAAAACGAGGCAAATGCTTCGTAGTTAATGTTGGCTGCATCGTTGCGCCGGTCGAGCCAGCTCACGCCTACGATTCCGCCGCGACTTACGGTGAGCCAGGGCATGAATTGGTCATGCGTGAGAGCCACAGGTGCCACCGGTTTCCTCGTCCAGGTGGCTCCGCCATTTGACGAAGTCGCGACCACCAGCCTCATGAACGTGCCCGTCCAGGTATAGAAGGCAACGTACAGGTTGCCGGCGTGGGAACCTGTGCTGTTGTCAATACCGACTACGGGGATATCGCTCACACGCTCAGAGGTATTGGGCAGGGAACCGTAGAAGCAGCAAAAGCCCGGATCTGGCGCCAGCTTGGCAGTGAACATAGCAGCGGCCGGACTCCAGGTATTCCCCCCGTCCGTGGACTTGGAGAACATCATGGTTGAGGTTGTGCCTCCGCAATCGCCGCTTGGACCGTTGGCGGTGCAGCGCATCCAGGTGAGATACACAGTGCCGTCTTTCCCGGTGGTAAGGTCGCTGAACTGGTCAATGTTAGGGAAGAGTTGTTGCGTGTCGGCGCCAACGGTGGTCCAGGTAGCGCCGCCGTCATGCGAGTGCGAAACCGAAATCTGCGTGTTCGAGTTCGCGTCGAACTGGGTCACGGAGATGTACAACGAATTAGCGTGTGGACTTGCCGGGTTGGTATCGATCTGCAGCCAAGGTTTGTCGGTCAGACCTCCCGCAAAAGAAGGCGGAACCGCTACTGCTGGCGCGCTCCAGGTCGCGCCGTTGTTGGTGGACGTTTCGAAGACAATTCCGTGGCTGGCATCGATTCCGCTGATAAAGGCAGTTCCATGGAGATCATAGCCAACGCCGGGATCTCCTTCGCCAAAGTCACCCGCAATTGAGTTAAGGCAAGTGCGTGTCCACGTGGTTCCGCCATCGCTGGAAGCGTAAAAGCCTTGAATGTTGGCGCAGTTGTAGTCGTTGGCGCCGGAGAGGATTTGTTGAGAGTTTAGTGGGTTAACCACGACAGGAGTTTCGTTCGCCAATACCGGACTCTGCGAAGCGTTTACATTCGGCAAAACGCAAGGTGCGGGACTGCAGGTAATAAGGGGAACACGAGTTTCGCTTTCGAAAGCAGATGTGCCCAAATGTACTCTGCCCGCGCGAATTGCCCGTGACATGAGTACGCCAGTCGATACCGGCGATTTTTCTAAGGGTGAGTTTGTCTGAGCGCTCGCGAAAATTCCCATCGAGAGTAGCAACAATGTGACGAGTGGGAGAGCGATGATGCGGGATGTTCTTTTCAAAGAAGCCTCCTTGGTTTGGCTGGCCTTGTGCAGGGTGCTGGGTGCATTTCGATTCCTGCGGGAAGGACCGCGGAGAGCGACTGTAGTGCCATATGCACCGCCTGTCAAGATGCAGCATCTTGCACACTGGATCAGCGGCACAAGCGGCGTGCTCTGTCAAGTTTTGTAAACGGACAGCGGCTTTGGGGGGTGGCGGGTGGGGCGATTGAGTTGGCTTAGGAGTTAAGTTCTTCGCCCGTCGCAGGCTGGCCAGCGAGAAGAAATGTCTTGGGATACTTTCCCTCGCCGCAAAGCTTGAACGAGCCGAAATCTTTGAACCAGCGCCCCTCGGGGACGTTCGGCCTCATCTCCAGCCAAGCCCGGAGTTGGTTCAGGTCATCGACGCTGATGTTGCGGTCGTGCATACGCTCGACCAGATGGCCGCGAATGGCTGCGGGAATGCCCGGCCAGGTCTCGATCTGCGGCATTATTCACCAAAAACCAAGCGGCCCAACTCGTCGCCCAGGCGCTTGGCCTGCTGGGGATCGCTAGCGGCGCGAAAGCGTTCGGCAAGCTCGAAGAACGCCTTCTCTTTCTGCTTCCGCGCTTCGATGCCGAGTTCGATGAGTTCCACGAGAACCCGGTTGTCGCTAAGGCGCTGGCTCTTTGCCATGCGCTCTACCTGTTTGGCGATGGGGGTGGGGAGGGATATGCTGCGGCGGACGTGTTTCGTGGTGGGCATGGCATCATTATACACCAGTTTGGTGCAAAGGGTAATGCGGTGCCGTGGACATTCCGTCGTCGAGATTGCAGCGGGCGGTGGCTTTAGTGGGTCAGGGGCAGCGATTGAGTTGGTCCGGTGACGGCGCCGCAGTCCACCCTTCGCAAAACGATGCGAAGGAGGGAGCGCCCCGGCTCAGAAAGACATATCCGACGGAATGACAGTAGAGAGGCACGTCTCACGGGTCGGACATCGATCCCGATTGTCGCTCTTCGAGTTCCAGAACGACCAAAATCGCCCATCGGGCGCAGTCAACTGGACGTTCTTGACAATAAACTCGCACCTATCACCTTCTTCGGTAAGAAGGCCAACTAGCAGCTTTGCGCCGGCTAAATCGCTGTAGCTCCGATATAGAGCGGCTACGATACCGCCTATATACTTGACGATCTGATATTGAAAATCAGACATGACTTGGGCGGAATCATACCCAATCGCGTCGGATTGTCAATGGTCCGCTTACTGCCGAATCCTCGGGTTCGCCACCGAATACAGAACATCCGTCAGGAAATTCACTGCAACGTACGTCAGTCCGATTGCCAAGATGCAGCCTTGAACCAGATAGTAGTCACGATTCGAGATGGCTTGGATCGTGAGGCGGCCGATGCCGGGCCAGGAGAAGATGGTTTCGGTTACGATGGCACCGGCTAGCAGCGCGCCGAATTGCAGGCCTAGCACTGTGATGATGGGGATCATCGCGTTGCGTAGCGCGTGTCTATAGACGACGGTGCGCTCGGGAAGGCCTTTGGCGCGGGCGGTGCGGATGTAGTCCTGGCTGAGCTCTTCGAGCATGGAGGTGCGCACCATGCGGGTGAGGATGGCGGCTAGCGCTCCGCCCATGGTGATGGCGGGGAGCACGAGGTTGGCGAAGGAACCGGCGCCGGAGACGGGGAGCCATCCCATCTTGATGGCGAAGAGAAGAATCAGGATTGGGCCTAACGCGAAGTTGGGGAAGGACAGGCCGAAGAGACTGACTACGCTGAGCAGGCGGTCGTCCCAGCGGTTGCGGCGCTGTGCCGAGCGGACTCCGGCGGGGATGGAGAGAACGATCGCGACGAATAGCGAGGCCAGCGTGAGACGCAGCGTGTAGGGATAGGCCTGGGCAAGGCTGAGCGTCACGTTCTTGTTGTAGCGGATGGAGCGGCCGAGGTCGCCGTGCAGCACGCCTTTCCAGTAGGTGAGGTACTGCTCGCCGAGGGGGGCGTCGAGGCCGTAGGCGTGGCGGGTGGCG
>Ga0210404_10000396_pt1 | contig 23782 bp, 27 predicted proteins | sample IncBWH28MmetaG_FD_155455 | JGI IMG/M metagenome (GOLD analysis project Ga0210404, IMG submission 155455) | Forest soil microbial communities from Barre Woods Harvard Forest LTER site, Petersham, Massachusetts, United States - Inc-BW-H-28-M | ecosystem: Environmental > Terrestrial > Soil >... | reverse complement strand
CATCCTTCCCTTTATACAAAAGATAATTTCCCATTGGATATTTATCCTACCTCTATCTGAAGAGAAAATGCAACTTCTCGAATTCAACTGAATAGTTACTTTTTTTATTGTTGATTTAACCAACACCAACAATATTTACGGTTACCAAACAATAAATGGAATGAGTCCCAATGCGCTTACTGTTGTTTCAGGAAATAGAGCAATTGTTGTTGGAACAAACGGAACGCTGTATCAAGTATTTGATATTACCAATCCATCTTCTGCTTCTTACTGTGGTGGTATGAGTCCAACAGGAGCAACTAGTGTTAAAGCAGTTGCACCAATCTATCAAAATGGACTTGCTTATTCTTATATTCTCACAGATAACACAAACGCAGAGTTTCAAATTATTCTTGGTGGCTCAGGAGGACAATACTCATCTAATGGAACTTTTGAGTCTCAAACGTTTGATGCTGGCAGTAGTGTCGCGTACAACCGATTTGTTGCTGACATTGCCCAACCTCCGGCAACAAGTATTTCGGCACAAGTTGCAATTGCTGCACCAATCAATAATAGTTGTTCAGGAGTGCCATTTACCTACGTTGGCCCAAATGGAACTTCAACAAGTAATGATATATATACAATAAGTAGCAATCAAATTACTGGACTTATGCCTCTTTCAACAATTAATTCATATTATCAAAATCCTCAGAGATGTTTTCGGTATAAATTTTATTTTTCCTCAACAGATCAAACACAAACTCCTATTCTCTACGATATGACTGTGAATTATTCCCTATAATCCAAATAAACATGAAGAGTTATTCTTCATTTTAGTAAATATGTATTGATAGAAATCGAACCACTATTGACTCACAAAGTCCAGAAAATGATTTAGCATCATATTTGAGCCGCGTAGAGCTTTAAAACCGTCTCCTGTTGCATTTATTCCTAAAGTTTCTAAAATCTTATTATATATAAATAGAGTATCAACCGCCTGATACCGTTTTTATAAAAATCGTGTCTCTAAAGTGTAACAAAGTCTTGAATATATATTCTTTATATAAAGATTTCAAAAAAATGAAATTGTAATCAAATATTTTGCTTAACACTTTCCTATCCCTCTTGCCCATCTTACTTAAAATAAAAGTATTGCAATAAAAAGAATTAACATTTTCTTTCGCAATTGATTCGTATTTTCAATAAATCGTATATTTTTTTCATTTACTAAGGCGTTAGGTATATAACAGGATTACTCGTCTGAGATTCTTTAGTTGAATTTGCTCGCACAATGGGACGGTTATCGTTCGGCTAATTGGTCTGAAATTGTGGAATTTCCGCAGTTGACGCTTGAACAAACCAATTACTTATTGATCGCTTAACTTTTCTAATAATGGCAATACTTCCTGCCATTTGAGAAATGTTACCGGATAGTCTTTTGCAAGTCCTGTTTTCTTGCTTTCAATTCTATTCCTTATCCTTTTGTCAGCAACAATATAAGTTGCATAAGGCAGAACAGTTGCAATTTGATGGATATCCATAACATCGCTTGGGTGGATTTCTTCATTTCCCGTGGTTAGTTCAGAAAGCAAACGCGTGCTTACATCTGCAAATGGAATCAGCCTATATTCTGGTGAGCGATAAAACGCCAAAACTTCTTTTAGCGCATCTTGTTTACCGGAATAAGTTTCCCACCAAGCAAGCGAAGAACCCACTACCGCTATTGCCTGCGAATACTCATCGGTAGAAATTTCCTGTTTTAGTACCGTCTTTTTTGCCAGTCGAAACATCACATGCTCTATTGCGTCTGCTTTGCCACCAAACTCTAATTCAAGCCTTGATGAGTAGCTTTCTTTTCTTTTTATGGCCTCTTTTCGAATTGCTTCCCAATCTTGGGCAATAGACTTATTTATCCCTTGACGTTTTTTCAATTCTTCTTCGCTTGGATCAAAATTTACGCTAACAATAAATGGTTCTTTCCTATCAATTTCTTGTATTGGATCACGTGAAAAAATGTCATCCCACCGAAATTCTACTGTTTCGCTCTTTTCAACAACTGCTTTCATCATTTCTTGAATCTGTATGTGTTCTAAGCCACCCCAAAATTGCAATGAAGTTCCTTGCGACAGTTGAGCTTGAAATTTCCTTGCCTCTTCCACGAGTCTTCCACCATCTTCGATTTCTATTCCTTGATCCCCTTCGGGACAAATAAGTTTCTTTTGCCGGGTTAAGGAAACTACTTTATCAAATATTTTTTCCGCATTTTCTTTTCCGATTTGAGACTTTTCACCACTTATGGCTTTTGTAATATCAATAACAAACCATGTATCAATCCAAAGGATTGGGATCGGTGGTTTTGTAATTATTCTTTTCATAATTTACCATTCATAAACTAACGGTTCATTTTGCTCATTTGATAGCAAACCAATAAGTATTTTTTTCTCTTCACCGGTCAAAGCACATGCTGGGTCACAATTTTCATCCGTTTCCCTTTGTACTTTCTTCCTATCCAACTGAATAATCAAGCCAATACGAGCAATTTGTGTACTAAATGATGAAACATCCCACTCTGAACCAACAAATATGAGTCACGTACCTGCCATTGAAAGGATAAGAACATTAGGATTTTCGGGAATAAACTGTTGGCTTTTATACTCTATCTTTCCCCAATACCTCATGCTATCTTTGTCAAAATCAATAGGACCGCCGCTATTTTTATAATCACCTTTGTTGAGCATTCTATCAATTTTTTCCACATCTTCGGCGGAATCATTCAAAGCTGTTGCGTCCAAATATATCCACCGATCGACAAGAAAGACTCTTGCCTCAACATCTTTCGATTCAACTGTTCTTGGGAACAACTCAATTTTTTCTATTGGAAGTTGTGTGAGAAGATTTCCTAAAATGTTTATTTCAAACAATGTGTCAGTAGAATCATTACTTTTTATCTGCCCAATGATGTGATTTCGGTCGGCATTTGTCGTATTAGGATGAGTAAATATCAAATCAACATATTTTTCAAGCAAAAGTGCCTGTTTGAAAGAGTTATTAGAATCACCAATCAACCATAGGAATAGGCTATTTATTGGTCCATTAGTTTTTGTCCTTTCCATCTCATTTACCTGTTTTTCAACGATAGAGAAAAATTCCCCGGTAAAAAGTGATTGTAAATTTGATTGCGAAGCAACAAACTTTTTTATTATTTTTTCTTTATCACGGAAAAAATCGTATGGATTTTTCATAAGTTTATCTGACCCCCTTCAAGCCGGTCTTTTAGTAATTCCGTTGATTTTATTTCAAGCTCTTTATTCCCGGTCTTTTTTGCAATTTGCTGGGCTTGTGTTGCATATGCTTTTGCTCTTTTTATATCGCCGAAAAAACGCAGATTATTGGCAAGATTATGAAGCGCATTCCCAACACCATCCTCGTCTTTCAATTTTTCGTATATTTCTTTTGCCTCTGTTAGCATTCTTATCGTAAAATGCTCAATTTTACCGGTATCTCCACCGAGTTGTTTTGTAAAAATATAAGTGAGACCAATTACATTTCCAATTGTCATCTTTACATGGGCTAATGTCGAATAACTATTGCCTTTTATCGCTTCCGCGTGGGCTTCATGTACCAATTTGTCGATTTCTTTTCCATCTTGATTTACGGCCTCAATCAAACGTGAAAGTTCTGCGTTGCTTCTTGATGGGAATCCACCGATTCTTCGTAATTGCGTTTCCTCATAAACTTGCAATGAATTTCGAAATGCCCGGTTCTGCAAAAAGTATGCTTTATGTGCTTTTAGCACCGCGCCTGTTTGTATGTCGTTAAGACTTTTTGCCAAAGCAATACCCTCATCGCAAAGGGCAATATAATAGGTGGCACGTTGCAGTTGTTGTTCACCAAACAGAATCATATTTGCTATTGCTTGAAGTTTTATTTCACCACCACCGGCAAAATAAGCATCCTGCGCGTAGTCATAAGCCGCAGAAAAATCACCTTTTCCCCACGCTTCAAAGGATTTCTTTATATTTGGATCGTCCAATACTTCGGCCGTTGTTGTAGTAGCAATGAATCCAATATCACGAATGCCAAAAGCACTAAGCATTGATTCGCGGACTTTTTGCTCATGCTTTTCCTTCATGGTTTTCAATTTTTCCACGGTATATTCTTTTTCATCCCGGTCAATAAGGTCGTGGCAATTCCCACACAGCCATATTGCATTCGCAATATCACTTCTTTGTTCCGGCGACATTTTTTCGTCATAACGAGCAGTTCCGGGTTGTTTACCACATATATGCGCGGCTTTCCCTATGTTGACGGATTTACCTTTTTCCGAGTGAGGACCACTTGTTGCGCGATTACAATTTGAGCATGATTGCGCCGCGCGTTTCGCCAAAGTTTCTTTTACTTTTGCAGTAAACTCATTGGGGTCTCGCCTTTGAGAAGTTTGTTGTTCGGAAGAATCTTTTTCTTTTTTAGGGATGTCCTCATGTATATTTATGCCACTCTCTTTCCCTTGTTCCCACCTCAAGTAGCCTTGTTTTTTGAGAGCTACTAACCAGTCTATGATCGTTTGATTGGAAGAAACACCCATGTGATCACGCATCTCTTTATATGTTGGTCCTCTATGGTTATGAACAATGCTATTGCGGATAAAGCGTAGTAATTTTAGTTGTTGCGGCGTCATGACTCGTCATTATACCGACCAATGATGGTCGGTGTCAAGAGGGATTTCAGAAAGGTAACAATTCAGCCGCAGAAACCTTGAGAGCTTTGGCAATCTTATAAAGTGTTCTGATCGTAGGATTTCTTTCACCGCGTTCCACCATGCCGATATAATTTCTGTGCATTGCTAATTGACCAGCAAGTGCTTCTTGGCTTATCCCTTTTTCTTTTCGGACTTTCTGCATTTTTTGGCCGAACTTCTCAAGAACATCCCTGTGTGTTATTGGCTTTCCCATCGAAGCAATCGTACACAAGCAGTATACAAATGACAGCCCACTCCTTGTGTGCATTTATGGCTGTTTTGTGCTACAATACAATCCGTTTATGTTTACGCTTTTATCATTCATTTTTCTGGGGTTTATTGTGGCTCTTGTAGTTGGCCTTATCCGGCCGTTTCGGTACTGGCCGATGAGTAAGACTAAACCAACACGAAAACGCTTGGGATTGACCTTTGGCGGCTTTATTCTTATATGTTTTATCTTGCTTGGGATACTTTCTCCACATACAAAAGTTGCAGATATTACGATTGCCGTTTCTCCAACCCCAATGCCAACGAAGATTGCAGTTGCGGTTGCAAAACCTACAGATTCACCAAAAAAGATTATTCCAACACTAATCCCTACGGCCAAACCTATAAGTAAACCTATGCCAACAAGCGCACCGAAGCCTACCCAAACACCAGAACAAATACTTCAAGGGGTATTGGATAAATATGGGAAGAATAATAACGATGTACTTCAACAAGAAAATGGACAATGGTATTTAGTAAAGTTTACGGATGCAACAGATGATGCTCAACACGCAAAGGCAATGTCGAGAAATTTTATTTTCGATGTATATGCTACCAAATTACCAGTTAGGGATGTTACCATCAATGTTGGCAGTTTTTCCGATAAAAATAATTTTCAAGAATCGTTATGTAGTAATCTTGCCAATCAACAACCCCAAAGCACATGGACACAAGATACGCAAAATGACCCTTTTGGAGAAAACTGGTATTCGTTTTTGAGTAAGCATGCCAATACTGATCCTACCGATGATTGCCAGACAGGGGCTGTAAACAATATATAATACCTTTACCTTCTCCAATGATATAATTCTCCAAGTATGAATATGAAAGATGAATATGAGCATGTGCATGAAGAAATTTGGTATGTTTCTCAAAATAATGGTTTTCAAGAAGAAATGAGAAAAATAAGGTCGACATATAAAATTCCAAGCAAAAACTACCAAGGAACTACTATTGATTGGATTGAATCACATTGGGCTTTGGAAGAAAAAAATAAATTTAGTGATGATGTCAAAAATTTACTCTTACGATGTAAAGGTGCAAAAGGTGAAAGTTGGTTTGTGTTCAATCCTACAATTACCTCGTACATCCTTACCGGTCTATTAGAACCTGCTTTTTATGGCTTGCCACATGAAATAGAAGACGTTATAAAAATAAGAAAATTAGACAACAAAATTGAGGTTACACTTTTGCTTGGATACGATTCAACAAAAAAACAAATAAACGAAATTCTCAAAGTTCACTGGAAAACTATTGAAAAATTACAAAAAGGATTAGCCGGAAATAAGATAAGAAAATCCGAAGATTTTGAACTAAAACAATTCTTTTGGGAAGGGGTCAAGAATCAAGGAAAGACAGAAATAGAGTTATCAGAAGATAGTAGAAATGATGAAAAGGCTTATGATCAATATCTTATTAAGAAAATCATAAAAGCGATGGACACTCGTATTGCATCCTCATTTGAATAGGAAACCAGAAATTCAATTCTAATTTCGTGATTTTTTCTTTTCACCCATTTATTATCTGTTCATAACAACTTAGTTATGGATATGAAAAATGAAGCTATAAATGAGTATTTAGTAAAAGATTTAGGTGAAGCCTCTGCTTTACTTGCAAAATCCGCAAAACTTCTTCGTCTTCAAAAAGAAAACGCCTTTTTTTGGTTCGTATTTTCAAATAAGCAACTATGTGAAGAGATAGCAGAAAAGTATTGGTTTGGGGAACTTCTCATCAATGCGAAATCTTACTACGAATCCATGCGTACCTTGAAAGATCGCTTATTTATGAACAAGCCCAACAGAATATAAAACTATGGTAAGTAAAGAATTATTAGATGAATTACGAGTAATTTTGAAAGAAGATTATCAACTTGAAGTTGACCAACCCGGATTGTTTGAGATAGCAAATTCTCTTGTTAGTTTTTTTGATTTATTAGCAACAATGAATGGAGAAATAAATAATCTATGAAAAACACAAACACTAAATTTATTGACGGAATAAAAGAATTGATGGCTGCTCGTTATAAAAAAGAAGTAAGTTTGCGTATAAAGCGAGGTATTGCGATAAAAAGATTAAGGATGGCAAATGCGAATAATAATACAAGACAATATGGACAATAATGAAAATGAAAAAACGAACCTCGGTTATCAATTCGTCCCACTACCGAATGACATTCTTGAACTACTGCTTACAAATGGGTTGAAAATGCGTGAATGGGCTTTTGTATTGTTAGTCGCACGATTGACGTATGGATGTAAATATGTAAAATGGGCAAAAATAAAATTTTGTGATTTAGGCATCCTAAATATAGGGCAAAGCCATGCAAAAGAAATAGTAGAATCTGTGCTTGCTAAGAAAATTGTTATAAGAAATGAGAAAACAAAAAAATATCAGATCAATGAAGATTATATTCGTTCAGAACTTCCCAAAACAGTAACTTCTCAACGTGAAAAATTAGCAAAACTTGTAGGTAAACAATTGAATAGCAATACTTCCCAAAATGGTAATGAAAATGTTACTGATTTGGTAACAAACGCCTTCCCAAAAGAGAAAGATATTGATTCCCAAAATGGTAACTATAACCTATTACCAAAACAGGAAGATTCAAATTCAGATAGTGACGGTTTTTCATCAACGAAAGATATTCTTATAGATAAGTATAAACAGCGATAGACAGGTCGCTTCTTATAATATGCAATTACGAACAATAAAACCCGATCCTAACAGCTTCCAACCAACAAACGCGTGTGAGGGTGAAGCACAACGAACTTGGCAAAGACTCGAGCCGAATAATAAGCAGGCATTTTATACAACGTACTTCAAAGCATACGAGAACGGCTTGCCAATTCACAAGTTTGGTGAGTTTGCAAGCGAGATTGAACAAGACCCCTCAATAAAAAATCGAGGTGCAATTTTCAATCTGAAAGTAAGAAATTATTTTGCCAGAAAACGAAACAATATGGGTCTAATCTCAACAGGTAAGTAAAAGATGCGTGTCTGAAAACTCGAAGTAAGAAAATATATCAGACGATAACAATGCTTAATGATTTCGGCAAATAAAAATTTTATGGTAATTACTATCTCTATTTTTTCACTGAAAAAACATGGGTATTTGAACGTCTATAAAAAGGGCGTATTTACATGGGAAGATAAGTATTCTGGAAAAACATGTAATTTTGGCGTAGTAGTAAATATAACTGATCAAGAACAATACATGCGTCTTTTATATGGACTAACTGATATGAATGGCGAAACAGAATCTTTTGATTACAAAGTTCGTCTTACAACCACAGAGTGTACTTATGGTGGTAAAAGATATTGGTTTGTATGTCCATTGAGGAATTGCGGCAAACGTATTGGAACACTTTACTTGGGAAATAAATACTTTGGATGCCGCCATTGTTATAACATCACCTATTCTCGTAATGAAAATCGAAGGCATAAGTTTCAATGGATGGTTATACAAGGACGATTAGAAGAAAAGGAAGAAGCACTAGAACTGTCTATTTTGACAAAAAGAAGATGGTATGGGGCAAAACCGACTAAGATTCAAAGAAAATTGAACGAACTTTTTCAAAAACTCTATCGACATGATAGACCATTTTATTAGTTTATAAAAACGTTATGATAATATGAATGTAATATGAAAGCTGTATTGTTTTGCCGAGTATCAAGTAAAGAGCAAGAAACAACCGGGTATTCACTTCCCGCGCAAGAGAAGTATCTTGGTGATTTTGCAGAAAAACAAACCCTAACGGTTGATAAAGTCTTTGCTGTATCAGAAAGCGCAAGTGGTCGAGTACAAAGAAAGATATTCATTGAGATGCTCGAATACGTTCGAAAAAATGATATAGCCGCAATTGTTGTCGAAACAACTGACCGTCTTACTCGAAACTTCAAAGATGTCCCAACTATTGATAAGTGGGTTTTGGAAGATGAAAAACACCAAATTTATTTAGCAAAAGAAGGATGCGTGCTTGAAAGAAATTCAAAATCACACGAATGGTTTATGTGGCGGGTGAAAGTAGCAACCGCAGAATACTATGTTCGATTGCTGTCAGAAAATGTAAAAAAGGGACAAAAAGAAAAGATTGCTCAAGGCGGCTTTCCTACAACTCCACCACCGGGATATAAAGCTGTTGGCGATAAGGGGCATAAAGAACATGTTGTTGATGAAGCAAAGAAGACTCTGGCTATAAAAATGTTCGAGCTTTACGCCACTGGTGATTATTCCGTGAAAAAACTCACAGTTACGATGGCAGAAATGGGGTTAAGAAATAGAAATGGCAATAAAATTGTCAAAAGCCGCATGCACATGCTTCTTCAAGACCCATTCTATATTGGTAAAATGCGGTGGAATGGAGTTGTTACACAAGGCAAACATAAACCACTTATAAGCGTGGAGTTATTCAATAAAGTGCAACAGCTTTTGAAAGGTAAATCAACACCAAAATACCGTAAGCATAATCACTTATTCAAAGCTCTAATAAGATGTATCGATTGTACTGGCCTTATAACATGGGAACCGCATAAAGGAATCAACTACGGTCATTGTAACCATTACCGTAACTGCAAACAGAGAAAATGGTTTACGGAAAAAGAAGTAGAGAAGCAACTTATAAATGCTTTCAATCAATTACAAGTAAAAAGTCCAAGATTGGCAGAATGGATACGCAAAGCACTCAAGGAAAGCCATAAAGACACAATTGAGTATTACACAACCTCACTTGATGAATTGAATGCGCGATATAAACTGATTGAGGAACGATTTGAGAAAATATACGATGATAAAATCGATGGCAAAATTACGGAAGAATTTTACAATAAGAAATTCAAGCAATATACCGATGAAAAAGATAAAGTCACTGAATCAATTCAAAAGCACGCAAACGCAAGCTCGCAATTCTATCAATTGGCAATAAACATTTATGATATTTCTCAACAAGCAAAGGCAATCTACCTGAAAGCAAAGGATACCGATAAAAAAAGACAGTTGCTTCGATTGGTATTTGAAAAGATTACTATTGATGAAGGAAAAATCTACTTTGCTTATTCAAAAGCCTTCAAATTATTATCCGAAGCTGTTCATGCGACAAATAGTACGAAAATCAAAAAACTGGTCGTTGCAAGGATAAAGAATTTCGAACCGAAGGAAAAGACTGATTTGATAGGCCAAATGGATGGTTATTATGCCTATCGTCCTACTTTGCTCGCTACTTGGGATGATTTTCGACAGACGAGATGGGAGGAAGAGATAGAATTCTCTGAACAAATATTCAATAAACACAACTCTTGCTGTCAGTCCAAATTTTTCTGTTGCAAATGTTGGTCTAAAATCAATATATTTTTCTTTGATGAGGAAAAGCGCTGTTTCCTTTATTACCTCTGAAATTCGGTGATTATCAGGTTTCCCTTTTAACCCATGTATGCCCGATAAACCAACTTTGCAATTTTTGCTTTTGTTCGCTGCATTTGCCTCACAGGTAAAGATTCACGGCATAAGCATTGGTAATTTCCCCTGCAATTGCAAGTTTAAGAATCGTAGTTTTTTCTTGCTCTTCATTAGTGAGCTTCGTGTCAGCCATCCATACATGATAGCTATCATACTTGAGTTTGCCGTTCTTGCTAAGATGACATTTCTATTGTGGTTTAATAAAACACAACAATTGCTTTACATAATGATTAGCTCTAAAATATAATACAACTATAACTTATGCAGACTAACCAGCTCCATAAAATCACCTGGCAAGATTCCATTTGGTTCTCTGATGTTGATGATACGCTTATCAATACAGCAAAAAATACTGAAGTAGCCTCTGAAGGTGTTGAACTTGTGTTTACAGCTCGATTTGGAAAAGAAATTGGCAAAAAAATCAAAAAAAACTTCATTGAAGTTTTCCATACTATGATGGCTGGGCTGCGAAATAAAACTGAAGATGATTGGTCAACATCAGCTATCAAAAAAGAAGAATTTGACAATCTTTGGGAAAAAATTGAAAAATATCAACAAGAAATCAAAGAAAAATATGGTACTGTAAAAAAATTTAGCAGAGAGATTTTTATTCAAATTGCTGCCGATAGAGCAAACTTACAGATCTCTCCTGAACTACTCTACGAAGCTGCTGATGCATATTGGGTAACCCTTAGTGAAAAAACAGAACTACTACCAGGTGTAAAAAACCTTACTGATATTATCAAACAACATGGAAGACCCCTTTACCTGATAACAAGTAGCGATGCAAGGTTGAAACTAAAATCGAATGGTCAGTTCGAATACATTCCAGAATATTCAGAATCTTTCAAAAGAGAACGCATGCAACTATTGAGAAACAAAGGATTAGAATTCAATATTGTTTCTATCGGAGACCCCGAAGACAAACCTCATCTTGATTTCTTCAAAAAAGGGATAAACCTAGCTGAAAAAGATTTTGGCTCTCCTATCATTCTAAAAAACGCTATTTTCATGGGAGATTCTTTTACCGCTGACTTACAAACACCAAAAGAGCAGTTGGGCTTTGGTTTAGTAGTGCTTTGTCAGGAAGAAAAAGCAATAGTAGAAATTATTGACGAACATCAGATAACGACAAATAATTTGGAAAAAATTATTCCTTATTTTTTATAATCACCATCTCTTTGATTCAAAAATATTTCGAGGTATGAGAGAATTCAACCTTAAAAATACATACTCCCCGTGGTTGAATACTAATCGTTATCCATAAGTAACAATAGCAAAGAAGTGCCTGTTCATTTTTACCTTTTTAGACAAAAGGAAACGAATAATAAAATTGTTATTCGTTAGGTGATGCTCTAGAAGATATATTTTTTGTATTATTTGTTGCTTGGAAAGAATAATATGAGTTTTTCAGCCATGAGTATTCCATACACCACATGCTGTAGTGTTTGAAAACCAATCCTTATCCCTGGTGGCCCATCTGATTTCCTTGCTAAATAGCCTCCAAGTTTTGCTATTGTTGTTACTACCTCATGAATAGACATAGTATATTTGAGTTATTTTTCAATACAACAGAGTGTTCGTGCTTCCTCTTCTGTTGAGTTGAACATGTGGTGAACTTTTTTCAAGAATATAGTTAATCACTGGTGCTGGTTTGCAGATAAAGTAAAAAAAAGTAACATGATAATCACGGGGATGAACATGCTACAAGAGAATGCTAGCATAGTGCATCTCTTGACTGCCATCGCAGAAGGCCTACATCCATTGAGGAAACTCTATTTGTCAGAGATACTCCTTTTGTGGAGTATTATTTGTTAAAGGGAGGCTCATTCAGACAATTCCATTCCTGGTACAATATGCTCAATCTTCCAGAAAGAAACAAATTATGTCGATTACTTATCAAATACAGAAAGTTATGTAACCAATTTCTTGCAACAGTAACCTTTTTTAACATCATTGATAGTTTTGGGTTTGAAATTATTCATCCAGTACCGGAAGGACGAAGCAAATAAAGTCAAACTGTTTCAAAAAAAAGGTAGCGTATCTTGTTGTTCTGACAAACATCACCTTTCGATTAAATGAATCACTTGGATTTCATAAATGCTCACTTGTGCAGTGGGCTCTTTAACTCTTTTTGTTGAAATCTCTTCTTAATTACTTAATCTTGCAAAACAAAACTAGCACCACACGTTAGATGCAAATTAATTAAATAACTTAATGCTCCCAGTAGAAATCAGGCGGCTCTCCTACACAAATCTCAGCAACATAATCAGGTTGAATTCCATCTTTCCAGGCAATTAGAACACAGCTCTTAGCTATTCCACCGTGATCCTCAACTACTTTAACAGCTTTCCGAGTCAGTAAACCACGTTTACTTGCTTCATCTATTACTAACACTTGCCGATTTGAACAATCTCCCAAACTAATTAAACTGTCATCAAGATGGTAATCTCCTGTTTCATCTTTATAAACAGGTATGCCAACCACATTACGACTTTTTATACCAATTCGTTTGGCAATCGCAGCTGCAATAGGAAAACCACCAGTACTCAGTGCAAGAATAGTGTCAGGTTGAAATTCTTTATCTGTCTGTATCTTCTTGATGACAATAAAAAGAAGTTCCTTATACTTATCAAACGTCACAATCTCGTTATTCTTTTGATTAGCTACTAACATTAAAATGAGTATATCAAAAAATTTCTAAAGAAAAACGTTCTCTACATGAGAGATCAGACAGATCCTTCACAAAATCATCGAGAAAACTTATATAATTAGCCTGTTTTAATAGCCTACTAATTTGTGGTACTAACTTAAAACATTGAGCTCGCTACCTGGAACAGGTATATTACTACACGATGAGAGGAGATAGTGGAATAAAACAAACTTTTCAACACCCTTCTTGCTACTATCTAGCTTATTCTAGGTAATATTCTTATAATTACGCGCACCGCGAATAAGGAGGATCATAATAAAAAGGATCAATACACACAATCTTATTATCAGGACGTAAAATAAAATTGTCCGTTCTCCAAACTAGACCATCTCCTCCATATCCTCCATCTTCATCTTCCCCATATTCCCTGCTAAGATCAAGTTTAATATGATCCCACAAATCGGGTGGTTGATAATGTTTGGATATTCTCGATACTGGTTGTAGACTCACTAGATACTTATACATTTCAGACCATATAGATTCTATTTTTTCTCCAAGTTCTTTTTGTGTGGGATGCCGCCCTTCTTCAAACCTACTACATGAAAATTGACCCGTAGCAAACATAAAAGTTGCCATTATGATTCCAACATTAGCAAAAAGATCATGTAAGTCAGTTCCAAATCTCTGTGTTTGAAGCATTTCGTTAATGTATGGCTGTGAACGATCAATAGCCAATCTATTTTTGGGTCGAGGAGCTTTTTTTTTGACAACATACTTTTCGGAATCTATTTCTAGAAGAAAGACACTCGATTGGGCTTGAATATCTCCTGCTGGTAAACTTTGTATTTTTCTCCCTCGTCCCAAATCTATTTTAGAAGTCACTTGAGCTTGAGTACCAAATTGCAAGGTATCTGTAAGTTCAAATGCACCTCTTTCTATATCACTGAGAATTCCAGGATGTCTTTTTATAAAATTCTCTCCTTCACGAGAGATAAGTATTCCTGCTTTATTTTCATTTCCAGCTCTATCAAAATAAGCTCCAGTCGAAGATATAAAGACACGATTACCAAATCTATCACGAGGCACAAAACCCGTTGCACCATTTCCAATTAGAGGTTCGAAATATCTCAAAGACGCATCAGAATTGATATGTAATAATCCATTTCGTATCCCCATGACTTCTGCGTTGTTCATGCGGGAATTATAACACTATAAGATGTGAGTATCAACATTCTAAGTTTTTAGGAAACTATTATCTAACAAGCAAAACATAAAGAATAATGAGAATAAATGAAGGAAAAGCAAAAATTGATTGTGGTTTTAGGCAATACAACGGACTTTCTTTAAAGTTTTTTGTTTTTGCGTATTGATAAACATGTCCAAGCTCTTGTGTTACTCCACCTGTAATAAGCAACAAAAGATTTTTCTCAAAAATTCCAAAGCCAATTAATATAAATCCTATTATATGAATACTTCTATTGAGAATTCCACTGTGACAAACGATAAATTGTTTTAAGTATTTTTTATCATTTCAGCGTAAAGTATAACAAAAAAGTTCCTTACATCATACACTCGACGCACAAAACCATTGAGAAAATATTGAATGTTTAGCTTTTTTTAATAACCATATTTGTGACTCTAACTTAAAACATTGAGCTCCTATAATTAGACATTATCCAAAACTTCTACGCTCAAATTTAAAGAAGTCTTTTGCTCCGCATCATGTATCATGTTAGAAGATTAAAAATCAAGAGGACTATGCTTATCTTCCAGACATCTCTCTACAATGACAAATTTAATTTTTTGATTTAGGTTTGCCTGCTATGCAAAAATGCTATGTTAACATTAGGATTATGGCACAACCACTTTGGAAACAACACAACTTTGCACTCTTATTAGGAGGACAATTTGTTTCATACATTGGAACAGAAGTTTCTGATATAGCACTTCCTCTGATTGTCCTTGTTCTCACTGGATCACCTGCGCAAGCCGGTATCATCGCTGCAATACGTGGTTTTATTTACCTGTTTTTAGCAATCCCTGTTGGGGTCCTTGTTGATAGATGGGACAACAAAGTAATCATGATTGTTGGCAACTTGGGAAGTGGATTAGCTATAGGAAGTATCGCTGTAGCATTAATATTCCATCAACTAACTCTTACTCAGCTATATCTTGTTAATGTATTTGAAGGCATCTGTTTCGTATTTGCAAATTTAGCACGTTTTAAGTCTTTTTCCAAAGTTGTTTCGAAAGAACAATTTCCCACTGCGATTGCTCTGTGGAACACCACATTTAATACAGCACTACTTGTTGGACCACCACTTGGAGGATTTCTTTATCAAACCATTGGTGCATTTATGACATTTTTTACTGACTCTCTCTCTTATTTTTTAAACATATTATCTATATTTTTTATCAATATCCCATTACGGACAGTAGGAACTCAACACAAAGCATTCCATCATGAAGCACAAGAAGGTATTAATTGGCTTTGGAACCATCACATTATTCGCTTTCTCAATATTCTTATTTCTGGCTATGCAATTCTGGAAACCGGACTTTATTTGATTATTGTTGTCCTAGCAAGAGAACATCATGCCACATCATTAACCATTGGACTTATTTTTGCTTGTGGTGCAATAGGTGGAATTATTGCTTCACTCTTTTTAACAAACATTCTCAAACGTTTTCCTTTTCACCAACTTCTCAATCGCATAACATTTTTAAGCCTTCTTATTTTTATTTGTTTTGCATTTACCATTAATAATATAACCCTGGCAATTGTAACTGCTGCGTTTTATGCTATCAACCCATTCACTGATATTACCATTAGTTCTTATTTTACAACAGCTATACCTGAAGAGATTCGAGGAAGAGTAAGCAGCATTATCCGTCTGGTTGAATTAGGCTCAAATTCACTTGGTTTTTTCATCACTGGGATGCTTCTTCAATACATGGGTAGCCGTTGGACAATTGAAATATTCTCTTGCTTACTTTTCTTCTTGTTTATAGTCACTTTTACAAACAAAAACTTGGATACAATTTAAAGCAAGCAATTCGTATCCTAGTGAGGTCATTTTGAAATTGAGACTACGGAGGATCACCATTCCAGGCTAGTTTCCTCTGGTTAAATATGTGAAAAACTGGTATAGAATACTATAAAAAGAAACTCTAACTCCAATTTATCTGCTAATGGAATGCCATCATTACCAATTTAAAAAATCTCTGGTTTTAGCTTTCTGGAGTTTTCAATTGCGTTTGGGTATACCGCTAAAAAATAAAAGCCTCTCTATTGGTAAAATGTAACGCTTTTGTATTATCATTAGTTTCGATTAGAACCTTTTCCTGACTAAATGAATCGAATCAATTGATAGAAGTGCTTCTTATTTATAACCGTTTCTTAATAAATTATTTTGTCTTAGTATCATTTTTGATTGTTTGAAGAACTTCTTGGACTGTTGTCATGAATTGGGCTGGGAAGATAATGGTTGAGTTCTTCTCGGTACTTATTTCAGACATTGTCTGAAGAGTTCGAAGTTGAAGCGCAACAGGATGCTTAACAATAATATCTGCTGCTTGCCCCAATTTCACAGATGCTTGAAATTCTCCTTCTGCTGCTACAATTTTTGCTCGTCTTTCTCGCTCGGCTTCGGCTTCTTTGGCCATAGCCCTTTGCATATTATCAGGTAGAGTAATATCTTTAATCTCCACAGCTGTCACTTGGACTCCCCATGGTTCGGTATGAGCATCTATGACATTTTTTATTTGGGTATTAATCTGTGCTGTTTGGGAAAGTAATTCATCAAGTACAAATTGCCCAACCACATTGCGTACAGTCGTTTGGCTGATCTGATTAACTGCCTGATTGACATTTTCAATCGCAATGACTGATTTTTTGGGATCAACGATATTATAATAGGCAACTGCAGCGATATCTATTGAAACATTATCCTTGGTGATAATTTTTTGCGAAGGAATTTCCATGGTAATGGTCCGAAGCGTCACCTTTTGCATCTTCTCAAAAAAAGGAATAAGGAAAATAAGTCCAGGTCCACGAACTGAAGTAAATCTGCCTAAGAAAAAAATAACACCTCGATCATACTCTTTGACCACCTTAACACTGGCAAAAAAAAGGATAATCAAAATTGGAATTAAAATTACCATATATATATGGTATCACTAATAACGCAAATTTTCAAAAAGAGGCTAAAAAAAATTGTTCCGAGGGTTAGACTCTTTCATTCACTCATGAGGCCAATTAGAAGGTCAAAATAAAACAGCGACCTTAATGAATATCATTTCTAAAACCTCAGTTTTTCTTCCATTCCTCTTTTAACAATCCTGTAACATACTCATCCATTGTTTCCCCAGTTGCCATACACTTGAATGATTTTCTTTTCATTCCTTCAAGTTTATAACCAAATTTTTTTTGCATTTTCAATGAGGAAGAATTTCCTTTAAAGTATCCATTTTCAATTCTTCTTAATTTCAATTCATCAAAAGCAAATCTTATTCTTGCGCCAAAAGCCTCAGTTCCAAGCCCTTGTCCCTGATACTTCTCATTTATCCAGATACCCCCTCCCACTGTTCCTTGAAATATATTTATTCTCTCTAGATTCATTCCGCCGATTACTTTCTCCTCGGATTTGAGTTCAATAGCAAAATTATAGGAAGTCCTCACTCCATCTTTCCTGTCGCTCTCAAGACAAAGCTTTATCCAATTTTCTGCATTTTCCTTCGTATAAGGATATGGAACTGTTGCAAGCCATTTTGAAACATTTAAGTTATTTAACCCCTCGACCAAGTCATCGACGTCTTTTTCGCTCCATTCTCTAAGAATTAACCTTTTTGTTTCTAATCTCAAATTCATGAAATAATTCTAACAGTTCGAAACTTACTGAAGTGTTACAGAAAAATCGAGGCTACCCAAATTGATAGTTCAGGCTATGTCAGTTTGCTCCCCATCTCATCGTATGAGATAAATATTGAGAGAATAATTCACGAGTTTACCTTGTTCCGACAATCTTATTCAACGCTTTCAGTTTGCAACTGAGGTCTGACGGTCAGACTTTTCATTTTGCTTCTGAGGCTAAAGAAGCATGTCGTCCTGATTGCCTTTTCATATAGATAATTGCTTGAAGAATAATAAAGATGGCTAGAGCTATTCCAAGGAAGAACGCAATTTTAATTGCAGAATAGTGGTCTGCTAACGAACCTAAATAATATGCGGTAAGTACATAAGGCACATTTTTTAACAAATTAAAGGTTGATAATGTTGTTGTGCGATACTTTGACTCCGTAGTTTCATTTACTAGAATTGATGACACATTACTATAAACTGCTTGTAGAGAAGAACGAACGAGCAAAGATACTCCGCCAAAAATCATTCCTGCAATAGGAGAAACCAAAAGAGACAGGGCTATAAAAATTCCCACCCATATAGCAAAGTTCCTATATGACATAAACTTCTTAAAGTATGGAGTCGCATTTGAAACAAAGGAAGCTACGAGATAAATAATTGACCATAAAATAGCAAGTTGAGCTGGATTAAACTTAAACTCTACGCCTAAAAAACTATTAAGCATCTCGTCACAAATGACAATAATTACTCCTGCGGAAAGTAAAAGGATTGTCTGCTCTATTACAAAGTTATTCTTAAATAGTTCCCGAAAACCATAATGGGTTTGTTTAACAAAATTCTTAAAAGAAAAATTATTCGCTTCTTTAATTTTAGGCTCAATAAGTAAAAGTGTTAACGGTATACCGATAAAATAGAAAATTGTATGTGCTATGAACGGCAAGTTGGGCGATACATAATAAAGAAATCCGCCTATAATGCCACAAACGGCAGGGGCAATAAGGCTAATGCTTGTTACTCTGGAGATTACTTTATCAAACTTTTTTTCTTCTCCAATCTCTTTTAATGTATCATAGAGCAAAGCGTCTACTGTTCCCGAATAAAAAGAGCCTCCGATGCCAGCAATAAAAACTCCTATTATTAGCCAAGAGACTTGTGGAGCAAAAGCAAGCATACCCATTCCGATTGTTTGAAGGAGAAAAGATATGGTAAGAGTAACTTTTTTTCCAAATAAATCAGCTATTGCCCCTGTCGGAATCTCGCTTATTGTCATAGCAATAATGAGAGAGGTTTCTATGAGTCCAATTCCTGCATAGTTAGTAAATTTGAGATAATAAAATACCCATATTCCCAACCAGAACCATGAATTTCTTAAAAAAGTTAGAATGTAAGCAATAAAAATATTTCGGTTCATAATTCAAGCACTTTTAGTATATCAGAAGGCTATCGTCTAACGGTTAGACTTTCATTTTATTTTTAACCATTGCCATTGCTGTTAGAAAAAGCTTACTGAACTTGTTATAATAACGTACATTATGCAAGATGCAGAACAAAAAAAGAAAATAAAATCAATCTATAAAGAGCTTCAAGGATAGCTTTTCCAGATACCGTTACCAAAAGACGCAATGGACTTGTTCTACAATAAATCGTGAGTTCATAAATGATGCTATTGAACGATTAAACACTGCCACAAGTAAAAATTATGATGATTTTAAGACAATTCAAGAGCATGATAACGAAGGTTGAGCTATCTCTGTTACAATTTCAGCCGTTAGGTCTAAATTAGGTGGTCTTATTAGTACTTTGCACGAAGAATACTTTTTCAATGAGCCAGAACCTTTTAGTGGTAACACTACTCCCAGCACAATTATCAAAATAGCCAACAGCAACAAATGACGCTTACTTTATTTGAAATACGGGATAAAATAGACCAAAGACTTCCTCAAGTAACTGACGAAAAGGAAAAAACATTTTTAACGAAATTAAAGGAGAAATTACCGAAGATAACATCAATACTTCAACTCGTTCAAATGATATTTAATCTTGCTCCCTCTGGTTGACTATGTGGGGAATTATTATTCTCAGGCAAATTTACTAATATAGTTTTGATAAGAATACACTCGATTTCGTTTTTGGCCAGTTAGCTCCTGTAAGATACCTGTTTTTACAAATTTATCAACAAGTAATAATGCATTCGGGTTAGATATGGACGCAATTCTCTCAATATCTTTGATTCTCACGATTGGTGTTCTGTAAAGTGCTTTTAATAGTGCAACACTTTTCTCCGACGACTTCCCCATGCCTGCAACTTTATTTAAGTCTTCATCACGCAATTCCCTAATTTGTCGAGCTGTGTCTACAGATTTCTCTGATGTATTTATAATACCTTCCATAAAAAATTTCAGCCAACCCTCAATATCATCATTCCTTCGAAAATTATTTAAATTGTCATAGTAGTCTTGTCTATGTTCTTTAAAAAAATCAGATAGATAGAGTAATTGTTTTCTTAAAACACCTTGTTGACAAAGATAGAACGTAATCAGCAACCTTCCAATTCGACCATTTCCATCCAAAAATGGATGGATGGTTTCAAATTGTGCGTGTATAAGACCAATTTTGATCAACATCGGAACAAGAGAATCGTCATGCATATAATCTTCTATGTTAGCCATCAGAGACATAACCTCATTATGTGGAGGAGGAACAAATTTAGCTGTTTGAATACTTGTGCCGCCTATCCAGTTTTGAGAAGTTCTAAGCTCTCCAGGAGTTTTCCACTCGCCTCTAACACCGTATAATAATAATTTATGTATCTCCTTAATGATTCTTAGGGATAATGGTATTGTTTTTAATCTTTCTAAGCCGTAATTCATCGCAGAAATATAATTAAGCACCTCATCAACATCCTTATGCGCCTCTAAGTCTTCTATATGAGCCTCTGCCTTAAGTACATCTACAAAAGTTGCTTGAGTTCCTTCAATCTGACTTGAAAGAGTTGCCTCTTTTCTGACATACATTAAAATAAAAAAATCGACAATATCTTTCGGTAAACTATCTGCAACACCATCGAGTCTGCCCAATGCAATATCAGCCTTTGAAAGTAGTGTCTGAAGTTCAGGATCTATATTAATTTCAAACGGCAATTTATTTGGAATAAATGCTTTATATCTAGAAGCCCCTTCAAGTTGGTTAATAAACGTTCCAGTTCTCATGTTTTTATCCATAGATAATATTTTTCTTATCTATGGATAGTAGTATAAAACATAGATAAGATTATGTCAATCCCAATGAACCATAGATATAATTTTACATATCAATGGAAACGGGGGTTAAACAGAGAAAGGTATGACGAGTGATTAGTTCTCACATAGCATACTACGCATACTTTTAAAAAACTGTGATGAAAGTTGGCATGATTAGCCTGTTTTAGTAACCCAAATTGTGGTTCTAACGAAAAATAATTGGCTCCACCTCATAGATGACGTCAGAACCTACCAAGCTCAACACGCTTTTCAGTTTCCGGTATTATGTTAATACCCATCAAAACTATCAATTTTAATGTCTTCACTCCTTACATTAAGCCTTCCTAACATTTCCTCCATATTTATTACCATTCCGGGAGAACCTGCGATATAGCTTTTGTAATCCATAATGTCAGGTATTACGTGTATTAGCTTATCTTTTGTTAATCGACCTTCTGTACCTGAAACTATGTAGTGTATTTTCAAATACTGATATTTCCTTTGCCAATCATCAAGTTCTTGCTTGAAAGGAAAATCCTGCGTGTGATTCAAGTAAACAAGCATAATAGGGATCTTACTGTTTGTGTCTACTGCCTCCTTTATCATGCTTCGAAATGGAGTAATGCCAATACCACCAGCTATAAACACTGATGAGTAGTTTTTATTAAGAAGAAATCCATTACTGCCATATTGTGTAATATACAACGTATCCCCACTTTTGACGCTATTCAGTGCTTTTTTGAATTTACTCACACCTTTTTTATAGGCAATCATAATGTCTGGTTCAGTTGGTGAGGATGCGAAAGAAAAAGTTTTGCCAATGGCTAATTCTTCTGAAATAAATCGTATATCCATCCAATTCCCTGCTTCGTAATGTAATCCTCTTGGTCGCTCAAACACGATGGATATACAATCTTGCGATTCTTGTTTTTTCTCTTTCACAACGAGTGGAATGTTAAGGTCGTTGGGTGAACCGTTTGGTAGGTTTAAAACGTTTCCCATTATTATAATGGGCGTTGCCCTTCATCATCGTGATGATGTTCTTCATGCGGAGAATGTAATGGAACAACATGGATAAAAATATGAGATAAATGAGGCAAATGCTCTCTTAACTGATGGTCAGCTTTACAAGAAACTTCATGACCCTCTTCAACGGTGAGATTCGGGTCAACGGCAATAGTTACTTCTGCATGAAGAAAATGTCCTATCCATCTAACTCTCGTTTCTGTTATTGATTTTACTCCCGCTACTTCTCTCACTGCATGGTTTACCTGTTTTACCAGTTCAGGATCAACGCCGTCTAACATTCGTTTGAATACTTCTTGTCCTTGTTCCCAGATGGTATGAAGAATAAGAACGGTTATGAAAAGTCCGACAATCGGGTCAACGATTGGATAACCCAAATATGTCCCAAATGCACCAACAAGAACCGCAAGGCTCGTAAACCCATCCATGCGGGCATGTTTTCCATCAGTAACTAACGCTTCGCTATGAATTTGTTCTCCAACTTTAATACGGAAAATCGCTGCTCCTTCATTGATACCAAATCCAACAAGTGACGCTATAGCGATTACCCACAGATGCGTTGGCGTATATGGGTGGAATAATCGATTGATAGAAACATACGCTGCATAAAGGGCACTTGCTAACATAAAAAGGAGAATCGTAACTCCTGCTAAGTCTTCTGCTTTACCATAGCCATACGTAAAACTATTATTCGGTTTTCTTCTTCCTATCAAAAATGCAATACTTAATGGTATCGCTGTAGCGCCATCTCCTAAGTTATGGATAGTATCAGATAACAAAGATACACTTCCCGATAAGATGACAACTGCTAATTGAAAAAGTGAACCGACAAATAGAACAATGGAAGAGGACATTACCGCTTTAAGTCCTTTTTGAGATGCAAATAACATTGGGTCAACTGTTCCATGTGTGTGTTCGTGTTCTTGTGTGGGTGAATGACTGATAGTTTCTTTACTCATAACATTATTGTTCCCCGTCTGGATGGTCTGGAATTTTATTCTTTACATGGTCTGCGTACTCTTCCGCTTCCCGAAGTAAATTATGCAAATGCTGGTAACTAATTGTGTAATACATAACTACTCCCTCTCTTTTTGCTTTTACTAAATGTCTTTCTTTTAAGTAGGCTAATTGATGTGAGGTTGCCGATTCAGAAATTTCCGCAATTATTGCTATATCTCGAACACTTAGTTCTTTTTTTTGCAAAGCGTAGAGAATTTTTGCTCTTGAAGGCTCAGCTAATGCTTTGAAACATTCTATGACAACATCAAAAACTTCTTCATCAGGCAGAGATTTTTTTGCTGTAGTAACTCTCTCAGGGTCAAGTGCGTTATTTATCATTTCTATTCTCTGTAAAACATCTGCATATACGCGCAGATATATCGATCATACTTTCCCTTTTGCTTAAAGTCAAGAATAGAATGACTACGACTTGAATACTACAAATCTTATAGACAACGTAAGAACCTACCAAAAACAGTATGACTACCTGTTCCCTTGCTTATAAACTTTCTAATCTTCCTATTGACAAAAATAGAAAAACACCATAGAATATAACAAAATCGTTATG
>Ga0210404_10000395_pt1 | contig 23864 bp, 38 predicted proteins | sample IncBWH28MmetaG_FD_155455 | JGI IMG/M metagenome (GOLD analysis project Ga0210404, IMG submission 155455) | Forest soil microbial communities from Barre Woods Harvard Forest LTER site, Petersham, Massachusetts, United States - Inc-BW-H-28-M | ecosystem: Environmental > Terrestrial > Soil >... | reverse complement strand
TCCCCGAGAGTCTAAAGATTTCAGGGCCGGAATTATATACTCAAGCTACTCGCTACCCTCTACTATAGTTATGTGTGTAGATGGGGCAGTCCTAAAACATCAATCTAAAGTGGGACTACAAGTACTTCTAATTAGAAAATCCAATGAATTGAATTGGCGCTTTCCCGGAGGTAAACTAGAAGGTACAGATAGTAGTCTTGAGAATGCTTGTTCTCGTGAGGTCCGAGAAGAAACAGGCCTGGAAATAGGACCTCCTGTTTATATTGGTAGTGATGGAATCATTCCAGATTGGCGGGGTAAACAAAGTGGCATTGGAATAGCTTCTTCGCTATTCTATGTACCTTACTTATATGGAGCTGCACAAGCAGGAGATGATGCAGCAGAGACTAAATGGTTTATTTTGAATGAGTTGACAGAAAACAACATGGAACCTTGTCACAAGAAATTCCTTATTATGCTACAAAGCTGGGTACAATCACATGCAGATTATGTTATGAAGTATACTTATACAGAGAAAGAAGGAGCCGTAAGTGGATAATTTTCTATTACGTACAGATTCTTATAAGCTTACACATAGCCGACAATATCCTCCAGATACCGAGATTGTCTATAGTTATCTGGAAGCTCGAGGAGGTTTATATGATTATACTGTTTTCTTTGGCCTGCAGTATTATCTAAAGAAATACCTCGAAGGTCCATTGTTTAACCAGCATGATATAGATGAGGCTGATGATTTCTGTAAAGCCCATTTTGGACAAGACTTATTCAATAGAAGGGGCTGGGAGCTCATTCTAAAGAAACATGGTGGTAAACTACCATTATTGATTAAAAGTGTCCCAGAAGGCACTGTAGTGCCAGTAAAGAACGTTTTAATGACTGTTGAGAACACTGATCCAGAGGTACCATGGCTGACAAACTATGTGGAGAGCCTACTTTTGAAAGTATGGTATCCAACAACTGTAGCAACTCAGTCGAGAGAAGTAAAAAGAATTATCCTAAAGTACCTAGAATTAACAGGTTCACCCGACGTTTTAATGTTCAAGCTTCACGACTTTGGGTACCGTGGCGTGTCTTCAGAAGAATCCGCAGCCATTGGTGGGGCGGCTCACTTAGTAAACTTCAGTGGAACGGATACGGTGGTAGGTATAAACTTGTTGAAGCACTACTACCATTCGACAAAGATGCCGGGTTTTTCTATTCCCGCTTCTGAACATAGTACAATTACCAGCTGGGGTAGAGATCATGAGCTAGAAGCATACGACAATATGCTAAATCAATATCCAACAGGTTTAGTGGCTTGTGTCAGTGATAGCTATGACATATTCCATGCATGTTCGGAACTGTGGGGAACGCAACTGAAAGATCGTGTGCTAGCCAGGGACGGAGTTTTGGTAATTAGGCCAGACTCTGGAGATCCTGCACCTACAGTTCTAAAAGTACTATCTATTCTGGGAGATAAGTTTGGTACAATTCAGAATAGTAAGGGTTTTAAATTGCTTGACCTTCATGTTCGCATTATTCAAGGAGATGGAGTTAATCCCTCCACTATTGAACGTATTCTTGATACAATGAAATGGCAAGGATGGTCAGCTGATAATATTACCTTTGGTATGGGCGGGGCTTTATTGCAGAAGCTAGATAGAGATACTCAGCAATTTGCATTTAAATGTTCTGCCATTCGTCGTGCTGGCAAATGGCATGATGTATACAAAACTGCCACGGGAAAAGAATCAAAACGTGGTAGACTACTCTTAATGAAGAGTGAATCCACAAAGACATTCACAACCATTAACACAGAAGAATTCTTTGACTATCACTCGGAATTCCAAGAAGGAACTAATCAGCAAGAGTATCAGAAGTTCAAAAAGGAAGTAAATACACCACACTTCTTTGATAACATTGGATATCTAAAAACTCGTTTTGAGAATGGGGTTATTTACAATGAACCTCATCTTGATGACCTTCGTCAACGAGCGGAAGTCGAAAAGGGGGAACTTTGGCTCAAGTAGAAGATGATATACGTAAACAGAAGATTGCTACTGCAATAAAATGGGGAGCAGGATTAGGAGTTGGTTTTCTAGCCTCCTTTATTATTGTACATGCAATCGCTGGGTTAATTGGATTGGTCATCGCAGGTGCCATTGGTCTTACAGTTGTTCACCTAGCACCAGTGTTCGCAATGAAACTAGCTAACTTTAGCATGAAACTTATGCTAAACGAAGCTGAGAAGAATCCAATTGAAAGCATGCTTAATATTTATCAAGATAACATGCGCATTATTGGTGAGAAAGATCAGAAGATAGCTCAATTCCAGGCTCGCATGGAAGACTTCAAGACTAAAATGAACTACTATGCAGCCAAATATCCGACTGAAGTAAGTCAATATCAGATGGCTGAGCAGAAGATGGAACTGGTATTAGCTAGGCAAAAGCAGAAGCAGAAGATTGCTAAGCAAGAAGCCAAGCTATATCATGATCAAATTGACAAAGGCAAAGCCATTTATGATATGGCATGTGCCGCTCATGCCTGCACTGAGCTTGCCGGTAGCTTGGAGAAGAAAGCCTTCCAAGATATTATCAAGCAAGTTTCATTTGATTCTATTACACATAAGTTTAACGTTGCTGTATCTGAATTAAGTGTTGAAGCCGACACCGATCCAGATTCAATCATGATGTCTGTATCTGAGCCAGCTCAATTGCCAGAAAGTACTGGATCAAGTACAATTTCTATACCAGCCGACACGCGAGAGAAAGTAAGGAGCCAAACTCGATGAAATATCGAATCTTAGCTACTATTTTGCTTCTTTTGGCACTGGGTGTGCTATTTGTGTATGAGGAGAACAATTCTACATCTACACAAACTCATGATAGCGGTGGTATTACACTACAGTGAGCGACCAAAGTAGTAAACTTTTTAGGAATCTAGCTCAACATAATAGTAGAACTGTGCATCCACTTTCAGCTGAAGAATGGAGCACATTGAGTCAATTAGCTAATAGAGTGTCATTAAACGAGAAGCCAGTAGAAATGGGAAGATATATGGCACTATCTACTTCTTTCTGGCAGGATGTGTGCTTAGTAGCTGCAGATAATTATGTTGCCTTAGTTTTATCACAGAAAAGAAAGAAATGTAAGAAGAAACAAACTCACAAGGAGAAGAAATGAAGAAGAGAAATGCTGTATTTGCAGTAGTGTTGTTGCTAGTCCTGGCTATTACTACGTTTAGCCAGTCACAGAGTAGCCAGCTACGAGTTGCAGTCGAAAGCTCTAGCGGCACCTACAAGAAGATGTTGGGCGACATTATTAACGTTTGCTCAACAGATAACTTTTCTATTATCCCAGCAGCTGGATTGAGTGGTGGAGCACCTGACAATCTAGATGCCCTTATCACCAACAAAGCTGATGCAGCATTCCTGCATTCAGATGTATTCTTTGCTAACTCACAAGCTGATCCCAGCTACAACAAGCTAAAGACACTGGTTGCTCTATATCCTGAGCCAATTCATGTCCTAGCTCTTCGTAACTCAAAGACAAAGAAAGCAGGGGCATTCACTTTTGGAACCGTGGATTTCAATTCTCTAAGCGAAATGTCAGGATACAAAGTGGGTGCTGCAGGTGGAGGGGTTTTCACTGCGCGCATTCTACAAGGACAAGGACAAGGTGGTTTCCAAGTGGTTACCTTTGATAGAGGTGACGATGTTGTCGCTGCACTTAATAATGGTGATATTGCAGCTGCTATCTTTGTTGGAGCTTCACCGTTACCTAACATTGAGAAACTACCCAAGAGTAGCTATAAGCTACTGCCAATTGGGGAAAACATTGCTGGTCGTGTAACTGGGATCTATCGTCCAGCCACGATTAACTACAATGGTATTACCAATGGCCCATTGAAAACAATGGCTCCAGTAGCTGTGCTATTAACACGTGCTTTTACGACGCCAGCCAAGATTCAAGCACAACAGAACTTCAGATCATGCTTCTATGAACATCTTAATGATCTAAAGGACAGTGCTTCACCTAATTGGCAGGCAGTTGAAGCTAATGATCAGGGGACCCTCAATAACTGGTTAGTCTTACCAGAGTCTTCGGCTAGACGTAAGTAAGTGTATATAAGAAGGGAGACTTAGATCAATAAGTCTCCCTTTATCTATCAAATAGGAGAAGAAGATGAAAAGATATATTACCGGTATTATCTTGGCTTTAATGCTAATAGTTAGTATTCCAGTCAAAGCCCAAAACGATAATGTAACTGTTCCCAGATCTATGCTTAGCAAAGATCAATTAGAACAGTTATCTGCTAAACAGATACAAGATAAAGTGGAGAACTATGGTAAGTGGGTTGGTATTGGCCATGAGCTTGGCACGGCCATTAATGAAAGTCTATCAGCTGTAACTACCCAAGCTAATAACTTTGCTCAAACTCCAGTAGGTAGATTAACAGCTTTCCTAGTAGTATGGAAGGTAATAGGTCATGATGGAATGGGCTTCATTATAGGTATATTAGAAATCATTATTATGTTACCTATTTGGATCTGGTCTTATCGCAGGTTCCTACCTAGAAAGGTACTAGATAAAGTAACCTTTGATTCCACTACAGGCAAAAAGATACTAGAAACATATAAAGTAATAAATAATCTAGATGATAATTCACGTAGTGGTGATAACGCTATGGGATTTCTTATTGGACATTATGTTATGCTAGCAGTATTATTCTTTGTCTGCATGATCACTATGTGGGCTTAACAATAAAATGATAAAATGGTGGATACGCACATATGACGATCTTTGGCATCCACCACGATCACATATTCAAATATATTCAAGAAAGTATCGCAGGAAATTAACATGAAATGGTGGATAAGACTCTGGGATCCTAGTAGACGTTCTTATACATTTATATATCCCAGGAAATATCGTGCAGATTCTAGAAAGAGGTCAATTTGAAATGGTGGAGTCGTAGATACTACTGGTATAGTCGTAATAGAAAGCGTTGGCTTCATAATAGTTGTATAATACTTATTAATCGATATTACCAGGTACCTTTCTAATGAGCTGGTGGCTGCGTATTCCTAAATATGATCACAAAGACGGATATGGCGATAGCTGCGTGATTATTTTAACAAGACGGCTGATACGACGCCAGATGCGTAGGAGATCTTTCTAATGAAATGGTGGACCAGAATTTCATACTCTAATTACTATCATGGAAAGTTCATTCTCAAACTAAGAGAGAGAAAATATCGCAGCTTTGATTATAGAGAGTTCAAACTTCGATGGAAGTATTATAGGGATAAAACATGAAGTGGTGGTATTACTATCCCTCTTTACACCAGATTATTCTGACACCAAGAAGACTCATAGCACTATATGGAATAACAAGGAGTAAATATCTTGAACATAAACGACTTACTGAATGTCAGTCTTCTTAAGGATCACATCTTTAAGGGTGTTGTATCCGAGATAAAACATCCAGATTATCCTAATCTGAAGATTTATAACTATACTCATGTTGCTCAGCATGATAATATATGGGATAGTGTTACTGAGCAATGTCGTGGATTAATAGTTGATTCGGGTACTGGAGATGTACTAGCTAGACCATTTCGTAAGTTCTTCAATCTGAACACCTCCTTCAGACCAGAGACTCATGAAGTTAACCTGCCTTCCTGGCAGCCGAAGGTCTTAGAAAAGCTTGATGGGTCTCTGGGTATCCTCTATCACTATGCTGGAAAACCTTACATTGCCACCAGAGGTTCATTCGCTTCTGATCAGGCTAACTGGGCTACCAAGTGGTATAATGAGCATTACCATCCTTCTGACTCGGGATTATACACTGATCCTGATTGGCCAGAAGGATATACTCCTCTCTTCGAAATCATCTATAAGGAGAACAGAATTGTCGTCAGCTATGAGTACGAGGGTCTCGTTCTTTTGGGGCTCGTTAACATCAAGACAGGTTTTGAGTTATCGTCTGAGGAAACTAGCACATGGGGAAATCGTAATGGGCTTCGGGTGGCTACAGAATATCAAGAATTTACCCTTGAAAAATGCAAATCATTTGCGGAATCAAATAGAGAGGGTTTTGTCCTCCAGTACTGGAACTCTAAAGCCCCGATACCGCTTCGTATAAAAATAAAAACCGAGGAATATGTTAGACTACATAAAGTAATTACAGGTCTAAACCCTAAAGGTATATGGGAACATTTGATGTCTGGATATGATCCTGAAGCTTTGTGGAGACCAGCTATTCATAACAAACAATTTGTTGAATGGTGTACAGGGTGGATAACCACATTTCAGAGGATGTATGATAAAACCGAATCTGAAGCTATATCAGCGTTTGGAAGAGTGGCGATTTTCTCTACATCGCAGCTTACTAGAACGACGCCCAAGCCTGACGAGAGGGCTACTAGGAAAGTGTGGGCCATGGCTATACAACAGGAGCCGGCGAATCTTCACCCGATATTGTTCGCGTGCTTATCAGGCGGGGACTGGAAAGTCCAAATCTGGAAACAATTTGAACCTAAAATACTAGGAAAAGAAGTATATATTAGAAACGCGGATGAATTCAATGGACTTTAGCCGATGGCGAGCACATCGAAGCGTAAAGAAGCATAGATTCTTCACACACTGGTGGGGTTTGTTTATAACAAACCCTATATGCACATTAAGATTCAGAAAGGAGATCAGGAAAATCTATGGGAACCAAAATGACACCTGATAACTATGGTAGACTACTAATAGCTATCATATTCATACTGGGAGCTGCTATTTCTGGCTGGATTATTCATTCCACCAATCAGCAGCATAATCCTAGAGACATGGGAGCTCATATTCTCATAGCTATAGGTGGATTACTCTTAATGGGTAAAGTCTTATATATGTATATCAAAGGAGAATAAATGACAGGACCTACTATAGTTGAATTTACTAAGATACTACATACTACAGACGCTTTAGTTGGTAAAGATGGTAAAGCTATTAGCGATATCAATCCACCATCTTATAAAGCTGGAGAGCTAGACGAAATAAAAGAAGTCTGGACTCAGTTCTGTTGTTCAGCAATGAGTGATCATTATAATAAAGGTATTATTGGCTTTGGTATTAGACCAGAAAATACCTATCATAATACAACAGCCGAAGTCTTCATAAGAGTCCAGCAAGGACAAGAAAATGATATTGCTTTACCATACTGCCCTTGGTGCTGTATGCCAGTCATGATTACAGAATATAGTGGGGAAGCTCATGATTGATGCTCTAGGGCAAAGAATGAAAGAGCGATATGAAGACAGGATACGAATACTATTACCAAGAAGATCCTATACGGTTATCCGGATTGACGGTAAAGCCTTCCACAGTTACACACGTAACCTCAAAAGGCCTTTTGACGACTCTATTTCATACGCAATGGATAGGACAGCTATCGAGCTCTGTAGCAGCATTCAAGGCGTACAGATTGCATACGTACAGAGTGACGAAATCTCTATCATAACCACAGATTTCGATAACATACACACCGAGGCATGGTTCAATGGCAATCTCCAGAAGATTGTATCGATATCATCAAGTATGGCGACTGCCGCATTTAACGAAGAAATAATTGCACAATGTTCTTCGACTCACTCCTTTAAATCGGCTACGTTTGATGCTCGAGCTTTCGTCATCCCCGATAGAGAAGAAGTTTTAAACTATCTTATTTGGCGTCAACAGGATGCCACACGAAATAGCATTCAAATGGTAGCTCAATCTTTATACTCGCATAAAGAGCTCCACGGTAAGAATAGCTCCCAGTTACAAGAAATGATCTTTCGGAAAGGTCAGAACTGGGATGATTATTCTATTAGAAACAAAAGAGGGCATGCTATTATAAGAGTAGCAACGCCTGAAGATAGACACAAATGGATCGCTGATACTAATACTCCCATCTTCACTCAAGACCGGGATTATTTGTATAATAAGATACCTGTTCATGGTTATGAACAGAGTAAGTAGTAAACCAAAAGGAGAAACAAATGGCAGATGCTTCACAACGTGAGGAACTGATTCTAGCACAGAATCAGCATGCTTTTATTCAAGACGAAACAAAGGGTATTGTTCAGGTCTTGGTTGGCCCATACAAGACTGGATTAACTCCTAATGATCGTCCAGTGCTTTATGATTCAGAGACAGGCAAGTTCAAGGCTGTGATGTTGAGTCAGGCTGTACAACAGAACCCTGTCGTAAAAGATGGATCTTATATTGTGTTGGAGAATCCTTCGGCTGAAGAGAAGAAGGAACATCCAACAGTAGGTGTTTGTGGTACAGTTGGATTGATGGAAGGAAAGAAGATTAATATTCCTGGTCCTATTACGTTTGCATTGTGGCCGGGTCAGGTAGCAACCATTTTGCCTGGACATCAACTCCGATCCAATGAATATCTAATTGCACGAGTTTATAATGATGCAGTGGCCAAAGAGAACTGGAAGATTGCTAGTCCAGCTCTTCCAGCAGAATTAGTCACGGGTCAACTCTTGGTAATCAAGGGCACGGAATTGTCATTCTTTATTCCTCCTACTGGAGTCGAAGTAGTAAAGGAAGATAGTGGCAATTATGTCCGAAAAGCAGTAACTTTGGAGAGGCTCGAGTACTGTATTCTTCTGGATGAAGATGGCAACAAGCGATACGAAAGGGGACCTGTAGTTGTGTTCCCTGAGGCAACAGAAGTATTCATCCATAAATCTAGCTCTGATCAGAAGTCAGTAAAGTTCAAGGCTATTGAACTTAATGATCAAATGGGACTATACATTAAAATCATCGCCGACTATGAAGAAGATGGTACGAAATACGTCGTCGGAGATGAATTATTCATTACTGGCAAACAACAGAGGATTTACTATCCTCGTCCTGAGCATGCCATTATTGAATATGGTGAAGGTGATGAATCCTTTAAGAGACAACGTTATTATGGTATCGCCATTCCTGAAGGCGAGGCTCGATATGTGCTTGATAAGGATAGCGGCAAAGTTGAAATGCAAAGAGGACCTGAGATCTTTCTCCCAGATCCTCGTCATCAAGTAACCATTCGTAGGGTTCTTGATAAGCGAGCCGTAGAACTTTGGTATCCTGGTAATGCTGAGGCTCTTCAATATAATACTGGTTTAGCTTCTCTTGCTGTAGCTAGTGATGGTTATGTTGAGAATAAGAGTTATGCAACAGCTATGGAGCTTCAACGCTCTATGAATCGAGGCACACGAGGGAGTACTGCTCTCGTAGGAGCTGGAGACTCTATCCAACGTGGTGGTAAGTTCACACCACCGCCTACTCTTACTTTGAATACAAAGTATGAAGGTGTGCCAACCATTAACATTTGGACTGGATATGCTATCCAAGTTGTTGATAAGACAGGCAATAGAAGGGTAATAAAAGGCCCGACTTCTGTACTGCTTGAATATGATGAATCATTGGAAGTTCTGACGCTATCAACGGGGAAACCGAAGTCAACAGATAGATTGTTCAGTACTTGTTATCTTCGTGTTATGCATAACGTGGTTTCTGACATTGTATCAGTGGAAACTCAGGATCTTGTTCCAGTTGACGTAAAGGTTTCATATCGAGTCAACTTTACAGGAGATTCTAATAAGTGGTTTAATGTCGAGAACTATGTGAAGTATCTAACTGATCATCTTAGGTCCCTATTGCGTGCAGTAGCCAAGCATCATTCTATTGAAGAGTTCATTGAGAAATCAGCAACTATTATTAGGGATACTGTGCTAGGTCCACATATCGATGGAAAAGCACGTGCCGGTCAGATGTTCAAAGAAAACGGCATGCACGTATATGATGTCGAAGTATTACAGGTGGAGATTAAAGAATCAAATATCGCCGACTTGCTGACTATGGCCCGTCAAAACACAGTCAAGCAAGCCATTCAATTGGGTTCCGAAGATAAGAAGCTTGAACTAAGCAAGAAACAGACGGCTATCAAGCTAGAGTTGAATCAACTCGAGCATGATGCCCGTATGACCATTCTTGAACTTAAGGAACAAGAAGAACAAAAGGAACACGAAATCCGGAGCAATCAATTACAAGCCGGAATCGCGTATACCTTGGAAGAAGTTAAAGCTCGTACTGCTCAGCAGGATGATCTTAATCAGGTCGCCGAAGCTGAACTATCAAGAGTGGCTGCTAAAGATGTACAAGCAGGTGCTCGTCTACGTCTAGAAACTGAGAACTTTAAAGATAGGCTTACAGCTATTTCTCCTGCTCTAATCGCCGCTCTACAGAGTCTCAGTGATCATAAATTGCTTGAGCAACTTGGTGCAGCTGTCGCTCCACTTGCAGTCATGGAGCAACAAGGGTTCGCTCAGATTCTAACGCGTATGTTCAAAGGTACTCCAATTCAAGATAGGTTGAGCAAGTTGTTGACCGAGGAATCAGATAAGCCACGGTCGTAAATAACAAACAAGATGGGGACAGAGGCGCAAGTCTCTGTCCCTTATTCTTAAGGCTTATAGATAATGATATTACCGAAACAGGAACGCATAATCAAAACCCCAGGCATCATTCTTAATAATCCTAAATATGCTCATAACGTAGCGGCTGCTATAAGAGCTTGTAGTTGCTTTGGTGTGTCTACTATGCTCTGGACAGGTAAAAGAGTCGATACCTCTACAATGGAGAGATTACCTAGGGAAGAAAGAATGAAAGGGTATAAGGATGTATATTGGGAAACAAACGAGAAGCCATTTGATGCTTTCCATGACGCGGTCCCGGTATGTGTGGAGATTGTCCCTAATGCTGAAAACCTGGCATCATTCACACATCCAAAGAATGCGCTCTACGTTTTTGGCCCCGAAGACGGCTCAGTTAGCCAAATCTTTAAAAGGTTCTGCCACTGGTTCATATACATTCCTTCGGCACATTGTCTAAACTTATCAGCTGCTATTAATGTTGTACTATATGACCGAAGGGCAAAGCGTATAAAAGAAGGCTTGGATCCTAACACTTTGGAAACTACTTTACAAGAACAAAGAGGTGGTATAATAGATATCGAAGGTTGGGATGGAAAGTAATGTGGATAAGGTTTTATCTACGAGGAAGACACTCCTATATCACTAGACTTATGCTACCTAGGGGACGATGGAGCGACACTCCATTTAAGAAATGAGCTGGTGGAAGAGATTCTCAACTGGTTATCCTAATAATAAGTTATTCATAGCTATCACCTGGCGTAAGTACCCATACACACTTAAGACTGGACTTCCAAGTTATCATTTCCACAGGAGACGAGTAACAATATGAAATGGTGGGTAAGAAGATCGGTAACTGCTTATAGTACTTGGATTCGTTTATCATTTTCAGGTAAATACGAGTATTTAGATTGGCCTCTCAAACCATCCTGGCTTATTCCTTATAGATAAGAGGTAAATAATGTCAAAAGATATGACAACTGTAATTCGTAAAGTACTGGAAAATGCTTCTGTAGAGAAAATATTGGAATACAGAGCTACGGTACTCAGGTTATACAACGAACAAATGGCATTAATAACAGAGCTTCTAGATAAGAAAGGATATATTGAATCTAATGTTAATAATAAATAGATTCCAAAATGAATATAGATATCTTTCTAACTTCTGGCCGTGCATGATAAAGCTAGATGAAGTATATTATTCTTCTTGTGAGCACGCGTATCAAGCTGCAAAGACCATATTTCCTGATGAGCGTAAACTATTCACAGCTCTCGGTTTTACAGCAGGTGATGCTAAGAAATTAGGCCAAACGCTCAAGTTGAGAGAAGATTGGGATCATATTAAAGTTAATATTATGGAAGATCTAGTAAGACAGAAGTTCCAGACTATTGTTTTACGAGCTCAATTACTCAAAACAGGCCAAGCTATAATCATAGAAGGTAATAGCTGGCACGACCAGTTCTGGGGTGATTGTACCTGTCTGAAACATCAAGGTATACCTGGCCAGAATCATCTAGGTAGAATATTAATGAAAATAAGAGGCGAATGTAATGTCTTGGCAGCTAGTTACTGATAGAACAGGCTGGCACCGAATAAAAGATGAACATCAGTTAGAGGATCTTATTCGTGGAGGCTGGACTGATTTTACCCTGAGACCTTATGGTCCTACAATATGGATTTATATAAATGAAGAGCTTTTTGATAAAAGGGAAGCTTGTTTAGCACTACCAGGATTCCAGCAAAAAGGATCACCTAGTTGGCATATGTTTAGGGAACTATTAACCGACGTAAGGTTTAATCGAGCTTGTGTCCCAGGACCTCTTACTGCTCACGAAATAGCCCAACTAGAGATAGGGAAAGCCAAACGAGAAGGTATACTAACCATCAAAAGCAGGAACACGTGTGTTGGCCCATAATGACCAACTGGTGGACCGTTACTAGTTCTAAACTAGTAAGCCCTCACAAAGCCTCCCTAATTAAGTGTGGGGAGGCTTTTTGTTTATGAGATCTGGTAAAATGAAGAAATACAAGATAAAACGTCAGATCATAAAAACTAGACTCGAGAACGATGGATGTTGGTGTCATTTACCTTTTATTTATCTAAATCCTCTGTGGAAATCTGGTCAAAGAGTTCGTATTACAATTGAGAGTTTGGAGACCCGGACTGTCGCGGTAGCAAAGCGAGGAAAGTAGCTATCGAGGAAGTTCAGGTCACTATAGAGCAATGAAGCCGTGGAAGCTGCGGGCCAGGTAACTGGACGGGTAAAGTCAGCTATAGCTGAATAAATCCACTTCAAGTGTAACTGCAAATAGGGTTCTTAAGTCTGCTCGACGTAATGAGAACCGGGTAGCAGGCATCAGACGGATGACAGTCACTGTGGAAACACAGAACAGAAACCTGGCTATAAGGTCTCCATACTGGATTGGAGTATAAATGATAGATATTAAAGATTTAAAGACAGGTGATAGAATTCTTTGGGAAAGCCGCGACGTCTATAATAACCATATTATACACACAGGTACTATAGAACACATAGCGACTCATAATTGGATATGTGTTCGAGAACAACGGACCTTTCCCTTAGCAATCTGGTATAGATTAATACATCAGGAAACTGAATGGATCAATATAGCTAATTTAACTGGTTGCGAGCGTGTAATAGAATGAACATCCTTGAACGAGCTCTCTGTAAGTACTTTAGTTACAAAGAGATAGGCTGGACTGAAATAGGTGAGGAATTTACAAGGTATAAAATATGGTGTACTAGATGGTTTAATATATATCTCCATAAATTATATGCACCTCAGTGGCATCCAGAATGTCATGATCATCCTTGGAGCTTTGTTACTATTATCTTGTGGCCAGGTTATTTAGAAAACGTAAATGATCATATATTCCAAAGAGTTCCAGGAAGTATATTATATAGACCAGCTACTTTCTCTCATAATGTCATAACACCTTATGGAACATCTTGGTCATTGGTAATAACCGGGCCAAAGATCCAGGATTGGGGTTTTAAACCCTGCGATAGATCAGGTACCAAGATTTCTTATAATGAATATATTGACAAATATAAACAAGAGGAGCATAAATGATAGCCAAAGATAGTAGTCACGCAGGTCCTCTTTCCTAGGATAGATACAGAGAATTATGGCTCAAAGATACGAACCAACAGCTGACATAGAAGTACTTCTTGAGGCACTTAAGAAACACGCTGATAATAAAGCTTATGCTTCTCTGGCTACTGAAGTACATGAGTTAGAAAATAGGATACATGCTCAGGAAATAGCTAAGAGAGATTGGGATTATCAGTCGGGTCAAGTAGATCAAACCAAAGAAAATGTTGCAAAGGCTAAGCAGAAAGTAGCCCAAATCATAAACACTTTAAGTAGGTTAGGATGTCCAGATGAAGTAATCAAATCTCAATGGCAGACATATGACAAGAAGTTTGTATTGCCATGGCCTAATGGGCATGATTTAGCAAAGTGGATTACTAAAGCAGAGTAGATAAGGCAAAAGGAGCATAAATGACAGGTAAGGATATTGTATATATTACTATATACATGATAGTAGTATCAGTGCTTCTAATTGGAGTTCCAATAGAACTTTGGAGTTTATTAGCTCCTAATTTCTTTGTAGCCAGATTTTTATCGATTGTAGCAATAGGCACGTATGAAGTCTTTATGTCTTTCTTCATATTTGTCGGTACTGGAGCGCTTATAGCAATATTAACCGAATAATACATCTTGCTGGAGTGGCGGAACTGGTAGACGCAGCGGACTTAAAATCCGCCGGTCTAAAAGCCGTGGGGGTTCGAGTCCCTCCTTCAGCACCAATAATTATCAAGGAGTTCTATGTATGATATCCCGAATTGCGGAGATTGTGGTGGAGATCCTGTAATTTATCTAATTAGATTACGTAAGCTTACTAAGATAAAACTCCAATATGAACAGACATTGGAGTTATTAGCTGATGATATGTTGGCAGTTTATTGTTCTAAATGTGAACGGGCAATTGAAATAGAAATAATCAATCAAAAGGCGAAAGAGGCAAAGAAATGACACCCGAAACGACAAGCTATGGATATTTGTTACTAGTATCAGTTGTTACTGCTATTATAACTTTTCATGTGCTGGATGTATTAGACGCATTGAAAGAATGGTTAAATGCTAAAGCTGTTAAGCTTGATGCAGAAACCATTTTCATCAAATCTGATCCCACTTATAATCATGATATTGATGATGAATTTGAAGAAGTTAACAGCTTGACCGAAGAGAATACCAATGTATTACGAGATCAAAATGATCTTCTTGAACGGGCAATTAACAGTATAGACAATATAACTGATGGTCTAAAAGAATTAATTGCCAATGATAAGAAAACAAACTCCTCTATTCCTACACTGGATAACCAAGCAGATGGCTGCAAGTTTCATGCAGCTTCTGACACCGAGGTAGTAGATGCCACCTCCCCTATTTCTACAAGCGAAGGTCGAAGCAGATCAACAAGCTCGAGCACTTAAGAGTCATGCTGCTTGGGGTCCTTCTTTGTTCGCAGCTTTGAGAAGGATCCTACCTGGTAAATCTCGTCAAGAGATCAGCCAAGCTTTATACGATGCTCGTGGATCAATAGAACAACGATCTTTATTTATAAGAGAAGATCGTATTATTCTTTTAACTGAGCTTAGAAAGCTCGAGAAAGAGTTATTGGGTGATTCAGTTGGAACCAAGTGAAGCATTATTAAAAGAAGTTTTACAATATCTAACTCGCTCTAATCGCCCGGTTCCCGGAATAGGTGCTTCATATAAAACAGGGGAATTAGAAGGCCCAGAACAAGATCGATTCTTATTAGCAGAGAAAGTAAAGAAGTTCCTGGACCGTTAGCTCAAGCGGATAGAGCATCCGCCTTCTAAGCGGAAGGTTCTCAGTTCGAATCTGAGACGGTCCACCAATTTAAATTAGGAGAAAGTAATGAGTAAAAGCAGTAAAAACATAACCTTAAGCTTAGTAATTACACTGGCTTCATTGGTTATAGGATGTGATTCAAATACATCCAAGGTTTGCACAGATGATCAAGGTAATATAGTAGATTCCAGCAAATGTAATGACTCTGAGCATAATAGTTTACATGGTTATTATCCTTACAGATGGTATTATACAAGTAGATCTAATGATCCAATAGGATCTCATGCTACAGGTGGAAGTTATACTGCTCCAGAGAGTGGTATTAGTCGCGGCGGATTTGGATCATCCGCAGGTGGTTTTGGAGCTGGTGAGTGATTAGACACGATATCCCTCCCCGTAAACATTGGGAAGATGTAGTCAGAGAACAAGGTTTGGTTTACCATAAGTTACGTAATGGAAAACCTTATTGGAACGAATCAGCTTATTACAGCTTTACTATGTCTGAAATTGATAAGCTTGAATCGGCTACTAATGATCTACAGCAAATGTGTCTCAAAGCTGGGCAGTATATCATAGATTATAATCTGTTTTCTAAGCTCGGGATTCCAGAAGCTGCGGTTCCTCTTATTAAATGGTCCTGGGAGACAGAACCTCCAGCACTTTATGGCAGATTCGATCTAGGCTATAATGGTAAAGGAGATCCCAAATTACTCGAATATAACGCCGACACTCCAACAGCATTATTAGAAGCCAGTGTAATCCAATGGTTTTGGATGAAAGCTATGTTCCCTGGAGCTGATCAATTTAATTCTATCCATGAGAAACTAGTAGATAAATGGAAAGATTTAAAAGGTTATCTCGAATCACCTCTATACTTTACAAACATAGATGATATAGAGATGGAAGATACCATGACAGCTACTTATATACGTGATACAGCTATAGAAGCTGGAATTACGAATACAATTCCTATCTTTGTTAAGGATTTAGGATGGAACAAGGAACTTGATTGTTTTGTAGATCTGGCCGGCAATCCTATCGAGTCTATATTCAAACTCTACCCGTGGGAATGGATGGTTCACGAAACATTTGGATCCAATGCATTAAAGACATATAAGTCCATGCAATGGATAGAACCAATCTGGAAGATGATGTTTTCCAATAAAGGATTATTGCCTATCTTATGGGAGTTATTTCCTAATCATCCAAATCTGCTTCCTTCATTCTTTAATGATCCTAGAGATATGAAGGATTATATTAAAAAGCCCCTTCTATCTCGTGAGGGTGCCAACATTCAAATCTTCAAGAATAAGGAACTTCAAACAGAAACTACTGGTGATTATGGAGAAGAAGGATATATCTTCCAGGAGTTTTATAACGCTTCTGTATCAGGGTATACTCCTATTCTTGGAAGTTGGATGATCGATCAGGATCCAGCTGGTATAGGTATAAGAGAAACAGAAGGTCCAATAACTAATAATTTAAGCTGTTTTATACCCCATATTATTGAATAATAATGAGTCATATACATATATTTAGAGGGAAGTATTTTGCTCTAAGATTTAGAGGTCTATTTTGGATTAGTAGAGGATTACATAAACCAGACATGCCAGAGACACCTTACGATAAGTTCTGGTTAAACCGAAAAAGGGAATAATGGCTGAATTCAAACCTACATTAGTAATGAGAATCTGCAATAAACTTGGTACTATAAATATAGTCTATGGAGCATTCATACTATGTAGAATTATAGCTATAGGAATTTGCTTGGCAATTTGTTATATTATAATTCATCTTATAAGATCTAATTGGAGCGTGTTCTAACATGATAGACAAAATAGTCAGCTGGGTATGGAACAATCCAGGGAAAGCTATGCTTATAGATCTAGTTATAGTGATTACATGCTTTTCATTAGTCACGTATATTGCGCATCATTTCATAGTTAAGGACTGGTAATCCAAGAGGAAGTATAATGACTGACTGGTTCACATCTGACACACATTTTGGACACTTGAATATAATTAAATATACAAATAGGCCGTTCAGTAACACACACGAAATGGATGCTGCCTTAATAAAGAATATTAATGATAATGTAATGCCTGATGATAGACTCTTTCATCTGGGCGACGTATCTATGCGTCAAGCCAATCTAGGATCATATCGTAGTAGAATAGCATGTAAAGAGGTATTTGTAATTCCTGGTAATCACGACCGAGAAAAGCAACTACTAGGATATTTCAAAGTCCTTCCTCAATGCTATATGTATGAAAACAAAGGATTTAGAATTGTTCTATGCCATTACGCTATGAGAGTCTGGCCGCATTCACATCACGGCGCAGGTATGTTATATGGTCATTCTCACGGTGGACTTCCTCCTATTCCAGGAGTTCCAAGTTTCGATGTGGGAGTGGATTGTTGGAATTATATGCCACTATCCTTGACAGACGTACAACAAGAAATGAAGAGATTGTGTAGTCTAGCGCCAGTCAGTAAGGAACATCTACATCATGACAAATGAGATCTTAGCTTTTGTATTACTATTATCTTCTGTTGTTATTATGGCCAAGTCTAAGCCCTTCGCTCTAAAAGGGGATCAGCTAGATGAAGATATTATCTCCTTTACAAACAAGCACTTAGATGCAGACTGTTACAAAGAAACAGATAGTACTCAAGTATGCGAGCAAAACCGAGTGCTTATTTATAACAAATCTGCCTGGGTTCGGTCTGAATTTACACGTGAACATCTGACATACCTATCATTTTCTATCAACGGCGAGCAAAACGACGCAGAGAAGATATTTGCTCTAATGAAGAAGGATTTTGGAGATCCTGATGAGTCCAATGCTGTAATAGGTATTGTCGATAGTTTAACAATATGGTATAACAAAAATGATAATTGGTATGATAAAAACGATAAGTTATGTTTAACTTATTCATCGGCTGATACCAATCATCTCGGCCATGGAGTAATACGAATTTGGCTAGAGAAAAGGGAAATAAGTTCTTCCTGGAGTAATAGAAATTAATGGCGTATAGTGTGGACTTATGGAGTAAACATAGAACACATAAAGCGTCCTATAAAATATGGTTAGTTTGGTTTAATAATCACTATTATGCTCTAAGATTCTGGTATCGACTTACAGGCTATGTTCCTCTTAGAAAGTCTTATTAAATTCATTACCAGTACATTAAAGGGTGATAGAGATTAATGCCATATACTGTAAGAGCGTGGCGACGAGGAAGAGCATTTAATGCCTCTTATCATTTATGGTCATCTTGGTTGAAGGGCGCGTTTTATGCTATGAGATTCTGATATAGACTCACAAAGTATGTACCTTCTAGAAGATATCGTTAAATACTATCGCTCTATAGCACCGGCGTGCAGCTCGGTCTTATAAACCGAGGAGATCTCCAGATCGGGGAAACGGCCAGGGTCGACACCTGGATAGAGCACCAATATTATGAGTTTCAGGGAAATAACGCCCTGATTGTAACAAACCTCTAATTCTATCGGATCAGAGGAAAAGGAGAATCAAAAGTAATGGATTACAACAAAGTAATACTCTTGGGTCGAGTTGGTAAAGACCCTGAAGTCAAGCAGGTAGGTGGAAAGAACGTTTCTAGCTTTTCACTTGCTACGTCTTACGGTACTGGCGACAATGTCAGAACCGAATGGCATCAGATCAGTGTCTGGGAGAAGCTCTCAGATATCACTCAACAGATTGTTCATAAAGGGGATAAAGTGCTTGTTGAAGGCCGTATTTCCTATAATGTTACTGGTGAAGGTGAAGCTCGTAGACAGTTCACTCATATCGTTGGTGTAAGCCTCGTCAATCTTACTTCTAAAACAGAAGCCAATAGTACTAAGGCCAAGGCTGCTTCAGTAGGAGACGAGGATATTCCGTTCTAGTCTAACCGGCGGGAACAGGGCCTTAAAACCCTGTTCCTTGCCATTTGCCGGCTATTACAGCGATCTTAGGAGAATACACGGGTGAAACTACTAACTTGGAATTTGAGTCGCTTAAAAGTCAAATCTAGGGATTTAACTGGACCTTTGCCACCTTTATATGTGAGAGATCTGACACAAACCGTGGAGATGCTAAATGGCGTATACCTTTCTGGAATACAAGTCGGGGACAGCAGGAGATTCGCTATACCCAACCCTTGCTTCAAAACTTTCCCGATTCTGTATAACCCTGTCATTATTGAGAAGTATGACTACATTAAATCCGAAGGTGAGGGATGTTTGTCTTTCCCGGGTGTTTGGGTACATGTCCCTAGATTCAAATTCGTCTCCGTGCGATTTATGGATGGGTCATGGACCGAGAAAACAGCAACATTCGGGTCGGATGATCAAAATACCGAAGCCGCGTTATTAGCCAAAGCTATCCAACATGAAATCTATCACATGGACGGAATCGTTATTCATGATCGAATGACGGATCTCAAGAAGAAACTAAAAGTTATGGCTCATATCACTCAACAATCTATTAAGCAAAATAGAGATAAAGGAGCGCCTAATCTTGATCCAGGCCCGCCCGAACTTGACCCGTCGACTTTGCCGCTTTTGTCGGTACCAACACATACAGAAATGGTACAGGACGTGGATAATACCACTCAAAACGATGACTCTATTCATGCATAAGCTAGGATGAATATGCACAAAGCCAGCCACCGTAAATGTTGGAAACAAGGTAGTGATTACAGAAAAGTTAGGCCTCTTTGGGCTATTAGATATCGTAGTAGTGGCTGGTTACGCTGGGTCTATTACTATAAACGCAAATTAGTATACTGAAAGAAGGATTAATGCTAATCAAAGTAAAAGAAGGCACTCGTAAAACTGTCAATCTATGTGCCACTTGCAACAACTCGACCTATGTAAAAGGAGTTTCAATGGGTCAAGAGATGATTTTCTGCAATGCGATGTATCCTAGTCATGAATTGGAATTCCCCGCAGTAGAATGTTCTGATTATCAATCAAAACACGATTCCAAGCTGAAAGATATGGAGAAAATAGCTTGGGTTGTAACCGGCCGAGGACGATATGCTGGATTTATATCTCCAGATAAGTTCAAGGAGGATCATCCAGGTGAAGACCCTTCAAGTATGTGAACCTACTACAGAATTATATGAAATACTAGTGCCGACAGTCAGAAATAATGGTCGCCCTATAAGAACTAGATTTCATAGAGTCTGGGATGCAAAAATCAGAGAAATATCTGGTGGATTAACAATACTCACGCCTGTTAAAGGCCAGTGGGTATCACCAGACAAGACACTATTCAAAGAAAGAATGATTCCAGTCAGAATAGCGGCTACCAGAGAGCAAATAGACAAGATAATTGATCTAACTTTAGCGTATTATGAACAGCATGTGGTAATGTGTTACAGAATATCAGATCTAGTTATCATGAGAAGTAAATGAGTTTATTACCGTGGGCAGAGTACTTCAGAGAGAGATTCAAAAACCAACAATTTAGTAGATATCCTCATCGATGGATGTATCGATTAAGTGCTATTCATTATATATTCTTCGGTTGTTATCAGGGGAAACGATATGAATGAACTTATACTAGCTTGCAGATATATTCTAACTAGAGACGTTGAAATAGGTAGTTTCGTGGGAGTCGCTTATAAACTATCCGACGATAAAGTAAAGACTGAACTTCTATTAGGGACTAATTCCTCTCTTAGTGTTCAGGTAGCCGGTCAAGCTACAGATGATGCTGTATTTACAGTAGATCATATCTTTGTAGAAAGATATATCAATACATGTGTAAGAAAACCTCTTGAAAACATTGATATATTCAGATTCTACTTATCTAGAGGATACTATCCTGAAAGACCAGAAGATATGCAAGGTGACCTGTACAGCCATTTCCAAGATTCGATAGGAAATGATATCTGGACCAGTTATGAACATATTTCAGGTCCTTATCTTGCTGATCCACAATATATCACCTCAGCATTCTCTGCCAATAGACTAGATGATTTATTACCTATACAAACTACATCTCTGATTCTGGATAAAGCATCTTATAAGAGGAATCCGCAAGATATTCCTATATTAGGAGTAGTACTTGCTGAAGATGAAGCTACCTCAGAACAAAAGTACCTAGAAGATTTATGTTTACGCACAAAGCAGAAAAAACCTACTTACATAAATTAATAATACATAAAGGATATAAATGATAAAACAAGGACCAGTATCAAAGTGTACAATCAGGGTCTTTTATCCTAATCCTATAGGTCATATAACTACAGGTACAGTATCAGGATTAGACTCAGCTCGGCCTAATCCAATAGACGATATATCCAAGGAATATAATGTTGTTTATTTGGAGGTGTTAGATCCTATTTATCATGAATTATGTTTTATTGATGATAAAGGTATTAGACATCGCATTATTGGCCTGGCTTATCATATGCAGGAAACAGTAGAAGAATCTCATGGGGTTGATGCACAGCTATGAAAAAACCGACATTAGTATGGCTAGGATTAACACTAGCATGGTACGCAACAGCTATCTTAGGCACTATATACAATGAATATCATTTTCTTAACATATTCATGTTTGTTACATGGGTTTTAGCTATAGGTTGGGTATTCGTTTATACTGGGTTATGCGCTGCTAAAATACTAGATAAAGATGGCTATATGCCACGAGAAAGAAGTGTATCGGCAATTGTGGCGTTTTTAGCAGACTTTGGAATAGCATTATTAATGACGGCTTATGGTCATTGGTTTTATGCTACATTAGTTATGTTTCAACAAGTAATCGAACAGCTTTATTTCCACAAACCAGAACAGAAAGGAAACACAAATAATGTCGGTTAATACAGTTCCATGTACCCCCGGTAAGTTACCAGCGCTTTTAACTCATCTTTATCAACTAAAAATGGCAGCTTTTATATGGGGCGAGCCAGGCGTTGGAAAGTCCGATTCAGTAAAACAATTTGCAAAGAATAATGGCATGAAGCTTGAGGATATCAGATTAACTCAGATGGATGCCCCAGATCTAAGAGGTTTACAGTGGGTTGATGAGATTAATGGAGTAACCAAGTCATATCGTCCAGAATTCTTCCCTGTTGATAATATTCCAGGTGTTATCTTCTTAGATGAGTTGACAGCTGCTGAGCCAAGAATGCAAGCTACCTCATATCAATTAGTATTGGATCGGAGAATAGGTCCACATATTCTACCAGATAAATGGATGGTTATTGGAGCTGGTAATAGTCCCGAGGATGGCGCTATTAGTTACAGAATGGGATCAGCTTTATCAGATAGGTTCGTCCATATTCATGTAGAAGCCAATCCAACCGATTGGATCACTTGGGCTATTGAGCATAAGATTCATCCAGCTGTACTCAGTTTCATCCGAGTAAAACCTGATTTCTTAACTACTGTTCAAGGTCAAGCTAAGAGCAATCAATTAATTGCCCCTTCACCAAGAAGCTGGGCTCGTGTGTCTGAAGTGATGTTATCAGTGGAAGATAAAGCTTGTAATTCAATCCTAATCAATGGTTTAGTCGGAGAAGCTGCTGCAGTTGAGTTTATCCATACTGCAGAAGAAATCGCCAGCTTACCTCCCATGAGTGAGCTATTAAGTCATAAGGATGCCAAAACAGCTATCAAAGGCATTCCAATGAAAATATCCTGTTTATATGGTCTTGCTTACAGCCTATCAAGTTATGTAAATGATGTTCATAATATAGGTAAAGCAATGTATATCTTTGATGCTATCCGACAAAAGAAAGATAGCAATTTACCTGTAGCAGAGATAGAGACGCTTGCAAATGAAATGTTGTTGGCAAAGGCGGTGAAGCTTGGAATCATTAATGAACTTGTACGCAGCGAAGCGTACAAAAACTACTCCCCAAGAGCCAAACAAATTACCGGAAATTAAACCATCTGGATTAGACCGGGAAGCAAAACTGGAAGCGGTCAGCTTATTGATACGCAAGTTAGTTACAAGAGATTCTGGATTAGCTAGTCTTATGTTGTGGATACCAATGACTTTAGGTAGAGATGATATCCCAGCATACGCCTATACAGATGGTACTACTATATATTATTGTGATAGCTTCTTTACATTACCGCAACCTATGCAATTGGCCGCCGTAATTCATGAAACACTCCACGTAGTTCTAAGACATGCACATAGATTCAAACTAATAGGTAATAAGCATGGTGGTTCATTTAACCATCAAGTTGCTAACATATGTGCAGATGCTATAGTTATTAGAGCTATCAAACAATGTCCTAAAATAGGTTCCCTTGAAATCACTAATCCTTATGTTATTACAGCAGAAGATATAGTTGATACGAAAGATTTAAAGAACATTCCAGCTCCACAATGGACTTTTGAAATGCTCTACGAGTATATGAACAAGAAAGTAGACGCAGCTGTACAAAAGTTCCTCTCCAAATATGAAAAGAACTTAAAAGATGATCTTCAAGATCCAGGAGAATCTGGTAAGTCTGATTCACACATGGATGAAATGG
>Ga0210404_10000390_pt1 | contig 24006 bp, 19 predicted proteins | sample IncBWH28MmetaG_FD_155455 | JGI IMG/M metagenome (GOLD analysis project Ga0210404, IMG submission 155455) | Forest soil microbial communities from Barre Woods Harvard Forest LTER site, Petersham, Massachusetts, United States - Inc-BW-H-28-M | ecosystem: Environmental > Terrestrial > Soil >... | reverse complement strand
AACCAGCCGCTGGATGCCGCGGTGCGGCGGCGATTTTTCGAGCGCCCATTCGACCGCGCTCGCTTCCCAGAATTCGTCGCGCTGCGCCAGTTCGCTGCCCATGAAATGCAGCTTCTTGCCGGGATGTGCGAACAGATAGGCGAACAGCAGCCGGAGGTTGGCGAATTTCTGCCAGTCGTCGCCGGGCATTTTTTCGAGCAGCGAGCGTTTGCCGTGAACCACTTCGTCATGCGAGAGCGGCAGAATGAAATTTTCGTGGAAGGCGTAGAGCATGGAGAACGTCAGCTTGCCGTGGTGGTACTGGCGATTGATGGGGTCCTCTTGCATGTAGGTGAGCACGTCGTTCATCCAGCCCATGTTCCATTTCAGATCGAAACCCAGGCCGCCGACGTAGGTGGGGCGCGAAACGGCGGGCCAAGACGTGGATTCCTCCGCAATGGTCAGCGCGCCAGGATGGCGCACGTGCAGGACTTCGTTGAGGCGCTTGAGGAAGGCGATGGCGTCCAGGTTTTCGCGCCCGCCGAACTGGTTGGGAATCCATGCGCCGTGCGGGCGCGAGTAATCCAGATAGAGCATGGAAGCGACCGCGTCCACGCGCAGGCCGTCGATGTGGTACTTGCCGACCCAGAACAGCGCGTTGGAAAGGAGGAAATTTTGCACTTCGTTGCGGCCGTAGTTGAAGACCAGCGTCCCCCAGTCGGGATGCTCGCCCATGCGAGGGTCGGCGTGCTCGTAGAGATGCGTGCCGTCGAAAAACGCGAGGCCGTGCGCGTCGCGCGGGAAATGCGCGGGAGTCCAATCAAGGATCACGCCGAGATTTTCCTGGTGGCAGCGGTCGACGAAGTACATAAAGTCGGCGGGCGTGCCGAAGCGGCTGGTCACGGCGTAATAGCCGACGGTCTGATAGCCCCAGGAGGCGTCGAAGGGATGCTCCATGATGGGCATCAGCTCGATGTGGGTGTAGCCCATTTTCTTGACGTAGGGGACGAGTTCGTCGGCCAGCTCGCGGTAGGTGAGCCAGCGGTCGCCTTGGTCGGACTTGCGGCGCCAGGAGCCGGCGTGGACTTCGTAAATCGACATGGGCGAATGGAGCCAGTCGCGCGAGGCGCGGTCGGCGAGCCAGGCGGTGTCGTTCCATTCGTAGCGGTCGATATTGCAGACCACCGACGCCGTGTTCGGTCGCAGTTCCGACGCGAACGCGTAGGGATCCGATTTCAGGCCGAGATAGTCGGCGACGCGCGAGAAAATTTCAAATTTGTAGAGCGCGCCTTCGGCGAGGCCCGGCAGAAAAATCTCCCAGATGCCGGTCGCGCCGCGGTTGCGCATCGGGAACGTGCGGCCGTCCCATGCATTGAAGTCGCCGACCACGCTGACGCGTCTTGCGTTCGGCGCCCAGACGGCGAATTCGACGCCGCTGACGCCGGCGACTTCGCAAATGTGCGCGCCGAGCTTTTCGTATTTCAGGTAGTGCGTGCCCTCGCCGAAGAGGTACAGATCGAATTCGGTGAGGATCGGCGGAAAGGCGTAGGCGTCATAGGTTTCGAAGTCGGCACCGTCCGGGAAACGGAAGCGCTGACGGTAGGCTTGCGGGGCAATCGGCTCGTTGCCGGATAGGCCGATGTCGCTGGCCGGGATGACCGCTTCGAAAAGGCCGGCCGGGTCGATGCGGGCGGCGGGGAATTCGGCCTTGTGCTGACCCCAAAGGACGGTCAACGCAGCGGCGTCTGGGCGCAGGCTGCGGATGACGAGCGCCTTGGCGCCATCGCGTTCGATCCACTGCGGGCCGAGCAGGCGGAAGGGGTCTGATTCGCGGGCGAGAATCAGATCCTCGAACTCTTCGGCCCGGCCGTGGGTGGCTTGTTCCTTACCGGCGTCCGGTTTGTCGGGTCCTGCCATATGTTCGTCCGAGGCTTGCCGTGCGCAAAGCGCCTAACCATCTTACTGAAGTGCTTTGAATGGTTTCCATCTTTTTGGGGCATTCGGTGGAAATACGCGCAAGCGGCTAGGGTTGAATCATGACGCACCAAAACAGTCGTCTGGTACCAACGTACCATTGTTCGGGCTGGTACCTAACTCTATAACTGGACAGGGGATGTCTTCGGAGCTTTGGGTAAACTCCGGCCCTACTGCCGTCTACACCTATGTCGAGTAAAAACGCGAAGCTTCGCCCGAAGCAGAACACGCCGGCCCGTGCCCTGAAGCGCGCCGACGGAAGCTCGGCCGTGGCCACTCCGGCGAATCCGTTCGGCGGCGGCGAAGGCGCGCAGGCTGCCGACCGGCAGTTTGAGGTTCTGTTCTCCACCAATCCGATGGCTATGTACATCTGCCACCAGGAAAGTCTGAAATTCCTCGAGGTGAATGCGGCGGCTTTGCGGCAGTACGGTTACACGCGGGAAGAATTCCTGGGGATGAAGATTACCCAGATTCGCCCGACCGAGGATGTGGCGGGATTCCTGAACTCGCTGCGCCAGAGGGGCCCGGCACCGCCCGGAGTCGGGCAGGTGCGGCACCGACGCAAGAATGGCCAGATTTTTTCGGTCAAAGTGACCAGCCAGAAAATCACGTTTGCGTTTCAGGATGCGGTGCTGGTGGTCGCGCAGGACGTCAGCGAACAGATGGTAGCTGAACAGAAGCTGGCCGAGCATACCGCTTTCATGAACGCGCTGACGGAAAACAATCCTCTGGCAATCGTGGCGCTTGATTTGAATCGCCGGGTGCAGATGTGCAATCCCGCTTTTGAGGCTCTGTTCGGATACATACTCAGCGAGATCGCGGGAAAGGAACTGGAGTCCCTCATCGCGCCTCGGGGCGGTCAGGATGAAATGACCGGACTGATGCACCGGGCGATGGGCGGCGAGGTCGTACGGCTGACCGGAAAGCGCCGGCGAAGCAATGGGTCGCTGGTGGACGTGCGAATTCTGGGCGTTCCGCTCGTGGTGGATGGAAAACAGACAGGCACGTTTGGAATCTACGAGGACATCACGGAACGCGGACGCGCCGAAGAAGCGCAACACCGGGCGGAGGAAAAATATAAGCGAATCTTCGAAAGCGCCGTGGAAGGATTTTTCGAATCGACGCCGGAGGGACGGTTCGTGACCGTCAATCCGGCGATGGCGCGGATTTCCGGGTATTCGTCGCCCGGGGAGATGATTCGCGAGGTTTCCGACATTGGAAGGCAGCTGTACGCCGACCCGGAAGCACGCAAGGAACTGCAGCGCCGCCTGGAGCAGCAGGACACCCTGGAAGGGTACGAATGCCCGATGCTGCGCCGGGACGGCACGATGATCTGGGTGTCCATGAACGTTCGCGCCGTGCGGGACGCGAGCGGGAAAATCATTAGTCACGACGGCACGGCCGAAGATGTGACGGAGCGAAAGCGGTCCGAGCTGATCCGCCAGGTCACGACCGAAATCATTCATGCCGTAAGCGTGACGGAAAATCTGGATGCCCTGCTGCGGCTGATTCACGCCTCGCTCGGCAAAGTGCTGGACGCGAGCAACTGTTTCGTGGCGTTGCGCGACGCGGCGACCGGCAAATTCTATTTCCCGTTCTTCGTGGACCGTTACGACGCGGCTCCCGCGCCCGACGAAATGCAGGATATGGACCGCAGCTGCACTTCCTACGTGTTTCGCACGGAAGAGGCTGCTCTGATCTCCCAGACGCGGTTCGATCAGCTGGCCAGCAAGGGCGAAGTCCAGCTGGTGGGAACGCCCTGTCCGTCGTGGCTTGGCGTTCCGCTGCGGACGCCGGCGGAAACCATCGGGGTGCTCGTGGTGCAGAATTACGAGCGCGACAACGTCTACACGCAGCGCGATCTCGAATTCTTGTCGTCCGTGGGCGGACAGATTGCGCTGGCGATCGAGCGGAAGAGGTCGGAAGAGCGCGCCCGGGAAAGCGAAGCGCGGCTGCGGGTGCTGATCGAGCAGTTGCCGGCCGTGCTGTGGACGGTAGACAAGAATCTCCGGTTTACGTCGGCGGTGGGAGCGGGGCTCACGCGACTCGGCCTGAAACCGAATCAAGTGGTGGGCATGACGCTCGCCGAATATTTCGAGACCCGCGACCAGTCGTTTATGCCGATCGCCGCGCATATCCGGGCGATCGCGGGCGATCCGGTATCGTTTCCGGTGGAGTGGAAGAAAGGTTCCTACGCGTGCCATGTCGAGCCGCTGCGCGATTCCTCGGGCGGCGTCCAGGGAGCGATCTGCATGGCACTGGACGTGACGGACCGCAAGCAGCTCGAGGAGCAGTTCCGCCAGGCTCAGAAAATGGAGGCTGTGGGACGCCTGGCTGGTGGAATTGCCCATGACTTCAACAACCTGTTGATGGTGATTCAAGGCTACGCCGATCTTCTAGCCGACCGGCTGCCGGTGGGCGAAGCGCTGCACCGCAATGCCGAACAGATTCAGACCGCCGCTCAGCGAGCGGCAGGGCTGACACAGCAACTCCTCGCTTTCAGTCGCAAGCAAATCCTGGCGCCCAAGGTTTTGAACGTGCACAGCGTAGTGGCGGACATGTCGAAGATGCTGCAGCGGCTGATCGGCGAAGACATCGAGCTGGAAACGTCATCGAAGCCCGACCTGTGGCTGGTGAAGGCGGACCGCAGCCAGATCGAGCAGGTGGTGATGAATCTGGCGGTGAACGCGCGCGACGCCATGCCCAAGGGCGGGCGCCTGATGATCGAAACCGCGAACGTGGAATTCGACGCATCGGTGTCGCATTCTCCCGCGGTGGTCGCTCCCGGGAAATACGTGATGCTCGCGGTCACCGACAACGGTTGTGGAATGGATACCAAGACGCAGGCGCATATCTTCGAGCCGTTCTTTACGACCAAGGAGAAAGGGAAGGGCACGGGACTCGGCCTGGCGACCGTGTACGGCGTGGTGAAGCAAAGCGGCGGCTACGTCTGGGTCTACAGCGAGCCGGGCCACGGCACGACATTCAAAATTTACCTGCCGCGCATCGAGGATGAAGCTGCTGCACCGGCCCGCGACCGCAGCGTGAAGCCGGACGCACTGCCGCGGGGCTCTGAAGTGGTGCTGCTGGTAGAAGACGAGGCGGGCGTGCGCGAACTGGCGCGCGAGTATCTGGAAATGACCGGGTATAGCGTGATCGTCGCACCAGACGGACATACCGCCATTGAATTGGCTTCGATGCATAAAGGTCCGATCCATCTATTGATGACCGACATGGTCATGCCGGGAATCGGCGGCCGCGAGCTGGCCGAGCGAGTGCTCGGGATCCGTCCGGAAATAAGAATTCTGTACATGTCCGGCTACACGGATCAATCCGTAGTGCATCAGGGGATTCTCGGGACCGACGCGCCGCTGCTTCAGAAGCCTTTCACGCTGGCGACGCTCACCACGAAGTTGCGCGAAATCCTGGTTGGCGAGCCGGTCCGATAGAGTGTTTCTTCTGCGTGTCTGCTTGAATCATCCGTTGAATCCGTCTCAACTATCGTAGAATCTCCTCGCAGGCCTTGCTGCACCGCGTTGATGACTGCCTCATTCCACGGCCTCGTCAGCCCCGAAAAACGATTGCTGGTGTGCTGTGCGCGCACCACGGCCGATCCGGCGATGGTGCGGGAAATCCGCGAGCTTTGCGCGACCGCTCTCGATTGGGACTTTGTTGTAAACGAATCCGCCGTCAATTCCATTCTGCCGCTGGTGGCGCGGCATATTTCGGGGGTGGCGGCGGATCTTGCGCCTCCCGGGCGGGTCGATCGGCTGACGAAAGCGGCGCGAGCGAATGCCTTGCGCTGCCTGACGCTGACGGCCGAATTGGTTAAAATTGAGGAACTTCTGCGGGCGGCGGGCCTTCCAGCGATGCCGTACAAAGGCCCGGTGATCGCCGCGCAGGCTTACGGCGATCTGGCGCTGCGCGAATTCGAGGACCTGGACATCATCGTGCGGCAGCGGGACATGGGACGAGTGGATGAGATCGTCAAGAATCTCGGCTATCGTCCCAATCACGAGTGGCGATTCGATTCGAGCGCGTCGTCCGCGGTGGTCCCGGGTGAATATGATTACCGAGATGAAGCCCGCGGGCTGATCATGGAGTTTCACACCGAAATCACCCTACGCCACTTCCCGGTGCGGCCCGACCTGGATGAAATGTCGCGGCGGCTCGTACCCGTGATGCTCAGCGGTCACGAAATCCGCACCTTCGCGCCGGAAGACACCCTGGTGCTGCTCTGCATTCATGGCTCGAAAGATTTTTGGGAGAGGCTTTCGTGGATCGCGGATATTTCCGAATTCGTGCGCTCCCGCCCGCAGCTGGATTGGGACGCCGTGTTCCGCCGCGCGGACCAGTGGCGTGCCGGGCGAATGCTCAGCCTCGGACTGGCGCTCGCGGCGAGGCTGTTGGGCGCGAGGCTGCCGCAACAGATTGCGACGCGAGTGGAGCGCGATTCCGTAGCCGTGGCCTTGGCGTCGGAAATCGCGCAAAGGCGGCTGATGCGCGAAGCTGGTGAACGGGATGCCGCCGAGCGTTTCCATTTCCGGCGCCGCATGGTGGCGGGAGGGCTGGCGGGCTGGCGCTACTCGGTTCGTCTGACGACGCAACCGGCCGACGAAGACATCGCGGCCATGCAGTTGCCTCGTCCACTTGCCCCGCTCTACGCTTTGCTGCGGCCATTCCGGCTGTTGCGCCAATACCGCCCGGCAGGCGGACGCCCCGAACGCCCCACCTAATACTCACCCCGAAGAAGCTGTTCCGAAACGCGAAGGAGCTTTCCGATGGAACTCGGACTTAAAGACAAAGTAGCTGTGGTGACCGGATCGAGCAAGGGAATTGGCCGGGCGATTGCGGAAGCACTGGCGCGCGAGGGCGTGCACCTAGTGATCAATGGCCGCAATCGAAAGGAACTTGAGGCGGCGGCTGCGGAAATGCGCGACTCCGGCGCGTCGGTGCATTCCGTCGCTTCGGATGTGACCGACGCCGATGGGGCGAAACAGCCGGTTGAGGAAGCGGTGCGGCGATTCGGCACGATTCATATTCTGGTGAACAACGCGGGCGGGGCGGGCCGCTTTGGATCGTTCGATGATCTCACGGACGAAGAATGGCTTGAGGTTTATAAGCTCAACCTGCTGTCGGCCGTTCGCGCCACGCGCGCGGTGCTGCCGCATATGAGGAAACAACGATGGGGTCGCATCATCAACATTTCATCGGAATCGGGCGTGCAGCCCGATGCCATGATGCCGCACTACAACGCGTCCAAATCCGCCGTGAACAGCCTGACGAAGAGCCTGTCCAAAGCGTACGGCAAGGACGGAATCCTGGTGAACACGGTTTCGCCGGCGTTCATTCGCACGCCGCTGCTGGACGGACTTCTGGACGAAACAGCGAAGAGCCGGGGCGTGAGCGTCGAGGAAGCCGAGCACATTCTTCTGCGCGAATTTCGTCCCAATATTCTGCTGGGCCGGGCGGGCCAATCACACGAAACGGCGGGGATCTGCGTTTTCCTTGCTTCCGAGCAGGCGTCATTTATTACCGGCTCGAACTATCGAGTCGACGGCGGGTCTGTAGCGAGCTTGTAACGCTGGAGTTAGAAGATTCTAGTATCCGGCGGCCACACTTTTGCCGGGGGAACGCGATTTCACTTCCCGGCTCGCCGTGCGTTAGAATGGCTCTGGATGGACAGGAGAGTGACATGAGCACAACAACGAAGACCCCCGCCCCGCCGCAGCAATCCTCGCAAAGCGAAAATCCACTGAAGGCACTAATCCGATTCGGCCAGTCCATCTGGTTTGACTACATCCGCCGGGACCTTATTACGACCGGGCAGCTGGCGCGCCTGATCGAAGATGACGGCTTGCGGGGCATGACGTCCAATCCGACGATTTTCGAGAAAGCGTTTTCCAGCAGTCCGGATTACCAGAAGCCGCTTGGCGAACTTGCCAGGCGCGGCGGTCTGGACGCCAAGGGGATTTACGAAACCCTTGCGATTCGCGACATTCAGGACGCGGCGGATGCCTTGCGAGGCGTCTACGACCAGACCAAGCGCCGCGACGGTTACGTGAGCCTCGAAGTTTCGCCCTATCTCGCGCACAAAACGCAGGAGACGATGGACGAAGCGCGGCGGCTTTGGAAGGCCGTCGGACGCCAAAACGTGATGATCAAGGTGCCCGGGACGCCCGAGGGAATTCCCGCGATTCGCCAGCTGATCGGGAGTGGCATCAACATCAACGTGACGCTTTTGTTCGCGCAGAGCGTGTATGAAAAAGTGGCGGAGGCGTACATCGCCGGGCTGGAGGATTTTGCGAAGAGCGGGGGCGATTTGAGCCGGGTGGCGAGCGTGGCAAGCTTTTTCGTCAGCCGCATCGACACGTTGGTCGACAACAAAATCGCGGACAGGCTCAAGAATCCGCCGGCGGGTGTCGATTCAGCGCTGCTGCACAGCTTGCAGGGTAAAGTCGCCATCGCCAATGCCAAACAGACGTATCAGCTTTACAAGAAGATTTTCAGCGGCCCGCGCTGGCAGGCTCTGGCCAGCAAGGGCGCGACGACCCAACGCGTTTTGTGGGCCAGCACCGGCACGAAGAATCCGGCTTACAGCGATGTGTTGTATGTCGAGGAGCTGATCGGCCCGGACACGGTCGATACCGTTCCACCGGCGACGTTCGAGGCGTTTCGCGATCACGGCAAGCCGCGCGCAAGCCTGGAGGAGAATCTCGACGCGGCTCACAAAACGATGTCCGATCTCGATCGCTCCGGAGTCTCCATGAAGGCGGTCACCGACCAGCTCACCGAAGACGGCGTGAAACTGTTTGCCGAGGCGTTCGACAAGCTGCTTGCCGAGGTCGAAAAACAGGCCAAGCTTGCCACGGCCGCGTCGTCAAGTCGATGATCGAGAAATGAATCCCGGCGTCTTTTTGCAGATTACCAGCGACGACGCGGCTGGTCTGCCCATCCCTGGCCAGAAATACACTTTCGGAGTCGTCAAGGCGGCGCAGGCCCGGGGCGATTTTCAGGTGCTGGCTGAACGCAACCGGCGCGCGCTGCGCCTCCATGTTGGCGCGGCCGTTTCCGCCGGCCTCGATCAGCTTCAGAAGGCCGCCCAGCAGGCACTGGCATAGCCCGAGTCTTCAGCAGTCCAACTGGTCCGAATCTTCCGGAGGCGCATCTGTGGATACCAGCGACTCAACCAACATTTCGCAAGAGGCGCTGGGGGCTCCTCCCGGCCCCTGCGCGATGGTCATATTCGGCGCGGGCGGCGACCTCACCAAGCGGCTGCTGCTGCCGGCGCTCTACAATCTTGCGGCCGGAAAACTATTGCCGGAGCAGTTCGCAATCATCGGCGTTTCGATCGAGGAATATACGAACGACCGATTCCGGGACATCGCCACCCAGCTCATTCATCAATTCGCCACGCGTGAAGTGACCGATGAACTGTGGAATTGGTTCGTCAAGCGCATTTACTACGTCTCCGGAGATTTCCAGGACCCCAATCTCTACGCCAAATTGAAGGACACGCTCTCGCAGACGGAAAAAGAGTATGGCACCTCGGGAAACGCGATTTTCTATCTGGCCACCAGCCCTGACTTTTTCCCGGTCGTGGTGGAACAGCTGGGGGCGGCCAACCTGACCGAACAGGAGAACGACCATTGGCGGCGCGTGGTGATCGAAAAACCCTTCGGCCACGATCTCGCCTCCGCCATCGAGTTGGATAAGACCATTGGCAAGGTGCTCGAGGAAAGGCAGATCTTCCGCATCGACCATTACTTGGGCAAAGAAACGGTTCAGAACATCATTGCATTCCGTTTCGCGAATGGAATTTTCGAGCCGGTTTGGAATCGCCGCTACGTCGATCACGTGCAGGTTACCGTGGCGGAAACGCTGGGCGTCGAGCTGCGCGGTGGGTACTACGAAACCGCCGGTGCCTTGCGCGACATGGTCCCCAATCACATTTTTCAGCTCATCACACTCTGCGCCATGGAGCCGCCGATTTCGTTCGAAGCGGACGCCGTGCACGACGAACAAGTGAAAGCCCTGCACGCAATTCAGCCGCTCAGCCCCGAGGGAGCGCTGAAGGACGCCGTCCGCGGGCAGTATGGCGCCGGGACCATTCACGGCAAGCCGGTGCCCGCCTATCGTGCTGAGCCGCACGTGGCGCTCGATTCGCAGACGCCCACGTTCGTCGCCATGGCGCTGCACATCGACAACTGGCGCTGGGCCGGCGTGCCGTTCTATTTGCGAACGGGGAAGCGCATGTCCACGGTTGCCACGCAAATCGTGATCCGTTTCCGGCGTCCGCCGTTCATGCTCTTTCGCAAGACGCACGTCGGCGGACTTCCCCCGAATGAAATCGTCATCGATATCCAGCCGGACGAGGGAATCTGCCTGAATTTCGAGGCCAAGGTACCGGGCCCGGTCGTGCAGCTCGGCTCGGTCAATATGAGCTTTGCTTACTCCGACTATTTCGGCTCGACGCCGCAGACCGGATACGAAACGCTGATTTATGACTGCATGATGGGCGATCCGACGCTTTTCCAGCGCGCCGACATGGTCGAGGCGTCCTGGAGGGTCGTCCAGCCGATTCTTGACGCGTGGAAATCGACGCCTGTCGACGGTTTCCCCAACTATGCCGCGGGCTCCTGGGGGCCAGAGAAATCATTCGAGCTTTTGCGGCGCGATGGACGGGAATGGCGTGACCCTACGAGTTGCGTTCCCGCCAAGGCCCACGCCGGAGCGGTGCTCGCCAAGAAATGAATGCCTCCTCTTGGCTTTAGGCCTGGCGCCGCCCCTGTTTTTGCTATAATCCGCATCACTAAAATATGGACTTTGACCATCTGATTACATTCCTGGAAATCGCCAAACAGGGCAGTTTTTCGCGCGCCGGACAGAAACTCTACCGCTCGCAGCCTGCCGTAAGCGCGCAGATCCGTCAGCTCGAGCAGGAATATGGGCAGAAGCTGTTTGACCGCGTCGGCAAATCCGTGCGGCTCACCGTCGCGGGCGAAGCCCTGCTGGAGTATGCCGGGAAGCTGCTGACGCTACGCAACGAATCGCTGCGAGCCGTAGCCGACCAATCCAGTTCGCCCCACGGGACACTGGCCATCGGCGCGAACGAGGCGACCTGCCTCTACGTGCTGCCCGAGATCTTCGCCGAATATTACCGGCGCTTTCCGGCCGTGCAGATCAGCATCTACCGCAATTTCAGCCATAAAGTACTCGAAAAGGTGGAAGACGGTACCGTGGACGTCGGCATCGTCACGCTGCCCGTGAAGTCGCCGAGCCTGAAGGTGCACCCGATTTTCCGTGACCGCCTGATGTTGATGGTCAGTCCGGCCAATCCTCTGGCGACGTACAAGACGGTGCGCACCAGCGATATCGCCGGCCAGCCGCTGATTTTCCCCAAGACTGGCTTCACTCGCCAGGTGCTCGACAAGCAATTTCGCCCCTTCCGCTCGCGCCTGCGCATCACCATGGAGCTGGCCAGCGTTGGCATGATCAAGCGCTTCGTCGCCGCCGGCCTGGGAGTTTCGTTGATCAGCGAAGGCTTCGCACAAGATGAAGTCAGCGCGGGGCAGGTGAGGCTGATCCCAATTTCGGATATGGAAGTTTGGCGGGAGCTCGGCCTGGTTTACCGCCGCGACCGCACGCTTCCTCGATCGGCTTCTGCGTTCGTGGCGCTGGCGCGTCACGGCGTGGGAGACGGCGCGGCTGAGCCGGAAGCAAAAGTCGCGCACAAGCGCTAGCACCCGCCCGAGAACACGAATCTGCGGGCTACTTGACGCGCTTGGCGACCAGATCTTCCTTCGCCGCTCCAGCAACGTCTCTTGTGAATTTGATTTCGTCGCCGGAAATTTTCCCTGTGTAGGTGATCGCGAGTTTCTGGCCCTGATAATCCAGATTCTCGACGAAGGATACATCGTCGCCCTTCACCGTTCCATTTTCGATCGCCACGGTGCCGTTATCGGATTTGGCTGTGCCGGTCAGTTTTTCGCCATCAACTTTGAATGTGTAGGTGTAGTGCTGTTCTCCCACCTGCGTGTTAAACGTCGCAGTCCACTGTCCGGTGATGTCCGCGGCCCATGCGGAAATGGCCAGACCGAGCGCAAGAACCGGCAAAGCCGCTGCAATGCGGAGTTTCATCGTTAAAATTCCCCTCGGAAAGATTCGAAGCGGGACCCTACTCCCTTGTAGGCCGAGTCGCCGGAAATGTCAATCAGCAGGGCTTGCGCAGCTGCTTGTAAAGATCGTTGGCGGTGTGAAATTCCTGCTGAAGTTCCTTGCGCGCCAGATTCGTCCTCAAGTAATCGACCGCTTGCGCCAGCCGGTCGAGCGCGCGCGACACGTTGTCTGTATTCGTCAGCAGAATATCGCGCCAAATTTCGTAGGGGCTTCCTGCCAGCCGGAGCATGTCATGCAGGCCGGGGCCCGAAAGCGAAAGCGGCAGGCCGGTCTCGTCGGTTTCATCCTGTACCACCCGCGCCAATGCGATCGACACGAGCTGCGGCAGGTGCGACACGATTCCGACAGCCCAATCATGCGTTTCCGGGTCCGTCCAAATGGGCCGCGCTCCCAGGCCGCGCACGATTTCCCCAAACGCCTTCACGCGCGCGTCGGCGTCGGAATCAAGGCCCATGAGCGCGTAAGGCGCACCGCGAAACAGGTTCTCATCCGCATGTTCGACGCCCGATTGCTCCTTGCCGGCCATGGGATGCCCGCCAAGAAATCGGATGCCGCCGCGAAAATGCTCCTTCGCCGCCCGGCAAATCGCAGTCTTTGTGCTGCACGCGTCAGTGACCAGCGCATTCGCCGCGGCAGCTTTGGCGATCGACCCCAGCGACTCAATCGAAGTGCCGATGGGCAGCGCGACATAAACGAGATCCGCACCGCGCACCGCTGACGCGATATCCGTCGTGGCATCGTCCACCACGCCGGCCGCGCGGGCGCGCTCGCTTGAGCCCGCATGGCTGTACCCGATCAGTTCGACATCGGGAATAAGCCCGCGCAGCGCCAGCGCAAACGAGCCGCCGATTAGGCCCGTGCCGATGATCGCGACGCGGCGGAAGGGAACGCTGCTCATTTTTCAGTTGTAGCCGATGATCCAGCTCGCTTCGCCGCCGCAGCGGCGAGCGACGGGCTTACTTCTGGCCCTTGCCGGCGGCGGCTGTTTCCGGCTTGATCCAGGACATTTGGGCGCGCAGTTCCTTGCCCACGGCCTCGATCGGATGGCTCTTGTCGCGTTCCAGCAGCTTCGCGTAAGTGGGGCGGCCGGCTTGGTTTTCGAGCACCCATTCGGTCGCAAACGCGCCGGTCTGAATTTCTTCGAGAATCTTCTTCATATTCGCGCGCACGTGGTCGTCGATCACGCGGTTGCCGCGCGTCAGGTCGCCGTACTTCGCCGTTTCGCTGACGAATTTGTGCATTTCCGCGATGCCGCCCTCGTAGATCAAGTCCACGATCAGCTTCAGCTCGTGCAGGCATTCGAAATAGGCCGACTCAGGCTGATAGCCGGCATTGACCAGTGTTTCCCATCCGGCCTGGATCAGCGCCCGCGCGCCGCCGCAGAGCACGGCTTGCTCGCCGAAAAGATCCGTCTCCGTCTCTTCGGCGAAAGTGGTCTGAATGACGCCCGGCCGCGTGCCGCCGATCGCGTGCGCATAGCAAAGCGTGCGGTCAAAAGCGTGACCTGATGCGTCCTGATGCACCGCGAGCAGGCAGGGCACCCCGCGGTTCGCCTCATACTGCCGCCGGACGAGATTTCCCGGTCCCTTCGGCGCGACCATGGTCACGTCGACATCCTTGGGCGGCGCGATTTGCCCGTAATGAATGTTGAACCCGTGAGAGAAAAGCAGCATGCAGCCGGACTTCAGGTTTGGCGCGATCTCATTGGCATAGATTTTCGCCTGCGCGATATCCGGTGCGAGCATCACGATCACGTCCGCGCCCTTTGAAGCATCGGCCGGCGAGACGAGCTGCCAGCCGTCCCGCTCCGCCTGCTCCCATGATTTTCCGCCCTGGCGCAGCCCGACCACCACCTGGAGCCCGCTGTCGCGTAGATTCAGCGCGTGCGCGCGTCCCTGGCTGCCGTAACCGATCACCGCAATGCGCTTGCCCTCGAGGGCTCTCGGATTTGCGTCCTTTTCCCAGAACATCTTGGCCATCTGTCGTCTCCTTGGAACTGCAGAGTATCAGGCGTTGGTCACAGCGCCTTCGGAAGCCGATGAAACCAGCTTCGCGTATTTCGCCATCACTCCGGATTTGTATTTCGGCGCAGGCGGCTTCCATTGCGCGCGGCGCTCGTCCAGATTCGCTTCCACGTCGAGCCGCCTGGCCTTCACATCGAGTGTGATTTTGTCTCCGTCGCGCACGAACGCGATCGGGCCGCCCTGTGCGGCCTCCGGCGCCACATGGCCGACCATCAACCCGTGCGTCGCGCCGCTGAAGCGCCCGTCGGTGAGCAGCGCAATCGATTCGCCTAGGCCCTGCCCTACCAGCGCGCCGGTGACCGCGAGCATCTCGCGCATGCCCGGCCCGCCGCGCGGCCCTTCGTAGCGAATCACCACAACGTCGCCCGGTCTGATCTGTTGCTTCTGAACGGCTTCGAATGCGGCTTCTTCCGAATCGAAGACGCGCGCCGGCCCGGTGTGAAACACGCGTTCGTGTCCGGCGAGCTTCACGACGCACCCTTCCGGCGCAAGCGAGCCGCGCAAAATCGCCAGCCCGCCGTCTTTCTTGATCGGATTCGCGAGCGGACGAATCACTTCCTGTGCCGCAGTCTCCTTTGCATCGGCAAGCTCAGCGAAAAGATTTCTCCCCGAAGTCGTCGGGCCGTCTTGCAGTAGACCCGCTTCCTGAAGACGTTTGCCAAGCAACCGCATGCCGCCGGCGCGGAACATGTCCGGCGCCGTGAACCGCCCGCCGGGTTTTAGATCCGCCAGCAGCGGAGTCTTTGCGGAAATTGCGTCGAATTCATCGATGGTCAGCGCCACACCTGCGTCGCGCGCGATCCCCAGAAGATGAAGCACCGCGTTCGTCGACCCGCCGGTCGCAGCAACAGAGGCGATTGCATTCTGAAGCGAGGCGAGAGTGATGATCTTGTTCGGGCGAAGGTCTTTGCGCAGCAGATCCATCACCGTCTTGCCGCAATCGACGGCGACTTGCGCTTTTCTCGGATCGACGGCCGGCACTTCGTTCGCACCCATCGGTGAAATCCCCAGAAACGAAATGGCCGTGGCCATCGTGTTTGCCGTAAACTGCCCGCCGCACGCGCCCGCTCCCGGGCATGCGTGATCTTCCAGGTCCGTCACTTGCGCTGCCGTCATTTTCCCGGACGCGAACGCTCCAGGGGCCTCGAAAACGTCTTGAATCGTCACGTCGTGCCCTTGAAACCGGCCAGCCATGATCGACCCGCCGTACAGCACCAGCCCCGGCACATTCAGCCGCGCCAGCGCCATCACCGTTGCGGGAATCGTCTTGTCGCATCCGCAGATCGCCACCACGGCGTCAAACGCGTGCGCGCGGACGAAAAGTTCAATCGAATCGGCAATCACCTCGCGCGACACGAGCGATCCCTTCATGCCCTCGGTTCCCATCGTGATTCCGTCGGAAATCACGATCGTATTACACTCAATCGGCGTCCCACCTGCCGCGCGAATGCCTTCCTTCACCTTCTCCGCCAGCGCGCGGAGGTGAAAATTGCAGGGAGTGACCTCGCTCCAGGTATTCGCGACGGCGACCAGCGGTCGCTCCAGATCCCGATCGGTCAGCCCGGTCGCTTTCAACATCGCGCGCGCCGGCGCTCGTGCAACTCCCTTTTTGATAGCGTCGCTCTGCATCCCCAACCCTCTCCTGCCCAAAATAAAAAGCCCCGCGACCTGTCTTCCGGTGCGGGGCGCATTCGCCTGAGCTTTGCTCAGACGGGTGGCCCCCACGGAATGCTTACGGATACGGGAATGATCGACTGTCGCGTCATAGAGTATCGTCTCATTTCCGATTCAACAAACGCTTTCCTCGTTTCCGATCCGCGGCGCATCGAAACCTTGCACCCGCCCCTGACCTCAGTACAGCCGATCCCGTCGGATAAGTCAAATTTGTAAAACTTGCTTCCAATATAAGTTGCGTTTATGCCGCGCTTGTAAAAACCCGCCGCTTGACGATCCTTGACCGCTTTTGTATAGTGGCAATCGGTTTGAGCCGTACGTTCGATTCACCAAGGATTAGCCAAGAGCGCGCGATGCATCGGTACTCTCGCTATTTCGCCTTTACGTACCGCTTCCTCTATACGGGGAAGCGGGCCGACGAAACGCGCGCGAATCAGAGCCCCAACTAAACGGCGCATCGTTTCGAAGCAACCGGCCGCGATCCTCCACCGAGGGCGCGGCTTTTTTGTTGTCCCGGCGATGCCGGCGAGGAAGGCGATGCAACTCCATGAATAAGATCATCGACTGGCGGGGCAAAATCGACGCGATCGACACGGCCCTGCTCCACCTGCTCAATCTCCGCACGGAACTCGCGCTCGAAGTCGGCCGCCTCAAAGCCGATGAAGGCGTCAGCCTCCGCGTCCCTGCGCGCGAACAGGAAATTCTCTCGCGCATGAAGGCCCTCAACCCCGGCCCACTGGCCATCGACTCAGTCGCCAAAATCTACCAGGCGATTCTGGACGAATCGATTCGCACCCAGCAGCAATACGGCTACGGCGCGCACGAAACCCGGCAGCCCGCCCGCGCTCCCAAGCCTGCCAAGAGGCCGCCCCGCAGATGAGAGTCGCGAAAAACGCGCGCGTGGCATTTCAAGGCGAGCGCGGCGCCTTCAGCGAACAGGCCGCCGTGAAACTCCTCGGCGAGGAGATCCAGCTCGTGCCGCGCCCCACTTTCGAGGCTGCCTTCAGCGCCATCGGCGACGGCGTCGCCGATTTTCTGCTCGCGCCGATCGAAAACAGCCTCGCCGGTTCCGTCCACAGGTCGTTCGATCTGCTGGTCGACAGCAATCTGAATATTCTGGCCGAAGTGGTGATCCCGATCGTACACAACTTGATTGCCGTGCCCGGCGCGTCATTTGAGGAGATCACGGTGGTCGAATCGCATCCCGTTGCGCTCGCGCAGTGCGAGCAATTTTTTATCGCGAACCCGCGCCTCAAGCGCGTGGTCACCGAGGATACCGCCGGCAGCGTCCGCGCCGTGGTCCGCGCTGCTGACAAAACGCGGGCCGCCATCGCCGGCCGCCGCGCCGCCTCGATTTACGGTGGCGAAATCCTCCGCCAGCACCTCGAAGACAACGCCGAAAATTACACGCGCTTCCTGCTGCTCGCGCCCGCGCCCGACACGCCGGAAAATGCCGACAAGCTCTCGCTCGTCTTCCAGCTCGATCACCGCCCGGGCGCTCTGGTTCGCTCCCTCCAGCCTTTCGCGCGTCGCAACATCAATCTCATGAAAATCGAAAGCCGCCCCGTGCACGGCAGTCCCTGGCAATACCGTTTTTATCTCGATTTGCAGGCCTCGCGCCGCGATCCCGAAGTCGCCGCGGCGCTCGCCGAACTCGAAATCCTGGTCGTCGATCTGCGGATTCTCGGTTCCTACGCATCCGCCGCGCGATCGGAACAAAAATCCCAGCAATCGTGAGGACGGGAAAATGATTTTCAATATGGCCGGCGAAGCAACCGACGCGCAAATCCAGCACATCGTCGACCGCATCAAGGAATGCGGCTACGAAGCGCATTTAATCCGCGGAAAGGAGCGCACCGTGATCGGAGTCGTGGGCAACAGCCGCACCAGCCGCGAAGAGCTTTTCGCACTCAGCTCCGCGCCCGGCGTCGAGGAAATCGTGCGTATCTCGCATCCCTACAAACTCGCCGCGCGCAGTGTGCGGCCGGAGGGCACCGTTCTCGATCTAGGCAAGGGCGTCACCATCGGCGGCCCGGAAGTCGTCGTCGCGGCTGGCCCCTGCGCCGTCGAAAGCCCGGAACAGATTGAAAGCGTCGCGGCCAGCGTCGCCAAAGCCGGCGCCAAGCTGCTGCGCGGCGGCGCGTTCAAGCCACGCTCCTCGCCGTACAGCTTCCAGGGCCTCGGCGTCGAAGGTCTGAAACTAATGCGCGCCGCCGCCGACCGCAACGGCCTGCTCGTTGTCAGCGAAGTGATGGATCCCTCGCAGATCGAAATCATGCTGCCGTGGGTCGACGTGCTGCAGGTCGGCGCGCGCAACATGCAAAACTACCACCTGCTGCGCGGCCTGGGCGAGGTTCAGAAACCGGTGCTACTGAAACGCGGAATGTCCGGAACGATCGAAGAGCTGCTGCTCAGCGCCGAATACATCATGTCCGGCGGAAACTACAAAGTGATCCTGTGCGAGCGGGGAATCCGCACCTTCGAAACTGCCTTGCGCAACACCATGGACATCGCCGCGATCCCCGTTCTGAAAAGCCTCTCGCACCTGCCCGTGATGGCCGACCCGTCGCACGGCACCGGCAAGCGCGACAAAGTCGCGGCGCTTGCTCGCGCAGCCGTTGCCGCCGGCGCCGACGGCTTAATTATCGAGGTGCATCCCGACCCGGAACGCGCCATGTCCGACGGCGTCCAATCCCTCTATCCGGATCAGTTCGCGCAACTCATGAAGGAAGTCCGGGCCATCGGATTAGCAGTCGAGCGCCGCATCGCCTAACGTAGCGCCGGCGTCCTGCCGGCGTTTTTCTGGGCGCACTTGGCGCGATCGAGACATTCGAGTCGCCGGTTTCCCAGTCACAATGGAATGCCATCACGCTTGGCACGAGCGCGCCATCGGGCTGGAGATCGCGCGCCGGCACCGGTCCTGCGTCTCACGGACCCGCCACCTGAAATCCATACTTTCGAAACACCGCCGCGCCCCGCGGCCCCGCCAAGAAATCCAAAAACGCCTTCGCCGCCTCGGGATTCGCGGTCGCCCTGACAACCGCCCCCGGATAAATCACCAGCGAATGCGACTTGGGTGGCGCCACAGCCGCCACCATGACCTTCGCCGACGAGGCAGCATCGGTCGCATACACGATCCCCGCATCCACATTTCCCGACTCCACGTAGGTCAGCACCTGCCGCACGTCTTTCGCCAGGACCGCCTTGGCCTTCACCGCGTCATAAATCCCCAGCGACGTCAGCGTTTCCTTCGCGTATTCCCCCGCAGGCACCGTAGCCGGTTCGCCCAACGCCACCTGCTTTACGTCAGGGCGCGTCAGGTCCTTGAACGTTGTGAGCCCCAGCCTGGAATCCTTCGGCACAATCAGCACAACCTCGTTTTGCACCAGATCTTTCCGCGTCCCCGCCAGCAGCAACCCTTTCATCTCCAGCGCATCCATCTGCTTCGGTGCCGCCGATACAAACACATCCACCGGCGCCCCTTGCTCAATCTGTAATTGCAGAGTTCCCGACGCACCGTAGTTGATCGCGATCGACACCTCCGGATCATCCCTGGTGTAAAGCTGCTTTGCTTCGTCCAACGCGTCCTTCAAACTAATCGCCGCGGAAACCGTAAGCTCCGTCTTAGCCGGACTGGCTGGGGGCGCGCCAGCGCCAAACAGCAATCCGCCTCCCACCAGAAGAACCACAGCCGCGACGAAAAGCAGGACCATGCGAGGGATCGAGCGGAACATGTGAGAAAACCTCCGGAAACCTGGAGCGCCCAGGGGCGAGTCACCTCGCCTGTATGCATATACGAATTAACACGGCTCCGGGCGTTAGGTCAATTCGGAATCGTAGGCTCCTTTGGAATTTGAAGAGCGTTTGGTGAAAAATAAAGGAGAATTCCGATCAGAAAGCTAAGGTTGCCGTATCACGCACGATGAATGGCGATTGCTTGGGTGCGGGATTCTATTTCCCAAAGGAGAGGGGTCGAGCAGTTGCGGGCGGCATCGCTCGGGCTGAGTTTCTATTCGCAAAGTAGGTGGAGCGTAAGGACCCGCACGGAGGGGAACCTAGATCCGCACGATCATTACTTCGGTCGACTTGATCAGCGCCGCCGCCTTGTCTCCCACCTTCAATCGCATCTCCCGCACCGCGTCCGCCGTGATGATCGAGGTGATCTTCTGTCCGCCGATCGACAGCGCCACCTGCGCGATTAGCCCGTCGACCTTGATCTCGGTCACGCGCCCCGCCAGCTGGTTCCGCCCGCTGATCTGCCGGAAATTCGGGCGCCGCTGTTCCACTGGCAGCCGCTCCGAATGCAGGTGCAGAAATTCATCGAGCTCCGACTCCGGAATCCGGTGGTGGCCTCCGGCCGTCGTCACCGTATGCAGCTTCTTCTTGTAAATCCACTGCTTCAGCGTGGGATAGCTGATGCCCAGGATTTTCGCCGCATCGCGCGGGCTGAGCAGTCGGGACGTTCGCGTCATATTGACCATTGCCGAGAAGTTGTAGCCTACTCCGCGCCGTGCGTCAATCCGCCATCTCGCCGCATCCAATCCTACAGCTCTGGTCAGGTGCTGTCAGACACGCTGTCGGACCGCCGGTTGACACCGCTGACCGGCGAGACTAGACTGATTTGGTACACTATGAACCCGATGCTCCCGAACGCTTGTTGTACTTGCTGTTGTCAGGCGCAGATGTGTGCGTCTTCGGGGGCGCCCGGATTCATAGCCTAAGTTCAAGATAAAACCAGGCCTGAATTCAACCCGCCCTCGGATTAGAACCGGGAGGCGGGATTTTTTATGCAGCCGACAGGACGGGGCAGGAGAATCGAGTTCGACATGGAACTATACGAAACCGGGCCTGGCAGGGGCGCAAGCGCGACGTCGCTCTCCATGCCGGGACAGCTCGACCACCTGAAAATGCTCGAAGCCGAGAGCATTTTCATTCTTCGCGAAGCCGCCGCCGAATTCGCGCATCCGGTCATGCTCTATTCGATCGGCAAAGACTCCTCGGTCATGCTGCGGCTGGCGCAGAAAGCCTTTTATCCCGGCAAAATTCCATTTCCGCTGCTGCACATCGACACCAGCTACAAATTCCCCGAAATGATCGAGTTTCGGGACTGGTACGCGAAGCACGTCGGCGTCGAATTGATCGTCCACAAGAATCAACAAGCCCTCGACGATGGCGCGAACCCCTACGACCTTGGCACCCAGAAATGCTGCGGCTTCCTGAAAACGCGCTCGCTGCTCGACGGCCTGGCCGAAGGTGGATTCGACGCCGCATTCGGCGGCGCGCGCCGCGACGAGGAAAAATCCCGCGCCAAGGAACGCGTCTACTCCTTCCGCGACGCGCTCGGCCAGTGGGACCCGAAAAATCAGCGCCCCGAGCTTTGGAGCCTCTATAACAGCCGCCACCACAAGGGCGAAAGCATCCGCGTCTTCCCGCTTTCGAACTGGACCGAGCTCGACGTCTGGCTCTACATCCACGCCGAGAAGATTCCCATCGTCCCGCTCTATTTCGCCAAGGAACGCGAAGCCATCGTGCGCGGCGAACAGATTCTGCTGCTGCAGGCCGGTGTGCGCGCGCTGCCCGGCGAAAGAACGCAGTTCGTGAAATGCCGCATGCGCTCTCTCGGCTGTGCGCCCTGCACCGGCGGCATCCGCTCCGACGCGGACACCGTTCCGAAAATCATCGACGAGATGATTTCCTTCCGCCGCTCCGAGCGCGAAAACCGCGTCATCGACCACGACGAAGAAGGCTCCATGGAAATCAAGAAGCGCGAAGGGTACTTCTGATGTCGACGGCCACGCCAGAACCGGCGAACGCCACCTCCGACGCGGTCCAGCCGGCCGCCGCAACCGTCGGCGCGGCCGGGTCGTTGTCCGCGCCCCTCGGCTTGTTGCGTTTCTCGACAGCCGGCAGCGTTGACGACGGCAAATCCACTCTCATCGGCCGTCTGCTCTACGACAGCAAATCCGTCTTCGAAGACCAGCTCGCTTCCGTGCAGAAAAGCAAAATCAATCGCTCGGGCGGTCCGATCGATTTCTCGCTGCTCACCGACGGCCTTCGGGCCGAACGCGAGCAGGGCATCACCATCGACGTCGCCTACCGCTATTTCTCCACGCCCAAGCGCAAATTCATCATTGCCGACACCCCCGGTCACGAGCAGTACACGCGCAACATGGCTACCGGCGCATCGACCGCCGAGGCGGCCGTCGTGCTCATGGACGCAACCAAGGGCGTTCTGCGGCAGTCGCGCCGCCACGCCTTTATCGCGCATCTGCTGGGCGTGCAGCACATCGTGGCCGCCGTCAACAAGATGGATCTCGTGGGCTTCTCCCAGGAAGTGTTCGACCGCATCGCCGCCGAATTCCGCCAATTCGCCGATCAGCTCGGCATCAAGAATGTCTACGCCGTCCCGGTGAGCGCACTCGAAGGCGACAATGTCGTGCGCCACAGCAAGCGCATGCCCTGGTTCGAGGGTCCGCCGCTGCTCGACTTTCTCGAATCGATTCCCGCGGGCCTCGGTTCTGCCTCCGGTCCGTTGCGTCTTCCGATTCAGTACGTGATTCGCCCGGACGCCAGTTTTCGTGGCTTCGCAGGCCAGGTCGTCTCCGGCACCTTGCGGCCCGGTGCGACCGTTGTCGCCATGCCCAGTGGCGTCAAAACGAAGGTTCAATCGATCGTCGCGTTTGAAGACGAGCCTGAATCCGCCGCGCCCGGGGACTCGGTCACCATCACGCTGGAAGACGAAATCGACCTCAGCCGTGGTGACATGCTCGTCGGCGAGGCGAATCCTCCTGCGTCCGGCACCGAATTTCAGGCCACCCTGGTCTGGATGCACTCCGAGCCTCTCGATCCGCACAAGATCTACGTGCTGAAGCACACTACGCGCACGGTGCGCGCCCGCATCCACCAACTGCGCTACCGGGTGGATATCAATACGCTCGAGCATCAGAAAGCGACGAAGCTCGACCTCAACGAAATCGCCGCGGTCGAGCTAAAAACCACGCTGCCGCTGTTTTTCGATCCTTATGAAGTGAACCGCATTACCGGCAGCTTTATCGTGATCGATCCGCTCACCAACGCCACCGTCGCCGCAGGAATTATCGAGAGGGCCGTCGAGCCGAAACACGGCGCGCGCGCCGCCGCGGCTCATCGCAGGCACAGCACGAAACAAGAGCGCATCCTCCGGTTCGGCCATCCCGCGGCCGCCATCTGGCTGAAGGGACGCCCGCAGGTCGCCGAACTGGTCGAACGCCGGCTCTTTGACGAAGGCTGGCAGGTTCAGCTCGCCGGCCCGAATGACTTCCTGTCGCACGAGCTGGTTACTGTCGCGAAAGCGTTCCGACTTTCCGGCTACATCACGGTGTTTTGCCCGCTCGACGACGGCACCGATCAAAAGCAGGTGGTCCGCGCGATTTTCGGGCCCGACGCGTTCTTCGCCGTCCGTATCGTTGAGGACACCGACGAAGAAGCCGTCGACCGCATCATGAAAGTCCTCCGCAAATGGCGCGACAACTATTCGCTCGATTCCGAGAAAGGGAAGTTATGACCACGCCCGCGCTGGCCGAAGAATTCGAAGCGCTTTCCGCCGCTGCGGCCATGGACCGCCTGCTCGCGGAAAATTCCGCTGCCGTTAACAAAGGCACCATCTGCATCACCTGCAGCTTCCAGGCCGAGGACATGATCGTTCTCGACCTCCTCCGCAAGCGAATCCCCGATGTTCCGGTGCTGTTTCTCGACACCGGCTACCATTTTGCCGAGACCTACGCCTATCGCGATCGCATGGCGCGCGAATGGAATCTCAACGTGCGGAATCTCGCGGCCAAACAATCCGTCGCCGAGCAGGAAGCCGCCTTGGGTATTCTCAATCGCACCGATCCCAGCCGCTGTTGCCATCTTCGCAAAGTCGAGCCGCTTTTCGCGGCGCTCGAAAAATTCGACGTTTGGTTCACCGGCCTGCGCCGCGAGCAGTCGCCCACGCGCAAGAACCTGAAAGTCGTCGAGCATCACGAGCTGCCGAGCGGCAAGGTCCTGCTGAAGGTCAGCCCGCTCGCCGCGTGGACTTGGGGTCAGGTCTGGGAAACTACCGCGCGCGAAAAGATCGAATATCTTCCGCTGTACGATGCGGGCTACAAAAGCATCGGCTGCGAGCCTTGCACCGCGATTCCCGCTGCGGGCGCCG
>Ga0210404_10000383_pt1 | contig 24420 bp, 23 predicted proteins | sample IncBWH28MmetaG_FD_155455 | JGI IMG/M metagenome (GOLD analysis project Ga0210404, IMG submission 155455) | Forest soil microbial communities from Barre Woods Harvard Forest LTER site, Petersham, Massachusetts, United States - Inc-BW-H-28-M | ecosystem: Environmental > Terrestrial > Soil >... | reverse complement strand
TTCCATGAAGCTGCGGGATGACACCCTTCAGCGATTGGCGCATTCCGGGGTCATCGTAAAGAACAGCTTCGATCTGAAACCCGGCGACTACGTTGTTCGCCTGGTCGTCCGCGACGCCAATGCCGCTCTGCTTTCCGCGCAGAACGGCGTTGTCGAAATTCCGTATTGAGGTTCGTCCGATGAGAGGTGATTTATGACGCTCCGGCAGATTTATTCAATTTTCTTCGCCGCGCTTCTGGTGCCGGCGCTCGCCGGCGTCTCGCGCGCGCAGCAAAATGCCGCTCCTGCTCCTGACGCGCAGGGGGCCGCGGCCCAAACGCCGGTATCGGCCCTCGCCGGGTCTGTCCTGCGCGCCGAATCGCGCGTGGTGCGTGTCGACGTGATCGTCACGGACAAAAAGGGCAACTACATTCACGGCCTGACCGCCCGGGATTTCCACGTCTTCGACAACAATCAGGAACAGCCCATCGTCAACTTCTCCTATGGCACGACCACAAATTCTAGGGGCGTTCCCGAGCGCCGCTACCTAGTGCTCTTTTTCGACGACTCAACCATGGAACTGGCGGATCAGGTCCGCGCCCGCGACGCCGCGCAGAAATTTATCGACGCGAATGCCGGGCCTGATCGCGTGATGGCCGTCGTCGATTTCACCGGCGCGTTACGCGTGATTCAGAATTTCACGGCGGATGCGACTCGCCTGAAAGAAGCCGCGAAGAACATGAAGCCCTCCGCGGTGGCGCCCAACGGCGATTCTTCGTTCACGAACACTTCTCTGCCGATGAGTACGACCGATGCAGCCGCCCTTCAGTCCGAATCCGATTTCGGAATTCACACTCTCCTGCTCGGGATCCGCAGCCTGGCCAAGAACCTGACCAACGTGCCGGGCCGCAAGAGCGTCGTGCTATTCACCGAAGGTTTCCCTCTGACCTCGGAAGCCCAGGCCGAACTAACAGCCACCATTTCGGCCTGCAACCAGGCCAATGTGGCGATCTATCCGCTCGACGTGCGCGGCCTGATCGCTGCCGCGCCCTCGGCTCCCACGCTTCCCTCCACGCAGCTGTGGCGCGACCCCGGCGCGGAGCCACACCTCGTCCTCGCCTCATACCCGATTCCCGCAGCGGCAGAGCCGGCTGATCCCCCGCAGCACGGTGGCGGCGGCGGTGGCGGTGGTGGAGGCCACGGCGGAGGAGCAGGCGGCGGGGTTGGCGGGGGCGGCAGTACAGGCGGCGGAGGTCATAGCGGTGCGCCTGGCGGTGGTTCACCCGGGGCGCCCGGCGGAAGTAAAGGCAGTGCGTCTGGTGGTGGTGGCATGCCGGTAATGTCCAACCCCGGAATGAACCCTTTGCAGCCCGGTGTCGATCCTTCCACGATCATGCCCACGATGCCCGAAACGGGCGAGACGAACCAGTCCGTGCTGTACGCGCTGGCCGAAGGCACCGGCGGCTTCCCGATCATCAACGACAACGATCTTTTGGGCGGCCTTTCCAAAATCGCGCACGAACAGGACGAATACTATTTCCTCGGCTACACGCCGCCCGACGTCGCTGAGGGCACTTGCCACGCTCTGAAAGTGAAGATGGACCACGGCGGAACCCAGGTACGCGCGCGTAGCGGATATTGCACCGCCAAGTCGAAAGACATGCTCGCGGGCAAACCCGAAGGCTCGGCGCTCGAAGCTCACGCCTCGAGCAACGACAAAGGCACCGTCGCTGGCACCCTCCAGGCGCCTTTCTTCTACACCTCGGCGAACGAAGCCCGGGTCAACGTTGCCATGGAATTTCCGGCCACATCGATCGATTTTTCGAAGGACAAAGGCAAGTACCACGCGGACATGAAAATTCTCGGCATCGCCTATCGGCCCGACGGCACCGTCGCCGCTCGTTTCAGCGACGATGTTCCTCTCGATATGGAAAAGGACGAATGGAAACAGTTCACGCAGAAACCGATGCACTATTCGAATCAGTTTGAGATCGCGCCCGGAAAATACCGGCTGGAAGTGGTGCTCTCAGCCGGTGGGCAGGGTTTCGGGAAATTTGAAGCCCCGCTGGCGATCGATCCCTACGACGGAAAAACGTTCAGCGTCAGCTCCGTCGCTCTCAGCAATCAGCTCAACGCCGTGCAGGGCCTGGGCGGCGCCGTGGCGGCGGACCTGCTCTCGGATCGCACGCCGCTGATCGCCAACCACATCGAAATCATTCCCTCTCCCAGCAACCACTTCAAGAAAACCGACGTGGTCGCCCTCTACGCGCAGGTCTACAATCCCCATCTGGCCGATCCGAATCCGCCGGCCTCCCACGTCTCGTTCAACATTGTGGATACGAAAACCGGCCAGGTGATTCTCGGCGCCCACGGCATCGACGTCTCTTCCTTCGCCGAGAAAGGGAGCACGGTCGTGCCGCTGGGCTTAAAGCTTCCGGTCGACCAATTGCCGCCCGGGTCGTACCGCCTGGATTTTCAGGCTTCCGACGCCACTGGCGCGCGCAGCGCCATTCGCTCGGTCGAATTCGACTCCGAATAATCCGGGCCGCGCTGCCAAATTCGACGCCCCGCGTTTAGAATCATTGTGCCGTCGGATCGACTTTCACGTTCGCCTTGGAGGCATTCCCATGAAGAATAGACTGGCGTTCCTTTCCCAGTGCACGCTCGTGCTGGGTACGCTGATTGGGCTCGCGATTCCTTCCCCCGCCGCTGGCGACACGCACGACCTCAAAACCGGCGCGTTTCAGGTGCAGCAGGAGCTGATCCTGCCCGCAAACCCCGAAGCCGTCTACGACGCCATGACCGGCGACGTCTCCGGCTGGTGGGACCACCATTTCTCCCCGCATCCGAAGCGGCTTTTCATCGAGCCCAAGCCCGGCGGCGGCTTCTGGGAAATTTTCGATGATGCCGGCAACGGCGTCCTGCACGCCACGGTGATTGTCGCGGATCGCGGCAAGATTCTGCGCTTTACGGGCCCCCTCGGTTTTTCCGGCCAGGCCGTCACAATCGTCACCTCCTTTGAATTTCTTCCCGATCCCGCCGGCACCAAGCTGCGGCTGACCTGCAATTTCGCCGGCCAGTACGAAGATGGCGCCGATAAAATCCTCGATCAGGTCTGGCGCCACTTCCTTTTCGAGCGGCTGAAGCCCTACATCGAATCCGGCGCGTACAAGGCGAAAGCGAAACAATAGACGGGGTTTCCGCTATCGTATTCGACCGCCTTTGATACGATAATCGCTTGTCCGGGAGGCAATTCCGTTGGCGAAAGTGCGCGCGCTGAAGTCGAAAACCGCGAAGTCCCGCGCCCCGCGAAAAGGGGCGACGGGCGATCGCCGTCTGAAGGTCGCACTGGTGGGTTTCGGCACCGTCGGCCGCTCCGTGGCGAAAATTCTTTCGCTCCAGCCGGGCGGCCCCATTGTCCTGACGCACATTTTCAATCGCGGCATCAAAAAGAAGAAAATCAATTCGCTGCCCGTGCATATTCGCTGGACGGAAAATGTCGAAGACGTGCTCTCATCTGACGTGGACGTGGACGTGGTCGTCGAGCTGATCGGCGGACTCGAGCCGGCCGGTGAATGGGTGCGCAAGGCGCTGCGCGCCGGTAAATCCGTCGTCACTGCCAACAAGCTGCTGATTTCCGAGCAGGGACCCGAGCTGCTCGACCTCGCACGCAAAATGGGCCAGCGCCTCGAGTTCGGCGCCTCCGTTGCGGGTGGTATTCCCGCGATCATCGGCATTCAGGAGGGCCTAGCGGGCGACCGTCTTTTCAAAATCTCCGGAATTCTCAACGGCACTTGCAACTTCATCCTCACCAAAATGGAAAAGGACGGAGCCAGCTTCGACGCCGCACTGAAAGAAGCGCAGTCGCTCGGCTACGCCGAGGCCAATCCCAGCGCGGACGTCGACGGCGTGGACGCGCGCGCCAAGCTTCTGATTCTCACGCAGGCCGGCCTGCGCCTGCGCGTCAGCAGCAAGCAGATTGCCTGCCGCTCCATCAGCTCGGTCGCCGCGGTCGATTTCATGTACGCCGCCGGCCTGGACTGCACCATTCGCCAGATTTCCATCGCTGAAAAACAGACCAACAAGGGCGTGCGTCTGGCCGCCGCCGTGCAGCCCGCGCTGATTCCCTCCGCGTCGCTGATGGCCCACGCGCAGGGCAGCCAGAATATCGTCACGGCCACCGGCGAATTCGGCGGCAAGATGATTTTTTCCGGATACGGTGCGGGGGGCGATCCGACGGCTGTCGCCGTGATTTCCGATCTGTACGCCATCGTTCGCAGCTCCGGCGCGCCCGAGGAAGTGCTTGCTGGCGCCGCGGAAGTGCCCGATTCGGTGAGCGGCGATTTCACCGTGCCGCACTATTTGCGCTTCGTGGTGCGCGACCGGCCGGGAATCGTGGCCTCCATCGGCGCGATTCTTTCCACATACGAAATCAGCCTCGACGCGCTGCTGCAGAAACCCGGCTTCCCGCATTCCGCTCTGCCGTTCGTGATGACGCTGGAAGCCTGCGACAGCGCCGTGCTCGAACGCGCCCTGGCCGAAATCGCGCGTCTCGACTTCCACGTCGAGCCCCCGCTCTGCCTCCCGATCTTTCTCGATTAGTCCCTGTCGACAATCTGCCGGCGGTTTTGGTCCGGTGGAAGGGCTGCGGAGAAAACGTGGGGGCTATTGGAACAAAATCGCGTGGGAGTGCGGTGTTGCGAAGGTGCGGTCGCGCCTCAGCGATCCTGAAAAAACACCGACAGCGCTCGGAGGGCACACTCATCCGCTGCCCGCATCAGTTCGTACGCGGCGGCGAGAGCGCGGAGGGCCTTCCAAAACTCCTGACGGCACACTTCCAACAGTTGGTCAATCGGCATGCGCGCCATGATACGAACGCATCCGCGTCGCACGCAACGCAATATCGCGCAGAAGTTGTCACCGCTGCAACTCGGTCCGCAGTCCGTGCCCAGCGCCGCCCTACGCCGCAGCCGGTTTGCCTAGAAACGCCGGCGCGAACACTTCCTTCACGAACGTCTCGTAGGAGGTAGGCGTGGAGTTCTCCGCGGTCCGTTTTTCCAACGCGGCCATGTGCCCCGCGTTCAGCGCGTCGGTCATCTCAATCATCAGTTTGGCGGTGCTCTCCGACGCTCCCATCTGCATAAACACGGTGACCACCTGGTCGTTCGGCACGCGCACGTAGGAAAGCTGCGGCCGGCCGATCGCTCGCCCGATAATCCCGGCGGCTTCGGCCATACTGATGTCGCGCTCTCCGAGCAGCTCTTGCGTCTGCACGCCGCTGAAATCGAGCCGCGCCAGTCGTTCGGCCGCGAATGCCCCAATATCGCGCGTGGCGATCATGGGAAGCTCCAACTCCGCGCGCAGCGGGCCCGCCGCCACGCCCATGGACTTGATGATCCCGATTTGCGCCAGCGTGTTTTCCATGAAATATCCGGCGCGCAGGTGAACAACGTTGAGACCGGGAATCCGATTCAGTTTTTCTTCCAGATCATGTAGGCCGACAACAGGGCCTGTCCTCTCGCTCTTATCCGCGCCGAAGCTGCTCAGCGTAACGACGTGCTTCACGTTCGACTCGGCCAGCGCCGCGGCCAGCGCGTCGCTGATCTGGTCCTGGTGCCGGCGGTAATTCTGCGTCGCCATGTCCGGAGGAATCATGGCGTAGACGCCTTCGGCTCCCGCAAACGCCTTCGTCAAAGCCGGCGCGTCCGTCAGATCGCAAACAAACGCCTCCGCGCCTCTCGCGGTCAGACCCTTCAGTCGCTCCTCGCTCCGGCCGAGCGCCCGAACCTTCTTCCCTTTCGCCAACAATTTTTCTGCTACCAGGTGTCCGCTATTTCCACTTGCTCCGGTGATCACGTACATGGGCGTCTCCTCTTTTACCGATAGGGTTCGAATGACACTTGATGGAGCCAGGATTCTCGAATCGGTTAGAGTCTTTTCGAGGACCGGCGGAAGCCAGGGCAGATAAATCTTGGCCCTGTGCGTGCGCCCCGTCAAGCGCGTCTTTGCTTATGCGCGTGCTGGTTTGACAGCCGCGGCGGGCGCCACCTTGAACTGCTTGCTCAACGCCAATCCCTGTTGCTGGTAGGATGATCCGATCGCCTGGCCGTAGAGCTTGTCCGGAATGCTCGCCATTTTGTGGTACATCAGGCGCCCGACCACCTGGCTGTCCTCCAGCAAAATGGGAACCTCGTGCGCCCGCACCTCGAGCACCGCCTTGGTGCCCTTGATCTCTCCGCTCATGCCGTAGCCGAACCCAGGATCGAAAAATCCCGCATAGTGCACGCTGAACTCCCCGATCGAAGGATCGAACTGCGTCATCTCCGCGGCCCAGTTGGAAGGCACGCTGATCCGTTCGCGTGACGCCAGAATGTAAAAGTCGCTCGGGTCCAGCACCAGCCGCCGCGACGCCGGCGCCGTGATCGCCTCCCAGAATTGGGCCGCATCGTGCGCGCCCGCCTTGCTCAGATCGACCGCCTGGCAATTCCTCTTGGCCTTGTAGGCCACCACGCTCGATGGCCCGGCTCCGGCCAAATCGACCGACATGCGCAACCCGCCGTGCAGCACGGCTTTGGCCGGCGCGTCTCCGTTCTCGAAGTAAACCAGTCCTTCCGTCTCCTCGAAACGCTCGAGCGCGTTGTCCGTGGCCGCCGGCGGTTTGCCGCGCACGAATCGCAGCTGCGTCAGCTTCGCGCCGGCGCTCAGGATGATCGGGAACGTCCGCGAAACCACTTCCACGTAGAGCTTGCCCTTGTAGCCCTTTGGCACCTGTTCGAACTGCAGATCGTGTCCTTCGAATTCCCGGCCCCCCTCGGTCACCAGCCGCGTGAAAATATCCAGCCGTCCGGTCGTGCTTTTCGGATTTGCCGCGCCGCTGATATCAAACGGCAGGGAGAGTTGCTCGACCACCGGAATGATGAATACCGCGTCTCGCTCGAGCAGCGTCGGCCGGGTCAGATCGTATTCCGCTAACTTCAGCTCCTGGATTTTCGCTTCGATCGTTGATGCGCTGCTCGGCAGGAAGCTGGCCTGTACGCGATACGCGACGGTTCCCAACCGCAAGTCGATCGATGCCGGCTGGATTTGCGACGGCTCGACCGCCGTAAGCGCCAGAATTTTCCGGTTCTGGATCAGCTCCTGAATTTCCTGCGAGGGAAGAATGCCTGTCTTGAGAGGGTCGCGCTTGGCGTCCGGGATCAGCGCCGGCGATTCCATTCCTTTGGTGGTCCCCATGGCTTGGCATTCTGGCAGCGAGCTCCGCGTTCCGCAAGCTCTCGCGAAATGTACAGGCCAACTTGGCTGGGTACAGCCGCAGCGGAATGACGTTATGATTTTCGGCGCGAGGACCTGCCATGCCTGAAATTACGGTTCGCCCGGCTGCGCGCAGCGATCTGCCGCGGCTCACGGAAATTTACAACTACTACGTGCTCCACACGCCAGTGACTTTCGATATCGAGCCTTACTCGGTCCAAAAGCGCGCGGCGTGGCTCGATCAGTTCGGCGCGACGGGCCGCTACCGGCTGCTGGTAGCGGAAGAAAGCGGCATCGTGCTCGGCTACGTCGGCACCACGCGGTTTCGCGTCAAGGCCGCCTACGATACGACCGTCGAAACCACGATTTACTGCGACCAGCAGGCTATCGGCAAGCGCGTCGGCTCGCGCCTGTACGAAGCGCTCTTCGATGCGCTGAAAGACGAGGACATCAACCGCATCGTCGCCGGCTACACCCTGCCCAACGACGCCAGCGCCGCGCTCCACGCGCGCTGCGGATTCAAGCCTGTCGGAATCTACACCGAAGTCGGCCGGAAATTCGGCCGCTACTGGGATGTTGCCTGGACCGAACGCCCGCTGAAATTTGGCTGATCGCCGAATTCCCCACGGCTAAAGGCGGGATTCATTCGAGGCACGCGTCTACCAGATACGATCGGCATCGGAATCGCTACTTAAGCCCCGCGAATTTGCCGAGGCCGCGCATTTTCGTTCTGGCCAGGCTGCCGTACTGCTTCATCATGCGGCGCATGTCGGAGTACTGCTTCAGGACCTGATTCACTTCCTGCACCGTGGTGCCGCTGCCGCGGGCGATACGCTTGCGGCGCTTGCCGTCGATGAGGTTGTCGTTGGCGCGCTCGGCCGCGGTCATGGAATTGATGATGGCTTCGGTGGATTTCAGCTGCTTTTCGTCGATCTGGGCGTCCTTGGGAATTTTCGCGAAGGGACCGATTTTCGGCAGCATGCCCATCAGCTGCTCCATCGAGCCCATTTTGCGGATCTGCTGAAGCTGGTCGCGAAAATCCTCGAGCGTAAACTCGTTTTCGCGCAGCTTGCGCTCCATTTCGCGCGCTTGTTTCTCGTCGATATTTTTCTGAGCTTTTTCGATCAGGCCGAGCACGTCGCCCATGCCGAGAATGCGGCCGACGATGCGGTCGGGGACGAACGGCTCGAGCGCGTCGTATTTTTCGCCCACGCCGACGAATTTCACGGGCGCTCCGGTGACCTTGCGGATCGAAAGAGCCGCGCCGCCGCGCGCGTCGCCGTCCATTTTGGTGAGGATGATTCCGGTGACGCCCAGCCGTTTGTGAAATTCGCCCGCCGAGCGCACCGCGTCCTGGCCGATCATGGCGTCCGCGACGAACAGGATTTCCGTGGGGTTCAGCTCGCGCTTCAGCGTCTGCAGCTCGGTCATCAGCTCGTCGTCGATGTGCAGGCGGCCGGCAGTGTCGACCAGGATCACGTCGCTGGCAGAAAGCTTCGCTTCGCGCAGGGCGCCGCGAACGATTTCGAGGGGCTTATCCGTGCCCCCGCCGGGCCAGACCGGCGTGCCGGTCGCTTTGGCCACTTGCGCGAGCTGCTCGCGGGCGGCGGGGCGGTAGACGTCGGTTGAGACCACCATCGGCCGGTGGCCGTGTTCGCCGAGCCATTTGCCGAGCTTGCCGGTGGAGGTGGTTTTGCCGGAGCCTTGCAGACCGCAGATCAGCCAGACCGACGGCGGGCGCGAGCCGAATTGCGGGCGCGCCTCGCGTCCGAGCAGTTCGGCGAGCTCGTCGCGCACGATCTTGACGACTTGCTGGTCGGGCGAGAGCTGCAGCAGCACGTCCGTGCCCAGCGCCTTCTCGCGGACATGGGCGATGAATTCGTCCGCCACGCCGAGGTTGACGTCGCCTTCGAGCAGCGCCTCGCGGATTTCGCCGAGCGCCAGGTCGAGATGCTCGGCGGTCAGCTTGCCCTGGCCGCGCAGGTTCTTGAAGGCGCGCTGGAGTTTCTCGGTTAAGGTTTCAAACATTGGGCCTTGCCGTCGGTTCTTATCTTACGTGGTGCTCAAAAACGCGGTCAAATTTAGTGGTCGTGAGACCCCCGACTTATTGTCGAATAGAATGTGCGCCGGTCCTTTGTTTTCAATAGCCTTCGGGCATTTCTACATTTTCTCATTGTCGATTCGACCCCCCCTTTCGTGCCCGCCAATTGAGCGTATATCGGCGCCGGTTTCGACCGACTCGGCACGGCGCAGGGCGGTTGAAAGGGAGGGAATCTCTGTGGACTTTCTGCCAATCCAATCAAAAGAGGAGGAACTCCATGGCGAGAATCGAAGGCCTGGATCCGAACAAGACTTCGTTTCTTATGAGGCAAGTGTTCCAGCGAGTGCGCAAGTTGCTGGGGAAGGATTTGACGCCGCAGAAAATTCAGGCGCGGGTGCCGCGCGTATTTTGGGCGGGAATCATTTTGGAGATTCTGTTCGGGCTGAAGGCGAAAGTTTCGCGGCGATGGCGGTCGATCGTGCAGCTGCGGACGGCGGCGCGCGTGGGGTGCCCGTTTTGAATCGACGCAAATTCTGCCGGTGGCAGAATGTACGGCTTGAGCGACGAAGAGATCGCGGCGCTGCTGCGGGATCGACTGGAGAACTTTTCCGCGGCCGAACAGGCGCTGGTCCAGATGGCGGATGCGCTGAGCGGCGCTCCGGTGAAGGTGAGTGATGATCTGTACGCGGAGCTGCGGCGGCATTTTTCCGAGGAGCAGCTGATCGAGCTGGCGGCGGACGCGGCGCAGGAGAATTATCGGGCGAGGTGGAACCGGGTGTTTGATGTGGGAAGCGACGCGCTGTATTGCGCGATCCCGCAGAGGTAAATGTCCGCGACGCGCGTTTCCATCACAGCGAATCAAAACCGGCCGCGGAGCGCAATCCAGGTTCATGGGCTGAGCGACGCCAAGCACTGTCGCCGGGCGTCGCAGTGCTACGCCCCTACGGAGGCGATAGGTCAAGCGGAGCCGGCGTCGGTCTTGGGTTTCGTCATGAAGGACGCGACTTCTGATGTGGGCGCGGCGTTGTTGACGAAGGTGAATGTGCCGCGCTCCCTCATCTCGCGGGCAGCAGTTAGCAGGGCGCCGATTGCGGTTCGGGCCAGCGCACCGCCGAGGCTGATGCGGCGGGCGCCGGCTTGCTCGAGCTCGGCGACGGAAAAGTTGAGGCTCTTGATTCCCGCCAGGACGTTGACCGGACGCGGGGCGAGCGCGCCGCAAACCTGCTTGATGGCGTCCAGGCTCACCAGGCCGGGCGCGTAGAGCACTTCGGCGCCGGCTTCGGCGTAGGCGCGCAGGCGCAGAAGCGTGTCGTCGAGATCGCGGCGGCCATGGAGGAAATTTTCGGCGCGCGCGGTGAGGGTGAACGGAAACCGGAGCGCGCGGACTGCTTCCGCAGCGGCAGCGACGCGTTCGACGGCAAGGCCGTGATCGTAAATCGGGTCGCTGTCGTCTCCGGTGGCGTCCTCGACCGAGCCCCCGACGATTCCCGTCGCGGCGGCTAGGCGAATGGTGTCCGCAACGGTTTTGGCATCGTCGCCAAAACAGTTTTCCAGGTCGGCGGCGACGGGCAGGTCGGTGGCCTCGGCGATCAGCCGGCAATGCGCGAGCGCTTCGTCGCGCGTAACCATGCCGTCGCGGCGGCCGAGCGAAAATGCGAACCCCGCGCTGGTGGTGGCCAGGGCCTCGAAGCCGAGTCCGGCGAGGATGCGGGCGCTGCCGGCGTCCCACGGATTCGGAATGACGAAGGCTCCCGGGGCTGCCGGTTCGATGGGTGCGCCGATCCTGGCCGGGAGTCTGTGCAGCGTGCGAAATTTCAGGGCTTTGTCTGCTTGTGCGAGGCTCATCGTGTTTTCCGTTCCTGCCGGGCTGGATTTCATTTTGCCACGGAGTTACGCCGCCGGCCGGCTTTTCGCGGCCTCGAAAAGCCTTCGCCTCCGCCAGATAGCGATTGGTGAATCACCCTGCCTCCGCTATACTAATCGGATTCAAACGGGGAGGAATTCCGAGTGTTGACGATACGCCTTGCCAGAATCGGCAAGAAGAAGCATCCTTACTACCGTGTGGTCGTGACTGAGAAGACGCGCCCACGCAACGGCCGTTTTGTGGAGATCGTCGGGACATACGATCCGCTCAAGAAGCCTGCAGCAGTGCAACTCGAGCACGACCGAGTGCAATACTGGCTCGGCAAGGGCGCCCAGCCCAGCGACACCGTACGCAGCTTGATTCGCAGCAACCCGAAGCCCGCCTGACGCGTCCTACCACAGAAGGGCATGTTCATCCTACTTGTACACGCTCGAGCACGTTTCTCCGCTGAGCACGGCAAGCTGTGGAGGAATCGTAATGAGGGAACTTGTGGAAGCGATCGCGAAGGCTCTTGTTGATCATCCCGATCAAGTCATGGTAAATGCGGTAGACGGTGAGCAAGTAACGGTTCTGGAATTAAGAGTGCATCCAGAAGACTTGGGCAAAGTGATCGGACGGCAGGGACGAACGGCGAAATCGATCCGCACTCTTCTGGGCGCCGCCGGGATGAAATTGCGGAAGCGGTTTACGCTCGAAATTCTGGAATAGTGGACACGCCGCAGCCACAAAAGACGGACCGAGTCGCGGTCGCCCGAATTCTGCGTCCCCACGGGCGGCGCGGCGAAGTGGCTTGCGAAATCCTCACGGACTTCCCCCAGAGGCTCCAGGGCCTCAAATCAGTGGAATTGAGCGGTGCGCGCGGCGAGTTGCGCCGCGTGGGGGTGCGCTCCTGCTGGTTGAGTCAGAGCCGCGGTGGCCAGGCGATTTTCCTCTTCGAATGCTCCGATTCGATTTCCGAGGCCGAAAAGCTGGTCGGACTCGAGGTGCAGATTCCGTTTGCCGAGCGCGTGCCGCTGCCGACGAACAGCTACTACATCACCGACCTCGCCGGCTGCGAAGTCCGCGAGGCGCCTGCCAGCTCGCCTCTCGGCGTGGCTTCCGGCGAGCCAGGAGCATTGATCGGGCGCGTGCGCGATGTGCAGATGACCGGCGAGGGCGTGGCCGGCACGCCGATTCTGGTGGTGGATTCGCCGCGCGGCGAGCTGCTGATTCCGCTGGCGCAGGATATTTGCGTGCGGGTGGACACGGCGGCGCGTGAAATCGAAGTGGTACTCCCTGAAGGTCTCCGCGATTTGAACGCGTAGGCCGCGATCCCTTCCTGCGTTAGGATGAGCGCAATGCGATTCGACGTCATTTCCATTTTTCCGGAGTTTTTCGCGGGGCCGCTCGATTACGGCATCGTGCGGCGGGCGCGCGAGGCGCGGCTGATCGAAGCGCGCCTCCACGATTTGCGCGCGTTCACACACGACCGCCACCGCACGGTCGACGACCGACCGTTTGGCGGAGGCGAGGGAATGGTCATGAAACCGGAGCCCCTGTTTGACGCGGTCGAATCGATGGGTGATGGCGGTTTGTCGCGCGAGAACAGGGCGATCGTGCTGCTTTCCGCCGCGGGGAAGCTTTTCCGGCAGGAGACGGCGCGGCGATTCGCGCAGCTCGAGCGAATTGTGCTGATCTGCGGGCGCTATGAAGGAGTGGACGAGCGCGTCGCGGAGCATCTCGCCACGGATGAAATTTCCATCGGCGATTTCGTCCTGTCTGGCGGCGAATTGCCGGCGGCGATGATTTTGGATGCGGTGACGCGACTGATTCCCGGCGCGCTCGGCAATGAAGCGTCGGCGGTGAATGAATCGTTCAGCGCGATGGAGCAGCCGATAGGAACGTCGGTGCGCGCGGCGCGGCTGGAAGAGCCGTTCTCCCCTCCGCAGAACACGGTTCCCCGGATGCTCGACTATCCTCATTACACACGGCCGCAGACGTTTCGCGGTTGGGACGTGCCGGAAGTGCTGGTCGGCGGCAATCACGAGGAGATTCGCCGCTGGCGCCGCGAAAAGGCCCTCGAAAAGACGCGGCGCAACCGGCCGGATTTGCTGGACCGGGCGAATCTAGCCACCTAGCACCCGACTCCGGGATCGTCGCCGTGTTCGGGACGGCCGAAGTTCTGCTCTACTACCCACCTGCGGGTGATCTGGTGCCGGTGCCCGACGAAATGCACACGCATTTTGGGGGCGCGTCCGACGTCAAGGTGACGCGCAAGAACGGCCGCTGGGGGGCCAACCAAAGGCAGCTGGTATTTCTCCCTGGGGCCGCGAACGCTGAAAGGAAACTATCCCTTCATCGTGGCGCCGAACTCGCACGATGCTGGTCCTACACCGGGCCGGATGGCCCTCCCGCCGCCGGAAACCCAGCGCGGGTCGGACACCGAATCAGCCAAAGAATTGACTCCGCGCGGCGAATCAGCTAAAAGTTTGTGGCCTCTCAGGATCAGCGAACGACGGTGGGATACAGGCGAGTCCAGCGGGGATTTCCAACAGGGGGATGAAATTGAAAAGCAGCCCATGGTCTTCCGCTCGTGTGTTTGTGGCGTGCGGGTGTGTTGTCGTGACCATGATCGCGGCGGTGGCGCCCGGCGCGGCGGCGCAGGCGAAGCCGGCGTGCGATCGCGCGTGCCTGGAAGGAATCGCCAGCAAGTATCTGGATGCCACGGTGGCGCACGATCCGTCGAAGGCGCCGCTGGCGCCCGACGTGAAATACTCGCAGGACAACGTACCGCTGAAAATCGGGCAGGCGCTGTGGGCCACGGCCAGCGCGCGCGGAAAATACATCCACTACTTCGCCGATCCCGAGCGGGGCGACATCGGCTTCATCGGTGTGGTGTATGAAAACGGCGTGGGCGCGATTCTGATCGTGCGGCTGAAGGTGCAGAACGGACAGATCACCGAGGCCGAACAATTCGTGGCGCACGATCCCTACGGCGCGGCGAACTACGAAAAAATGGGCGCGCCCGATCCGCTATGGCTCCAGCCGATTCCCATGGACCAGCGTGAGACGCGCGCGGCGCTCGATCAGGCCGCGTGGATGTACTACGAGGGCTTGCAGCTCAACGACGGCCAGGGCATCTACGCGTTCACGCCGGATTGCCAGCGCATCGAGGACGCCACGCGCACCACGAACCAGCCGCGCCCTCAGAATTACGGCCACTCGGATCTCGACATCAGCGATTTCACCACGATGAATTGCACCGATCAGTACAAGCTGGGCTTCCTCGGATTCACCACGGGATGCCGGCACCGGCGGTTTCTGGTGACGGACGTGGAACGCGGGACTGTGCTCGCCAACGCTTTTCTCGATTTCGACGGGACGATCACGGAAGCGCACTTGACCGACGGGCGCGTCTGGAAAGTCCCGCCATATTTCATGGTTCCGCGGACGAACCAGTCGAACGAGGCTTACCGGATCGAAAAAGGAAGCATCCGGCTGATTGAAATGACGATGTACGAGATTCCCTTCAACATGGAGCCGGCGTTTTAAGCGCCGACGACACGGACCATGAGAAACACAATGAATAAGATACTGATTCGCGCTTCGATGCTGGCGCTGCTGTTTGCCTCGATCTGCGGCGCGGCTTCCTATGCGAAGGCCGCTGCCGCGAAAGCCGATGAAGGGAAAAACCTGACGCACGCGCCTGATCCGATGGTGGCGGGCGCGCCGGGCGAATGCAATCGAGATTGCCTGTACGCGTTCGTCGATAAATATTTCGACGCACTGCTGTCGCGCTGCGCGTGCAACATCGCCATGGCGCCCGGAGCGAAGTACACCGAGAACGAATTAGCGGTGAAGCCGGGCGAGGGCATGTGGAAGACGTTTTCCGGGCGCGGAACGTACCGCGTCTATCTGGCCGATCCCGCGAACGGCGAGGCCGGATACTACGGAGACATCACCGAAGACGCAGGCCTGTTGCCGGGCGTGATCGCTCTGCGCATGAAAGTGAAAGACCACCGCATCGTCGAACTGGAAACGATCACGGTGCGCGAGCAGAAGCGGCCGAAGGGCGGGCTGGGACTGAACACGGCCGGGATCATGACGCCGCGGATATTCGATGAGCTCAATCCGAAGGGCTTTATATCGCCCAGCGCGGTGTTGCTGGAACCGGTCGGCGACGCGGAGACGCGCGATCAACTGGTCGGCGCGACCAAGGGCTATTTCGATGCGTACGCGCAGGGCAAAGGTTCGGCCGCATCGTTCGCGGCCCAGTGTGTGCGCCGCGAGAACGGCTTCGCGGCAGCGAACAATCCCGACGGGCCGGCGCCGGACAAGGCGCAGCCTTCGTTTCACGTCTTCAGCCAGAGCTGCGCGGGGGAACTGGACCGCGGATTTTTCACTGGTTTTGCGAAAGTCCGGGACGCGCGGCCGCTGGTCGTCGACGAAAAGCAGGGACTGGTCCTTGATCTCGCGTTTTTCGACAACGAAGGCGACGTGAAGTCCGTCGCGGTGGCGGGAGTGGGAAACGTGGCGGTGCCCGTGGAGTATCGCCGCGCGTTCACGTTTATGGCGCCGCAGCTTTTCAAGATCGAAGACGGGAAGATCCGCGAGATCGAGGGGCTATCGTGGGCGGTGCCGTTTGGAATGCGGCCGGCCTGGGGGAATTAGGGGCTCGACTCACGGGTGAGCTAGATCCAAGGGTAAACGGCATGGCACCCTGCTAACCCCTCTCTCGATCCATCTCGATACTTCGATGCCGAGTGTGCCCGGAAGTAGAGGCTGCTCTTTCCTGCAGGAAGATTCAGGGGAGCCCCGCCTGCCATTTCTGGCTCTTGGAACGCAGCGGGTGGGCCGAGCGGGAATTTCGGGTAGGCATATGCCTGCGGATTCGCTATAATTCCGGGATTAGCGGTTGTGCGCTGGCCCCACCTGAGCGGGTCTGCCGGGAATAATCAAAATGAAGCCGATCATCGCCAAGGTGCAGGAGTCCCAAGTTCGCAAAGACCACCCCGCGTTTCGCCCCGGGGACACGGTGCGCGTAAACGTCCGCCTGAAGGAAGGCGAGGGCGACAAGGAACGCATCCAACCATTCGAAGGCGTGGTCATGGGCCGCCGCGGTGAAATGTCCGGCGAGAGCTTCACGGTGCGCCGCGTGAGCTTCGGCGTCGGCGTCGAGCGCATTTTCCCCGTGCATTCACCGATGATCGGCTCGATCGAGATCGTGCGCCAGGGCCGCGTCCGCCGCGCCAAGCTGAATTACCTCCGCGCGCGCAAGGGCAAGGCCGCGCGAATTAAGCGCGTCGAGACCGCGGTGGCAGCAGTTCCCGTGGAAAGCGGCGCAAAGGAATAAGGCAGGCAGGTTTCTTTCGGCTAGGGCCAACAACGCGGAGGGCGGACTCCGGTTTCCGTAGGCCGACAAAACCCAACGAGCCGACCCCTAGTAGGGCAAAAGACCAGCAGCATCAGCAGAAGAATCCTGGCAGCCTTGGCTCGGCGACGACTCATGCGACGACCTCCCGAGATGCGAGTCGCATGCCCCGCTTGCTAGTTCCACAATTTCCCGAGTTCCCCGAACCTAGGAACCGCTTGCGCCCGATGATTCGATGGCAATCGCAAGTTCCCACCGCGAGGCCGCCCATGAGACAACAGCGGCGGGAGTTTCTGCCCGAACCATGTGTTAGAATCCCCGCCGATGGGACGGCTCTGCTCGGCACGGTACGAGCGCGACGCGCGACAGCGTGGCTGGATGCGCATCGCTGGACTCGACGAAGCCGGTCGCGGGTCGCTGTTCGGTCCCGTGGTGGCAGCCGCGGTGGTGCTCAACCCGCGCCGCCGCATTGTCGGGCTGGACGATTCCAAAAAATTGCCGCCGGAGCGCCGCGCGGAATTGGCCGAACGCATTCGCCAACACGCGCTCGCCTGGGCCGTCGCCGAAATCGACGCCAGCCGCATCGACGCCTGGAATATTTATCAGGCCAGCCGCCAGGCCATGGTGGCGGCCATCTCGCAATTGCATCCCTGGCCCGATTACCTGCTGCTCGACGCCATCGAGCTCGATCTCCCCATCGAGCAAAAAGCTCTGATCCACGGCGACGCCCGCTCGATTTCCATTGCCGCCGCCTCGATTCTCGCGAAAGTCGATCGCGACCACCGCATGGAGGAGTTCGACCAGATCTATCCGCAGTACTGTCTCGCGCAGAACAAGGGCTACGGCACTGCGGACCATCTGGAGGCGCTGCGCCTGCACGGCCCGACGCCGCTGCATCGTTTTTCCTATGCTCCTGTGCGCGAGGCGCGTTGCTGGGCTACCGGCGCGGAACAGACGCCGCTGCCCCTGGATGCACCCGCGATCGCTTTCAGTGACTGAACCGGAATCCAATTCCCAACGAGAGGAAAAAAACATGATCCGAGTCGGCGTCTACTACCCGCACCAAGAAGGCAAGAAATTCGACATGAAGTACTACCTCGAAAAGCACATGACCATGGTGAAGCAGAAGGTCGGTCCGGCGTTGAAGGCCGTTACCGTCGACGCCGGCGTGGCCGGTGGCGCGCCCGGTGCCCCAATTGCGTTCGTAGCCGTCGCGAATCTCACCTTTGATTCAGTCGAGGCATTTCAAAATTCATTCGGCGCGAAAGCCCCCGAAATCCTGGGCGACATTCCCAACTACACCGACATCGAGCCCATCGTCCAGATCAGCGAAGTGAAGATGTAACGTCGTGGGCGAAGGCTTTCGCCGGGCCGGAACGACCCACGTAGTACTCGGGTACTGCCGCCTGTTATCCCCTTCGGCACTGACCTCGTCTCGCTTCCTAGACCCTGCTTTTCCGCGCATGCTAACCTTTCTCGTTGGCTGTCCCCTCTCGCCAGATGCAGGGTCTGGCCGAGGCGCGGCCCCGGGGACGCAGGACCATCCATGGCCTTTAACAAAAATAAAGCGCTCGAAAGCGCGCTGAAATACCTCAACCAGGGCAAGGTCGCCCAGGCCATCGGCGAGTACCAGCAAATCCTGCGTCACGACCCGAAAGATCAAGCCACCTTAATGACCGTCGGCGACCTGTTCGCCCGCCAGAGCGACATGCCCCAGGCCATCGAGTATTTCGAGCGCCTGGCGCAGGTCTATCTCAACGACGGATTCAACAGTAAGGCCATCGCCATTTACAAAAAGATTGCCAAGCTCGCGCCGGCCGAGCTTGCCCCGCTCGAACGCCTCGCCGATCTCTACGTTCAGCAGGGCGTGCTCAGCGAGGCGCGGCCGCTGTTCCTGCAAATTGCCGAAGTTCATCTGAAAGCCAATCGCGCCCCCAAGGCCGTCGAAGTGCTGAACCGCCTGCTCGAAGTCGAGCCGGAAAATCCGCGCGTGCAGATGCGCCTGGCCGAGCTTTACAACGTGATGGGCCAGAAGAAGGAAGCGGCCCAGACGTATCTGAATTACGCGCAGCGGCTGTTTGACCACGGCGAGCCCGACGAAGCGGAGAAGCTGATCGAGCGTGCGCTCGGGGTGGATGGCGCGAGCGCTCCCGCGATCTTTCTGAAGGGCAAGATCCTGGCCGCCGGTCAAAAGGACCTAGAGGCCGTCGCGCTTCTCGAAACGCACCCGGATGCCGATGCCGGCGGCGAAGTCACCGACCTGCTTCTGGAACTCGAACTGCGATCCGGCCACGCCGATAAAGCCGCGGCGCGCGCCGGTAAGCAGCTGGCCAAGGGCAGCGCGCACTCGAAACCGCTGCAAGCCGTCGTCGAGACCATGATCGCCAACGGCCAGGCCGGGCAAACTCTCCCGCTCATCAGCCAGCTGCGCGATCCCATGATCGAGGCCACCGAGCAGGACAAGTTCGTCAAGCTGCTCACCAGCGCCGTCGAAAAGCTCCCGGGCAACACCGAAGCGCTCGAAATGCTCGCCGATTTCAGCCGCCACTCGAGCGATCCCTTCCAGCTCAACTCCGCGCTCAGTCAGCTCGTGGATGCCTACGCCGCCTCCGGCGATCAGGCCCGCGCCGAACATTTGATGAAAGAGCTAATCGACCGCAACAAGGGCGATGAGCGTCTGATCGATCGTTACAACCAACTCCGCCAGACCGGCAAAGGCGACCTTCAAAAGCCGTCTTCCAAGCCCGAGCCGGTCAGCGAGCCCGAGCCTGAAGTGGTGGCCAGCGCACCCGTTTCGGAAATCGAGATCCCGCGTCTGGAAGAAGCTCCTGCGGAAGTAGGTGCAGCCAAGGCCTCGCTGATGGAGTCTGCGCCCGAAGTGCAGGCGCGCCCCGCGGACGAAGGGTACGACGAAGAAACGCAGCGCTATATCGCCCAGGCGCTCACCGATGTCGATCTGTTTTCCAGCTACGGGCTGACCCAGAAAGCCACCACGCTGCTCGAAAACGTGCTGGTGAAGGCTCCGCGCCACACTCCGACCCTCGAGCGTCTGCTCGATCTCTATCTCGGCGCTGGCAACGAGCGCCGCACAGCCGAACTAGCCGCACAGCTTGAGCAGATCCATCGCGAGCGGCAGGATACCGTCAACACGGAGCGGTTTGCCGAGCTGCGCCAGCGATTCCAAAAGCTTGTCGGTGCCACCGCGGAGGAATTGCCTGTTGTGACGGCCGCCGCGGCTCCCCCACCGGTTGCGCCCGTCGCGAAGGCTTCCGTCGAGCCGGCCACCATCGAGCTCGATCCAGTTGTTCAGCCGGTTGTTCAGCCGGAACCGGCGGCGCAGGCGCCCGCGGAATTTGAGATCTCGCTCCAACCGGTCGAAGTGGAATCGACGGCCGTCGAACCCGTGGTCGCGTCCACCGAGCCGCTTGATCCGGTCGTCGAGCCGGAGGCCGTCGCAGCCAAGCCTTCTCCGGCTGAGGAAGTCGACCTTTCCGACGAATGGGAAGCGATGGTGCAGGAAGTGGCCGAGCCGCCCGCAGCCGCACCCGCTCCAAGAGCCCAGCCCGCTCCCGAACCCGTGCAAGCTGGCGCCGAAGAGGAAATTCTCGAAGTCGAAGTTCCCGCGCCAGAGCCCGTCGAAGCGGCGCAGGCCGCACCGGTTGAAATGGAGTTTGAGATTCCCGGCGCCGCCACGATTCCGGAAGCGACGATCATTCCAGAGCCTGTCGAACTGGCACCCGAGCCGGTCGCTGAACCGGCCATCGATCCCGCCTTTGAAATCATCGAGGAAGCGGCTGCATCGGTGCCCGCTTCACCCGAGCCTGAACCGGCGCCTGCCGGCAATGTTGAATTCGAGTTGGAGCTCACTCCGGAGCCAGCCGCCGGCCAGAACGGTGCGGCGACCACGGAGGATTTCCTCAGCGAACTGGCCTCCGAAATCGAAGACATGGAGCCTGCAGCCGGCGCGACGAAAGCTGCTGCGCCTGCAGCCCCCGTGCACGTGCCCGCTCCGCAGGCGCCGCCCGTACCCGTCGCCGCAGCGTCCGCTTCCGTGCAGCCTCCCGCGCCTGAGCCGGCTCCCGCGCCGTCCGCGGAAAGCCTGAATCAGCTCGCCGAAGTTTTCCAGGATTTCCGTGACGAGCTGGGTGAGATGGACGACGCGGACGAAGATCTCGAGACCCACTACAATCTCGGCATCGCCTACCGCGAAATGGGCCTGCTCGACGAAGCCATCGGAGAATTCCAGAAAGTAGCCAAGGCCGTCGAGAAGGGCAAGCCGTTCCAGTATTCGATGAACTGCGCCACGCTGCTCGCAATTTCCTTCATGGACAAGGCCGAGCCGAAAATCGCGTCGCTCTGGTACCTGCGCGCGCTCGACATGCCGGGGCTTGATTCCGAAGCGGTGATGGCCCTACGCTACGACCTCGCCCTGGCGCTCGACATGGCCGGAGACGCTGACGCGGCCCTCGACAGTTTCCGCCAGGTTTACGCCATGAACATCGATTATCGCGACGTCGCCGACCGCATCGCCACCCTCCAAAAGCATTAGGTCGCGTAAAAACCCCGGAGGGATGATGGAAGTCGTTCCTCAGACAGGATCCCGCCTGCCTGTTGCGGCCCCGGCCAGAATCTCCCATAATCCTAGGTCCACATGAGCCGGATTGCCCGCATCGTCATCCTTCTTCTCTGGCTCCTGCTCGGGCTGCTGCTGATCCTTGCGCCCTGGTCCGACGCCTGGGAAACGAATTACTTCCTCTACCAGTATCCGGCCCTGGCGTTCTTTTTGAAGAATCTCTACCTGCGCGGCGCGATTTCCGGTCTGGGATTCATGGATATCCTGATGTCGCTTGAAAGCTTTCGGCAGGGGTTTGCGGCCGAAGCCAGTCGCACCTAGGAAGCCGCGTGACTCCCATCGTCTGTTACGTCACCGGCCGCGAATCGCTCGGTGCCGCGGATTCCACCGAAAAGCTGCTGGCCAGAATTCGCGCCGCGGTCTCAGCCGGCGCCGACTGGGTGCAGATTCGCGAGCGCGACATGACCGCACGAGAGCTGCTGGCCCTTGCGAAAGCCGCGATTGCCGCGGTGGCCGGTCGCGCCCGCGTTTTGGTGAACGACCGAATCGATGTAGCCCTGGCCGCCGGCGCGGCGGGAGTGCATCTCCGCGGAAGCTCAGTGCCGGCCGGCGAAGCGGTTCTCTGGCTGCGCTCCGGAAATGCACCCTCGGACTTCATGGTCGGGGTTTCCTGTCACAGTCTGGACGAAGCGGGCGAGGCCGAGCGTTCCGGCGCGACCTACGTGTTTTTCGGGCCGGTTTTTGAGACCCCGGCAAAGAAGGAGTTCGGTGCCCCGCAGGGAATTGCGAAGCTCACCGAAGTGTGCCGCGGCGTTCACATTCCGGTCATCGCGATCGGCGGCGTGAGCGGCGCGCGCGGCCTGGAGTGCCTGCGCGCCGGCGCCTCGGGCATCGCCGCCATTCGCATGTTCCAGGAACTCGACGTACCGCAGCTCAAAGCCGCGCTGGCGCAAATTCATGACAGAGCAAATTCAGATTCAAGTCACTGAAAACAAAGGGAAGCGATACCAACGAAGAGGGGCACTTTTTGAAGGCCGAAATCCTCAGGCGCTGAGCCAGCGGCCCACCGGTTGCAAGCTCTCCACATGGTCGCAGACGACCTTCAGCACCGCGGTGATCGGGATCGCGAGGATCAGTCCCATGGCGCCCCACATCCAACCCCAGAAAAGCAATGAGATCGTCAGCGCCAGCGCGTTCAATCGCACGCGCCAGCCCACCAGCGCGGGGATCAGCAGGTTCGCGGTAACGATGTGAAAAAACGTCAGCATCGCGAAGATGCCGATGAACGGCGTCACCGTGTGGTACTGCTTCAGCCCGACCAGCAGCGGTGGAACCCAGGACATGATCACGCCGAGGTATGGAACCAGGTTGCAGATTCCGGAAACCAGCCCGGTCAGGAACGGGAAGTCCAGGCCCAGCACCCAGAAGAACAGCCAGCTGGCGATGATCAAAATCAGGCCGACCAGCGCCGTACCCATCAGATAGCTGCGCAGGACCTGCGTGACTTCCGAGAGCGCGTCGCGTACCGCGGTGCGCTCACCGGGCGCGAAAAGCTGCATGGTCGCATGCCAAACCTGCCGCTTGGCAGCCAGCATGAAGAACAACAGGAACGGAACGAACGTCGCTGCCAGGATGAATTCGTACAGCGAATTGAGCCGGCCGACGAGCATGTCGCGCAGCGTGTGCGATTCGCTGGTCACGACCTTTTCGCCGGGCCGTTCCGTCGATGCGATCTCCGAGACGTGGCTTTCGACCGATTCCAGCCGGGATTCCACGGCCTGCGCGGCGGACTGCAACGGTGCGCGGTACTTCGGCCAGTCGGCGCCAAACTGGTCGGCGCGATCGATCAGCGAATATCCCACCACCACCAGAACGGCGATGGTCAGCAGCACCACGATCAGAGAGCCGAGTGCGCGCGGAATGCGTGCGCGCTCCATCCAGCCGACCACGGGATCGAGGAAATACGCCATCAGGACCGCAACGAGGAGCGTGACCAGAATCGTCGACGCCCAGTAGCAGAACGCGATCACGATTCCCGCCGCGATAATGCGCGAGCTGACGGAACTCTTGGAAATTACCTTCGTTTCTTCTACCGGCATGCGCGTAACGATAGCACAGCTCCCCGTGGCTTACACGCGACGCGGTGGCCGTGGCGGACGCATGGTAACGCTTTCACGGAATCGCGAGGCGGACACAACCGCGAGGTGCGCGCGCTCGATGCTAGAATCGATTGCACCCGCCCGCGACAGGCGAGGAAATCAAAGTTCCATGGCCAAACAACTTTTCGGCACGGACGGCATCCGCGGAATTCCGGGCACGTACCCGCTGGATGACCCGACACTCGAACGGCTGGGACTAGTGCTCGGCGAGTATTTGCTCGCGCATGCCGGCGCCAAGGGCCGGGTGCCCCGGGTGCTGATCGGCCGCGACACGCGCGAATCGGGACCGCCCATCGCCGGGCGGATCGCGCGCGGGCTGACCGCGGCGGGCTCTGAGGCGGTTTCCGCCGGAGTACTGACCACGCCGGGAGTCGCGTGGCTCGTGAGCCGCGAAGGATTTTCCGCGGGCGTGGTGATTTCCGCGTCGCACAATCCCTATCACGACAATGGCGTGAAGCTGATCTCCGCGTCGGGCATGAAGTTTCCCGACGCCGTGGAAGCGGAAATCGAAGGCGCGGTTTTGGCCGCCAACGGCGTGAGCCGCCATGTGAGCGGCGGCGCGGCGAGCGTCCATCTCGACGGAGACGAAAAGCTGCATGAGGATTACCTGGGCGGCTTGCGCGAAGCGCTGCCTCCTGGCGCGACACTCGCGAAGATGCAGGTCGTGCTCGATTGCGCGAACGGCGCGGCAAGCAAACTTGCGCCACAGCTTTTTCGGTCGCTCGGGGCGTGCGTGACGGCCATCCACAACACCCCGGACGGGCGGAACATCAACCGCGATTGCGGCTCGCTGCATCCGGAGTCGATGCAGAAAGCCGTGAGGGAGGCGGGTGCGGCACTGGGAGTTGCGTTTGACGGCGACGCGGACCGCGCGATCTTTTGCACGGCCCATGGAAAGCTGGTGAACGGCGACGGCGTGCTGCTGGCCGTGGGGCGATACCTGAAATCGATGGGCGCGCTGAAAGGGCCCGCGATTGTGGGCACCACGATGGCCAACCTGGGTCTGGAGCGCGCACTCGAAAAATCGGGGCTAAAATTGACACGCACGGACGTGGGCGACCGCTACGTGCTCGAGGAAATGCAGCGCTCCGGCGCGAATTTCGGCGGCGAGCAGTCCGGGCACATCCTGTTTCTCGACGACGCGACCACCGGCGACGGAATGCTGACCGCGGTGAAAGTGGCGTCGCCGGTTTCGATCGCCGG
>Ga0210404_10000382_pt1 | contig 24451 bp, 20 predicted proteins | sample IncBWH28MmetaG_FD_155455 | JGI IMG/M metagenome (GOLD analysis project Ga0210404, IMG submission 155455) | Forest soil microbial communities from Barre Woods Harvard Forest LTER site, Petersham, Massachusetts, United States - Inc-BW-H-28-M | ecosystem: Environmental > Terrestrial > Soil >... | reverse complement strand
ACCATTCCAAGCCGCGCTTGATCAAGCCAAAGGACAACTGGCTCAAGCGGAGGCGCAAACAGCCAACGCTGAAATGAACGTCAAGCGCGACATTCCCGAGGCGGAAGCGCACGCGATCCCCCAGAGCCAGCTCGATAACGACACGCAGGCACTGCTCGCAGCAAAAGCGGCTGTCGAGGCGGATCAGGCCGCGGTGGAACAGGCCGCGCTGAACTTGGGCTACACCAGGGTCGTTTCCCTGATTGATGGGATCGCCGGAATCAACACGGTGCAGGTCGGGAACCTCGTCGGACCATCCACCGTGCTCACTGCAGTGTCCCAGGCGAATCCGATCAAGATTTATTTCCCGATCAGCGAACAGGAATATCTGCACATGGCGGATGGAAGCGCTCCCGGCAAAGTAGATTGGCTCTCGCACGCCTCGCGAATTCCGCTGCACTTGATCTTGGCTGACAGCAGTACCTATTCATATCCCGGCAAGATTGTCTTCGCCGATCGGCAGGTCAGTAGCCAAACCGGAACGATCCAGATCGTGGGCGAATTTCCGAATCCAAAGAACCTATTGCGGCCAGGCGAGTACGGCCAGGTTCGGGCGCTAACGGAAGTTCTAAATGGTGCGCTTTTGGTGCCGCAGGCCGCAGTGAACCAAGTGCAAGGAGACTATCAAGTGGTTGTGGTGGGCGCCGACAACCGAACGCAAACTCGCGCAGTCGAGGTGGGGCCAACAACCGGCACGCTATGGGTAATTAAGGGTGGGTTGAAACAGGGAGAACGCGTCGTGGTTGTTGGGGCGGAAAAGGTGAAACCGGGAGAAGTGGTGAATCCCACGCCGTATCGCGGGATGGAGGCCGAGTGAGTTATGTCTAGATTTTTTATCCGTCGCCCGATCGTAGCGATCGTAATTGCGATACTCACCGTGATCGTCGGCGCGGTTGCCATTGCGACCTTGCCGGTGGCGCAATTTCCGAACATCGCCCCACCTGAAATCCTGCTGCAAGCCAATTATCCGGGTGCGGATGCGCAGACTCTCGAGCAGGCCGTCGCTACACCGATCGAGCAGCAGGTCAACGGCGTGGACAACATGGCCTACATGTATTCGATGAACGCCACCGCAAACCAGCAAACGACGATGTTCTTCGACTTCGATCTCAAAACGGATCCCAACACAGACCTGCTACTCACGCAGTCGCGCCAGCAACTGGCCAACGGACAATTGCCGCCCGAAGTGAACAGCTACGGAATCACCCTCAAGAAATCAGCCACCGCTCCGTTCATGCTGATCGCGCTGTATTCGCCGCACGGCACCCACGACGAAACCTATTTGGCGAACTATGCGTACATCAATCTCAATGATCCTATTAGCCGCTCGTACGGCGTGGGCCAGACGATAGTTTTCGGTGCGGGTCAGTATGCGATGAGGCTCTGGGTGAAGCCTGACCAACTGGCGAGGTATGGCATCACCGTCAATGAGTTCGTCAGTGCGATCCAAGCGCAAAACACAGTCAACCCCGCAGGCCAGGTCGGAGGCGCGCCCGATCCACAGGGCCAGCAATTCACGTATTCGGTTTTGGCGCAAGGCCGCCTGATCTCGCCGGAGCAGTTCGGAAACGTCATCGTCCGGGAAACTCCAGATGGCGGAGTGGTTCGAGTGAAGGATGTGGCCCGAGTCGAACTGGGTGCTCAAGACTACAGCATGATATGTCGCCTGAATGGCAGGGCCGCCGCTGGCATTGCCGTTTATCAGTTGCCGGGAACCAATGCTGTTCAAGCCGCGGCCGGCGTCCGGAAGCTCATGGCACAGATGAAGCAGCGCTTCCCGGAGGACATCGTTTACGCCGTCTCGCTCGATCAAACACTGCCAGTCACGGAAGGCATGAAAGAAATCCTCAAGACACTCTTGATCGCGATCCTGCTCGTGATCCTTGTGGTCTATCTATTCTTGCAGGACTGGCGTGCCACCCTAATCCCGATGCTTGCCGTCCCTGTTTCGCTCGTGGGCACCTTCGTGCTGTTCCCGCTATTAGGATTTTCGATCAACACACTTTCGTTGTTCGGGCTCGTGCTCGCCATTGGATTGGTAGTCGACGACGCCATCGTCGTAGTCGAAGGCGTGCAACGTCACATCGAGGAGGGTTTGAATCCCAAGGACGCGGCTCGAAAGGCGATGGACGAACTATCCGGCCCGGTCATCGGAATCGCTCTGGTATTGGCGTCCGTGTTTGTGCCAACGGCTTTCATCCCGGGCATAACCGGCAGACTCTATCAGCAATTTGCCGTTACGATCGCAATCTCCGTCTTGCTTTCCGCCTTCAACGCTCTGACGCTCAGCCCGGCGCTCGCGTCCCTCTTGCTTCGGCCAAAGAAGGAGTCCCATGGACTGCTTCGAAGGTTCTTCGACTGGTTCAACCGCTTGTTCGGCCGAGGCACCGAGATGTATGTGCGCATCTGCAGGCAATTCATTCGCAAGGGCGCTGTGGCCTTCGTGCTCCTGGTTGCCTTCGGAGTCGCCGGGATCTTTCTTGGAAGCAGGCTGCCCTCGAGTTTCCTCCCCGAAGAAGATCAGGGCTACGCCTACATCAGCTTGCAGCTTCCCAACGCGACGTCGTTGGACCGTACCAGCGAGGCGGCGAAACAGGTGGAGCAGATTCTGGCAAACACGCCAGGCGTGGAGTACACCACCAGCGTGGTTGGTTTCAATTTGCTCAGCGTGGTGCGGACCAGCTACAACGCCTTCTTTTGGGTCAGTTTGAAGCCGTGGGAGGACCGCAAAACTAGAGCGGAACAATACGAGGAGATTAACGCGCGCCTGAACCGGGAGCTGGCGCGGCTACCGCAAGGGACGGCTTTCAGTTTCTCCCCGCCGTCGATACCGGGTGTCGGCACTGCTGGCGGCTTTACGTTTGTACTAGAGAATCGCGCGGGCACAGACGTCCGGTTTCTGGCAACTAATCTGGACAAATTTATGGCTGCCGCTCGAAAGCGTCCGGAAATCGGTGCGATTAGCACGACTTTCTTGCCAAGCGTGCCGCAACGGTTCCTACAAGTGGACCGCGATAAAGTCCTGAAACAAGGCGTGCCGTTAACCGACGTCTACAACACCGTCCAGGCATATATGGGTGGCTTGTTCGTCAACTACTTCAACGATTTCGGCCGTACCTGGCAGGTCTATGTCGAGGCCGAGGCGCCGTACCGATCGAATACGCAAGGTCTGTCGCTATTCCAAGTGCGTAACAGCCAGGGCGGCATGGTGCCTCTTTCTTCCCTGGTTAGATTTGAAACGCGCTCGGGACCCGAATTCACCATGCACTACAACGAATATGAATGCGCCCAGATCAACGGCAGCGCCGCGCCCGGCTATAGCTCCGATGAGGCACAGGCGGCCCTCGTGGATGTCTTCAAGCAAACCATGCCCCCCCAAATGGGCTACGACTGGATGGGCATGTCCTATCAGGAGGTAAAAGCTAAGGAAGGCGTCCCCGCAATAGCCATCTTTGGGTTCTCGCTGCTTTTCGTCTTTCTCATTTTGGCGGCGCTCTACGAAAGCTGGACCTTGCCTTTCAGCGTGCTGCTAAGCACGCCGGTAGCGATATTCGGCGCTTTTGGAGTTCTTTTGCTGCGGCGTTTTCTCCTTCTCCAATTTCTCCCGCCCTATATGGTGCAACTGCAGAACGACGTCTATTCCCAGATCGGCCTGGTAATGCTAATCGGTCTGGCCGCCAAAAATGCGATCTTGATCGTCGAATTTGCGAAGGAACGGTACGAAAAAGGTCAGGGCTTGGTCGACGCCGCGCTCGAAGGTGCTCGCCTTCGGCTGCGCCCCATCCTAATGACTTCGTTTGCCTTCATCTTGGGATGCGTTCCGCTTTGGATGGCTTCCGGCGCGGGCGCTGTGGCCCGCCAGATAATGGGCACGACCGTGATCGGAGGCATGGCCGCAGCAAGCGCGATCGCGATCTTCTTCATTCCCGCTATTTTCTATATGGTCGAGCGGCTCTCCGGTGCCGCGCTTCAGAATTCGCCAGCGCTCACGCCTGCGGAAACTGCGGGCGAAGGGGACTGAGCATGAGAAAGCTGACATTACTGCCGGCCGTGCTTTTGTTTGCGGGCTGCGCTGTGGGACCGAATTACAGGCGGCCTGCAGTCAACGTACCTACGGACTATCGCGGCGCAGGGCCTACACAACCAGCCACAGCTGTGTCTCTCGGCAACGAGGATTGGTGGGAGGTTTATCAGGATGCGGTTCTCGTCCAACTGATTCATACCGCGCTTCAGCAGAACTATGACGTGCGTATCGCTGCCGCTCGCGTGCTTGAAGCCCAGGCGCAACTCGGAATCACCCGCTCCAATCAGTTCCCCTTAGCAGGCGTTGGCGCCGATGTTTTCAGTCAGCAAAACGCGAGAGTTACAAATCTTTTCCCCGCATACGAGGTTAACGCAGGCCAGCTCAATCTGTCGGTCATTTGGAACCTGGATTTCTGGGGAAAATACCGACGCGAAACGGAGGCGGCTCGCGCGCAGATGCTCGCGAGCGAGTGGGGACAGCGAGCGGTGATGTCATCGCTCGTGGCGAACGTGGCCACGGCTTATTTCCAACTCCGCGCTATTGACAGCGAACTCGACATCGCGAACCGTACTCTGGGCTCCCGGCAGCAATCACTGCAGCTGACCAACGTGCTGGCGAGCCACGGCTCCGCGTCCGACCTCGACGTTAGCCAGTCGGAACAGCTTGTCTATACTGCTTCCGAGGCCATTCCCGACCTCGAGCGGCAAATCGAACAGCAGGAAAATCTGCTCAGCATCCTGTTGGGCGAGAACCCCGGCGCCATCCCTCGCGGCCGCGCCATCACGGCACAACCTGTGCCGGAGAGCGTTCCTGCCGGCCTGCCCTCTGAATTGCTTGAGCGCCGGCCAGACATCCGCCAGGCGGAACAGGCCATGGTTGCTGCCAACGCCCAAGTTGGTGTGGCAAAAGCTTCTTTCTTCCCCAGCTTCTCACTGACTGGAATCGGCGGTTTGGAGAGCAACGTCTTGAATCGGTTTATCAACGCGCCTTCACAGACCTGGTACGGCGCCCTCAGTGTGACACAGCCAGTCTTCGAAGGCGGAGCACTCAGATCCCAACTCAGACTCTCGCGAGCGCAATATCAAGAAGAAGTGCTCGCCTATCAGCAAACTGTGCAGAACGCCCTAGAACAGGTTTCGAATGCGCTCGTTGGTTATCAAAAAGACCGCGAGTTTCGCGGTCAGCAGGAGCTTCTGACTCAAGCGGCAGAGCGATCCGACCAGCTCTCCATGCTTCTTTATCAGCACGGCGGCGCCAGCTATCTCCAGGTACTCACGAACGACACGAACTATTTCTCAGCGGAACTCAACCTGGTTCAGGCGCAGCTCAATGAACGCCTCTCGCTTGTTCAGCTCTATCAAGCCCTCGGCGGAGGATGGCGCCAGTAGCGAATTACGTGCACTCACGCAAGGAAAATAAGGAGATTGAAATGAACAATTCAAGAAACCTGCTCGTGTTGGGTGTAACAGGACAGGTAGGGAAACTCGTCGCGAAAAACTTAAGAAGGAATGAAGCCAACTTTTCGGTGGGGACGCGCAGGAAAGGGAATCTGAAAGAGCTTGCAGATGGATTTGGAGCATCGCGCTTTATCGATCTCGATGATCCACGAACGTTCGATGAGGCATTGAAAAACGTCACCAGCATTTTTCTGATAACTGCTTATACCGTCGACATGCTTGCGCAAAGCAAATCACTTATCGACGCGGCAAAACGCAATGGTGTGAATCATATTGTGCACCTGGGCGCGTTCACGCGAGATCATGACGCCTACGCTACCGTTTTCGCCTGGCATCAGATGATTGAAGCATATCTTCGCGACAGCGGCGTTGCATGGACGAATCTACACCCCAACATGTTCATGCAAAGTTTCCTGTCAGTATGGTCGATCAAGGGCGGTCTATACAGTGCATACACTTCCAAAGCCGTTGGGTTCACTGCTTTGGAAGACGTAGCAGAAGCTGCAGCCGTCATTCTCATGGAAGGGCCGGAAAAGCACACGGGAAAGGACTATTGGTTTTCGGCGGACGTGCTTACGCCGGACCAGGTGGCTGAAACTCTATCTGCGGCTACTGGTCGTAAGTTCACAGCCGCAGTTCGGAAGGCCGAAGGTTTCCAAAACGATGCAATGCAGCCCGGTTCAGCATTCGAACCAGCGTACGCAAAGGGAGGATTCGAGTTGTTCGACCAGGTCGAGGACGGAAGGATGGCGTACATCGGCAGCGTAGCAGACGATACGAAGACACTTCTCGGTCGCGAGCCATTGTTGCTAAGGGATTGGGCAAAATTACACGCCAATGAGTTATTGGAGGCTGCGGGCAGAGAGAGCGGGGCCGCAGCGAAGGCCGGAATCGCATCAACCTTGGCAAGCTTCGTGAAGGCGAACAACGATCGCGATATAGACTCTGTTACCGCATGTTTTTCCAGGGGTGCCGTTGTTCACGACGATGGTCAAATCCTGCGTGGCACGGACGAAATTCGACAGTGGATCACCGAGCTATTCCGACAATTTCAGTACGTCGTCGCGCCGACGAATGTGAGGGAGTTGGAGAATGGCGCCATTCTCACGGCGACAATTACTGGCAATTTTCCGGGCGGGCGCGTTTCGATGGACTATCACTGTAGAACTTCGGGCGACAAAATCGACGTCATGATCATTCAGCCGAGTCGGGGAAAAGGAGAATCTATGAACATTGGCGTGATCGGACCAGGAGATATCGGTGAAGTGATTGTCAGGAAATTAAGAGATGTAGGTTATCCGGTGAAAATGGCGAATTCGCGAGGCCCGGAGTCACTAAAAGACCTCGCAGCCAAAACGGGAGCAATACCGACTTCAGTTGAACAGGTCGTTCAGGATGTCGATATGCTCTTCCTTGTTGTCCCTCAAAAAGCGATTCCACAACTGCCAAAAGGGCTTCTAAACAAATCAAGAAAAGAAACCATTGTCATCGACGTTGGGAATTACTATCCATTTCGCGACGGCCGTATCTCTGAACTAGAAAATGGCCTCACGGAAAGTGTGTGGGTTGAGAGGCAGATCGGGCGGCCCGTCGTCAAAGTGTTCAACACAATCATAGCGAAGGCTTTGGCGGAGGGGGGACGGCCGGCTGGAAGTAAAGATCGTGTCGCTTTGCCGATTTCTGGCGACAGTCCCAGGGCAAAAGAAACAGTCGCTCAACTTCTTGATCGAATCGGATTCGATTCTGTTGACGCAGGAACGATCGCTGAATCTTGGCGGCAACAGCCTGGATCTCCTGTCTACTGCACCAATCCAACCAAGGAGGAACTGCAGTTCTGGCTACAAAAAGCCGACCGTTCGTCACTTGCCACGGGCCGGGAGAAGGTATTGGAGGCATATTTAGCCGTCGCGGATGCGGACTATCAAACGCAGGTCAAAGCCCATCGATCGGTATTGATAAATGAATAAAACGATAAAGACGAAGAGGAGCCGCCAGGCGCACGCAATAGCCAAAGACTTGCGATCCAAGCGCGAAAACATCATCATCTGGCTAGTAGGTTTCGGAGGCTGATCTGGGAGCGTCCGCATATGGCCATGAGCACAGACGCAGAGCTTCGTCGAGACGAAAGGCTTGAGTTACTCCTCAATCTGACGAGCAGAATCACGTCGAGCCTCGACATGCGGGAAGTCTTGCGTGCAATCGCAGCGAACGTGCGCGAAGTCATACACGCTGACGCCGTAACCGTCGCACTTCCCGACGCCGCGTCTGGAAAAGACCGGGTTCTTGCCGTAGATTTTCCGCTCGGCAAAGGGGTCATCCGAGAAGAATTATTCTGTACGCCCAGCGCGGCCGGTAAGAGGGCGATGGAAACGTTGAAGCCCGTAGTCTGGGACACGCGCGAACGTGACGAACCCGCGTCGGAGGCGTCCGACATCGTGGCTGCCGAGGGCATAAAAAGCGTCTGCACTATTCCACTCGTAGATCGCGGCCGGGCCCTTGGAATCCTGTCGATTTTGCGCGCGACGGAGATTCCGTTTTCGCCAGAAGATGTCGACTTCCTCAGCCGGGCGTCGGGGCAAATTGCGATTGCAATTGAGAATGCGCTGGCCTTCCGAAAAGTTTCCGGATTAAGGGATCGGTTGCAATTGCTTCTGAATCTGACGACCAGTATCACTTCCAGCCTCGACATGCGCGAAGTGTTGCGGGCGATTGGAGCGAAGATACGGGAAGTGATACATGCCGATGCCGTAGCTGTTTCGCTGCGTGACGAAGCTTCAGGAAAGCTGAGGGTATTTGCGATTGATTTTCCGGACGGCAAAGGGGCACTCAAAGAAGAGCTACTGATTGCGCCAACCGCTGATGTTACGCGGACGATGGAAACCTTGAAGCCTGGGGCCTTTTTGACACGGGACCGCACTGATTTGGAGCCTGAGGCTTACGATATTGCAGCTGCAGAGGGGATAAAGGCTGTTTGCAATATTCCACTTGCAAGTCGTGGCCGGGCCCTGGGAATTCTGTCGGTTTTGCGAACGACAGAGGATTCGTTTAGGACGGAGGATGTTGACTTTCTCAGCAGCGCGTCAGGGCAGATCGCAGTCGCGATTGAAAACGCCTGTGCGTATGGGGAGATTTCCGAACTCAAAGACAAGCTCGCCCAGGAGAAAGTCTATCTCGAAGAAGAATTTCGCAGCGAGATGGGTTTCGAGCAGATCATCGGGAATAGCCCGGCGCTCAAGCATGTCCTGCAACTCATTGAGACCGTTGCACCCAGCGACTCTACCGTTCTCTTGCTTGGTGAAACGGGAACGGGGAAGGAATTGATTGCGCGCGCGATTCACGACCGAAGTCGTCGAAAACAGCGGACGCTGGTAAAGCTGAACTGCGCTGCAATCCCGACCGGGCTGTTGGAAAGCGAACTCTTCGGCCACGAAAAGGGCGCATTCACCGGAGCCATAAATCAAAAGAGTGGCCGGCTCGAATTGGCTGATCAAGGCACTCTGTTTTTGGATGAGGTGGGAGATATTCCGATTGAGATTCAGCCGAAGCTCCTGAGGGCCCTGCAAGAACGGGAGTATGAACGTCTCGGCAGCACGCATACACGGAAAGTGAATGTCCGTGTAGTCGCGGCAACTAATCGTGACCTCGAAAAAATGGTGGCAAGCAGGGAATTTCGGAGTGATCTCTATTACCGGTTGAATGTCTTTCCGATCCGTATTCCGCCCCTGAGAGACCGCAAAGAAGACATTCCTCTGCTCGTCAACTATTTCGTCCAAAAGTTCGCCAAGGAAATGCAGAAGGGCATCGAAGCAGTTTCGACGGCTGTAATGAAGGGCATGACGAGCTGGGACTGGCCCGGCAATATCCGTGAGCTTGAGAATTTTATTGAGCGAGCCGTGCTCATGACGAGGGGCAGATCGCTTGAGGCTCCCCTCACAGAACTTCGAAGGACAGGAAAGGATGAGTCGCCAGGTGCCGACGGGCACAACTTCAAGAAAGCGGCCGCGGAGACAGATTGGCCAACCGATAAGAACAGCGTTGCTGACGAATATCAAAGAAGGCAACGCGATGAGATCGTACGGGCACTTACCGCTTGCAAGGGACGGGTAGGCGGTCGCGATGGCGCTGCAGCGCGCCTGGGAATGAACCGAACAACCCTCCTGTCTCGAATGAAAAAGTTCGGCATCTACGCGAAGCAGTACGCTTGATCCGCAAGCCGCCTGCCTTTTCCTAGCTCTCGCTGAATAGCTCGACAGTTTCGACCCTCTCGTCTCATTCAACTCGACAGGTTCCACTTTGGGCGTTTCCACCGCGAGAAATTCAGCACTTGCGGTTGCGCAGGTTTGGCGTGGCCCTTGCCCTATAGCTAGCGCTGGCCAGAACGATGGTCACCGCCGTTTGTTCAGCGAGTGCTTGGCCAGCCGTAACAACTATGAGAGACAAAAATGCCAAGTGGATCGTGGTGACGACTGGAGGCTTATACGTCCTGATCTTGGCATATCTTGGATGGGTTGGATTGACAGGGATTCTCGCTTCAGTCGGACAGCATTAGGAAAGGTCAAGCGAGATCTAGCCAGAGCATAGAGGGAGGTAAGCATGTGGGAGATATTTCAACCAAGCCGGCAGCTGCCGGGAATTGTGGAAATCAGCGCAGAACACCTCTCGGTCCTCCTGGAACCCCTCTGCAGTAAGCTCATCATTCTCGACCTGCGGCGGCGAGACGAGGTGCAGCGTTATCCGCACATGATTCCTGGGGCACTGCTCACTACGGAGGTGGATCTTCCGGCGTTGATCGACTGGATGCCTCCAGGTATGTGGGTCGTGCTGTATGCAACGGATCACATTCCGAGGAGCTGCTCTCGTCTTCATCTTTTGCGCAACGATTTGAGTTTCTATGTTCTGACCGACGGTCTTCGAGCCTGGTGGCGCGCCGGACTGGCAATGGAGTCGGTAGATCTCTACTCGGGCAGCGTACGAGCCTGAAGGTAGCCCTTTCCACCCAGCGCGTTTTCTTTCCGCGCGAGGGCCTGGAATACCCGTTCGCTCCTTCAGCACTCACTATAACGCCGACGTTCTCAACTTCGACACTTCCGACGTTGGCGGTCTTCTGGAAAAAATAAACATCGTCGGCTGTGACGCCTGCACGACCTCTCCTATTGCAGTAGCCCGGCTGGTTCGGAGGACGCACGTTTTTGCATCTTCTGGACTGAGCGATCGGTGTCCCGGACACGCCCCTGTTGTTTTCCGGCTTTTTCGATGCGGCAGGATCAAACCAGCGGGTGCCTTTGCGCTTGCCTGATAAAAGGTCGCCTCAGGTTCGACGGTTAGACCGAATATCTTCGACCGTTTCGACCGTTTCGACCTCTTCGACGTCGACAGATCCGACTTCCGATCGCCTTCTACCGAGTATTCAATCAGTTGCGATGCCGCAGGTTTGGCACGGGCGGTGCCTTTAGTGCGAGCGGGCGAAAACTAATGTTGAGAATTTCGATTGTCGATACCGCAAGTCAACGCCGTTTGGCGATAGAGGGCAAGCTTGTCGCTCCGTGGATCTCGGAGCTAAAGGCCGCATGGCGACAGTCAACCGCAGAGCTCGGTGGCCGCGAACTCGTGATTGATGTGAAGGGCCTTACTTGCATTAGCGAGGACGGAGAAAACGTACTTCTGGAGCTGATGAAAGCAGGCGCCAGGTTCCGCTCGTCGGGTGTGTTCACAAAACACGTCTTGAAACGGCTAGCCCGTAAGGTTCGGGGAAAAAGTCAGGAGCCAGGGCAATGAACAGCGAAATTGGCTGCCGCGGCTCGCGGAGTAGCACGCACGAATTAGCGGAGGAAAGTGATGCCTGGCAATACTGGGACTCAAACCATCGAGCCCGCTGACAACCAAATAGCTACTGTTGAAGCGCACCAAACACCTGCTTCGCAGCCAGATGGGCCAACTCGGAAGCGCTGGACGGCCCGGCGCAAGAAAACCCTCGTGATCTCGGCTGCGATCGTGACAGCCATCGTGGCCGGCTATTTCGGCTGGAATGCTGTCCGCTACGAGGACACCGATGATGCGCAAGTAGACGGCCACGTTATGCAACTGAGCGCGCGAATTAACGGGCATATCCAACAGGTTTTCGTTGTCGAGGGGCAGTTCGTTCATGCGGGCGAGGTGCTCGTCACTATCGATCCCCAAGACTATCGGATTGCGGCTGAACAAGCGCAAGCGAGTTTGGACGACGCGCTAGCGACAGCGGCGAGTTCGCACTGGAAGGTGCCCATCGCTTCCGTAACGGCTCGGAGCGATCTGGATTCAGCGAAAGCCGGCGTGGCCAACGCAGAGGCCGCAGTTCAGGCAGCGCAGCAAGGCTATGAGTCTGCCAAAGCAGACCTGGTGCAGGCCGAGGCCAATGCCGCAAGAAGTGATGCAGACCTCCAGCGTTACGCACAGTTGGTCGCGAAGGAGGAGATATCGCGGCAGCAGTACGACCAATCGGTTGCTACAGCAACCGCAAATCGGGCGGCCGTTACCTCCGCACAGGCCGGTGTGAACGCCGCTGAGCAATCTGTTCAGCAAGCGAGGGGCAAACTGCTCCAGGCGAGAAACGCGTTGAAAACCGCCGAGACTGCCCCAGAGCAGATTTCGATGAGTCGCGCCAACGCGCAAGCGGCAGACGCTCAGGTGTCGCAGCGGCAGACTCAAGTTGCACAGGCAGAACTGAACCTCAGCTACACAGTGATTTCTTCTCCGGTAACGGGAATTGTCGGCAAGAGAAGCGTCGAAGTAGGCCAAAACGTGAACATCGGACAGGAACTGGTAGACGTTGTACCTCTCGACGACGTTTGGGTCACCGCCAATTTCAAGGAGACGCAGCTCGTGCATATGCGCCCCGGTCAGCCCGTCGAGATCAAGGTGGACGCCTATGGCCGCAAGTGGAAGGGCCATGTCACCAACATGGGTGGAGGTACCGGTTCGATTTTCAGTCTCCTTCCTCCTGAAAACGCAACTGGCAACTACGTAAAGGTGGTGCAACGCGTACCAGTGCGAATCGATTTCGATCGTTCTGGAGGACAAGAGTTCAACGTTGAGGGGTTGCTGAAGCCAGGGCTATCGGTCGAACCGGACGTGAGGGTGCGATGAGCGCGCCTGCTCTAATAGCTGGCGATCAAGCCGCCCCGCAGGCAAGCGTCAACCCGTGGCTCATTGGCGTTGTAGTCTCGATGGCCGCCTTCATGGAAGTGCTCGACACGAGCATTGCCAACGTCGCCCTTCCGCATATCGCGGGCAATCTGGGCGCGAGCAATGACGAGAGCACATGGGTGTTGACAACTTACCTGGTCTCGAATGCCGTTGTGCTTCCGATCAGTGGTTTCCTCGTTGACTGGCTCGGGCGCAAGCGTTTTTTTCTGACGTGCATCGTTTTTTTTACTGTCAGCTCGTTTTTATGCGGACTCGCGCCGAGCCTCGGACTGCTTCTTCTTTTCCGTGTACTGCAAGGAGCCTTCGGTGGCGGGCTGCAGCCGATGACGCAGGCAATCCTCGCGGATACCTTCCCACCCGAGAAACGCGGGTTGGCTTTCGCATTGTATGGAGTCACGATCGTCTGTGCCCCCGCAATCGGTCCCACGCTGGGCGGCTGGATTACGGACAACTATTCCTGGCGCTGGATTTTCTATATCAACGTCCCAGTGGGAATTCTGGCTGTGCTGCTCGTCACGCAGTTCCTCCAAGATCCGCCTCACTTGTCCCGTCTGAAAGGTGCCATGTCGAGGTTCGACTACATCGGATTTGGTCTTCTTGCTGTCGGTGTAGGTGCTCTCCAGGTTGCTCTGGACAAGGGACAAGAAGACGATTGGTTCGGCTCGCGGTTCATTGCCACACTGATCATTCTGGCGGCCGTGGGTTTGGTCTCCCTGGTGATCTGGGAATGGCGCCACGAGGAACCCATTGTGGACGTCCGGTTGTTCAAACTCTTTAATTTTGCAAGTTGCAGCGTGATGATGTTCGTACTCGGTATCGTTCTGTTCAGTTCTACGGTGCTTCTTCCGCAGTTCCTGCAAACGCTGATGGGCTACACGGCCCAAAAGGCGGGCATGGTCCTCTCGGTCGCAGCCATTCTTCTCCTCTTGCTTACGCCGGTCGTGGGCCGCCTCGCTGCGCGATTTCAGGCGCGACACCTCCTCGCTTTCGGGTGGATCACACTCGCGATGGCCATGTATCTCACCTCGAAGCGCATCGATCTCCTCATTAGTTTTCGTGCTGCCACATGGTTGCGCATCTGGCAGTATCTGCCCATTGCATTCTTGTTCGTCCCGCTCACCATGGCTGCCTATGTCGGCCTGCCAGCAGAAAAAAGCAACGCTGCCGCCGGCTTGATCAACTTTGTCCGCAACATTGGCCAGAGCGTAGGAACCTCGGTCGTAACCACGGTCATCGCTCGCCGAAGTCAATACCATCAGGCCGTCCTGGCCGAGTACACGCGGTCTCCCCGATTTGATGCGGCCGTCGCAGAGTTGACGAGTCGGTTGACGCGTTTTGGTGTCAGTACTCATTCGGCCCACGAACAGGCACTTGCGAGGATGTATGGCATGGTGATGCAGCAGGCTCAAGCTCTCTCCTACGTTGACGTCTACTGGTTGCTCGCTACGACTTCCGTGTTGATGTGTTTATTGAGCTTCCTGCTAGCCAAAAACAGGCCGGGCGCGGGCCCCAAAGTTTCACAGCACTAACAAGGAGGAGCGCGATGCTGTCCAGCTTGATGGATGAAATTGACAAACCAGCGGGGGTAATTGATTTTCGTCGCGACCCAGTTGACGAAGAAATTCTGGTTGCTGCCGCCAAAGACGGAGACGAACAGGCATTTGCGACACTCATCGAGCGTTACCAGGGCAAGATACTCGTCGTTGCCTTTCGCTTCACGCATGTCCGGGAGGATGCTGAAGACATTGCGCAGCAAGTATTTCAAAAAGCTTTCGCTCATTTGCGCACATTTCAGGGGAACTCGCGTTTCTCCACGTGGCTGACGCGTATCGCCATCAACGAGGCCCTCATCTTTCTGCGCAAAGGCCGTAGTCGGCGGCATGTCTCTATTGATGGTGAATCTACCCACGCAGGGGCCCTAGCATACCTGGAAATTCCCGATTCAGATCCGAACCCCGAAATCAACTGCTTGCAGCAGGAGGAAGCGCTCGTCGTGTCTGCAGCCATGAGGAACTTGAATCCGTCACTGCGAAAAGCGATCGAGTTGAGGGAACTTGAGGAGCTCTCTCTTGCAGAAGTAGCCGAACACATGGGTCTTTCGGTCAGTGCAGTAAAGAGCAGAGTGTTCCGCGGTAGGAAGCAGTTACGCAAAGCGCTGCGGCACTACGTGGAGGACACCGACAGCGGCGCGCAGTTCGTTCTAGGGTGCTCAAAAGCCTGAATGAAGGCAAACGCGAATAACTAGACGATCGTGGGCCGATCGCATGTTCTTTGGTCTGAGTGCTTTAACCAGACCTATCAAAAGGAGGAGTAGACATGCTTCGCTCGAATAGGGCAGAAAAACCGATTAAGAACGGACCTACGGAAGAAGAAATTCGCCAGCGCGCTTTCGAGATTCACATCGAGCGCGGAGGAATTCACGGTTGCGACCTAGAGGATTGGTTACAAGCCGAACGTGAACTTCAGCAACAACGCAAAACCAACACACAAAGTTCTGAGAAGAATTGAGAACTGCGAAACCGCGTTACAGTTCCCACGCGGGCGGACCAAGTTCTAAATCGTGCGATTGCAATAGTTTCTGACGGCTGGCAAAGGGATACAATCAGGGTTTCTCGAAAATCGCTGTCTACGAATTGAGGAGCATGATGGAGCACAACTTGCATCACACAATATCGCTTCTCACTCGCACCCCCGCTGCTCTCAATGCGCTTCTGCGTGATCTACCGGAAACGTGGACGTTCCGAAATGAAGGTGAAAACACTTGGAGCGCGTTCGATGTCCTCGGCCATCTGATTCACGGCGAACGCACTGATTGGATGCCACGGACGAAGCTAGTCCTGAAATTTGGCGAGACTAAGACATTTGAGCCCTTTGATCGTCGGGGGCACGTACGGGAGAGTCAGGATAAGTCGCTAGGGCAATTATTGGATGAATTTGCTGGTCTGCGGTCAGAAAACCTTGACGAACTGCGCGCATTGAATCTGCGGCAGGAGGACCTCGAGCGACGTGGACGACATCCTGCCCTCGGAGTAGTTACTCTTTCAGAGCTGCTGGCGACCTGGGCAGCCCATGACTTAACTCATCTGCACCAAATCTCAAGGGTAATGGCCCACCAATACCGAGAGGCCGTGGGTCCGTGGAGCGGATACCTCGGGGTGCTGCAGTGCGCCGGCCACAGCGCCCCTTCATGAACTGTCCAGATGGATCTGCCAGATACGACAGTGGAGACGCGATTCCGTCCGAGTCGTCGGCAAACCGGAAGTAATCCGTTTCATTCGTCACGCGGCCCGCTGGCGGCGATTCTTCTGCTGTTCCCTCGCCGCCTCCAATTTCCGATCCCGGTCGGCCTGAATCTCCTGCTGATGCCCGGCGAGCATGTCCTTCGGCGTGATGTAACCGATGGCCCTGTTCAAACGCACATTGTTGTAATGTTCGACGCACTCCAGGAACGAATCGCTTATCTGGAGAAGAAGATCCAGACGAAGGATGAAGTATTGGCCGAACTGATGGCGGAGCATGTTGCCCTAAAAAAAAGAGTTGGGGAACTCTGACTGGGGTCTGGGTTCCGCACGATACCCGGGATCAGATCGTGGACTTTGTCCGGCGCTGGTCGGAGAAGACCGAGATCGGTGCCGGGCGGTTCATCCGGTGGCTCGACACTCTGGCTGATGGTTGGTCCGTCCTTTGTGCTGGAAAGCGACGGCTCCGTTCTCGAAGAACTCCTTCTGCCAGCGGTAGAACACCGTCGACTGCAGTCAACTCGCCACACAGATCCGAGATCGGCACCCCTTCCACCATATGCCGCCTCAGAATGGCGACCTTCTCTGCCGGCGCGTAGTGCTTCCGTTGCTTTTTCATGGGTTCGCTCCGTTAGTGTCTTAACGGATGAACGCTTACTTCATCTCCAGCTGAGGCTGGGCATTTGCTGCCCAGCGTGGCAAGATCAGATGTTGTCTTTTTCAAGTTGCTCGGAGAACTTTGCGCACTCTCCGCGAAGATGAAATGCTTCGCCAGCACTTAAGTGCTGCGATTCAACCACGGTCGGCTTAGGCGGGGAACAGCCAACTAGGGAAACGCCCACTACAAAGGACACCACGGAAGTCTTTCGCACGGAATCCCTTCTCTACACAGCCAGTTTGCCGCACAGCCCTGCGCCGCTGGCAGGTAGGACGCATCGGCTCACTTTGTTAAGTCCCAAGTAAAGCCCACAAACAAATCATCAGTTTCGCCATTAACGTAGTGCAGCTTTTTGAAACCAAGCGCCTTGAGTTCGCGGAACAGTTCCGTATTGTTGGCAAGATCATTCGCACGCACCCGGCCAGCAAGCACATCAACGATAACGAGCGTGTCGGCATTTTTCCCTTCGGTGCGTGTTTCGCTTTCAATGCCCTTGTCCAAAAGAGTTTGGTCTAATGTCGCCGCATACGCTTTTCGCAAGGAGATAAGTTCCTCGCGTGTTGGCGGTTTTGTCGGTTGCGCATGCACTGCGTTGGTTGTGGAACCCGGATTCACTGGCGCATATCCCGTTGCGGTTGTGCTCGCTGTTGGCGCACTGCTGAATGCTCCAACAATCAAAAGAAGAATAAATCCAATGCCCAACACCAGACCGACAACCGCCAACTTCGCTTTGCGACCCGCTTTTTGGTTGATGTCCATTTGCGATCCCTCGGGAGGTGTGCCCTACCTCTAAAGGTGTCGCTGGAAATAAACATCGGCAATGGTACTAGCCTCGAATGAGTAAATCCGCGCGGGATTAGGTCCCTTGGGACGCAACAAAGAAAGTGTTTCGACATCTCCCGGAAAATCCAACTGTCACCAAATTGTCACTCAGACTGGGGTTGGTTGTTGAGACGCTCAGCGGTTTCCTAGGGTGGCTATGGTGCCCAGGCCGAGCAGACGATGGTCGGCGGTCACCAGGGTCAGGCCAAGCACCTCAGCCGTGGCAGCCAAGAAGCGATCTGCTGGGTCCTGGTGCGGGAGTGGCAATTCCTGTGCTGCGACAACGATTTCGTGTGTTAGCGGCGCTTCCCGCAGGTGCATGGTGGCTCTTATGATCCAATCCCGCGCATTGTCGTGCAAGTGAATTCGACCCTTGGCGTTGAGCAAGAGCGCTTCCCAGGTGCTCACCGAAGACAGCCAAAGCTCATTGTTCTGGTCTTTCAATTCGCGGTGGACGCGTTGAGAGAGCTGCTTAGGCTCTGCCAAACTCCAAATCCAAATGTGGGTATCGAGGAGGAGTTTCAATTCTTCAGCGCCTCGATGGTACCAACATCGATGACCGGCGAGACGATATCTCCAACGATATCGATACTGTCCGACATGGAACCTATCCAGCTTCTTTCCTCAGTTTCCGAAGAGGCAGGAACAACATCGGCTATCGCTTTGCCGCGGCGGGTGACTCGAAGTGGAGTCCTTGTCTTACTTACTTCTTCCAGCAACGACAGGCACTTTGCCTTAAACTCCGAAATCGCAACTTCCTGCATCTTCTTGCGCTTACCTTGCATCAAGTCCTCCAGTGACCAGTACATGATACCATAGTCACTTCAAGTAGTCATTCCCGTACCCTGTGGGAGCGGGCGCTAAGTTACCAAGCCAACGACTATTTTGAAGGCTCCCGTTGGGAAAGCGCGCTGGGCTGTTTCGATCTCTAAGGAGAACTCAAGCGCGGAACCCTTCGATCCAAGGCACACGGTTCAGCTGGACGCGGCGCGGGCCGCGGCGGTCTGAGAGGTCGGGTGGGCGGCGGCCTGCTTTTGCTCTTCGATTTTCTGCTGTGCGAGCTGCGGTTCGAAGCAGCGGCGGCAGCGCGCCTCGTACATTCCGCCCGCGCCGACCACGATCAATTCTTCCGACGCCACCAGGCGCTGCGTGTGCACCGCCGGATTCCCGCAGCGCATGCAAATGGCGAGCAGTTTGGTAATTTCCTCGGCGACGGCCAGCAGGCGCGGCATCGGCTCGAACGGCCGGCCCATGAAATCGGTGTCGAGCCCGGTGACGATCACGCGCTTGCCCAGTTCGGCAAGGTGCGCGCAATCGGCCACGATGCTTTCACCGAGAAATTGCGCTTCGTCGATGCCGACGACTTCGGTGCGAGGCGCGACCTTTTCGAGGATTTCGCTGCCGCTGGAAACCAGCTCCGACGCGATCTCCAGGCCGGAATGGGAGACGATGCCGTTTTTCGAGTAGCGCTGGTCGATCACCGGTTTGAAAATCTGCACGCGCTGCCTGCCGATTTCCGCGCGGCGCAGGCGCCGGATCAGTTCTTCGCTCTTGCCCGAAAACATCGGACCCACGATCACTTCGATCCAGCCCATGTTGCCCTTGACGATGTCCACGTGGCCGCCGCCTCCGCGCGTAAGGCTATCACATCGCACTGTGAAAATTTCGCTCGCCTGACGGGGAATTCGATGGAGGCGTGGTCGCGCGCGGGCGTGGCGTGATAACCTCTCCAGCGCGAGAATGCTGAAAATGAGGAATGCACGATGGCCGGCCCGTTGAAAATCCGCGTGAACGAACGCCTCGTCGAAATTTCCTCGGCGCCCGATACGCCTTTGCTGTACGTGCTTTCCGACGAGCTGCACCTGCAAGGGCCGCGGTTCGGCTGCGGGCTTGCACAGTGCGGGTCGTGCTCTGTGCTGCTGAATGGCGAAGAGATTCGCTCGTGCGTCACGCCGGTTTCGGCCGTCGAGGGCAAGTCGGTTACGACGCTCGAGGGTTTGCCCGCCTGGTACGCGCGCCAGAAAAGACTGGCGCACCCGCCGTCGCTCCATCCGGTGCAGGAAGCCATCATCGACGAGCAGGCTGTGCAGTGCGGCTATTGCTTCAACGGTATGATCGTTACAGCGGCGGCACTGTTGGCGAAGACCCCTCAGCCGAACGAAGCTCAGATTCGTACAGCAATGAACGGGCATCTGTGCCGCTGCGGCAGCTACCCGCGCGTAATCAAAGCCATCCACCGCGCGGCGGAAAAGATGCACGCGGCAGGCGTGCTCCGGATCGAGCCGGAAGGTGCAATCGCGGAAACCGCCGCGAACGCGGTCGGAGCGTCGGCGGAAAACGAGGTCGCGGGATGAGCGACGCGCGTCCAGTCCCTTGGGCGGCCGAAGCCACTTCGTTTCCGCGCCGGGAATTTCTGAAAGCGGGCGGCGCCCTCATCGTCGGGTTCAGCATGCGCGGTTTACTTGGCGAGGCGTTCGCCGGGCAGGACGCCGCCGCTCGTGGCGCGACTGCCGGTCCGCCCGATCCCAAGCAGATCGACACCTGGCTGGCCATCCATTCCGACAACACGGCGACAGTCTACCTTGGTTACGTGGAGCTCGGGCAGGGCTCGACGACTTCGCTGCTGCAAATTTCCGCCGAAGAGCTCGATCTGGACATGAGCCACGTCAGCACGGTTCGCCTGGACACGAACATCACGCCGAATCAGGGCGGCACGTACTCGAGCTCGTCCATCGCGCGGGGCAGCCCGGCGATTCGCACGGCTGCGGCCGAGGCGCGCCAGGCGCTGCTGCAGCTCGCGTCGAAGAGACTGGGCGCGCCGGTGGAGAAGCTAACGGTGTCGAAGGGCGTCGTGAGAGTGGGTGGAACCGCCGGTGAAACGGCCTCGGTCACCTACGGTGAGCTGGTTGGCGACCAGCCGTTCCAAATCGCCTTCACGGGAACGGCGCCGCTGAAACCGGTCACGGAATACAAGTTGGTCGGACAAAGCCCGGTACGCAACGACATTCCCGATAAAGTCAGCGGAAAATACGTCTATCTGCAGCACGTGCGCCTGCCGGGGATGGTGCACGGCCGCGTGGTGCGTCCGCGAGGGCAGGGAGTTTATGGCGCGGGAGCCAAGGTGGCGAGCCTCGACGAATCATCGATCGCGGCGATTCCGGGTGCGCGCGTGGTGCGCAAGGGCGATTTTGTCGGCGTGCTGGCACCGCGCGAATGGGATGCGGTGCGCGCCGCGGAACAACTGAAAATCACCTGGGACATGCCCGCGACGCTGCCGGGCAGCGGTGATGCGCTTTACGAGGCCATGCGCGCGGAGAAAACGACCGACCGCGTGGTGCTCGAGCGCGGCGACGCGGCCGCAGCATTTGCCTCCGCGCCGCACGTTGCATCAGGCACGTATCACGCGCCCTACCAGGCGCACGCGGGGTTCGGGCCGAACGGCGCGCTCGCGGATGTGAGATCCGATTCCGCGCTGGTGATTTGCTCGACCCAGGATGTCTATGCCACGCGCAACACTTTGGCCGGAGTGCTCGGTCTACCGGTGCAAAAAGTGCGCGTGCAGTACTTCGAAGGCTCGGGCACGTATGGCCACAGCTGCTATGACGACGTCGCGCAGGCCGCTGCGATTCTTTCGCAACTTGCCGGGCAGCCGGTGCGCTTGCAGTTCATGCGCTGGGACGAGCATGGCTGGGACAACTACGGACCCGCGCACGTGGGCGAAATTCGCGCCGCCGCCGACGCGAGCGGAAAAATCATCGCGTATCAATATGACGGCTGGCACCACAACTGGAGCGCGGTGGAATCCTCCGCCCAGCTGGCACTGGGCACCCCTGCCGCGGAATGGCGTCTTGGCGCGGCACAGCAGGTGAATCCTTCCGATTGCGGCGGAATGTACGACATCCAAAGCGTGCGACTGGTGAACCATCAGGTGCCGGGACTGAAATACCTGAAAGGCGCCTGGCTGCGTTCGCCGCTCGATCTTTCGTTTTCCTTTGCGTCGGAGCAGACCATCGACGAGCTGGCGCGCCTGTGCGGTATGGACGCGTACGAATTTCGTAAACGCAACATCACCAACGAGCGCTGGATGGGCGTTCTCGACGCGGCCGCGAAGGCGGCCCAGTGGGAGCCGCGAACGCCGGCTGCGAAATTGAGCGACGCGAAGATTGCACGCGGACGCGGGATGGGCCTCGGCACGCATCTCACATCCTTCGGCGGCGCGGTTGCCGAAGTCAAAGTGAATCAGGAGACCGGGAAGGTTACGATAACGCACATGTACGGCGCGATCGACGCGGGACTCGCCGTCAATCCCGCGTTCATCGAAAACCAGATCAGCGGCCAGTTGGTGCAGACCGCCAGCCGCATGCTGCTCGAGGAAGTGACGTTCAACAAAACGAATGTCACCAGCCTCGATTGGAACAGTTATCCGATCTTGCGATTCGAGGAATGTCCCGAAGTCACTCCCATCGTGGTGCAGCGCCTGGATCAGAAATCCACGGGCGCCGGCGAAGAGGTGATGGCCGCCGCCGCAGCGGCGATCGCGAATGCGTTCTTTGATGCGACCGGCGTGCACATGCGCGAATTTCCGCTGACGCCCGACCGGGTGCTCGCCGCACTGCGCCAGAGCTAACCGGGACGCCGCGATTTCAAGATTTCCGAGGAGGATCGCCCATGTCGGCGGCCAGCATTTCTGCTTTCTGCGCAGTTGTCTCGCTGATGGCGCTGTTCCCGTCAGGCACCGGCCCAGCGGATCGCACGGCAACCTCGCAGACAACATCGACCTCGAAGAAATTCGCCGAGCTGAGCGACCGCTTTATGAAGGATTCGTTGGCGCTTTCGCCGATGGGCGCGTCGCAGGCCGGGTATCACGTCCACATCGATCCAAAAACCAGCAAGAAAATCGAACTCGACGCGCAGCTCGACGATATGAGCCTGAAGGCGATGGACGAGCAGCGCGCGTTCTACGCCGGTTGGCGTGAACGATTTCGCACCGAGACGCCGCTCGCCACGCTCGATCCCCAAGACGCCGCCGACTGGCAGCTCATCGACGATCAGATCGGCTTGAACCTGCTCGAGTTCGACGAGATTCAAAATTATCGCCACAACCCGACGGTGCCAGTCGAGCTCATCGGCAACGCGCTGTTTTTGCCGCTGACGCAGAGTTATGCGCCGCTCGACGTGCGCGTCGGCCACGTTCTCTCGCGCGTACGGCAGATCCCGCGGCTGATCGATCAAGTAAGGGAGTATCTCAGCGACGCCGATCCGATATTCGTCACGACCGCGATCAGCGAGAACGAAGGCAACATCGATCTGATCCAAAACGACATCGGCATGGAAACGCCAGCGGGTTCGACGCTGCAACAGGAATACGATCAAGTTGCGCCGCCCGCAATCGCCGCGCTAAGGAATTTCAATGCATGGCTGAAGGATGATCTCGGCAAGCGGCCTTCGCAACGCACCTGGCGGCTGGGCCGGAATCTATACGACCAGAAGTTCCGGCTGGTGATGGAAACCGACGTCACGCCGGAAGCGCTGCTGGCCGATGCCGAGCGCGAGATGAAGGACGTGCGCGCGGAAATGCTGCAACTCGCGCTGCCGATGCACGCCGAGGCGTTTCCCGCGCACGGCGATCACTCCGACCTCACCGGACGGGACCGCGAAAACAAGATCATCGGCGAAGTACTGCAAAAGATCTCGGACGATCACTGCAAGCCGGATGAACTGCAGCAAACCATCCAGAGCGACCTCACGGGCATTATCGACTTCATCCGCGCGAAGAAAATCGTCACGCTCAGCACCCGCGACAACCTGAAAGTGATTTCCACGCCGATGTTCATGCGCGGCATCTACTCCGTGGCCGGGTTTCACAGCGCTCCGCCGCTCGAGCCGCACGCCGAAGCGGAATACTGGGTCACGCCGATCGATCCCAGGGCGCCCGCGACTGCCACTGAATCGCGCCTGCGGGAATACAACAATTTCACGCTCGAGTGGCTCTCGCTCCACGAGGGTCTCCCCGGCCATTACGTCCAGGCCGAGCACGCCAACAGCATCCAGCCCGAAACGCGACGGCTGCTGCGCGCGCTTTTCGGAAACGGCGCCTACGTCGAGGGCTGGGCGGAATACGGCGCGCAGGTCATGATGGACGAAGGTTTCCTCAACAACGATCCGCGATTCCGCATGATGATGCGCAAAATCCGCCTGCGCCTGCTGGCCAACACCATCCTCGACGTAAAATTGCAGACCCTGGGCATGACGGACGAGCAGGCCATGGACCTCATGATGAAGGACGCGTTCCAGACGCAGGCCGAGGCGGATGGAAAACTTCTGCGCGCCAAACTCAGCTCCACACAGCTGCCCACGTATTACCTCGGCCTCCGCGAATGGCTGACCCTGCGCAAGGAATATCAAGCCAAGGCCGGCAAGAACTTCGACATGCTGAAGTACCACGATTTGGTTCTCGATCAGGGTGCGCTGCCCGTGCCGGTGGTCGGCAAACTCGTTTTGCCCACGGCAGGGCAGTGACACTCCTCTTGCGCCGCCGGGGAAATTCATGAAGGTGCGCGCCGCGGTCGCTTACAAAAATCGCTTGTCATTCTCGATCGAAGAGGTGGAGATGAGCGATCCGGGTCCCGACAATATTCTTGTGCGCATGGTCGGCTGCGGACTTTGCCACACCGACGTGAAGGCGCGCGAAGAAACCATGGGCGTGCCGATGCCCGCGGTTCTGGGCCACGAAGGCGCGGGAATTGTCGAACGAGTCGGTGAACGCGTTACCAAGGTCAAGTCCGGCGACCACGTCATTCTCACCGGCGATTCCTGCGGCGTGTGCCCCACCTGTCTTGCTGGAAATCCCGCTTACTGCGACGCAATGGCGCCGCTGAATTTCACCGACGGCCGCGCCGGCCAGCCCGGATCGTTCCGCAGGGGCGCAACCGAGATTCACGGACACTTTTTCGGCCAATCCTCGTTTTGCAACTACGCTGTCACCCGGGAGCGCAACACAATTCCGGTGCGCCAGGATGCGCCGCTCGAA